>Ga0308165_1003691_pt1 | contig 16119 bp, 16 predicted proteins | sample PhyWR2_FD_201032 | JGI IMG/M metagenome (GOLD analysis project Ga0308165, IMG submission 201032) | Phyllosphere microbial communities from UC Gill Tract Community Farm, Albany, California, United States - DLSLW.R2 | ecosystem: Host-associated > Plants > Phyllosphere > Unclassified | place: USA...
AAGGGCATGGCGCATGCGGCGAAGATTATGGGCAGCACAGCGATAGAGTTGTTTCTCAATCCGGAGCAGATCGACAAAGCCAAGCAAGATCATGAAAAGACGCTGAATGGCGCTGTTTTTGTGAACCCGATCCCGGATAATGTTCAACCAGCCTTGACTGTTTCTGATAAGTAAGCACCAGCCTAAAACAGATACCCGGAAAACAAGATGACGTTTATTCCCCTATCCCCCACACGGCCTGAGGCATCATGAAGGCTTTTCTCGATATTCTAAGCTTTGGACCTGATGGCTGGGGCCATGTGCTGATGATGGCGGTGCTCGTCACGGTAGCATTGTCGGTCGTCGGCTATCTGCTTGGCGCGATCATTGGTGTGTTTGCAGCTTGGGCTAAAATCTCCGGCGGACGCACGCTTCGTGGCGTTGCAGATGCTTACACCACAATCATTCGCGGCATTCCCGATCTTCTGGTGATCTATCTGTTTTATTTCGGCGGTAGTGCCGCTGTAACAGCGATTGGCCGTTTCTTCGGCGCTCAGGGTTTTGTCGGCTTTCCGGCATTCCTCGCTGGTGTGCTTGCAATCGGCATTTCGTGCGGCGCGCATCATACGGAAGTTTTCCGTGGTGCATTTCGTGCCGTTTCCAAGGGCGAGCTTGAAGCGGCCTCTGCTTGCGGTATGGGACAGGCACTTAAGTTCCGCCGCATCATTGCGCCGTTGGCACTTCGCCATGCGCTGCCGGGCCTCGGTAATGTCTGGCAGGTTGCATTGAAAGAATCCGCGCTGATTTCCGTTGTGGGTGTTGTTGATATTCTGCGTCAGGCCCAGATTGGGGCAGGTTCTACTGGCTTGCCATTCAACTTCTACCTGATTGCTGGTGCGCTTTATCTGCTGATTTCGTCGGTTTCCGGCACCATTCTGCAAAAGGCGGAACGTCACTTTTCGCGCGGCGTCCGGAGGGCATCATGAACCTTCAGTTCTATACCGAATCCTTCATGCAGATGATGAGCGGCGTGCCGTTGACCCTTCAGCTTGCGGCAAGCTCGATTGTCTTTGGCGCTATTCTGGCTCTGCTTTTTGCGCTGATGCGTCTGTCGGGGATTACCGTTCTCGATTGGATCGCGCGTCTTTATGTGTTTGTCTTTCGCGGCACACCGCTGCTGGTCCAGATATTCATTATCTATTACGGCCTCAGCCAGTTTCCGTCAGTGCGTTATTCGTTCCTGTGGCCAATCCTGCGCGAACCATACTGGTGCGCAATCATAGCGCTGACTTTGAACAATGCAGCCTATGCCAGTGAAATCATTCGCGGCGGTCTGTTGTCAGTTCCAAGTGGTCAGATCGAAGCGGCTAAAGCCTGCGGCATGTCGCGCTTCACAAGCTTCCGTCGCATCGTGATGCCGCTCGCTATCCGTCAGGCGCTGCCGGGTTATGGCAATGAAATGATCTCCATGGTCAAAGCAACGTCGCTGGCCTCCATCATCACCCTGATGGAAGTAACAGGCATCGCCGCCAAGCTGATCGCAGAATCCTATCGTGCGATTGAAGTGTTCGTCATTGCGGGCGCGATCTATCTCGCTATCAACTTCGTTTTGACACGCGTGCTTATGTTCGCTGAATACAAGCTCACGCCGTATCTGCGCCAGCCCGTCGTCAAAACCGCCACCGAAGGAAAATCATCGTGAGTAAACTTGTGTCTCCAACATCCCCGGTGGCTCTGAAAGTCGAAAATCTGCGCAAGAGCTTCGGTGCGAATGAAGTGCTTAAGGGCATTTCTCTGGAAGCGCGCGAAGGTGAAGTGATTTCGATCCTTGGCTCTTCCGGTTCCGGCAAATCGACATTCCTGCGTTGCATCAATTTGTTGGAAACACCAACGTCTGGCACCGTGACTGTTTCGGGCGAGACCATTCGCATGGCGAAGAACTCGAAGGGCGAAGCTTATCCAACTGATAAGAAGCAGGTATCGCGTATCCGCTCTGAACTCGGTATGGTGTTCCAAAGCTTCAATCTCTGGTCTCACAAGACCATTCTCGAAAATATCATTGAAGCACCGATCTATGTGCAGGGCCGTTCGCGTGCCGAATGCGTGGCAGAGGCAGAAGCTTTGCTCGCCAAGGTTGGTATTGCTGACAAGCGCGATTTCTATCCGGCACATTTATCGGGTGGCCAGCAGCAGCGTGCGGCAATTGCGCGTGCGCTTGCGATGAAGCCAAAGGTCATGTTGTTTGACGAGCCGACCTCGGCACTTGATCCTGAACTGGTTGGCGAAGTGCTCCGCGTTATGCGTGGTCTTGCAGAAGAAGGCCGCACGATGCTGGTCGTCACGCACGAAATGGGCTTCGCCCGTGATGTGTCCAATCGCGTGGTCTTTGTGCATCAGGGATTAGTCGAAGAAGACGGCGCGCCTGAAGACGTGTTCGGAAATTCAAAATCCGAGCGTTTCCGCAAGTTTATCAGCCACGAAAATGCAGCCTGATTATTTCAAACATTGCTGATCTATGCCAAAAGGCAGGTCAGCAAATAACTCTGATAAGGTAAGTCAAATGAAGGCCCCAATGAAGACTATGGGATTGTTCAAAGCCCTGTTCGTTTCGGCACTGGTGCTCACAACTGCTTCTGCACATGCAGAGGGCAAGAAGTGGGACAAGATCACGATTGCGACCGAAGGCGCTTTCCGTCCGTATAACTTCACCAAGCCAGACGGCACGCTGGATGGTTACGAAGTTGATCTCTACAAGGATCTTTGCGCACGTATGAAGGTTGAGTGCACGCTGGTTGCACAGCCTTTCGACGGCATCATTCCAGCGCTCAATGCTGGCAAGTTCGACGCGATCATGGCTGGCCTTACTGCTACGCCAAAGCGCGAAGAAACCATCGACTTCACCGTTTCCTATGGCCTGACGCCTCAGACTTTCGCAACGCTGAAAGACAGCCCTTTTGCCAAGCTGCCCCACACTGGCGAAACGCTTTATCTTGCTAAAGACGAAGCTGCTTCTCAGAAGGTGATTGATGAGGTTGCTGCTGAAATCAAGGGCCGCACCGTAGGTGTTCAGACCGCTTCGCTTGGTCTTTCGCTTCTCGACAGGTATTTTAAGGATTCGGCTGACATCCGCGAATACAAGACCACGGATCAGCATGATCTAGACCTGAAGTCCGGCCGTGTCGATCTGGTTGTTGCCTCGCTTGCTTACCTTTCGGATGCTGCAAAGAAGCCAGGCAATGAAGACCTCGTCATGACTGGTCCTTTCTTTAAGGGCGGCATTCTGGGTCGCGGTGTGGCTGTTGGTATTCGTAAGAACGAGCCAGAACTCCAGGCGATGTTTAACGAAGCCATCGAAGCCGCCAAGGCCGATGGCACCATTAAGACGCTTTCTGAAAAGTGGTTCGGCTTCGACGTAACGCCATAATCTAAATGATGTAAACTTACTGAAACGCCGCCCACTGGGCGGCGTTTTGTTTTGTGCCCTCGAAATTGTGATTGTGAGAAACTTCTAAATAACTGAGATTTAATATCTATTTCATTTGAGGGATTTTGATGAGAGTTTTTCAGGTCTTATTTTCTATGTTTTTAAGCGGCTTTGTATCTCTGGTTTTGAGTGGACAAACATTTGCAGCGACGCAACTGTCTATTGCTACGGAAGGTTATCTCCGCCCTTACAATTTTACGCGGCCCGATGGCACCTTGGACGGCTATGAAATTGAGCTTGGCAAATATCTTTGCCAGCACATGAAAGTTGAATGCACCTTTGTTACTCAGCCGTTTGATGGCTTGATAACGGGGCTGAATGCAGGGAAATTTGATGTCATCATGGCTGGGCTGATGGCGACAGCGGCACGCGAACAGATTATCGATTTTTCAACGTCTTATAGCCTTACCCCGCAAGTTTTTGCCACGCTCAAGGGTGGTCGCTATCAGAACTTACCGCAAACCGACCAAACCCTGTTTCTCTCGCAAGACCCCCGAATCGCTAAAGACACGGTGAAAGAATTACGCGCAGCTATGGCCGGTGCCATCGTGGGCGTAACCAAAGGGACTGTCGATGATGCGCTGGTTCAGGCATATTTTCGCGATGCGTTCACAGTGCGAGAATACAGGTCCGGTGAAGAAGGCCTTCTGGATTTGATGAGTGGCAGGATAGATGCGGTTGTCAATTCCAGAGCATTCTTAAGCGCGACAGCTAAAATTCCAGGATATGAAAAGCTGGCACTTACAGGCCCATTTTATCTTGGTAGCATTCTTGGCAGAGGCGTAGGCGTTGGCATCAGAAAGAGTGATCTGCAATTGCTGAAGGATTTTAACGAAGCCATTGATGCCGCAAAAACGGATGGCACAATCAAACGACTATCGATGAAATGGTTTGGCTTTGATGTGACACCATGACCATTAATTTTGACGATTGGTGCACCAAAAACCGGGTTGGGATGGACTATCGGCGGTAGCGTATTGAAAAACTATACCTTATTGTTTGGGAGATTATATAGAAGAGAGTTTTGACGAAAGCAGTTCCTGATTGTCTGATGATATTGCCCATACCGAACTCATTGCAGCATTGACTGCCGTCACTGAGGAACAGCCACGTGTGATGACCGTGCGGCATGGGCATGCATTACCATCCGGTCCGTTTGAGACAGAACATAGATCGCTGCAATCTGGGCTGCGCGCATGGGTGCAGAAGGAAACAGCGCATCCAGTCGGCTATCTCGAGCAGCTTTATACATTTGCTGATCTTGATCGACTTCAACCGGGAGAGCGTACGATCTCGATCAGTTACCTTGGCCTCGTTCGTGAAGGTGATACAGCAGTAGATGAGGCCAGTTGGCGCGGTTGGTACGATTATTTGCCGTGGGAAGATCATCGACAAGGTAGACCTAATATCTTGATCAATCTAAGTGAAGGGCTTCGCTGTTGGGCGCAACGGGCGTCCCCTGATCAGGCTTTGCAACGCTCACGTCGCATCGCTTTTTCGTTCGGGCTTGATGGTGAAAGCTGGAACGAGGATTTTGTTCTTCAACGCTATGAGCTTCTCTATGAGGCAGGCCTTGTTCGTGAGGCAGAGGAAAGTGATTTTGCCAGTGGATTGGATATGTTTGCCGACCACCGGCGTATCCTTGCGACCTCGATTGCCCGACTCCGCGCTAAGATCAAATATAGACCTGTTGTTTTCGAGTTGATGCCAGATAGCTTCACCTTATTACAGCTTCAAAGAACTGTAGAAGCGCTTGCTGGTTTGCGCCTGCATAAGCAGAATTTCAGGCGATTGATTGAGCAGCAAGATCTCGTAGAAGAAACGGGTGAAAGCGATAGTGAAACTGGTGGCCGTCCCGCGAAGCTCTTCCGTTTTCGTTATTCGATTGTCGAGGAACGTGCGCTGACAGAACGTCATCTTGCCGGTGTAAAATTACCGCTTTCACGACATGCTTTTCAAGGGCAGGGCAATAGCTTCGGACGTTGAAGTTGATGACGTTAGAGATGACAAGATTTTCGCTATGCTGCGAAGAGTTTCAAACCAAGAAGGTTGAACAATGTTTGAGTTTGATGATCCGCGTTTTCGCCCCTTGTGGACACGGGTTTTAATCGCGGGTAGCTGTCTCGCTTGGGCAGCATTCGAAATTTTCATGGGAAGCATTGGTTGGGCCATGTTGTTTGGTGCACTTGGCCTGTGGGCATCTTTTCGGTTCTTCGTAACCTACAATCCCGATAAGAAAAAGCCGGAATAGGGCACATCTTTGCTTCCAGCTGGTGTTTACAGCGCCGCAACAAATATACAAAATCAAAGCGGACTATTTTTCAGCGCAATGGTTTGAAGGTCTCTCCGCTTCTCAACGTGCTTATAATCTCCGCATGCTGAGATGTTATAATCAACCAATTTTTTTATAAAATACGAGTCATTTAATTGTTAGGTGACTTGTTTTCAGTCCCCATGCAGTTCCTGCAGGGGGAAATGACGCCGCATATCCGCAATTAACATGATTTTAAAACACGATATCACATTTCAATCGTTATAATGTTATTGGGATTATTGTTATGATCTCAAAACGGTGTTACGTCCGGCATGTCTCAGCCCAATAAGGGCGTGTCTTAAAGACATCTGCATGGAGATTGCCAGTAAATGAGTTCCGCTTCCCCCGCCTGTAACAAAACCCAGCGTACAGTCCGCATGCCACTAACGCAGCTTCTTCGGGAGCAAGGCGAATGACGATGGTAGGTAATTACGCACCGCTCGTTCTGGCTGGCGATACTGATACTATTAATCTTCAATCTGTGGGCGAATATCTCGACACTTGGGCAGGCCAAGACCATTTGCGCCTCGCAACTGCCAATGCCATCAATGCAATTCTGGCTGGATCAGGTCGTCTCGCCGGACGCATCGCGCGCGGCTCGCTTCCGGGCAACCCGGGTAAGCTGGTTGGCGTTAATAGCGATTCCGACCAGCAGAAGAGCATCGATGTCGGCTCGCACAATCTCTTTGTTGAGTTGCTGATTGCAGCCGGTGCCGCATCGGTTTTGTCTGAAGAAGCAGAGCTTCCTGTTCCAGGCAAAGCCGATGGTCTGGTTGCCGTCGCAATTGATCCGCTGGATGGATCAGGAAATGTCGGGCTTGGTGCACCGCTTGGTACAATTTTCTCGATTTTCCCGGCTAATGTCGATGAGCCTTTCTTGCAGGCAGGCAATCGTCAGATTGCCGCTGGTTATGTATCATTTGGCAACTCGGTTGATCTCGCTCTCTCCGTTGGCCAAGGCGTGATTTTCGCAACGCTTGATCCTGTCAGCGGTATTTTCCAGATTACACGTGAGAATGTGACGCTTCCTGAACGTACGTCAGATCTTGCCTATAACGCATCCGTATATCGTCATCTCTCGGCTGGCATGAAGGCCTATGTCGATGATTGCTACAACGGTAAGGACGGTCCGCGCGGGCGCAATTTCAATATGCGCTGGCTGGGTGCTGCTGTCGGCGACATGCACCGCATTATGCAGCGCGGCGGCATCTTCTTCTACGTAGACGATGCGCGTCCTGGCTACGAAAAGGGCCGCTTACGCCTCGTTTATGAAGCCAATCCGATTGCTTTCCTCAGCCAGCAGGCTGGTGGCAAGGCGACCAACGGTTCCACGCCGATCCTCGACATTATTCCCCAAACCTACCACGAGCGTAGCGCGCTGGTGTTCGGTGTTGCCGAGGAAGTAGATGTGCTCGGCCAATATTACGCGCGTTCGCGCAATTAACTAGGAGGAAACTCAGATGGCACGTATTACGCTCCGTCAATTGCTCGACCACGCCGCTGAACACAGCTATGGCGTTCCGGCTTTCAACATCAACAACATGGAACAGGCGCTTGCCATTATGGAAGCGGCAGATGCAACCAATTCGCCGGTTATCCTGCAAGCTTCGCGCGGCGCGCGTTCCTATGCAAATGACATTATGCTCCGTCACATGATGGATGCGGTCACGGAAATCTACCCGCATATCCCGGTTTGCGTGCATCTTGATCATGGCAACGAAGCCGCCACTTGCATGACCGCAATTCAGGCGGGCTTTACCTCCGTCATGATGGACGGCTCGCTTAAAGCTGATGGCAAGACGCCAGCTGACTGGGATTATAACGTCTCCGTCACCCGTCAGGTCAGCGAAATGTCACATCTTGGCGGCATTTCGGTTGAAGGTGAACTTGGCGTTTTGGGTTCGCTCGAAACCGGTATGGGTGAAGCCGAAGACGGTCACGGTGCCGAAGGTCAGCTTTCGCATGACCAGCTTCTGACCGATCCTGATGAAGCTGTGAAATTCGTGCGTGAAACCAAGGTCGATGCACTGGCAATCGCTATGGGCACCTCGCATGGCGCTTACAAGTTCAGCCGCAAGCCTGATGGTTCCGTGCTTGCAATGAACGTGATCGAAGAAATCCATCGCAAGCTGCCAAACACGCATCTTGTCATGCATGGTTCGTCTTCAGTGCCGGAAGATTTGCAGGAAATCATCAACACATATGGCGGCAAGATGAAGCCAACCTGGGGTGTGCCTGTTGAAGAAATTCAGCGCGGCATCAAGCACGGCGTGCGTAAGATCAACATCGATACCGATAACCGCATGGCGCTGACGGGCCAGATCCGTCGCGTGTTGCAGGAAGATCCAAGTGAGTTCGATCCACGTAAGTATCTCAAGCCTGCAATGGCTGCGATGACCAAGCTCTGCAAGGATCGCTTCGAGCAGTTTGGCACTGCTGGCCACGCTCAGTCTATTCGTCCGATCCCGCTGTCAGACATGGCAAAGCGCTATCTCGACGGTTCGCTGGACCCGAAGTTCAGTTAAGAAATGTGATTTACGGAAATAAAAAGGCGGCGGGGAAACCCGCCGCCTTTTCGTATTCTAGATAGTCAAGCTATCAGCACTTGTTGTACTTGGCATCAACTTCGTTGATCGCATCAACATTGCCAGCCGAGCGACCGTTTTCGTCAAAAGTCTGTGCAAGGAATGCATCGGCAATGGTCTTTGCAACTTCCGAACCGATAACGCGTGCGCCCATGGTGATGATCTGCGCGTTGTTGGAAAGTGCTGCACGCTCTGCCGAATAGGTGTCGTGCGTCAGCGCTGCGCGGATGCCCGGAACCTTGTTGGCCGCAATGCAAACACCGATGCCGGTGCCACAAACCAGAATTGCGCGATCATAGGTGCCGTCGAGAACGGCAGATGCAACGCGATCCGAGAGATTTGCATAGAATGCTTCCGCGCCAGCCTCAGTGCGAGAGATTTCTGACACTTCAAAGCGATCCTTGAGGTGTTCTGCAAGTACCTTGGCCAGACCTTCGCCAGCACTGTCGCCTGCTACTGCTACTTTCATGATAATGCTCCTTAATTAGCTTTGATGGTTTTGGCGCATTTGTCCAAAATGTCGAGATAGCCTTCCACGTTCCATGCCGAACGACCAATGAACAGGCCGTCGATATGCGGGCAGGTAATGAGTTCTTCGCAATTGCCGGGATTGACCGAGCCGCCATAAAGGCAAGGCACGCGACGGCCAAGGATGCCTTCGGCAACAGCAATAATTTCAGCCTGACGGGCATCAGCGTACTCTGCCGAGGCTGGAATGCCGTTCTCACCAATCGCCCACACAGGTTCGTAGGCAAACAGGATTTCGGCTTTCTTCTGTTCATCCGAAAGCTTGGAAAGTGCGCCGCGCACTTCTTCTGCCAGCACTTCCGCAGCGCGTCCGCTTTCGCGATCTTCCAGCGTTTCACCAATGCAGATCAGCGGGATCAGACCGTTGCGAACGGCTGCTTCAACCTTGAGACCAACAGTTTCGTTGGTTTCGCCAAAGTTTGCACGGCGTTCGGAATGGCCAAGCTCAACGATGTCGAGATTGCAATCTTTCAGCATCAGCGGCGAGATTTCGCCGGTCCATGCGCCCTGATCAGCCCAGTGCATGTTCTGCGCGCCAACTTTGACCGATGTATCGGCCAAAATGTCTTTAACCTCACGAACATAGGTAAAGGGTGGAATGACAAAGCGCTGAATATCCGCTGAACGATCGCCATCGGCCTCTTTCAGCTTTTCTGCAAAAACGCGGGCTTCGGCCAGCGTCTTGTTCATTTTCCAGCTCGTACCTACCCAGAATTTGGACATGCTCGAATGCTCTTTCTGCTTGTGTAAATGCGGTTCCGCAGAAACTATTCTGCGATTGTTAGTTTAATACCGGCTGGCTCCAGATCGGCGACGAGCGCATCACCGGGAGACTGATCGGTGATGATGGCATCAAAGTCGCCGAGATCAGCCATGACATGTAGTGCCGTGCGACGGAAACGCTGGTGATTGACCAGCAGGCACGTGCGCGTTGCCGATGCAGTCATGGCGCGTTTGGTGCGAACGACGTTTTCATCCATGTGATAGACGAGGCGTCCATTGACCGCAGGCGCTGAAATGAAGGCAAAATCTGCACTGAGCTTGGAAAGTGCTTCTTCGGTAAGCAGACCAAAGAAAGCATTGAATTTCGCTGAGAAAACGCCGCCTAGTGCGATCAGGTTGATACCAGCCTCACCTTTGAGAGTTTCAATGATGACTGCATTATTGGTGATCACTGTCAGTGGTCGCTTTTCAACCAGCATGCTGCCAAGAACTGCCGCTGTTGAGCCGTCATTGATCATCACGGTCATGCCGGGCTCAATCAACTCAAGGGCTGCACGACCCATCTGAATTTTGGCTTCATTGTCCTGCTGCACGCGAAAACGGAAATCGCTTTCAAACTGCGAGCCGGGGTCCATCGTCGCGCCGCCGCGAACTTTGCGCAACACGCCGGATTCTTCAAGCGAATCCAGATCGCGATGAATGGTCATTTTTGAAACAGCAAAACGATCAGCAAGATCATCCAAATCAACTGCATGATTTTCTATCAGCAGATTGATGATCGCCTGTCTTCTTTCGTCGCGTTTCACGAAAATTCCGATCTCAAAGCGTGGTTGCTTATGACGCAAGCTTAAATCACAAAATCACATAATAATCCATATAAAATGTTATTTTGTGATGTTTTGTTGAGTGAGGCCGAGTTACTCCACAAGGGCTTTTGCCGTGCGCTCATCGGTGATGAGACCATAAAGACGACCGCTTTTTAGAACTGCACGGATCGCTTCGGCTTTTGACAGGCCGCCAGCCAGACCGATGATGCGGCTCATATCAGCGTGTTCTACCGATGCGGCAATCGTGCGGGCTGTCAGCTTGGTATCCAGTCGTGTGCCATTCTTATCAAAGAAGTGTCCGAGCATTTCACCGACTGCACCATATTCAGCAATCTCTTCCATCTCAGCCAAATCAATCACACCCGATGTGACGAGCTGCGCATGAGCGTCGACGGTGCCAATACCAACGATTTTCAGCTCTGCCCGGCAACCCATGTCAAAAACAGTTGTGACGCCTTTTTGTGCCAGCAGCACTTCGCGGTCTTCTGCCGTATTGGCGAAGAATGGCACAGGCATCACGTAGGCGGGTCTGCCGGTCTTCTCGGCAATGCGATGCATGACGTCATGCGGGTTGGCTGCAAAGTTTCGCGTCAAACCACCGAGCAGCGAAACGAATTCCAAATCCTTAGCGGGCACGCGCGGCATGTGGCTGACCGCCGCCGAAAGCGTGCGGCCATGGCCGAGGCCGATCACTTCATGGTCGCCATGTTCAATTTCACGACGCAGAAATTCCGCACCAGCATTGCCTAAGGAGAGCAGGGGCAGGGCGTCTTCGCCAAGATCGGGTGCGACTTCGCAATATTCTAGATTGTATTTTTCGGCGAGCTGGTTTTCGAGATCAATACATTCGGAAATATCGCCGTCGATGGTCACTTTGACCGCGCCGTCTGCAACCGCTTTGGCGATGAGACGATGTGCTTTCACGGAAGGTAGCCCCAGCCGCTTCGCAACGGCTGATTGGGTCATTCCGCCAATAAAGTGAAGCCAGGCGGCACGAAGGGCTAAGGAATCCTCTGCATCTGCCATTTTTATGCTGCCTGCTCCCGATTCTTTATTGTTTTCTTGTGGTTATATTTTCAAATCTCCAGCGCCAGTGTCAATGTGCGGCGCCCAGAAGGCCACACTTTCCGCGATTTGTGGGATGACTTCACGGTCGTTTGGATCACGTTCCTTAAACGACAGCTCAAGACAAATTTCATTGTCCACTGCGCCACCTTCGGCAAAGGCTTTCAGCAACGGTTCCGGCTGAATGCGACCCTTGGCGTTGAAGGCTGCCGTGAAAGGACGATGACCGCCCTTATCCATCAGGCTCTGCTTGATGTGAATGATTGGCGACACTTTTGGCACAGCACGCGCCCATGCATAAGGGTCAAAATCATCGGGGTTGGCGGAGGTAACATCGCCATGGTCGATGTCGGCCATCATCCACATAGGGATTGCCATATTGGCTGCCGTCAAGCGATCTTGAAGCTTGATGCTTTCCGCGATTGTATCGCCAAATTCACGACCGATGCTCATTGGCTCCCAGAAAACATAATCAAGACCAGCACCAGCAGCATGTTCAGCAACTTCTGCCCAGCAATCAATCGCGATTTTGATCAGTTCTTCGCGGCGTTCAGGATTGTCAAAATCCTTATAGGTGAAAATCGCAAACTGCGTGCCGACCGACTTGCCGCCGAGATCGCCGATAATATCAGCGAAGGTCTTGAACCAGTCGATATAATAGCGGCGCACTTCCGCATCCGGGTGACCAAAATGGTTGAGGCGTCCATAAGGACCCGTCATGCCCGAAGTGACGCGAACGCCAGTGCGCTGTAATGCCTTGTCCATGTCGCGGGTGAGGCGACGGATGGTTGAAGCCTGCCAGCTTGGATTGATGAACTCGTGCGTCAGCTGCAAATCACGCAACCGCAGATCACGTGCAACGGTTTCAATCAGATCATCCGGCTCTGCAAAGCGATTTACAAGCGGATTTGTGTTTAGTGAAAGCGTAAGGGCCATCGTATCCTCGATTGTACTACAAAAGCATGTCGTTATCGGAAAACCGGTTCCCACTTTTCCGCGACATGCTCAGGCAGCAATTTTTGCGTTGTCGAACCAAGCGATGAATGCGGCCCGTTCGGCTTCGGTCAGATGCAGATAATGCTTGGTGCGGCGGTAGAGAATATCGTTTGCTGTCTTCGCCCATTCTTTTGCAACGAGATAACGAACTTCGGCTTCATAAAGATTGCCGCCGAAGTGCTGTCCGAGACCGGCGAGGTCAGAGGCACCAGCAACTACATCCTTGGTGCGTGCACCATAAAGACGACCGTAATGCAGGGCCAGTTTGCGCGGCATCCATGGATAGCTGTCTCGCAGGCTGTTCGCAAAAGTTTCAAAGTCAGCATTGGCTATTTCGCCACCCGGAAGCGGTGCGTCATGTGTCCAGTCACCACCCATTTTCGGGAAGATGTGCTTCAAGCGATGCATACCGCGTTCAGCAAGTTCGCGGAATGTGGTGATCTTGCCGCCAAATACGTTTAGCAATGGCGCATCATTGGTTTCATCGAGATCAAAAACATAGTCGCGGGTGACAGCGGACGGGTTGCCCTTGCCGTCATCAAACAGCGGACGCACGCCAGAGAAGCTATGTAGCACGTCTTCGCGACGTAGCTTTTCCTTGAAATAGCGGTTTACTGCGGTGAGCAGGTAATCGATTTCTTTTTCGTCCGCGCTTACGTCTTCGGCACGGCCTTCATAAGCAATGTCGGTGGTGCCGATCAGTGCCTTGTCGCCTTCATATGGATTGATGAAGATCACGCGCTTGTCATGATTTTGCACCAGATAAGCATTCGCGCCAGCCCAGAACTTTGGCACGATGATGTGGCTACCCTTGACGAGACGAACATTGCGCGATGAGTTTGAGCCAGCCACATTGGTGATAACGTCTGTAACCCATGGGCCTGCGCAATTGACGATGCAGCGCGCGCGGAAGCTGCGCACTTCGCCGGTATCGCGGTTTTTGGTTTCAACGATCCAGCCACCTTTTTCGCGACGTGCAGAAGTCACCGGCGTGCGCGTCAGAACGGTTGCACCCTTTTCAGCGGCACCAACAGCATTCAGAACAACGAGACGGGCATCATCCACCCAGCAATCCGAATATTCAAAACCCTTGGTATATTGATCAAGGATTGGGGTTCCTTCCGGGTCGCGCTTGAGATCAAGCGTGCGAGTGCCGGGAAGTTTCTTGCGGCCGCCAAGATGGTCGTAAAGAAACAGGCCAAGGCGCACGAGCCAAGCCGGACGATCCTGCGGGCTGTGCGGGAGAACAAAACGCATTGGCCAGATAATGTGCGGTGCTGCATTGAGCAGCACTTCGCGCTCAATCAGTGCTTCGCGCACAAGGCGAAATTCATAATACTCAAGATAGCGCAGGCCACCATGAACCAGCTTGCCTGAGCGAGACGAGGTGCCTTCTGCAAGGTCGTCTTTTTCTGCCAACACAACCTTAAGGCCGCGCCCGGCTGCATCGCGAGCCACGCCCGCGCCATTGATACCGCCGCCAATCACAAACAGATCGCAGGTTTCCGGTTCAGCCATCTCATGCTCCTTCGGATGCCGGAATACCGGCAAAATAATATGTTATTTCAGCCGATTGTCGAATTACCGATCGGCTGCAAGCTTGTCCCAGATCGGGGTAAGAGCCAGTCGGGCGTCCTTATAGGCGCCAAACAGTTCTGCGTAGCGTTGTGCCTGTGCGGCATCAGGTGCTTCACCGTCGCCAAGCAAAGGTGCCACCCACTCCGCAATGCAATCTTCCATGTTGGAATAAGTACCAATTGCGACCGCCGCCATCATGGCAGCGCCAGCAGCACCTGCTTCTTCACGCGATGAAACGCGCACCGGCGCATTCACAGCTGCGGAAAGCGTGCTGCGAAGAGCGCGTGAGCGAGCTGCGCCACCAGTTATGCGCAGTTCGGCAGGCATATCGCCCATTGCGGCGTAGCAATCACGTGTCGCCATGCCGAGACCTTCAACCACGGAACGCACGAGTTCGGGGAAGCGGTCGCGGCTTGAAAGCCCGATAAAGCCAGCGCGAGCAAAGGCATTCACGAAAGGTCCGCGTTCGCCAGCTTCCGAAATATAAGGATGGTAAAGCAGTGCGCCGGGGCGGCTTGCGTTAAACCATTCATCAAGACGCGGTATCAGATCGCTCAGCGAGACTGGTTTGTCTGCTGTCGACATAAGATCAGCTGCGATCTGCAATATCCAGTCGATATTGATCGTCGCGCCCATATTGGTCTGAACCTGCGTGACGATGCCGGGAACTGGCAGCGCGATAACGTAGCCTGTGCCTTCCGCATTCAGATTAATCTCGGAAACAGGTTTCGCACGCATATGCACGCCCGTTGATCCGATAGTCGAGCAACCTGCATCGGCAGTGCCGGAATAAACGCCAGCGCCGAGTGCGGTCATCACCATATCGACATAGCCGAGACTCACCGGCGTGCCGGCCAAAAGACCCGTTGCAGCGGCCGCGTCGGGGGACAAAGGATGCTGCGTCAGAGTACCGTCTACGATTTCGGGCAGCAGATTGCGGCGCTTAATAAGACCGAGTGCTTCAATAACCACATCATCATATTGACGATTGCGGAAATTGCCGAATGTGAAACTGGCTTCCGATGGGTCTGTGGCGCGGACGCCGGTGAGATTTAGATAAAGCCAGTCCTTACAATGAAGGGCGACTTCTGCATTATCGAGCAGTTCGGGCGCGAAACTGTTCATATGCGCCATTTGTGTGCCTTGCTGGCAGGTGTTCAACCCGGTTCCGGTCGCTTCAAAGCGCGCACGGTTCATAGGTCCTGCAGCAAGTTTTGTAACCGTATTAGCGGCGCGTGCGTCGAGCCATATCCACGCATCGCCGACGGGCTTGTTATCGCGTCCCACCAGCCATGTGCCATCGCCCTGTCCAGTAACGGAGACAGCAGCGGTGCGGGTACTTAGATTCGGAATTTTCTCTGCAAGACCACGCAGAGCTTTGGCACAATCTTCCCATGTCTGGGAGAGCGACTGCGTCACAGCACCATGTTCGCCAGTTTCATATTTGTTGCGGACAGCCGCCGAATCGAGTTGACGACCGTTTAGGTCGAATGCCACAGCCTTGACGACGGACGTGCCCGCGTCGATGCCGATGATTATATCACCTTGACCACGCATGACTGAATTACGCTTTCCCAATGTGGTCCTTGACGGACATTTGGATTTCCTCCCGCGACGAAATTTGTCGCTCGCTGCCCATTGTTTTAGTCAAAATAGGCTTTTGCGTCTAGTTGAGATAACATAACGATACATGACTGTCTGTAAAATTTTTGTGCACAAGCATTTTTTTTCACCGAAAGGTGATGGCAGTGAATTTCACCGCATTTAATCGGGGTTTATTTGGATACAAAGAAGTATTATTTAGATGATTTAAGGCCGATTAATTTTATTAAATTATTGTTTTTATTAATTAAAATTTTGTTCCTCTCTCCGAGGCATGTGCTTGTTAGTTTTCTGAGGGCTGGGGTGAGTACTCCAGCTTTTGTGGCGAAATTCGCCGGAGTCGCATGTATTTTTGGCGTTCAAATGTGCAAAATGGAACGCGTTTCAAAAAGTCCTGATTGACAGTTATATGTCTTTATAACATGATTATTGGAGTTG
>Ga0308165_1003692_pt1 | contig 16118 bp, 12 predicted proteins | sample PhyWR2_FD_201032 | JGI IMG/M metagenome (GOLD analysis project Ga0308165, IMG submission 201032) | Phyllosphere microbial communities from UC Gill Tract Community Farm, Albany, California, United States - DLSLW.R2 | ecosystem: Host-associated > Plants > Phyllosphere > Unclassified | place: USA...
GCAACAGTCAGCGAACATGGCGCCTGACACACTGCCATCGCGAGCAAGCTCGCTCCTACATGGGATGGGGTGACAATAAAAAGGCGACACCCCTGAGGGTGTCGCCTTTGTTTATTGCCGCTACAGCTTACTCAGCCAATTTGTAAGCAATAACATAGTCACCTTGCTTGGTGCCCAGCGAACCATGACCGCCGGCCACGACCAGCACGTATTGCTTGCCGTCCTTGCCGGTGTAGGTCATCGGTGTGGTTTGCGCACCGGCGGGCAGGCGGCCTTCCCACAATTGTTTGCCGTTTTTCACGTCATAAGCGCGCAGGTATTGGTCGAGGGTGCCGCTCAGGAAGCCCACGCCACCGGCGGTGGTGAAGGTGCCGCCCAGGCTGGGTACGCCCATGCTCAGCGGGATCGGTACCGGCGAGCTGTCACGCACGGTGCCGTTCTTGTGTTTCCACAGCACTTTGGACGTGGTCAGGTCGATGGCAGCCACATAACCCCAAGCCGGTGCCTGGCATGGCAGGCCCATTGGAGAGAGCAGCGCTTCCAGCACCACACCGTAAGGCGCGCCCTTGTTCGGCTGCACGCCTTCGGTTTCGCTTTTGCGCGGGCCTTGGGCTGCAATCTCTGCCGCCGGGATCATCTTCGATTTGAACGCCATGTAGCTAGGGTTCACGAAGGCGATCTGACGGATCGGATCCACCGAGATACCACCCCAGTCGAACACGCCGAAGTTGCCTGGATACACGATCGAACCCTGCAGCGACGGCGGGGTGAACGGGCCTTCATAACGCATGGATTTGAAGTCGATCCGGCAGATCAGTTGGTCAAACGGAGTCACGCCCCACATGTCGCGCTCCTGCAGCGGTGGCGGCATGAGGTTCAGGTCAGACTTGGGCTGGGTCGGCGAGGTGTGATCCCCTTCGACTGCGCCTTGTGGCACCGGCACTTCGTTGATCGGCACAATGGCCTGGCCCGTGCTGCGATCGAGCACGTAGATGCTGCCTTGCTTGGTGGAGGCCAGTACTGCTGGCTTCACGCCGTCAGCGGTTTTCAGGTCCATCAGGGTAGGCTGGCCACCCACGTCCATGTCCCACAGGTCATGGTGGGTAAACTGGAAGTGCCAGCGCACCTGGCCGGTGGCGATGTCGAGGGCGGTCAGGCCCGCGGCATGCAGCTCCGATTCGGGCGTGCGGGCACCACCGAACTGGTCCGGGGTCTGGTTGCCCATCGGCAGGTAGAGCATGCCGAGTTTTTCATCGACAGCAAACATGGACCACATGTTCGGTGAGTTACGGGTATAGGTCTTGCCCTCGGCAATCGGCGTGGTGTCGTCCGGATTGCCGCTGTCCCAGTTCCACACCAGCTTGCCGGTGTGCACGTCGAATGCGCGGATCACGCCGCTCGGTTCGTCGGTAGAGACGTTGTCGGTGACGTGACCGCCAATCACGACCAGGTCCTTGGTGACGGCTGGCGGCGAAGTGGAGTAGTAACCACCGGCGGCGAACCCGCCGATGTTGGCGCGCAGGTCGACCTGGCCTTTGTCACCGAAGTCTTCGCACATCTTGCCGGTGTCGGCGTTGAGGGCGATCAGGCGGGTGTCGGCGGTCGGCAGGAAGATCCTGCGTGGGCAGACGTTGGCTGCCGGCGCAGGGCTGGCGCTGCCGGTAGGGCTCTGCTCGGACGCATAAACAGCGTCATCGTGGTAGGACACGCCACGGCAGGTCATGTGCGCCCAACCCTTGAAGTTCGCCGCATTCTGCGTCGACAGCTTCGGATCGAAACGCCAGATTTCCTTGCCGGTGTCCGGGTCCAGCGCGATCACCTGGCTGTGCGGCGTGCACACGTAGAGCATGCCGTTGACTTTCAGCGGGGTGTTTTCGGCGGTGGTTTCGCCCGGGTCATTCGGCCCCGGCAAGTCGCCGGTGCGATAGCTCCAGGCCTCGACCAGCTTGTGCGCATTTTGCGGCGTGATCTGCGCCAGAGGCGAATAGCGATCACCGTGGGCGCTGCGACCGTATGAATTCCAGTCACCGTCGGGCATTGCCGGGGCGGTGTTAACCATGCCCGCAACGCTGTCGCGGTCCAGTTGACCCTTGATTTCACCCGGGTTGGTGAATTGGCTGGCCAATGCGGTTACGCCTGCCAGCACCACGGCGACGCCCAATGCGCCCGTGCCCAACGGCGCTGCGCCCTCACGCAGGATCGGGCGACGGAACCAAGGCAACAACATGACGATGCCCAGGGCAAACAGCAGCGCCAAACGCGGCACCAGTTGCCACCAGTCGAGACCGACTTCCCACAAGGCCCACACGGTGCTGGCAAACAGCACCAGTGCATACAGGCCCAATGCCGCACGGCGCGCCATGATCAGCAGCACCCCGGTCAATGTCAGGCCAATACCGGCCAGCAGGTAATACAGCGAGCCGCCGAGCAGGCTCAACTTGATCCCGCCGGCCAGCATGGCCAGGCCCATTAGTAGAAGCAGTAGGCCGAGCAGCGTCGGTAGCAGACGGCTTCGACTCAAAGCACCATCAGTGCTCATAGTGTGATTCTCCGTAAGGTTTCATGTATTCCTTCGCAGGTTCACTGTAGATGACGATCCCACGAAGGCATTGGTTCAGTTGCAAGGGCGATGGTTAGAACGACGACTGGATCTTGATCCCGCCAATCAGCGCGTCGTCGACCTTGTCCACGCCACCGGGGTGGCGGATGTATTGCAGATTTGGACGCACGGTCAGCCAATTCGTGACGTGCACGCCGTAATAGAACTCGGCGCTGTACTCGGTGTCTTGCGGGGGCAGGAAGGACGGGTCGTCGTAGTCGTACACCGCCCGTGCCTCGTTGTGAGCTTCGGCATTCTTGCGATAGGCCGGGTTGACGTGAACCCGTGCCAGGGCAAACCCGATGTCGTCTTTGGCGCGAGCATCAAACAGGCCCTTGTAGACGACACCCGCCTGGACATAGTTGTCGATGGCGTTGGTCTTCTTGTCATGCATCGTGCCGTTGGCGAAGACGCTCAGGCCGCGAGAATTATCGCTGGCGCGGCGGGTGATCTGCTGCTGCACGCCCAGCCACACGCCATGCTTGCTCGAAGCGCTTCGGTAGGCCTCGCCGCTCAGTGCCGCTGGCTGACCGTTGCGGTCCTTGTAGGCGTCCGTGGCATTGGCATTGCTGTAGTAGTAACCGGCGCGGTATTCGCCCGGCAGGCCATTGAGTTTCGGCGTCCACACCAGCTCCACCGGCAGGATCGCGCCCTGAGTGCCGCTGCCGCTGAGTTTGAAACCGTTGCCGCGATCGAGGTTCGACGGGTTTTGCTCATAGGCGCCGACTTGCGCATACAGCTCGGGCGTCAGGTGATACTTGACCCGCATCGCCCACTGGCTGACGGGCCAGTTGTACCAGATGCCGCCTACCCAGTTGCCGACCTGCGAGCCGCAGAACGCCAGGTTCTGGAAATCGCAGGGAAAGCTGTTGAAGTCCTCGCCTTCACCAAACCGGCCAACCTTGATGTCGAGCTGCTGGTCGAAGAATTTCTGCTGGTACCACATCTGCGTCAGGCGCCAGGTTTGTCCGCGGCCCCAGACTTCCTGGGCCGACGTGAAACCGCCGACCCGTGGATCGTTGATCCTGTCATTGCTGATGTTGTTACCGCTGCGTTCGGTGATGGTCAGCTGAAATTCTGCGTCGCGCCAACCCAGGATTTTCTGCAGGTCCAGATGTGCGCCCAGACCGAACTGATCGCTATAGCGGGCAGTGCGATCGTGATCGTAGCCACCGTGCAGATTGCTGCCCATTTCGCCGGTGTAATCGAGTTTGAAGTCGTAGCCTTTTTCCGAAAGCTCGCTGCGCGTGCCGTTCCAGTCGCCGAGCATCCAGGGGGAATCGTTATCGAAGGCGGGTGCGGCCTGAACACACGTGGCAAGGCTTAGGGCGCCAAGGCCTGTTATCAGGCTCAAGGTGTTTTGATGGCTGACGGGCGCGAAGACAGCGCTGTCTCGCAAAAATCGCAAATAAGGCATGGGAAGTTTCTAGATCTTTTTCTGGGGATGAACTGCGAACCGCAAGGATGCAACGCGAATGGATGAAGCGTTTCAGCTTTTCGGGCGCAAGGATAATGTTCTGTTACAAATAGAGAAAGGCCTTTTCCCGACATGAATTCTTTCGAAATCGGTAACAGTGTCGCGCGGCGATATGTCGCGCTTCACCTACATTTAATCCATGGCGCCACACAAGTCTTCCACCCGGACAGGCCCTCGGCTAAGGTGCGCGACTTTCCACTCATTCATTGCTCGAAGGCCCGGCATGACCGAACAGAACAACAACCCGCTGCACGGCGTGACCCTGGAGCAAATCCTCAACGTGCTGGTTGAACACTACGAATGGTCGGGCTTGGCCGAGCGCATCGACATTCGCTGTTTCAAGAGTGATCCGAGTATCAAGTCCAGCTTGACGTTCCTGCGCAAAACGCCGTGGGCGCGGGAGAAGGTCGAACGCCTGTACGTGAAGTTGATGCGTACCAAGCGACCGATCTGAACATGCTTAAATCACCGGCTTTTGTGGCGGTAGCCGCTTGCCTGGGCTGGGCCGGGCTGAGCATCCAGATGTACCTGATCTTCCACTCGCGCTGGACACTGGGCGCCAGTCTGCTCGGTGGGTTGGTCAGCTTTTTCAGCTACTTCACCGTCATTACCAATACGCTGGTGGCAACTGTCCTGACCTGTCATCTGAGCGCTCGCGAATCAGCGGCCAGACGCTGGTTTCTGCAACCGGGGGTCAGCAGCGCGATTGCCGTGAGCATTGTCATCGTGGGCGTGGCCTACAACGTCTTGTTGCGCCATCTGTGGCATCCCGAAGGCTGGCAATGGCTGGCCGATGAGTTGATGCATGACGTGATGCCGTTGCTGTTCCTGGTCTGGTGGTGGCTCTGCGTGCCCAAAGGCACCTTGCGATTGCGGCACATTGGGCTGTGGGTGATCTACCCGGCGGTGTATTTCGCGTATGTGCTGCTGCGTGGGCACTTGCTGGCTGTTTATCCGTATCCCTTCATCGATGTCGACAGCCTGGGTTATCCACAGGTGTTTCTGAATGCGGGGGGATTGCTGGTGGGGTTTTTGGTGATATCGCTGGTGTTGATCGGGGTGGATCGATGGCGGGGGCGGGTTTTGTAGTTTCTGGGCAATAGCCATCGCGAGCAGGCTCGCGATGGGTTCCAGCCCAGCCCTATAACCGGTCACTCTTCTTCAGAGTCATCCAACCGCCAATACCCCACGGCCTTCAAGAACTGCTCATCCACCCCATGCTCATCCAGCAGCACTCGGCGAATCTGTCGTGACGCCTTGCTCTCGGTGGCGACCCACGTGTACAGGCTGCCGCTGGGGATTTGCAACTGCTTCACGGTGGCCAGCAGATTATCCTTGCCACCTTCGCGCAACACCCAGATCACGTTGACCTGCGCCGCGCTTTCCAGCTTCTGCTGTTCGGCGCCGTTCTCCACTTCGACCACCACCAGCGCCCGGCGATTGGCCGCCAGGCCTTCCAGGCGACGGGCAATGGCGGGCAGGGCGGTTTCGTCGCCGATCAGCAAATAGCTGTCGAACATGTCCGGCACAATCATCGAACCCCTGGGCCCGCCGATGTGCAGGAACTGGCCGGGCCGGGCCTGTTCCGCCCAGGTCGAGGCAGGGCCATCGCCGTGCAGCACAAAGTCGATGTCCAGTTCCAGGGCGTCGAGGTCGTAGCGGCGTGGCGTGTAATCACGCATCGCGGGCATCGGCCCGTTGCCCTTGCCGGCGCCCAACACCAGGGTTTCCAGGGCGGCTTGCTCGGCTGCGTTCTGCGGGAACAGCAGTTTGACGTGATCATCAGCGCCCAGGCTGACGAACCCCGCGAGTTCCGGCCCACCCAGGGTAATGCGACGCATGCGTGGTGTCAGGTCAACCACGCGCAGCACTTGCAGGCGACGGCGTTTGATGTCGTGCATGACGCGGTGAATGGATTGTTCGATCACTTGGGTCATTCGGTGTTCTCCCGTATGGACGCCACGGCAGGGCCGTCGACAATGGCTTTGGCGGTGTCATTGAGCAATGCGGAAACCCGCAGGATTTCTTCCGGGCTCCAGCGCCCGTGATGCAGTTGCAACGCATGGCGCAGGTTATGCACAGCCTCGTGGATCTCGGCCGGCCGATCATGGCCGCGCAATGATCGCTTGCTCACATCGATGCGCATGCGCACGCCTTCCAGGGCAATCGCCTGCTCGCTTAAAGACAAACGTCCGGCGTCGGTCACGCTGTAACGTTTTTTTCCGCCTTCGGCATCGCCCTGGATCATTTCGCTTTCTTCCAAAAACGTCAGGGTCGGGTAAATCACGCCGGGGCTAGGGCTGTAGGCGCCATCGAACATGCCTTCGATCTGGCGGATCAGGTCATAGCCGTGGCAGGGCTGTTCGGCGATCAAGGCCAGCAGCAACAGCTTGAGATCTCCCGGGGCGAACACTCGTGGGCCGCGACCGCCGCGTTCGCGGCCGGGGCGTTTTTCAAAACCGTCGCCAGGATGTTCGCGATGGGGGGAATGATGGTCTCTCATGGTGTTTTCTCTCTTCATTTCTAGATACAACGTAAGATATATCTTAATGATGGGCAATCAGTTTTTTTCCTAGCCGATGGACCTCACGACGAGCGGCACGGCGCAGACAACCCTGCGACTTGACCCCGTGCCTGAGGAAAAAACTGTGGACGAAACCTGTTTAAAGTGGGCGATAAGCAAACTTTAGTTAAACAAGTTGTTAGTTAAAGTTTCAAGATGGGGCGCGGTTAATGTTGTGTGTAGGAAGACGGCTTTATAAATAGTGGGTTTATATCGTATTTCATGTTTTCAACAAGTGAATTGGTGCAGCTAACTACACGCTTGGATGAAATTTCCTACTTACTTGTGATCTGGGATGGATGATCATGCGCACCGTTGAAAGTTGGGCTATGGCGCGCTGCAGTGAGCCGTTAACTGGTCTGACTTTTAATCAGAAACTTATCCTTCCCAAACAGGTGTTGAGTAATGTTCAGAAAAATTCTAGTCGGTACTCCATTGGTTGTCCTGGCACTGACTTCCTCCATGGCTTTTGCTATCGGAGAAGCGCGCCACTCCGTGAATATTGTCGCGGCAGTTCCATCCAGCGTTTTTTATGTGGTGCCTGTGGACCCCAGTTTGATCGACAAGGATCAGCGTCTGCATTTCGATCCGATCAGTGAGCAATTGAGCACGCTGCGTGCGCAGTTCGATACCAAGAACACCAACGGTTCGATCGAGGCGATGCTTGAGAGCGAGGCCTTTCTGTCAAACGGGGTTGTCGCAGAGAAGATCCCACTGGTCGTCACGTTTAACAACGTTGCTTTGAATCATACCGCGGCAGTGGAAGTTCTTAGTGACGCCGAGTCGACGCCAGGCAAGCGTGTGGATTTTGTTGTTACACCGATCAAACCAACAGGTGGCTATAAACCTGGCGATTACACGGGCGTAGTTGCCATGCGTTTTGACGCAGTACTTCCCACTCCATGATGTGAATCAAGCCTGATTGGACTGGGTTCCATTCGGCACACTTGACCGGTCGACGGGTTATCGCACCTGTCGACTCGGATGTTTACCGTCTCAATATCCAAAATACCGAGTATTCGTTCATGTTCCCGATGACTCCCATCGCGACTGCGCTCGCCTTTATGTTTTGCGCAGGTGCATTGGCTGCGCCCAACAATGGCACGACGCCCCGCAGTCTACTGGCTCAGGCCGAAGGTTTACCGGCGGACTTCGAAGAACACTTTTTTGATGTGCCCCTGGCCGTTCGCGTGGAACTTGATCAGCAATTGATGGGCGAGGCGATGATTTTGTTGTCTCGAGATGATCGCGTCACCCTGCTTGATTTTGCCGATGTCGCTGACAGTCAGGTGTCGGCTGGCCAGCGGGAAATCTGGGCCACTTACCTTAAGCAAGGTATCGCGCTGGGTGCCTGTGAAGGTAATTGCCCGGAGCAGATGGTGGCTGCGCATTACAACCTGAACAATTCCCTGCTCTCGATTGCAACGGCAAACGCCGAGCGCAATACGCAAGACAAGCGTTACTACGAGCTGCCCGAGGGCGGCAGCAGTGGGCTGATCGTGCGCAATCAGTTGAATATCAACGGCGGTCAGGAGCAAGACACGGGCGGACGGTTGGGTCTGGAGGCAAGTGGCAGCCTGGGCAACTGGACCCAGAGCGTGAATGTCCAGTTGGCACGGCAAGGGGGCTCGGACGACAAGCTCCATCATGCAGTACACGAGCTATACAGCCAGCGTGAACTGCAAGGCAGCTTTTTGCGCCTGGGCTATTTCACGCCCAACTCCGAAGGCCTGACCCGCCAGATCCGTACGTTCGGGGCCAGCCCGGACACTGCTGCCGGGCTGATGGTTGGAAGCTCCGACAGTCTGGCGATCAACAGTCCGAAACCAAGCATCTATCCCCTGTACGTCACTGCCAACCGTCAAGCCTCGGTGGAAATCCTGCGCAACGGTACGTTGATCAATAGCCAGGCGGTAGAGGCTGGCTTGCAACCCCTGGATACACGTTCTTTGCCGGGAGGGATCTATGAAGTGGAAGTGCGCCTGATCGAAGATGGGCAGATCACCTCCACAACCCGGGAATTGGTGTACAAGCCCACCAACTGGCACAACCAGGACAGCCGCTGGCGCTACAACCTGTTCGCCGGCCGGGAAAGCAAATTGCTCAGCAACTGGGAGGAGCAGGATTCCGGCGACATGACCGCAGGTGCCGCGTTCAATTACCTTCTGCATCCACGGGTCATTCTGGGGGTATCGGGGCGCCAGGTGCGCGAAAGGATGCAATACGGCACGTCGGTCGACTGGACCCTGGCCAGCCACACGAGCCTGTTCGCCAACGTCTACCAAACCGAGGACCACGGAACCGGGCTCGATGTGCAGGCGATTTACAGTTATGGAATCGGCAGTATTTTCCTGACCCACACCCGTAGCTGGCTCGACACCACCCGAACTTACGAAAGCCTTTCGGACGGTACCCGAGTGCGTCAGCGAAACGTTTTTGTCGGTCGCACGAGCAGTTCGTCGGTGTCGCTCAATCACCGGGTCAGCAGCAAAAGTTCGGTCAACGCACGGGTGTCGCACAGCGCCGGAAATGTCGAAGGCACGGGGGTGGACCTGGGGTGGACCCAGCGAGGCTCATTATTTGGCAGTGATGCCAACTGGCGCTTTTCGGTGTTTGATCGACCGGGCAGTTTCAGCAGCGGCGACAAGCGCAACCGCGGCGTCGATCTAAGCGTCAGTGTGGCGCTGGGAGGACCGGGTGAGCAGTGGTCCGGCAGCATCGGTACACGCACGTCCCGCGACGGTGGTCGTGACCACAACGCCACTGTCAGTTACCGCAAGGACTTGCAGGGGCATGTGCTGCAAAGCGTGTCAGCCACGGCACTCGCCGATACCTATGGAGCCGGCCTTTCCGGCACCGCGAATTTCGCCAACGACGCACTCAATGGTGATGTATTCCTCCAGCGTTCTTCCTTCAACGACAAGTTCGCCGGCGGTTTGAATCTGGACAGCACCGTAGCGGTCGGTGGCGAAAAAATCGTCATGACCAGCCAGAGCCATGGGGCAGGGGCGGGGATGATCGTCGACGTTGAATCGGATGTCGATGGCATCGCGCTACGGGCCGACGATTCGAGCGGTGGCAGTACGAGCCTGCGACCGGGGCGCAATTTCATCCCGATGACCGCTTACAAAAGCAGCGTGGTGAGCTTCGACTTCGAGGGTAACCACCCACCGGCAGCGAGCATCCAGCCGCCGCGCAGCCTTTACCACTTGAACAAGGGTGGCGTCGGTTACCGCAGGATCACCGTCAACAAAACCCTCACCGTTCTGGGACGCCTGATCGATCCCCAGGGCAGGCCGCTCAAGGGCCATCACGTGATCAATCACGCCAGCCGCGGAGTGAGCGAGGTCGATGGCTTCTTTTCAATGGAAATGCAGGCCGGTTCGCCGACGCTGGAAGTTCGCCATGGCGATCAGTTGCTGTGTCAATTGCGCCTCGACACCGCCAATGCGCGCAAGGAAGACAACGTATTGATGATCGGGGATCAGCGCTGCTCCGCGGATACGTTGGCGGACGCAACCTACAGCGACGCAAGCGCCGGTTGACCCGTGCGCAAAACACTCTTCGATAAAACTCTTTATCAGGTTGAACATGATGAAACGCTGGTTGGCAATCCTTGGCTTTACCCTTTTACCGCACGCCGTCCTGGCAGGGCCTCAGATAAATGTCGGCGTGGTGTTCGATTATCTGGATGGCGATAAAAGTACCTACCTGAAACGGTTATTCAACAGCGGGGACAGCACGGCATTCGTGCGCGTCAACATTCTCGAAATTCTCTACAACGAGGATGGCACCTCTCGGGAAGTTCCGTTGACCAACCAGGCGGGTGCCGTCGCTCGCGACGGTCTGATGGCCAGCCCCGCACGATTGATCGTGCCAGCCAATGGCATGCAGGGCACGCGTTTGCTGTACATCGGCGAGCGGGATAAAGAACGTTATTTTCGCGTGCGCTTCGTACCGGTCGTTCCCGAAAAGGAAGATGAGTTCGCGGTGTCTGTCGAAGAGCGCGAGCAATACAGGAAAGGGTTGTCGGCGGGGATCAATGTGTTGGCGGGATACGGGACGATATTTTTCGTTCGACCTTCCAATACACGATTTGACAGTGTGATCACGGATGCGCCTGGCAAGTACGCGATTCGCAATGATGGCAACTCGGTCGTGATCATCGACGAATTCAAGGATTGCGCTTCGAAAAGCGAAAGCGACTGCCAACCCACTACCAAACATCACATTCTGGCGGGTCGAACGTTCCAGTTCGACAAGCAGGCCGGCCGTGAGTATCGGTTCACTCTCATTGAAGGGACCGTGTCGAAAAAGCTTGAAGTCAAGGGCCAGGTCAACCGCGAGTGAACAACATGATCAAAGCGATTAAAGCGGTGACGGCCTTGATGGTGCTGACGCTGGCCAGTACCAGTGCGTTTGCCATCAGATTCAGCGAGAGCTTCTACGTCTCGGTCACCTTGCCGACGTCCGCGTTTCACGTGATACCCGCCGACCCTGACTGGATTCACCTGGAGCAACGGCTGCACTGGAACCCGATGACTTCCAGCTTCAGCGTCCTGCGCAAACAGTTTGATGTGAAGAACGAAAACGGTGCGATTTCCGCGCGGCTGTCTTTTGAGCCGTATTTGAGTAACGGCCGGGACCGTGACGACATCGCACTGAATGTCACTTTCAACGACAAGCGACTCACCCTGGACGCGCAGGAAGTCATTACCGAGGCCGATGGTCGTGCCGGCAAACGGGCAGCCCTGGAAATCGCGGCTGCAAAACCCCCGGCGGGTTATCAGCCCGGAAATTACTACGGCAGCGTTCACCTGCTGTTTGAAGCCATCGTCCCTTGATCATTGGGAAAATCGGGTCGCATTGGCGGCTGAATGGAACCTGCATGAACCAGTTCAATAGATGTAAACCACGGATCCACCCTTTTATAAGCGCTTGGCTGCTGGTGTTTTCGGCCAGTGTCAGTGCAATGTCACAGGACATAACCGCCAGGTTCATCCCGGATCCGGCCAACCCCATGAGGAATGAATTTGTTAATACCACGCCTCAGAGTGGTGTATGTGAGTGGCATGGTCCTGCGATCCCTCGGTGCAAGGCCGAAGGTATTTTCTCTATTCGGGTCAATGATTTTTTCGCCGAGAGCAATGGAACGATTCGCGCAAATCATGCAAACCCTCGGGAAGGGGCGATGTGGAAAGTGCCCTCGGAGTGGCGCGACTTGCAGGTTACCCATCGCGAGACCGGCGAAGTCGAGACGGTTCAAGTCCGCATTGCCGGCATCGGCCATCGCTGGAACCTCAATCGCCCCCCTGGGGTAGGCGCCTGGCAGTTGCCAGATGTTCACTGGTCTCATCAGTGGCGAGACGCGCCGAGTCCTTGCAGGGGCATCAACTATCTGGCGGCGGCGACCAGCTTCGCGTTGTTTTTCTGGATCGTTCCCGAAAACGCGGGGGTCTGCCATCGGACACCCGGCCTGGACATTCCGAAGCTCTGGTACAGCTCTCTGGAATACGCCTACGCGATCAAGACGCCCAAACCGCTGACCATGTCTACGGGACAGTACACGGGGAGCATCACCTACAGCATGGGACCGATGGGGGACTTTGATTTTGGTGATGTGATGATTCCCAGGGACAAAGAGTTCATCTTCAACTTCATCCTCGATGTGCAGCACTCGCTCGACATCAAGATTCCACCTGGCGGTCATCGAGTGGAACTGGTCCCTCAAGGCGGCTGGCAGGGGTGGTTGAACCAGGGGCGCAAGCCAGTGCGACTGTTTCGTGACCAGACGTTCAATATTTCGTCTTCCAGCCGATTCAAGATGCACCTGGAATGTGGATACTCCACGGGCGGCAACACCTGTGCCTTGTTGGAGCCCAACTCCGGCCACGCCGTGCCGCTGAATGTCAGTGTCTCCTTGCCTAACGGGCTGGTGGATGCCACGCAGCAGCCGGTCAATCGCCGGCCTCTATTGGTCGATGGCAGTGGCACGCCGCTCATCCAACCGACTTTTTACGTTGATCGAAAGCCGGGCACCTTGCACTTCGAAATCGTCAGGGAGCAAGTCGAGCAAATGCTCACTGGCGAAGAAAAAACCTACTCCGGCAACGTCACCGTCGTCTGGGATTCTGAAGTGTAAGACTCATCGTTGTGAGACCTGCAACGGGAGGCATTGCGTATGGGCACCCGGCTGCAGGTAAGCGTTAAGGATCGGCGCCATGCCCTTGAGTACCTGGACCGGCAGTGCAGAAGTGAATTTGTAGGTTTCGGCGCTGCGCCCGGGTACGAAAGCCGTCAATGTGCCGAAATGGCTATCTCCAATGTAGAACACGAACGTTGCGGTGCGGTTGACCGACTTCGAACTGATAATCCGCCCCCCTGAACCAAATGATTCGATGCGGTTATCCCCGGTCCCGGTTTTTCCACCCATGGCCAGGGATTTACCGTCTGGCGTCATGAAGGTGCCAGCCACCCTTTTTGCCGTGCCCGCATCCACCACCTGGGACAACGCCTCGCGCATCGCGGTGGCGACCTCCGATGGCATCACCCGCTTGCCGACGTCCGGGTCATTGATCAGTTTGGTTTCATAAGGGGTGTTCGCTGCAAAGTGCAGGCTATCGATACGTAGCGTCGGCATGCGTACGCCGTCGTTGAGGATCGTACCGATCAGCTCGGCCAGCGCCGCCGGACGGTCGCCGGAACTGCCGATGGCGGTCGCCAGTGACGGCACCAGGTGATCGAACGGATACCCGACTTTCTGCCAGCGCTGGTGAATGTCCAGGAACGCTTCGATTTCCAGCATGGTACGGATTCGATTGTCCCGGGCGCCCTTGTGCCGGCTCTTGAACAGCCAACTGTAGACTTCCTGACGTTCGAACTGGCTCGCCTTGACGATCTCGCTCCATTTCGCGTCCGGGTGGTTGAGCAGGTAACCCATCAGCCACAGGTCCAGCGGGTGCACCTTGGCGATGAAACCCTGGTCCGGCAGGTCGTAAATGCCGGGGCTGTAGTTTTCGTACAGACGTTGCAGACGATCGTCGGTGAGTTTTTCGGTGAGCTTGGTGCCGCTGAGGTGCGAGCGTACGAAGTTGTTGAAGCTTTCCTGGCTGGCTTGCGGCAACAGATAGCGATGCACCGCCGCCATGCGGATAGGGGTCGGCCGCATGCCATCAAGGAAGGTTTCCAGGCGTTCCTGGGTGTCCTTGTTCTTGTACTTTTTCCAGAACCGCAGCAGGAACGAGGTGCCTTCGCGGTCGGCGAAGGAGGCCAGGTATTCCTGGCGTCTTGGGTCGCGGTCATCCTTTAACAGCTCGGCGCTGCTGCTGGGTCCAGAGTAAGTGGTGTAACGCACCAGGTCGCGCATCAGGCGAATGAACGGCAGGTTGATCGATTCACGCAGGGCATCGCGCAGGGTCGGGTTGCGTCCGTTGTCCTCCTTGCGAAAGTTGTTGAACACGTGAAGCCCGCCACCGGTGAAAAAGGCTTCGCCGGGGCTGGCGGAGTATTTACGATCCAGTGCGGCACCGAGCATCGCCGGCAGGTTGCGGTCCTTGTTCTGGATCAGGTAGTCGACGGCCCAGCGGCTCAGGCGATCCTGTTCCGGAACTTCGAGTTTCTTCAGGTCCGCAACGCTCATCTGGGCGTATTTGTCATGCAGCTCGGCGATGATTTGCAGGTAGGTGGTGAGCACGCGCATTTTGGCGGTGGAGCCCAGCTCCAGCTTGCTGCCTTCGTTGATGTCGAAGGGCTGGTCTGTACTGTCGGTCTGGATCCGCACTCGCGAGCCATCCGGGGTCAGCTCGAACAGGGTAAAGCTGTAGCGCACTTGCGTGGTGCTGGTGGGGGTGAGGAGGCGTTCGCCCATCAGGCCGATTTGCGTCGCGAATTCAGGGTCCGACAGGTGCTTGAGGTACTCGGTGGTCTGCGCCTGCAAGTCGCCCTGCAAGGTACTGGTGGCCGAGAGGTCGAGACGATCGAGGTCGTACAGCGGGCGATTGAGCAGCCCGCCCAGGCGGCTGCGCGCGACGCTGATGCCTTTGTTGGTTTCGATGGGTTGAATGGTCGGCTGGGTCTGCCAATCGCGGTAAGTCACCTTGCTGGCCAATGCGGCCGCTGCGAACTGCGCATCGATCACGTTGTTCTGCGCCAGCAGGCGAATATGGCTGTCGGTCAGGCTGGCCAGTTCATCCCGGCCTTTGGTCAGGTAATGGGAAGGGCGACGCTGGGCGATCATCAAGGACAGCATTTCGCGCAGGGCCAGGCCTTTCTCCGCCATGGTCTTCGGATCCGTGTCAGCGCTGGCCAGCCGTGCGTTGGCCTCATTGAAGTCAGCGCCATACCAGACGCGCAACCCTTCGGCCATGCCGTGTACCTCGCCGTGGCCTGGTACGGCGGACAGCGGCACGCTATTGAGGTAATCGCGGACCACGTTTTTGCGCGCCTCAAGCGTGTTGGGCCCAGCCTGGTAAGCGCGAACACTGGCGGAAATCATCTGTCGGATTTTTTCCCCGCCCGACACCGTCAGCCCGTCGGGCGAATGACGGTATTTTTCCAGTTGAGTGGCCAGCGTGCTACCGCCGGCGGACTGCCCGGGCATATGCAGCATTTTCGCCACCTGCGACCAAGCGGCCATGCCGAATCGCGGCCAGTCGACGGCGGGGTTGGCCCTGGGCAGATCAGGGTCGAGCAGGAAGCGGTTTTCGATGAACAACAGGCTGTTAACCACCACGGGGGGAATGGCGTCGAAGCTTGCATAGAGTTGTTGTGGGTACTTGTACTGGAACAGGGGGGTTGCCCGGCAATCGGTGATCAACAACCCAGCCTGGATTTTCTCGGGGTAAGGCACGAAAAAGCCTTTGTCGCTGTAATCCATCAAGGCCTGGGAAAACCGGGTCTGGGCAGAAATGACGTAATCGCGCTTGATCAGTCGTGGCAGGAACTCACCCAGCGAGCTGTAGCCCAGGCGCAGGTCGAAAGGCCCGGCGCCTGGGTAGCGGATGGCGTCGGTGGGGCCCGGTTGCAGTTCATAAGTCAGGGTTGCGGCGAGTTTGCTGGCTTCACGGGATTGAAACTTCGACGTGCGCATTTCCCTGATGGCCGCCAGCCCTAGCGCAATCAGGATAATCAGCAGCAGTAAGAAAAACGCCTTCCATCCATGTCGGGTACGACTGCGACGGGGTTTTTCAGGCAAAGGCGCTTCATCCACACGTTCGGTCGGAACCACATTTTTACTCGAATCGGTTTGCCACAACGCGCCCATAGTCGATTGATCCATTCACGCAGATTGATCGGACTTGTCTGAAGCTTAGTCGGTGGTTGGCGATGGTGAAAAAATTGTGGAGCGAGCAGGCGTGAGGCCTTGTGATCCAGGGGGCCTGTCAGACCGCTTTCGCGAGCAAGCCCGCTCCCACAGGACCGATGTTGTTCACATGATTTGTGATCGACACCGGCCCCTGTGGGAGCGGGCTTGCCCGCGA
>Ga0308165_1003693_pt1 | contig 16116 bp, 12 predicted proteins | sample PhyWR2_FD_201032 | JGI IMG/M metagenome (GOLD analysis project Ga0308165, IMG submission 201032) | Phyllosphere microbial communities from UC Gill Tract Community Farm, Albany, California, United States - DLSLW.R2 | ecosystem: Host-associated > Plants > Phyllosphere > Unclassified | place: USA...
CGGGGCTTTTCTTATCGAGACTGGGGTGGCTGATGGGACTCGAACCCACGACGACCAGAATCACAATCTGGGACTCTACCAGCTGAGCTACAGCCACCATTTGGAGTCCACGATTGTAGCGTGAAAATCGGGGGTCGAATGGCCTACATGGCATCCGCGGGTGTCGGGACCAGGATTTCGGCCTTGAAGCGCTGCTTGAGCAGTTCGTAGTAGGCGGCATTCTCCGCCGTCGAGATGGCCTGCGTGACCTGCTCGGCTTCCTGCTTGGCCACCTCGGCGCTGGGCGCGGTGCGCGGCACCGACTTCACGGTCCGCACGACGACATAGCCCTCCTTGCCCAGATCGACGCCGGTGAGCGTCGGCAGCTTGGATGCATCGAGGCGCAAGGCGCTGTCGATCACCGCCTGGGACTGCGATTGCGTCTCGAGCCGCGACACCGTGACGGGAGCACCGAAGGGGGCGCCCGCCGCGTTGGTCTTCCAGGCCGCGAGCTTGGCTTCGCCCTCGGCCTTGGCCAGGGCGGCGGCGCGTTCGGCGACCAGCTGGCCGCGGACCTGCTCCTTGACTTCGGCCAAGGGCACGACGCGTGCCGGCGAGTACTGCACGACGCGCCCCACCGCGAGCTGGTTGGATCCGATCTCGACGGCCTCGGTGTTGTGCTTGCGCTCGAGCGACTCGGGGGCGAAGAGCGCCGTCAGGAAGTTGCGGTTGGCGAGCGCGCCATTGGCTCCGGTCGCGGGCACGCGCGCCACGTTCGATGCCTTCTGCACGGTGAGCTTCAGGCGGTCCGCCGCCGGCTGCAGGCTGTCGGGCTGCTGGTAGACCGCATCCGACAGGGCTTCGGCCGCCTTGGCGAACTCCTGCGTCGCCTGCTGTCCGCGGATGTCGCTCTCGATGGTGGCGCGCACCTGTTCGAAGGGCTGCACCACGCTGGGCTTGATGTCGTCCAGATGGATGACGTGGAAGCCGAACTCGCTCTCGACGACATCGCTGATGTCGCCCTTCTTCAGGGCGAACATGGCGTCCTCGAAGGGCTTGACCATCGCGCCACGCGCCACGAAGCCGAGATCGCCGCCCTTCTCCGCCGACCCCGGGTCCTGCGAGTTCTTGCGCGCCACGGCGGCGAAGGTGCCGGGCGCCTTGCGAACCTCGGCCAGGAGCTCGGTCGCACGTGCGCGCGCCTTGTCGCGCTCGGCGGCCGGCGCGCTGGCCGGGGCGGTGATCAGGATGTGGCTCGCGCGGCGTTCCTCGGGCGTTCCGAAGCGGGCCTTGTTCTGCTCGTAGTAGCTGCGCAGATCGGCATCGCCGACGGCGATGTTCTTCTTGACGGCGTCCATGTCGAGCACGACGTACTCGATGCTGGCCTGCTCGGGCGCCTGGAACTGCGCGGCATGCGTCTTGTAGTAGGTCTCGAGGTCGGCGTCCTCGATGGTGACCTTGGCGCGGAAGTCGGCCGGATCGAAGCGCACGGTCTGGATCTCGCGACGATCGTGGAACGCGTCGAGCGCCAGCTTCGCCTGGGCCGGCGTCGCGAACGTCGTGCCCGAGACACCCAGCATGACCTGCTGCGTCGCCAGCTGGGCTCGGACGGAAGCCTCGTACTGCTCCGGCGTGCTGCCGGTGGCCAGCATGAAGCGCTGGCGATCGAACTTGCCGTCGGCCGTGCGGAACGACGCCAGCCCGGTGTCCTCGGCGAACAGCCGCGCCAGCCGCTCCTCCGAGACCGCCATGTGCGCCTTCTCGGCGGCGGCGGCCAGCACGCGGTCGCGCACCATGCGTTCGAGGGTCGCATAGCGCGCCGCGTCGGAGTCGAGCAGCGCGGGATCGACATTGGCCATCTGCTGACGGATGCGATCGACCTCGTTGCGATGCTGGGCGTCCCACTGGGGCCGCGTGATGTCCTGGCCATCGACGCGTGCCACCTTCTCGCCCTGCTGCCCGCCGTCGTAGCGATCGACGCCGAACAGCACGAACGACGGGATGATCAACAAGAACAAGAACCCCATGACGATCTTGTTGTACTTGCGGAAAAACTCAAACATGCTTGAACACTCTCTGTGACGGTACCGGGAGCCAACAAAAAAGGCGAACGTCACGTTCGCCTTCTTGGCCGGGGTGGTGGGTGCTGAGGGGCTCGAACCCCCGACCTACGCCGTGTAAAGGCGCCGCTCTACCAACTGAGCTAAGCACCCCCGAGCAACTTCGCCTCAGTTCAATGCGTCCTTCAAGGCCTTGCCGGGACGGAACTTCGGGATCTTGGCAGCCTTGATCTTAATCGCCTCGCCGGTACGCGGATTGCGACCCGTACGAGCGGCGCGTTTTCCGACCGCGAACGTCCCGAAGCCCACCAGCGATACCGAGCCGCCTTTCTTGAGCGTGGTGCGAACGGCGCCGATGGTGGATTCCAGTGCGCGGGTGGCGGCGGCTTTCGAGATGTCGGCGTTCTTAGCGATGTGCTCAATCAATTCGGTCTTGTTCACGAGGGCCTCGTAGGAAAAGGTGGACGGATGGTCGTCGGGTACGGGGTCGCGGTTCTGGAGGGACAGGCGATCCGGCCGGGGAAGGTGGAGTCGATGCGCAGGCGACACGCCGCCGCCGACGATTACAACCACGGGGCTGCGGGGTGTCAACACGACTTCCCTGGGTCCGCCCCGCGACGAAGGGGGCGATTCTAGGGGTTTTCACCTGCCTGATCGCCAGCGCCGGGTGGCGGCCGCGGCCAGGCGCGGACCCCGATGCCGCGCCGCTCGCGCGGGCCTCAGCGGGTGCGCGCCCGGATCTCCGGGATGGCCTTCTGCAGGTAGTAGATCATCGACCAGACCGTGAGCACGGCCGAGACCCAGATCAGCCACCGACCCCAGAGGCCGGTGTCGATCGCACCGAACAGCGTGCCCGCGTAGAGGAGGAACGGTATGGCCACCATCTGCACCACGGTCTTGACCTTCCCGAGCATGTGCACCGCCACGCTCTTGCCCGCACCGATCTGGGCCATCCATTCGCGCAGGGCGGAGATGGCGATCTCGCGGCCGATGATGATCAGGGCGACGAAGACGTCGGTGCGCTGCAGGTGCACCAGCACCAGGAGCGAGGCGCAGACCAGGAACTTGTCGGCCACCGGATCGAGGAACGCGCCGAAGGCCGAGGTCTGGTTGAGCTTGCGGGCGAGGAAGCCGTCGAGCCAGTCGGTGGCGGCGAAGACGATGAACATGACCGTCGCGATCAGGTTGCGCATCGGCTCGGGCATGGGCAGGTAGAAGACGCCGACGATCAAAGGGATCGCGACGATGCGCGTCCAGGTCATGATGGTCGGAAGGGTCCAGAACATGCGCTCGATTGTGCATGAGCCCATGACCGCTTCCGCCGTCATGCCTCAATGCAGTGCGCGGTAGATCTCCTCGGCCAGTTCCGAGGCGATGCCCTCGACCGACGCGATGTCCTCCACGCTGGCCGCCGCCACCCCGCGGATGCCGCCGAAGCGCTGCAGCAGCCGGGCCCGGCGCTTCGGGCCGATGCCGGGGATGTCCTCGAGCTGGCTGCCGCCCACGCGCACCTTGGCGCGCTTGGCGCGCATGCCGGTGATGGCGAAGCGGTGCGCTTCGTCGCGGATCTGGGCCACCAGCATCAGGGCCGCCGAATCGCGACCCAGGTAGACCTTCTCGCGCCCGTCGGCGAAGACGAGTTCCTCGAGGCCGACCTTGCGGCCCTCGCCCTTCTCGACGCCGACGATGAGCGACAGCGGCAGGCCGAGCTCGACGAACACCTCGCGCGCCATCGACACCTGGCCCTTGCCGCCATCGACCAGCACCAGGTCGGGCATGCGCGCGGCCCGGGTGGCCGGTGGCGCGTCGCTGCCGACGCCGGCGGCATCGCCCGCCGGCGGGGCGTCGCTCTCGGCGGCCATGGCCTCGGCCAGCTTGCCGTAGCGCCGGCGCAGCACCTGGCGCATGGCGGCGTAGTCGTCGCCCGGCGTGATGCCCTCGATGTTGTAGCGGCGGTATTCCCGGTTCTGCATCGCGTGATGCTCGAACACCACGCACGAGGCCTGGGTCGCCTCGCCGGCGGTGTGCGAGATGTCGAAGCACTCGACGCGGAAGTCGTCGAGGTCGTCGGGCGCGAGTTCGAGCGCGTCGACCAGCGAGCGCGTGCGCGATTGCTGCGAGCCCTCCTCGGCCAGCAGCCGGGCCAGCTGCAGGCCGGCGTTCTTCTGCGCCATCTCCAGCCACAGGCGGCGCTGCTCTCGCGGCTGGAAGACGGCCGTGATGCGGGTGCCGGACTGCTGCGCCACCGCCTCGATCAGCTCGCGGCCGACCAGTTCGCTCAGCACCAGGATGCCGGGCACCGGCACGTCGATGTAGTGCTGCGCGATGAAGGCCTCGAGGACCCGCGTCTCGACCGTGGCCGATGCCGGCGGTGCCGCGCCCTCGACGTCGAGCTCGTCGTGGTCCATCTGGGCCGCGTCCTCGACGTGCACCGGGAAGTACGCCCGGTCGCCCAGGTGCCGACCGCCGCGCACCATCGCCAGGTTCACGCAGGCGCGACCGCCCTGCACCCGCACGGCCAGCACATCGACGTCCTTGTCGGAGGCGATCTCGATGGACTGCTGGTGCAGCACGCGCGACAGCGCCGTCATCTGGTTGCGCAGTTCGGCCGCCTGCTCGAACTCCAGCCGCTCGGCATGCGTCGTCATGCGTGATTCGAGCTGGCCCAGCACGGCCTGCGTGTCGCCCAGGAGGAAGGCCTCGGCGTTGGCGACGTCCTGGGCATAGGCCTCGGGAGTGACATAGCCGACGCATGGTCCGGTGCAGCGCTTGATCTGGTAGAGCAGGCAGGGTCGCGTGCGGTTGGCGTAGACGGTGTCCTCGCAGGTGCGCAGCTTGAAGACCTTCTGCAGCAGCTGGATCGACTCCTTGACCGCCCAGGCGCTCGGATAGGGACCGAAGTAGCGATGGCGGCGGTCGGTGGCGCCGCGGTAGTAGGCCAGGCGCGGGAAGGCGTGCGAGGCGATCTTCAGGTAGGGATAGCTCTTGTCGTCGCGAAACAGGATGTTGTAGCGCGGCTTCAGGCTCTTGATGAGGTTGTTCTCCAGCAGCAGCGCCTCGGCCTCGGAGCGCACCACGGTGGTCTCCATGCGCGCGATCTTGCTGATCATGTGGCCGATGCGCGTGCCGGCGTGGTTCTTCTGGAAATAGTTGGCGACGCGGCGCTTGAGGTTGCGCGCCTTGCCCACGTAGAGCACGGCGCCGGCGGCGTCGAAATAGCGGTAGACGCCCGGGAGCTGCGGCAGGGCCGCGACTTCGCTGAGCAATTGATCGGAGTGCACGTCGGACATGGGCGTATTGTGGCGTCCGGGGCGCGCCGCCGCCGGCGGCTGGCGCGGTTCCTGCACGTGCCGCACCGGGCATTCGCATGCCCGGCCTTTCCAATCGTTTCCACCTTCGCATCGTTTCCGATGTCCTGGACGCCCGCCCATGAAAAACAATTCGACAACCTGGCGTGAGCCCGCTGCACTCGCCCTGTCCGTATCGCTGTCGCTGGTCCTCGCGGGCTGCGGCGGCAGCTCCGACGACACCCCCGCCGCCACTCCCCCGGTCACGCAGACCCCCACGACCCCGACCACGCCGGTGGCCGACAACAGCTGCCTGACCAGCGCCGGCGGCGCCCCCGTGGTGGTCGGCTCCGGACTCGCCGGCGATCCGGCCGCGCCGGAACCGGCCTCGGGCTACGTGGTCGGCCACAAGCTCGTGACCGCCAAGACCTACATGGTGGTCGCCAACCACCCGCTGGCCACCAAGGCCGGCTGCGACATCCTGAAGGCCGGCGGCAGCGCGGTCGACGCGGCCGTCGCCGTGCAGGCGGTGCTGGGCCTGGTCGAGCCGCAATCGAGCAGCCTGGCCGGCGGCGCCTTCATGCTGCACTACGACGCCAGGACCAAGAAGGTGCAGGCCTACGACGGCCGCGAGACCGCCCCGGCCGCCGCCACCGCCAACTACCTGCGCTACATCGACGATGCCGGCAACCTGAACCCGCCGGTGCCCAGCGCCCGCGCCAGTGGCCGCTCCATCGGCACGCCCGGCGTGATGCGGATGCTCGAACTGGCCCACGGCGACCATGGCACGCTGCCCTGGAACGCCCTGTTCGGCCAGGGCACCGACCTGGCCGCCAATGGCTTCAAGGTCGGCGGCCGCCTGGCCGCGGCCATCGCCTCCTCGGCCTCCAACCTCAAGCGCGACGCCGAGGCCGCCGCCTACTTCCTCGATGCCGCCGGCAATCCCAAGCCCCTGGGCACGACGCTGACCAACCCGGCCTATGCCGAGGTGCTGCGCGCGCTGGCGAGCCAGGGCGCCGATGCGCTCTACACCGGTCCGATCGCCGCCGACATCGTCGCCAAGATCCAGATCACGGCCGGCGCCGACGGCTCGACCATCACGCCCGGCAAGACCACGCTGGCCGACCTGCGCTCCTACAAGGCGGTGCGCCGCGAGCCGGTCTGCACCACCTACCGCGCCTATTACGTGTGCAGCATGTCGCCGCCCTCGTCCGGCGGCATCGGCGTGCTGTCGTCGCTGGGCATCCTGGAGAATTTCGACATGGCGCGCAACGCGCCCACGGCCATCGACCTCGAGGGCGGCAAGCCGACCGTGGCCGGCGTGCACCTGGTCGCCGAGGCCGAGCGGCTGGCCTATGCCGACCGCGACAAGTACGTGGCCGACACCGACTTCGTGCCGCTGCCTGGCGGCAGCGCCGACACGCTGCTCAACAAGACCTACATGCGCGCGCGCGCCGGTCTCATCAGCACGACGCGCAGCATGGGCGTGGCGCAGGCCGGCGACCTGGGCGCGGTGCCGCAAGGCATCGACACCACGGTCGAGCGCGGCACGACGCACCTGACCATCGTCGACCGCCAAGGCGACGTCGTCACCATGACGACGACGGTCGAGTCGACGCTGGGCTCCTACCACATGAGCCGCGGCATCATGCTCAACAACCAGCTCACCGACTTCAGCGCCTCCCCGGTCGACACCGCCGGCCTGCCGGTGGCCAACCGCGTCGCGCCGGGCAAGCGCCCGCGCAGCACGATGGCGCCGACGATGGTGTTCAATGGCAGCGCGCCGGGCGACTTCTTCATGGCCACCGGCTCGCCCGGCGGCGGCACGATCATCCAGTACGTCGTGAAGACGGTGGTCGGCGCGCTCGACTGGGGCCTGGACGCGCAGCAGGCGACCTCGCTGGTCGACTTCGGCGCCAGCAACAGCCTCACGACCTCGGTCGGCGGCGAGCACCCGAACATCGACACCCGCAACAACGGCAACAACGATCCGCTGATCGCCGGCCTGCGCGCGCTCGGCCACACGGTGTCGACCTCGGCCCAGTCCAGCGGCATCAGCACGATCATCCGCCGGCAGTCCGCAGGCACCACGGTGCTGACCGGTGGCGCCGATCCACGCCGCGAAGGCATCGTGCTGGGCGATACCGCCACGCCCTGACGGCCGCGCCGCGCGGCCGGGATCGCGATCCCGGCCGCGTCGACGCCCGGCTCCCGCCGCCGGCAGCGGCCGCGGGGGCTTTTTTTCGTTTCGGAAGGGTGGGAATCGAACCATGCAATGGGACCTGTTCTGCGAGGTCGTCGACAACTATGGCGATGCCGGCGTCTGCTGGCGCCTGGCCTGCGGCCTGGCGCGCGCCGGCGCCAGCGTGAGGCTCTGGATCGACGCTCCGGCGCTCGTCGGATGGATGGCGCCCGACGGCCAGGCGGGCGTCACGGTCGTCGACGCCTCGGACCCGGATGCCGTGCGGGCCGCGGCGGCGGGGCACGTGCCCGACGTGCTGGTCGAGGCATTCGGCTGCGATCCCGCGCCGGCGCTGGTGGCGCGCTTCGCCGCCGGGATCGCGGCCGATGGCCGTCCGCGCCCCTGGATCAATCTGGAATACCTGTCGGCCGAACCCCATGTCGAGCGCCTGCACACCCTGCCCTCGCCCGTCTTCCAGGGCCCGGGCGCCGGCCTGACCAAGCACTTCTTCTATCCCGGCTTCACCATGGCGACCGGCGGCCTGCTGCGCGAACCCGGTCTCGCGGCCCGGCGCGCGGCCTTCGATCGCGCCGGCTGGCTGGCCGCGCACGGCATCGCCTGGCGCGGCGAGCATCTGGTCACGCTGTTCTGCTACGAGCCGCGCGCGCTGCCCGGACTGCTGGCGCAATGGGCCAGCGGACCGGAGCCGATCCGCCTGCTGGTGACCGCCGGGCGCGCGGCGCCAGCGGTGCGCGGCGCGCTGGCCGCGCTGGGCGGCGATGCGACGGGCGGCCTCGGCGCGCTCTCGATCGACTTCCTGCCGCTGCTGACCCAGGTCGGCTTCGACGAGCTGCTGTGGACCGGCGACTTCAACTTCGTGCGCGGCGAGGACTCGCTGGTGCGCGCCCTCTGGGCCGGCGCGCCCTTCGCCTGGCAGATCTATCCGCAGGACGACGACGCCCACCACGCCAAGCTCGACGCGCTGCTCGACGCCATCGCCGCGCCGCCGTCGCTGCGGCGCTTCCACGCGGCCTGGAATGCGATCGACGAGACCCCATTGGCATGGCCCGACGCGGTGGAACGCGCGGCCTGGACGGTCGCGGCCGAGGCGGCCCGGACGCGTCTGGCCGCTCAGGACGACCTCGTGACCCGGCTCCTGGCGTTCACCGGGGCGGCGGGCGCGGCATGGCCCGGGCCCCGGGAAACCCGCTAAAATCCCGGGTTCCCCAACATGTGCCGCCCGCTGTTCGGCCCGGATGCCTTCCGGGTGCCGCGATGGCCCCCGGCCTGCCGCGCCTCGCGGCCAACCAGCCAGACAACCTATGAAAATCGCTCAAGAAATCCGCGCCGGCAACGTCATCATGCATGGCAAGGACCCGATGGTCGTCCTCAAGACCGAATACAGCCGTGGTGGCCGCAACTCCGCCACCGTGCGCATGAAGATGAAGAGCCTGGTGGCCAACTTCAACACCGAAGTGGTCTTCAAGGCCGACGACAAGATCGACCAGATCGTGCTCGAGAAGAAGGAATGCACCTATTCCTACTTCGCCGACCCGCTCTACGTCTGCATGGACACCGAGTACAACCAGTACGAGGTCGAGGCCGAGAACATGGGCGACGCCCTGAACTACCTCGAGGACGGCATGGCCGTCGAGGTGGTGTTCTACGAAGGCAAGGCCATCTCGGTCGAACTGCCCACCAGCGTCGAGCGCGAGATCACCTGGACCGAACCCGCCGTCAAGGGCGACACGTCGGGCAAGGTGCTCAAGCCGGCCAAGATCTCCACCGGTTTCGAAGTGCCGGTGCCGCTGTTCGTGGCGCAGGGCGACCGCATCGAGATCGACACCCGCACGGGTGAGTACCGCAAGCGCGTCTGAACTTCCCCGTACCATCGACAAGGCTCCTTCCGGAGCCTTTTTTCATGGCCTCGTCCCGAGGCCCCTGCCCGCCCTTGCCGGCGGCGACCGGAGTACCGATGAGCGACAAGACGCACGACCTTCACGACAAACGCCTCGCCGATGCCTGGGCCACGCTCCAGACGCATTCCAACGAAGGCCTGCCGCTGGACCGCGACCCGGCCCGGCTGGCCTTCGCCGATCCCGAGTTCCTGCTGCGTCGCGAGACGCGTGGCATCCGCATGCAGCTCGAGCTGATGAAGCCGGACCTGCAGATGCGCGAGCACGGCATCGAGAACACGGTGGTTGTCTTCGGCAGCGCGCGCTTCAGGAGCCGCGAGGAGTCCGATGCGCTGATCGCCCAGGCCGACGCGGCCGGCGACGCCACCGCCGCGGCGCGCTGGCGCAAGCTGGCGCACAACTCGCACTACTACGAGGAGGCGCGCGCCTTCGGCAAGATGGTGGCGCAGTACAGCGCGGACAAGGAAGCGGCGGACAAGCTCTTCATCTGCACCGGTGGCGGACCCGGCATCATGCAGGCCGCCAATCGCGGCTCCCACGAGGGCGGCGGCCTCAACATCGGCCTGGCGATCGCGTTGCCGATGGAGGAGGAACCCAATCCCTATGTCACCCCGGCGCTGAGCTTCAAGTTCCATTACTTCGCCATCCGCAAGATGCACTTCATGATGCGCGCGAAGGCGCTGGTGGCCTTCCCCGGCGGCTTCGGCACCCTCGACGAGCTGTTCGAGGTCGTGACCCTGGTGCAGACGCGCAAGGCCAAGCCGGTGCCGATCGTGCTGTTCGGCTCGGACTACTGGAAGCGCCTGATCGACTTCGACTTCCTGGCCGAGGAAGGCGTGATCTCGCCCGAGGACGTCAGGTTGTTCGAGTACGTCGACGCCCCGGCCGACGCCTGGGACGCGATCAAGCGCTTCTACAAGCTCTGAGGCTCGTCGGCGGGCGTGGGCACCCGCAGTCCCCCGACCGCGCGCGTGCCCAGCGCCACCACGCCGCCCACGACCCAGAACACCCCGGCCACACCGATGAGCGCGCCGGCGGCGCCGAACAGCATCGGCATGACCACGCTCGACGCGTTGAGCGTGAGCACCCGCAGCCCCAGCGCCTCGCCATGGCGCGCGTGCGGCGTGATCTGGTGCAGCATGCTCATCACCATCGGCTGCACGGCGCCCAGCGCGATGCCCAGCGCCACCGAGCAGCAGCCCATGCCCAGCGCCGAGCCGGTCAGCGGATAGATCACGAACACCGCGGCGACGACGATGTTGGAGGCCGTGATCACCTGCCGTTCGCTCAGGCGCGAGGCCAGCGCCGGCAGCACCACCCGGATGGCGGCGGCCGCGATGGCGAAGGCTCCCAGCAGCGCGCCGATCACCGAGGCGCTCAGGCCCCGCTCGTGGCCCAGGATCGGCAGCACGAAGGTGTGCACGTCCCAGGCGGCCGACTGCAGCCAGTTGACGAACAGCAGGCGCCGGAACATCGGCTGGCCCAGCAGATCGAGCGCGCGCGGCTTCGGCGTGCCAGGCGGCGGCCGCGGGGTCGGCCGCTCCTGCGCGCCCCGTGCCAGCAGCCAGCAGGCCAGGGGCAGCAGCGCCAGCAGGCCGAAGGCGATGCGGAAGCCCGGCAGGTCGGCCGGGACGCGGCCGGCATGGTCGATCAGCAGCCCGGCGGCGAACGGCCCGACGAAATTGGCGGCCGCCGGCGAGATCGCCAGCCAGCTGAACACCTGCCGCAACTGCGTCGGGCTCTGCGCCACGCGCCCGACGTGGCGCTGCAGTGCGATCGTCGCGATGCCGGTGGCGCCGCCGGTCAGCAGCGCGGCCAGGCACAGCACCGCAAAGGTCGGCCACAGCGCCGCCAGCGCGGCGCCGAGCATCGCCGCCGTCACCGCGATGGCCAGCGGCCGGCGCAGGCCGTGGCGGTCGGCATAGCGGCCGGCCGGCAGCGCCAGGAACACCTGCGTCAGGGCGAACAGCGCCAGCAGCATCCCGACCGCCACCGCGCTGTAGCCCTGCTGCAGCGCCAGCAACGGCGCGGCCAGTCGCGTGCCGGTCATGGCGGCATGCAGGCAGACTTGGGCGACGATCAGCCGGAGCAGCTCGGCGGTCACGATGCGCGCTCGCCCTCGTCGCCATCGGACTCGACCTCGCCCACCGGCAGCAGGGCCTGCGCCTGGCTCTCGGGCAGGGCCTCGACGCCCTTGAGCACGCGGCGCATCTGGCGCGCCCGCATGTCCGCCTTGTCCAGGGTGTCGGAGGCCTTGGCGACCTGCTCCTTGATGCGCGCCACCCAGTCGCCGAAGCGCTCGAACTCGGTCTTCACCGCGCCCAGCGTCTTCCAGACCTCCGAGGCCTGCTGCTCCAGCGCCAGCGTGCGGAAGCCCATGTGCAGGCTGTTGAGCATGGCCAGCAGCGTGGTCGGCCCGGCCAGGGTCACGCGATGCTGGCGCTGCATGGCGTCCATCAGGCCCGGACGGCGCAGCACCTCGGCGTAGAGGCTCTCCACCGGCAGGAACAGGATCGCGAAATCGGTGGTGTGCGGCGCGCAGAGGTAGTTGTCGGCGATCGATTTCGCCTCGGCGCGGATGCGGGCCTCCAGCGCCTTGCCGGCCAGTTCCACGGCCAGCGCATCGGCGCGCTCGTGGGCCTCGATCAGGCGCTCGTAGTCGTCGCGCGGGAACTTGGCGTCGATCGGCAGCCACACCGGAGCGCCATCGGCGCTGCGGCCCGGGAAGCGCACCGCGAAGTCCACCCGCTGGCCACTGCGCGGCCGGGTCTCGACCTGCCGGGCGTACTGTTCGGTCGTGAGCACCTGCTCGAGCAAGGCCTCCAGCTGCACCTCGCCGAAGATGCCGCGCGTCTTCACGTTGGTCAGCACGCGTTGCAGGCTGCCCACGCCGATGGCCAGGTTCTGCATCTCGCCCAGTCCCTTGTGCACCTGCTCGAGCCGGTCGGCCACCTGCCGGAAGCTCTCGCCGATGCGTGCCTCCAGCGTGCTCTGGAGCTTCTCGTCGACCGTGCGGCGCATCTCGTCGAGCTTGGCGACATTGGTCTGCTGCAATTGCGCGAGCTGCGTCTCCATGGTGCTTCGCACCTCCGCCAGGCGCCGGGCGTTCGACTCCGCCAGACCCTGGAGCTGGGTATGCAGCGTGTCGGCCAGCGTCTTCTGCAGCGATGCGAGCTGCTGCGCGAAGGCATCGATCTGCGCGTTCTGGGTGCGCGTGGCCTCGGCGCCCTGCTGCACCAGCACGCCCTGGAAGGTCGCCAGGTTGTGGCCGAGCTCCTGGCGCGTCCCGCGCGCCGATTCGGCGATCTCGTGGCGCAGGGCGCGCTCGGTGCGCTCGCTGGAAGCGGCCAGCGCATCGACCACCTGGTCGGACAGCGCGTCGTCGCCGGCGGCGTCCGTCTCGGGTGGCCGGCGCAGGAACAGCGCGATCAGCACCCCGAGGTTCAGCACCGCGAAGCCGACCAGGACCCAGAGTCCGATGCCCGAGCCCATGACGGCGGCGTTCGACGCCTCCACCTCAGCGTGCCGCGCCCGTCGTCGCGGGCGTCGGCTGCACCGGCGTGAGCGCGCCGCGGCCCTCCAGGAAGGAGATCAGGTTGTCGGCCGCCAGATCCGCCATCGCGCGGCGCGTCGGGATCGAGGCGCTGGCGATGTGCGGCGTGAGCACGACATTGGGCACCGTGAGCAGGGCCGGATTCACCGACGGCTCGCCCTCGAAGACATCCAGTCCGGCGGCGGCGATGGTGCGCGCGCGCAATGCCTCGGCCAGCGCCGCGTCGTCGACGATGCCCCCGCGCGCCAGGTTCACGAGCGTGGCGGTCGGCTTCATGCGCGCCAGCTCGGCCGCGCCGATGGCGTGGTGCGACGCCGCCGAATACGGCAGCACCAGCACCAGATGGTCGGCCGACGCCAGCAGTTCGTCCTTGGCCACGTAGCGCGCGCCGAGTTCGGCCTCGACCTCCGCCGCCAGGCGGGAACGGTTGTGATAGATCACCTTCATGCCGAAGCCGAGCGCGCCGCGCCGCGCGATGCCCTGGCCGATGCGGCCCATGCCCAGGATGCCGAGCGTGGCGCCATGGATGTCGGAGCCGGCGAACATGTCGTAGCTCCACTTCTTCCATTCGCCCCGGCGCAGGAAATGCTCGCTCTCGGTGATGCGGCGCGCGGTCGCCATCAGCAGGGCGAAGCCGAAGTCGGCGGTGGTCTCGGTCAGCACGTCGGGCGTGTTGGTGGCGACGACGCCGTGGCGCGCCATGGCGTCGATGTCGAAGTTGTTGTAGCCCACGGCCATGTTGGCGCAGATCCTCAGCGCCGGGCAGGCCGCGAGCAGGGGCTCGTCGATCCTCACGCTGCCGGTGGTGAAGGCGCCCTGGCAGCCCTGCAGGCGGGCGATCAGCTCATCGCGCGACCAGTCGGCGTCGTCGGTGTTGGCGACGACGTCGAAATGTCGTTCGAGCTTCTCGATCACCTCGGGGAACACGGCGCGCGCGACCAGGATGCGGGGCCGGGGGGAGCCGGAATCAGGCGTGGTGGTGGAGGACATGGCGTTGATGGCGTTGGATGGGTCGGTGGAGGAATGACGGTCGCCGGCGGCGGGCCGGCCGGGCGACTCAGCGGATGAACACGAGGGTGAGGAGGACGAACAATGGGATCAGGCAGCTGGCGGACCACGCCATGTAGCCGAAGAATCCGGGCATGCGGACGCCGCGGCTCTCGGCGATCGCCTTGACCATCAGGTTGGGCGCGTTGCCGATGTAGCTGTTGGCGCCCATGTAGACCGCGCCGGCGGAGATTGCCCCCAACGTGGCGGCCTGCGCGGTCATCAGCGTGGCCGCGTCGCCGCCGGCGGTGTTGAAGAAGACCAGGTAGGTCGGCGCGTTGTCCAGGAACGAGCTCAGCAGGCCCGTGGCCCAGAAGTACATCGCCGGCTCCGGCTGCCCGTCGGCGCGCGTGACGGCCGCCACCACGGCGCCGAACGGCCCGTCCGCGCCCGCCCTGAGCATCGCGATCACCGGCACGATGGTCACGAAGATGCCGGCGAAGAGCGTCGCCACCTCGACCATCGGCGCCCAGCCGAACTGGTTGGCCTCGTGCACCCGGCGTGGCGTGAGCCACAGCGACGCCAGGGTCAGGGCCACCAGGCCCGCATCGCGCAGCAGTCCGGGCAGACCGACCGGCGTGCCCAGGATGTCGAACGCGACCGGCGATGTCCACAGGCCGCTCATGAGCACCAGCGCGATCACGCCGGCGAGCAGCCAGAAGTTGCCGGCGCCGTCGAACCCGATCGGCCAGCGGCCGGTGGAGACCGGCGGCGCCGGCGTGTCGGGCGTCGGATCGACCGGCTGCACGCCATCGATGCGGAACAGGCGGCGGTCGATGACCCAGAACAGCGCCAGCAGCGCGCCGAGCAGGCACAGCGTCTCGGTCAGCAGATGGCCGGCCGTCCAGAAGAAGTCCACGCCCTTGAGGAAGCCCAGGAACAGCGGCGGATCGCCCAATGGCGTGAGCGAGCCGCCGACGTTGGAGACGATGAAGATGAAGAACACCATCACGTGGGCCTGGCGGCGGCGATCGTCGTTGGCGCGGATCAGCGGCCGGATCAGCAGCATCGAGGCGCCCGTGGTCCCCATCACGCTCGCCAGTGCCGCGCCGCTGGCGAGGATGCCCACGTTGAGCCCGGGCGACCCGCGCAGGTTGCCGCGGATGTGGATGCCCCCGGCCACCGTGAACAGCGCCGTGAGGAGGACGATGAACGGCAGATACTCCGCCAGCGCGGCATGCACCACCTGCTGCAGCGCCAGGGACGCGCCGAAGACTCCCGCGAACGGCAAGACGAACGCCAGCGCCCAGGCCAGCGTGACCTTGCCGGCGTGGCGATGCCAGAAGGTCGGCGCGACGAGCGGCATCAGCGCGATCGACAGCAGCAGACCGGCGAATGGCACGCCCCAGGCCGGCGACAGAGCGCCGCCCTCCAGCACCGCCGCGTGACCCTGCATCAGGCCGGCTGCTCGATCTGGAACACCTGGCGCAGATAGCCCAGATAGCGCTCGTCGTCGCACATGTTCTTCGAGGGCGTGTCGGACAGCTTGGCCACCGGCTGGCCATTGCAGCGCAGCATCTTGATGACGATCTGCAGCGGCTCGTAGCCGAGGTCGTTGGTGAGGTTGGTGCCGATGCCGAAGGCGAGCTGGCAGCGCCCCCGGAACTGCTGGTAGAGCTCGATGGTGCGCGGCACCGTCAGGCCGTCGCTGAAGATCAGGGTCTTGGTGCGCGGGTCGACGCGGTTGGCGACATAGTGCGCCAGCATCCGCTCGCCCCACTGGAACGGATCGCCGCTGTCGTGCCGCGCACCGTCGAAGAGCTTGCAGAAATACAGGTCGAAGTCGCGCAGGAAGGCGCTCATGCCATAGACATCCGACAGTGCGATGCCCAGGTCGCCCCGGTATTCCCGGGCCCACGATTCGAAGCCGAAGATCTGGCTGTCGCGCAGGCGCGGACCGAGCGCCTGGCAGGCCTGCAAGTACTCGTGCGCCATGGTGCCCAGCGGGATCAGACCGAGCTTCATCGCGAAGAGCACGTTGCTGGTGCCGGCGAGTTGCGCCGTGCGGCCGGTCGCCGGCGCGGTACCCGGCAACAGCGCTGTCGCCTGCAGCTGCGCCGGCGTGGGTGGTGGCGCCGGCGCCGCGACCGCG
>Ga0308165_1003694_pt1 | contig 16116 bp, 12 predicted proteins | sample PhyWR2_FD_201032 | JGI IMG/M metagenome (GOLD analysis project Ga0308165, IMG submission 201032) | Phyllosphere microbial communities from UC Gill Tract Community Farm, Albany, California, United States - DLSLW.R2 | ecosystem: Host-associated > Plants > Phyllosphere > Unclassified | place: USA...
TTGAATACCAGTTCCTGGCGGAACAAGACGTCAAAGACGTTGACGTCGTGTACTTCCGTGAACTGCTGTCGGGAGTGGCGACTAATAGCGCGTATCTCGACGGTCTGATGAAGCCGTACCTGTCCCGCCTGCTCGAAGAGCTGGGTCAGGTTGAAAAAGCGGTGCTGCGCATTGCGCTGTTTGAGCTGGCTAAACGTGACGATGTGCCGTACAAAGTGGCCATCAACGAAGCTATCGAACTGGCGAAAACCTTCGGTGCGGAAGACAGCCACAAATTTGTTAACGGCGTACTGGATAAAGCTGCACCTGCAATCCGTCCCCGCAAAAAGTGATCCCTAAGCCGGAGTGCTGCATTACCCCACGGGGTGTGCGGGCTCCGGTTTTTTTATTTTCTTTTCTGAGGCATAACGTATGGCATGTGGCGAATTTTCCCTGATTGCCCGTTATTTTGACCGAGTCAGAAGCGCGCGTCTCGATGTGGAAACCGGCATCGGCGATGACTGTGCTCTGCTGAATGTCCCCGAAAAACAGACGCTGGCCATCAGCACCGATACCTTAGTATGCGGTCGTCATTTCCTGGCGGATATTGATCCTGCCGATCTGGCGTATAAAGCGCTGGCGGTGAACGTCAGCGATCTGGCTGCGATGGGTGCCGATCCGGCGTGGTTAACGCTGGCATTGACCCTGCCGGAAGTGGACGAAAGCTGGCTGGCTGCCTTCAGCGACGCGCTGTTTGAACAGCTCAACTACTACGATATGCAGCTGATCGGAGGCGATACCACCGCCGGGCCACTGTCGATGACGCTGGCGATCCACGGCTATGTGCCGGTGGGCCGCGCGCTGAAACGCTCAGGTGCCAAACCGGGGGACTGGATCTACGTGACCGGGACGCCGGGTGATAGCGCGGCAGGGCTGGCGTTGTTGCAGGAGCAACTGGTGGTGAATGACGCGGATGACGCTGCTTATCTGCGAAAACGCCATCTGCGTCCGACGCCGCGTATTCTTCATGGTCAGGCGCTGCGCGAGCGCGCCAGTGCGGCTATCGATCTCTCGGATGGCCTGATTTCCGACCTCGGCCATATTCTGAAGGCCAGCGGCGTGGGTGCCCGGATTGATCTGGATACATTCCCGCTGTCCGAAGCATTACTCCGACACGTTGAGCCTGAACAGGCTCTGCGCTGGGCGCTGTCCGGCGGCGAAGATTATGAGCTGTGCTTTACCGTGCCAGAGCTTAATCGCGGAACCCTGGATGTGGCATTAGCGCACTTAGGCGCGCGGTTCACCTGCATCGGCCAGATCCTGCCAGAAAGCGAAGGGATGCAGTTTGTGCAGAACGGCTTGCCGCTAAAACTCGACTGGAAAGGGTACGATCACTTCGCATAATTGCGGTGTGTTGCCGGGGGCGCTGCGCTTACCGGACCTAAGTTTTGTAGGCCGGGTAAGGCGAAGCCGCCACCCGGCTTTTTATTTAAAACCTACAACAGGATGCTGACGGTACGGCGTTTCCAGCTCGGCAATCTGCTCCGGCGTCAGGGTTATATCTACCGCATTCATCAACTCATCCAGCTGCTCTTCGCGTGAGGCACCAATAATCGGGGCGGCAACACCGCGTTTGCTGAGCACCCATGCCAGCGCCACCTGCGCGCGCGTCACGTCCAGCTCATCGGCGATGGCCGTTAAGCGCTCGGCAATTTGCGCATTGTTCGCTTCGGTTTCGTCATATAGCGTTTTGCCAAACTCATCGGAGACCGAACGGGCGGTGGTTTCACCCCATGGGCGGGTTAAACGCCCGCGCGCCAGCGGACTCCAGGGGATCACCGCCACGCCGTGCTGATAGCACAGGGGCAACATCTCGCGCTCTTCTTCCCGATAGATAAGGTTGTAGTGATCCTGCATGGTGACAAACGGCGCCCAGCCGTTCTGCGCCTGTAGCGCCAGCGCCTCGGCAAACTGGGCCGCATGCATCGATGAGGCGCCGATATAGCGCGCTTTCCCCGCTTTGACCACTTCATTCAGCGCGTCCAGGGTCTCTTCGATCGGGGTATTGTAATCCCAGCGGTGGATCTGCAGCAGATCGACATAATCCATATTCAGGCGTTGCAGGCTGTCGTCAATGGAGCGCAGGATCTGCGCCCGGGAGAGGCCTTCCGGCAGGTCGCCTACCTGGTGATAGACCTTGGTGGCGACCACGACGTCTTCCCGGCGGGCGAAGTCGCGCAGCGCCCGGCCAACGATCTCCTCGCTGCTGCCGTCGGAATAGCTGTTGGCGGTATCAAAGAAGTTTATTCCGCCGTCGAGGGCGTGCTTGATAATCAGGCGGCTACTCTCTTCGGGCAAGGTCCAGGCGTGCTTACCCCGGTCCGGTTCGCCAAAGGTCATACAACCCAGACATAAACGGGAAACCTTAAGATCTGTTTTTCCTAATGTATTGTATTGCATGGTTCCACTCCTGCTGATTGCTTAAAACAGTACCTTAAGCATAGCAGGAGCAGAAAGGGGAGGGATTACGCCAGCCAGGCGGCGATACGCGCTTCGATGCCAGCGGCATCAAGGCCGATTTCGGCGCGAGCTTCATCCTGCGTGCCCTGCGGAATAAAGCGATCCGGCAGGCCGAGATTAAGCACCGGCACAGGCTTGCGGTTTGCCATCAACACTTCGTTCACGCCGCTGCCCGCGCCGCCCATAATGGCGTTTTCTTCGAGGGTGATCAGCGCATCGTGTCGCGCCGCCATCTCCAGAATCAGCGTCTCATCCAGCGGTTTGACAAAGCGCATATCCACCAGCGTGGCGTTGAGGGATTCCGCGACTTTTGCTGCTTCCGGCATTAGCGTCCCGAAGTTCAGGATCGCCAGCTTTTCGCCTTCTCGTTTAATAACCGCTTTGCCAATCGGCAGTTTTTGCAGCGGTTCCAGCGTCACGCCGACCGCATTACCGCGCGGATAGCGCACCGCCGTCGGGCCGTCCTGATAGTGATAGCCGGTGAACAGCATCTGGCGGCATTCGTTCTCGTCGCTCGGCGTCATCACCACCATATCCGGGATGCAGCGCAGGTAGGAGAGATCAAACGCCCCCTGATGGGTCTGGCCGTCGGCGCCAACAATACCTGCCCGGTCAATGGCGAACAGCACCGGTAATTTCTGGATTGCGACGTCGTGGATCACCTGATCGTAGGCGCGCTGCAGGAAGGTGGAGTAGATCGCCACCACCGGCTTGTAGCCACCAATCGCCAGGCCTGCGGCGAAGGTCACCGCATGCTGCTCGGCAATCGCCACGTCAAAATATTGCGTCGGGTATTTTTTGGAAAACTCGACCATCCCGGAGCCTTCACGCATTGCCGGGGTGACGGCCATCAGCTTGCTGTCTTTGGCGGCGGTTTCACACAGCCAGTCGCCGAAGATCTTCGAGTAGCTCGGCATGCCGCCGCTGCTTTTTGGCAGACAGCCGCTGGTCGGATCGAATTTTGGCACCGCGTGGAAGGTGATCGGATCTTTTTCTGCCGGTTCGTAGCCCCGGCCTTTTTTGGTCATGATGTGCAGGAACTGCGGGCCTTTCAGATCACGCATGTTTTTCAGCGTGGTGACCAGCCCCAGAACGTCGTGCCCGTCTACCGGGCCAATGTAGTTAAAGCCCAGCTCTTCGAATAGCGTACCGGGGACGACCATTCCTTTGATGTGCTCTTCGGTGCGGCGAAGCAGCTCTTTGATCGGCGGTACGCCGGAAAAGACCTTTTTGCCGCCTTCGCGCAGGGTGGAGTAGAGCTTGCCGGACAGCAGCTGCGCCAGATGGTTATTCAGCGCACCGACATTTTCGGAAATCGACATCTCGTTGTCATTGAGGATCACCAGCATGTCCGGTTTGATATCCCCGGCGTGGTTCATCGCCTCAAACGCCATTCCGGCGGTGATGGCACCATCGCCAATTACGCTGACGGTGCGGCGCTGTTTGCCCTCTTTCGCGGCCGCGACGGCAATCCCGATCCCGGCAGAAATAGAGGTAGAGGAGTGACCGACGCTCAGCACATCGTACTCGCTCTCGCCGCGCCATGGGAACGGATGCAGGCCGCCTTTCTGGCGAATTGTGCCAATTTTATCCCGACGACCGGTGAGAATTTTGTGCGGATACGCCTGGTGGCCCACGTCCCAGATCAGCTGATCGAATGGGGTATTGTAGACATAGTGCAGCGCCACGGTGAGTTCCACCGTGCCAAGCCCGGAGGCGAAATGGCCGCTGGAACGGCTTACGCTGTCGAGCAGATAGCGACGCAGTTCGTCGCACAGCTTCGGCAGACTCTCTTTCGGCAACAGACGTAACTCCTGGGTGGAGTCAACCAACGCCAGCGTCGGGTATTTGGCAATATCAAAACTCATCAAAGGCTCATCGAGATTGTATGTTTATTTATCACGCTGGATTATATAGTCCGCTAGCGCTTCCAGTGCCGAGGTGTCCAGTGACTGCGCGGCCAGTAGGTCTAGCGACTGGCGGGCATCATTAATCAGGTCCCGGGCTTTTTGTTGGGCTTGCTCAAGGCCCAGTAGGGCGGGATAGGTACTTTTGCCAAGCTGCTGATCGGCACCCTGGCGTTTCCCCAATGTTGCAGTATCGCCCACGACATCCAGAATGTCATCCTGAACCTGGAATGCTAAACCGATACTCTGTGCGTAACGATCCAGAATCGGCAGGGCCTGACGCCCGCGCTCGCCCGCGCTCAGCGCGCCCAACCGCACAGCCGCCTGAATCAGCGCGCCGGTTTTATGGCGATGAATGCGCTCAAGCTGTTCCAGATTAACCTGACGGCCTTCGGCCTCCAGATCCAGCGCCTGGCCACCGCACATGCCGGCCACGCCGCTGGCTTTGGCCAGCTCCGACACCATCGCCAGACGATCCCGGTCCGCTACCTCAACCATCGGGGCATCGCTAAGAATCGAAAAGGCCAGCGTCTGTAAAGCGTCGCCTGCCAGGATCGCGTTCGCTTCGCCAAACTTAATGTGGCAGGTCGGCTGGCCACGGCGCAGATCGTCATCGTCCATCGCCGGTAAATCATCGTGGATCAGCGAGTAGGCGTGAATACATTCAACCGCTGCCGCCGGGGCATCCAGCGTGTCATCGCTGATACCGAACATTCTGCCGGTGGCATACACCAAAAACGGGCGCAGGCGTTTGCCGCCTAACAGTGCGCCATAGTGCATGGCCTCAACCAGTGGAGTGTTCTGAAAAGGCTGCGGGTCGATAAACCGGCGCAACGCATCGTTAGCACGCTCAACGCACGCCTGTAGCTGGTTCGGGAAATCCATTTACTCGGCGTCCGGCGTGAAGGGGGTCGGGGTAGCATCTTCGTTATCGGAGAGCAGGATTTGCACGCGCTGTTCTGCCTGCTGCAGCTTAACCTGGCCCTGACGTGCCAGCTGCACGCCGCGTTCGAACTCATTAAGCGCCTCTTCTAACGGCAGGTCGCCGCTTTCCAGACGGGTAACGATTTGCTCCAGTTCACTCAGCGCAGTTTCGAAACTGGCAGGTGCATCGTTTTTCTTCGGCATAGTGAATTTTTGACTCTCAGTTTTTTATCCCTGACATGGTATCGGACTCAGGGTAATTATCAAATAACGCGCAATATGCACAGGCGCTTCGCGATGGTGGTATACTTGCGGGCCTGGATGCAGCCTGGTGGATATGCAGGCTGCTGTACTCTCTTCCATCACAAGCCTTTACCGGCTTGCCAACGAAATATTGCCGCCATGAAGTTTATCATTAAATTGTTCCCGGAAATCACTATCAAAAGCCAATCTGTGCGTTTGCGCTTTATTAAAATATTGACCGGTAACATTCGTAACGTCTTAAAAGAATATGAAGAAACCCTCGCGATTGTTCGCCATTGGGATCACATTGAAGTTCGCGCCAAAGATGAAAGCCAGCGTCTGGACATCCGCGACGCGCTGACGCGCATTCCAGGGATCCACCACATTCTGGATGTCGAAGATGTGCCGTTCACCTCGCTTCACGATATTTTCGAAAAAGTGCTGGTGCAGTTTCGCCCTGAAGTTGAAGGTAAATCCTTCTGCGTACGTGTTAAACGTCGTGGAAAGCATGAGTTCACCTCAATTGAAGCCGAACGCTACATTGGCGGCGGTCTGAATCAGCACATTGAGTCTGCGCGCGTGAAGCTGACGCGTCCGGACGTGACGGTGAATCTCGAAATCGAAAACGATCGTCTGCTGCTGGTTAATGGCCGCTATGAAGGCATCGGCGGATATCCGATCGGGACGCAGGAAGACGTGCTGTCACTGATCTCCGGCGGTTTCGACTCCGGCGTGTCCAGCTATATGCTGATGCGTCGCGGCTGCCGCGTGCATTACTGCTTCTTTAACCTGGGCGGTGCTGCGCATGAAATCGGCGTTCGTCAGGTGGCGCATTACCTGTGGAAACGTTTTGGCAGCTCCCACCGCGTGCGGTTTGTCGCCATTAACTTCGAACCCGTGGTCGGCGAAATCCTCGAAAAAGTGGAAGACGGCCAGATGGGCGTAGTCCTCAAGCGCATGATGGTGCGTGCCGCCTCCCAGGTGGCTGAGCGCTACGGTGTGCAGGCGCTGGTCACCGGCGAAGCGCTGGGCCAGGTTTCCAGCCAGACGCTGACCAACCTGCGCCTTATCGATAACGTGTCTGATACCTTGATCCTGCGTCCGCTGATCTCTCACGATAAAGAGCACATCATCGATCTCGCGCGTGAAATCGGCACCGCCGATTTTGCCCGTACTATGCCGGAATACTGCGGTGTGATTTCGAAAAGCCCAACCGTCAAAGCGGTGAAGGGGAAGATCGAAGCCGAAGAACTGAATTTCGATTTCGGTATCCTGGATAAAGTGGTCGCTGAGGCGTCCAATATCGATATCCGTGAAATCGCTCAGCAGACCGCGCAGGACGTGGTGGAAGTTGAAACCGTAACCGGTTTTGGCCCGGACGATGTGCTGCTGGATATCCGCTCCAGTGATGAACAGGACGCGAATCCATTTACGCCGGAAGGGGTTGAAGTGACCTCGCTGCCGTTCTACAAGCTTAGCACGAAGTTTGGCGATCTGGATAAGAGCAAAACCTATCTGCTGTGGTGTGAGCGCGGTGTGATGAGCCGTCTGCAGGCGCTCTATCTGCGCGAGCAGGGCTTTACGAATGTGAAGGTGTATCGCCCCTAGCTGTGGTGTCGGGTGGCGGTTTCGCCTTACCCGGCCTACACCTGCTATACAGGCCCGGCAAGCGCAACGCCGCCGGGCAATTTCTACGCTTCGTAGTAGTTATAAATCCCTGCCGCCATTACCAGCGATGACGCCACGTCGTAGGCTTTTTCGCGCCCGTCCAGCAGTTCAATCATCTTCAACGCAAAATCAATCGAGGTGCCTGGCCCCTGGCTGGTGAGCAGATTGACGCGCGGATCCCAGACCACGCGCTTATCCACCCACTGCGCTTGCGGAATGCGATCCTTCAGGGTGGGAAAACCGGTCATATTCCCGACAGGGAAAATATTGTGCGGGACCAGCACGGTGGCAGCAGCGGCGCAAATGGCGGCAACAATTCGCCCGGAAAGATGAAACTGTCGGACGGTCTCGACCAGCAGCGGACTGTCGCGAAAGCACTCGGCGCCCTGCAGGCCGCCGGGCAGGACAATGACATCGTAATCGCCGTCGGCGACCTCCACCAGCGGCGCATCGGCTACAATTTTCACGCCTCGCGAACAGGTGATAATCAGATTGCCATCGCTGGCGACGCTTGCAGTGGTGACGCTAATCCCGGCGCGAACCAGCAGATCGATCGTGGTGACCGCTTCGGTTTCTTCGCTACCAGGGGCGAGACATACCAGGGCTGACGCGCTCATATTCACTCTCCTTACGTTTAACCTGCTCATACAGATAGACATTTTCAGGCACGCTGATGCCGTGTGCGCGGGCGCGTTTTAGCAGGTATCCGGTGATGTAGTCGATTTCGGTGTGGCGTAACCCGCGCACGTCCTGCAGCATCGACGAGATATTCTGCGCCGTGCTTTCAATGACCTCTTCGACGTAATAGCGAATATCGTCCACCGAGGTGTGGATCCCTTCGCGCTCAACGACGGCGGCCACTTCAGCGCACAGCGAGGCCAGCTTCTGCGGATGATTCTTCAGCTCACCATTCGGACAGTCCAGCAGGGCCGTCAGCGGGTTAATCACGCAGTTCACCGCCAGCTTGCGCCACATTTGCGGGCGAATATTGTCATGCCAGGCCACATCCGGCAGCACCTGCTGAAACAGATCGGCAAGTCCACTGTAGTCACCCTCCTGCGCTCTCGCCGGGCCAATGTGGGTCATGCCGCTGGCGACATGGACGATCACGTTGCCATCGCGACGCGCGGCATGGGTGGTGATCGCCATCAGCAGCGGCTGGTGGATGCTTTTTAACTCTTCAATGGTGCCCATACCGTTATGCAGCAGCATAATCGGTGAGGTGCGGGGAAGGGTGGAGGCCAGCGCTCTGACGGCATCGGAAACCTGCCAGGCTTTTAGTGTCACCAGCAGCAGATCGCTCTGCGCCAGGAAGTCAGGATCGTTAGCAATGAGAGATTCGTTAAAGATACTCCCATCCTCATCAATCAGGTTTACACTGCAATAGGGCTGTGTCACGCGCAGCCAGCCCTGTACTTCATGTCCATGTTTGCACAGTGCGGTCAGCCAAAGTTGTCCAAGCGCTCCGCATCCAAGCACGGTAATTTTCATTGTTCCTCCTCACCTGCAACCACACCAGGTGTTACAGCATTAAGTATAGCGTCGACAGCTAAGCTTCTGTTGAGTTATGCCTCGTTGCGGGTATTATGCAACGCAACAAAAGTAAAGGGAGAAGAAAAGATGCCATCTTTCGATATTGTTTCCGAAGTTGATATCCAGGAAGTACGTAACGGCGTGGATAACGCAAGCCGTGAAGTTGAGACACGTTTCGATTTTCGTGGCGTTGAGGCCAGTTTTGAGCTGAACGACGCGAATAAGACCATTAAGGTGCTCAGCGAATCTGATTTCCAGGTGACTCAGTTGCTGGACATTCTGCGTGCGAAGCTGTTAAAGCGCGGCATTGAAGGGACGTCCCTTGATGTGCCGGAAGAGTTCGTACACAGCGGCAAAACCTGGTTTGTTGAAGCCAAACTGAAGCAGGGCATTGAGAGCGCGATGCAGAAGAAAATCGTCAAGCTCATCAAAGACAGCAAGCTGAAAGTGCAGGCGCAGATTCAGGGTGAAGAAATTCGCGTGACCGGCAAATCCCGTGACGACCTGCAGGGCGTGATGGCGCTGGTGCGCGGCAGCGATCTTGGCCAGCCGTTCCAGTTCAAAAACTTCCGCGATTAAGAGACAAGCCCGGCTCGCCGGGCTTGTTTTCAGGCTTTTAGCGCCAGCTCAACTTCTACGCGGTTGGTCACTTTACTGTCGATTTTAACGTACAAACTGCGCTCTTCAGGCACCAGTAATACCTCACTGACCCCTTCTTTGCTCTCAATTCGCTGTTTTAGCGCGTCATTAATCTCGACATCGTGCGGTATTTCTACCCGCAGACTGCTGACGTAGCGGGGCTCTTTCATGGTGCTGGCCACCAGCAGCCAGACCGTTGCCAGCAGCGCGCCTGCCAGGAACACGGTCTGCGAATCAAACAATCCATCGACCCAGCCGCCCAGCGCGCCACCAATTGCCACGCCGATAAACTGGCTGGTGGAGTAAATCCCCATCGCCGTCCCTTTGTAACCCGCCGGTGACTCTTTGCTGATCAACGACGGCAGCAGGGCTTCCATCAGGTTGAAGGCGAGGAAGAACAGCTGTACGCCGGCAATCAGCTCCCAGAAGTGCGGACCCGAGCCCCAAAGCACGATCTCGGCGATGAGCAGCAGCGCGACGCAGGCGAGGAAGACGCGCTTCATCCGCCGCTTCACTTCGGCATAGATGATAAACGGCACGACGGAGACAAACGAGATCAGCATCGTCACCAGATAGACTTTCCAGTGCTCAGCGGCCGGAAACCCCGCTGCGGCAAGCTGGCCGGGCAGGGCGACAAAGGTGGACATCAGCAGAATATGCAGGCACATAATGCCAAAGTTCAGCTTCAGCAGGCGCGGTTCAGCCAGCACTTTGCTGAAGCAGCCCTTTACCATCCCCGATTCGCGGTTCAGGACGTGGTTTTTACTGTCCGGCACCACCCATAGGGTCAGCGCGATGCCGAGGGTTGCCAGCAGGGCAATCATCCAGAACAAAGCGTTCAGACCGAGCGCATGGGTAATGATCGGACCCAGAACCATCGCGATAGCAAAGGTCACGCCGAAGCTGACGCCAATAAAGGCCATCGCCTTGGTCCGGTTCTGCTCTCGCGTTAAGTCAGAAAGCAGCGCCATTACCGCCGCCGCGATAGCGCCGGAGCCTTGTAGCGCACGGCCAAGAATAATGCCCCAGATGGAGTGGGAGAGGGCGGCGATAATACTGCCGACCACAAAGACCATTAATCCACCAACAATCAGCGGCTTGCGGCCCACGCGGTCCGAGAGCAGACCAAAGGGGATCTGAAACACCGCCTGCGCCAGGCCGTAAATCCCGATCGCCAGGCCAATCAGCGCTTCACTCGCCCCCTGCAGCGCCATGCCGTATGTAGTCAGAACGGGCAGGACCATAAACATGCCGAGCATACGCAATGAAAAAACAGTCCCTAAACCCCAGGTGGCGCGTAACTCGCCTGGCGTCATTTTATAATCGTTCATTACCACCTCTGTCTAAAAAGCGCGACCAGTGTAGTGCGAGTCAGGAGTGGGGTAAACAGAGGTAAGATAAACAAACATTTCTACAGTGAATGATTTGTGCGTTTAAGCGGATGCGGGCGTAATAATTCGGGCGAATAAAACGGTCTTTCGCGCAGTGCACGCGAGGATCGATACCCCTTTACGGTGTTAATACGGATACCATTCCGTCATTCCCAGCGCGCGGTTCATGCAAAACCTGCCACAGTATGGATATTTCTTATCTTGTTCATTTTCAGAATGAATGAATTTTATGTTTAGCAAAATTTATGACTGCCTGCAAAATCCTTTATCAGTCGCGCGGAATGATGAAACGCTCTGGGTAAGAGTGAATTCATATAAGGTTTATCGAGCAGGTGACTGTTTATAAAGGTTTTTTTTAAAACACCTCGCGCAGGGCTGCGGAAAATTACGATGGGGTCGATGGATTCCCCGCACGGTGAGGTCATCGATATAACTTCATTATTATCGCTAATGTTAAACTGCAAATTCATCGTTAAATCATCCTCCCGCAGAGAATAATGCGCGGAAAGTAACGTGAATCGAGGTGGTTCGTGTTTATTTACCCCGCTCAGACCGCTGACTCATCCTTAATCTTGATTTAAATCATATTACGGGAAGACTTTAATAACATGAATAACAATTCACTTTTTGTTCATCATGCTAGCCGGAAAACTAGCAATATGAAAAGTCTGAATCACGAGGCATGAAGCCGCAGGTCAATCGTGAAGTGCGTTGATTCTGCAGGTAAAGTCTCAACTCATGCGAAGTATTTCGACAAGTGCAAGTGAAAGCATTCTGTACAAGGAGCGTATTATGTTTTTATTTACAGTCCCGCTATCGTTATTTGCTGGTAAATGCCTGAGTTGCCACCTTCGATCCTCTTAGCTATATAGCTATCCAATAATTTATGTGCAAATCACTTTCGTGATGAATATGTTGCGCAAAATGGTCGAAGGTAAATAACCATGCCTGGGTATTGGCTTTTCCTTTTGACTGCATTCAACACTACTTTTTCAAAAGGTCTATATGAAACAGAGCAAAAATAAACAGAAGGCAATTAAATTAAACCCGATTGCCGCATCGTTATTACTGCTGGTGCCCGCGATGGCAACGGCTGCTGATATTTCTATTATTGATGGCAGTATCACCTCAGCGGCGAATGGCGTTACCGTGGTGAATATCAAGGAAGCAAACGGTAATGGGTTATCACATAACATTTATGAAACGCTGAACGTGCCGAAAGAAGGGGTTATTTTTAATAACGCCGCGACTGCGACCGACACCGTGCTGGGCGGACAAATTGCCGCTAACCCCAACATGGCGGGCGGAACGGCAAAAGTCATTCTGAACGAAGTCACTTCCACCAATGCCAGCACCATCAACGGGATGATGGAAGTGGCCGGTGATACAGCCCATTTGATTATCGCTAACCCAAATGGGATCACCACCCAGGGCGGTGGTTTTATTAACGCCAGTAAAGGGACCCTGACCACAGGTACGCCGAACGTACAAGACGGTGTATTAGCGGGCTATTCTGTCAACGGCGGCACCATTACCGTGAGCGGGTTTCAGAGTGAATCACCGACAGAGATCCTGGCGCGCAGCGTGAAGGTGATCGGAGAGATCAAAGTGGGTGAACTCTCCGTCGTCGCCGGGAGCAATGCCATTAATACCGATGGCACGGTGGCAGGCCAGCTCGCAGCGTCGGGCAAGGCAAGCAGCGCCTACGGCGTGGATGTTTCACAATTGGGCGGCATGTACGCCAATAAAATCAGCCTGATCAGCACCGAAAGCGGCATGGGTGTCCGTAACGAAGGCACTATTGCCGGTGGGGTCAGCGGGGTTAACATTGCCAGCAACGGCAAGCTTATCAATAGCAAAGCCACAATCAATTCCAGCGGCAATATCACCATCAGCACCAACGACAAGCTGGAAAATGTTACCGGCACTATTGGCAGCGATAAATCGATCACCATCAATACTGCCAAAAATGCCATTGCCAACACCAGTTCGGGCAGCATTTCCGCCACGGAAAACACCTATATCACCAGCGGTGCGTTAGATAACACCAACGGTAAACTGGCGGCGGGTGGGACACTGGCGGTGAATACCAGTGGTCAGAAACTGACTAACTCCGGCAAGGCGAAAACGGCAGGGATTGAAGCAGCAATCGTCGCCCTGGATACGGGGGAATTCAGCAACGAGAATGGGCAAATTCATGCCTACTACGTAGGGTCGAAAAACACGTCCATGAACAATAACTCCGGCGTGATTGATTCCTATGAAAACGTGGAAGTAGAGAGCACCGGCAACATAGATAACATCAGCGGATTGATACGTTCCAACGTAGGCGCTGTGAAGCTTAAAACCACCAAAGCGATTAAGAATAATTTTACTGACTCGGCCGATACCACCGGGGCGGAATCGTTAGGCCTTATCGCCGGCAATGGGATTGATATTTCTGCCGATTACCTGTTTAACCGCGCAGGGACGATTGCTTCGTCAAAAGATATCCAGGTAGAGACTGCCAGGGATATTGATAACTATATGGGTCACATAAACAGCAGCGAGAACATTTCGCTGAAAGGACGCACGCTGGCGACCAGTCAGTCGGGTATCAACGGTGTGAAAGGGGTGAATATCGATCTTAGCGATACCTTTGACAGCCGGATTGGGATTGTGACCTCTACCGATGGCGATGTGGTCATCAAAGCGAAAAACGTCAAGAACAGCAGCTCCATCGTGCTGGCCAATAATATCAATATCCAGTCTGAGTCGGATATGAATAACCAATATTCGATGATGGTGGCGGATGAGAATTTAACCCTTAAAGCTGCCGGCAAGATCACGGCCAGTGACAGCGATATGTTTGGTCCTTATGTCGGTACCTATTTCGGCTTTGCCAATCAGACCGGCGGGTTGATTGCAGGCACCGGCGTCGATATTACCGCGAAAAGCCTGAATAATGATTCCGGGCGTATTGTTGCTCAGACCGGTGATGTCAATATCAACCTGACGGGCGACATGGCCAGCAACAAGGGACAGGTTGCGGCGAATGCCGGAAGCGTGACGATTGCAGCAAATAAAGTGAACGCTGACTATGGCACCCTCTACAGCTCTGGCGACCTGCGCATCGATGCCAAAGGATTGTCCCTCAAAGGCGACGGCTCTATAGCCAACAATACGGCAAGAGGCATTATTGCATCCGACAGTGATATTTTAATTAATATCAACGGTGATTTTCACAACCGAGGATGGATTAGCGGCAAAGGTGACGTAGCGGTCACGACCACCGGTAATTTAGATAACGACCACACCATCAGTGCTGATGAGAATCTCACGCTGAAAGGTAAAAATGTGGGTAACGGTAAGGATTACTCTGCGAAGAAAACCCTGACCATTACGTCTGATAACGATGTGCAAAATTATGCCGGGGGTAACATTTCCGCTGAGACAACCGTCGTTAATGCGAAAAACATTGTTAACTACGGCAACCTGGTGGCGAACTCGGCACTGAACCTTAACGTAATTAATAACATCTATAATTACAGCAACCTTTATACAGAGGGCACTGCTGTAATTGACGCTGATAAGATCTACAACAACGGCTTTTGGGCGGTAGTCGGCGGTGAAAAAGGACTGCAAACCACTGCGAAAATTGTCAATACTTTTGGCACAGTAGTCGGTAAGTAATTACCTCACGGGTAAAAGCAGTAAGCGGTTACTGCTTTTACCCTTTCAGGACAGGGAATGGATATTCGATATTTTTTAAGTGTGTCGGCTTTTTTACTTGCGGTGAGTTTTCAATCGCTGGCTGATGTCTCATTGGGACGCCTTATTAAAGAACAACAAAATAATGACAGCACATCTTATCAGGAAAGCAAAATAGAAAAGAAAGATGTTTTTTCTGAGATTAAAGACAAACCCGATGTTGACAGTGAATTCCCTCAGGAAACGCCCTGTTACGACATAGATCAATTAGTGCTGGAAGATGATTTCTTACAGGACCGCGGACTGCGAAAGATAAAAGATAAAGTGGCCGGAAAATGCCTCGGTGTGAAGGGTATCGGAAAAGTTGCGATTCTGGTCCAGGATTATTTTATCCGGTCGGGATATGTCACAACGCGGGTGGAGACGCCATCGCAAGATTTATTATCTAAAAAACTGATCCTGACCGTGGTTCCCGGGCGAATTTCAGAGGTCGTGGTGGTCAGTGGTGATATCAATAAGGCATTGCTTCCCTTTGGTAAGGGCGACATTCTCAATATCAGGGACATTGAACAAGGTCTGGAGAATATCCAAAGAACGCCAGGCGTCGACGTAAAAATCAAAATCCTTCCTGGCGATGTTAATGGTACCAGCAAAGTTGTGATTGATACGCAACGGGTAACGAACTGGAATTTTCGCACGGCGTACAATAATTATGGTGACAAGAGCACCGGTAGCCAGCTGATTGGTGCGACGGGGTATTTATACAATGCAGCGAGGATCAGCGATCTCTTTTATCTGGCGGGCACCAGTAGCCAGACCGGCGGCTACAAAAACATCAGTACTTATTATAGCTTTCCCGTTGGCTACTCAGAATTTAGCCTGTTCTACAGCAACAGTAAATCGAGACAGGGGATCGATATTGGTTCCTATGTTTTTGATTATATAGGCAAAACGGAATACCTCAGCCTTAAAGGCTACAGGATGCTGCGTCGGGATGCGAACTCTAAGCTCTCGACAAGCGTTGAGGTCATCAGACGTAAGTACGATTACAGTCTCGGCGGCGCTGATTTAGTTTTGCAAAAGCGTGATATGGGCAATTTGCGGCTAGGGTTAAACTATAAACAAAACTATACCGGGGCAACGCTGGACTCGAGCGTAAGCTGGCAGCGTTTTATGTCCGAGCTGGGGGGAACACAAACACCCGATATGCGCAGTGGCGACGTCAGTAGCCGCAGTCAGATTGTGAATCTGAATGTGAATTATGTGAAATGGCTGACTTTATTCCCCACGGAGGCTTATTACGATCTTAATCTGGGTGTACAGTATTCCCCCGATAACCTGACCCTGCAGGATAAATTAACGATTGGTAATCGATGGACCGTACGGGGTTTTGAAAATAGCGACGGCATTGATGGCAATAAAGGTTTCTTTATCCAGAATACGTTGAATGTAATGACCGGATACAAAAACGCTGTGGCGTATGTGGGTGCGGATTATGGCCAGATTACGGGGAAGGGTTCATCGCAGGATGTCGGTGGAAGGAAAATAATGGGGGGAGTTGTCGGCCTCAAAGGCGCTATAAAGGCGCTGGAGTACGATGCTTCACTCTCGAGCCCGTTTCT
>Ga0308165_1003698_pt1 | contig 16109 bp, 15 predicted proteins | sample PhyWR2_FD_201032 | JGI IMG/M metagenome (GOLD analysis project Ga0308165, IMG submission 201032) | Phyllosphere microbial communities from UC Gill Tract Community Farm, Albany, California, United States - DLSLW.R2 | ecosystem: Host-associated > Plants > Phyllosphere > Unclassified | place: USA...
CACTGCTGGAAGAGAAAGCCAAGTCTACCCTGACGCCGGTTGTTATCTCCAACATGGACGAAATCAAAGAACTGATCAAACTGTCTGGCAGCGTCACTGTGGGTGAAACCCCGGTTATTCGCATCAAGAAGTAATTCTTGCCGCACAGAAAAATGGCGCCTTCGGGCGCCATTTTTGTTTGTCAGGCCGGTAGCACCAGCTCGTCGTAACCCTTCTCCTGAGTGAACTTCATCACCTGCGTCACCCGATCCCCCGCGCGCGCTATCGCCGCCGCTACGTTTTCGCCCTGCACCAGCGCACTCGCCAGCTCAGAACAGAACAGATCGCCGGTACCTTTCAGGTCGGTCTTAATCCGCGGGTGAGCGCTTACCGTCACGTTGTCATGGGACACCAGCACCACGTGGATGCTGTCAGCGTCCCCTTCAACCGGCGCGCTGGTGATCGCCACCCATTGCAGCGTCTGCGAAAGCAGCCCTTTTGCGGCCGCAATGGCGCTGGCGATATCACGGCACGGCTGGCGGCTTAACACTTCCAGCTCAAACACATTCGGGGTAATGCCCTGCGCCAGCGGCAGCAGGTGCTGGCAATAGGCGTCGGGGATTTCCGGCTTCACGTAGATACCACTGTCGGTATCGCCGATAACCGGATCGACCAGCACCAGCAGTTCCGGATGCTGTTGCTTGATGGCCTTCAGCCACTCCGCAAGGATTGCAATCTGACTGGCACTGCCCATGTACCCGGTGGTGACCGCTTTCAGCTCGCGCAGCACATCACGCTCTTCCAGCGCCTTCAGGTAGCCGCTGAACCACTCGTCGGGGATCACGCCGCCGTAGAAGGTGTCATAGTGCGGGGTATTACTGAACAGCACCGTCGGTACCGCTGTTACGTTGAGGTGATGCTGACGAATATTAGGCACCGCGATGCTGTTACCGACGCTGCCGTAAACCACCTGCGATTGTACTGCCACAATGTCGGTCTGCTGCGCGCGGGTTTTGTCGCGGAATAAGATCATGTCCATGCTGTTAAATCCCTGCGCCCTGACTGAAATGTTCTTCACCAAAGACCCCGGTAGAAAGGTAGCGATCGCCACGATCGCAGATGATCGCTACCACTACCGCACCAGGATTCTGCTCAGCAATGCGCCGTGCGCCCGCTACCGCGCCGCCGGAGCTGACTCCGCAGAAGATACCTTCGCGTACGGCCAGCTCACGCATGGTATTTTCCGCATCACGCTGATGAACATCCAGCACCTGATCGACCAGGCTCGCATTAAAAATCCCCGGCATATACTCCGCGGGCCAGCGGCGAATGCCCGGAATACTGCTTCCCTCTTCCGGCTGGAGCCCAACGATACTTACCGCTTTATCCTGCTCGCGCAGAAAACGGGAGACCCCGGTAATGGTGCCCGTGGTACCCATACTGGAGACAAAATGGGTGATCCGCCCCTGGGTCTGCTGCCAGATTTCCGGGCCGGTGGTGGTGTAGTGCGCAAGCGGGTTATCGGGGTTGTTGAACTGATCCAGCAACGTACCTTCGCCGCGCTCAGACATCGATAGCGCTAAATCTCGTGCCCCTTCCATACCGCCCTGCTCTGGCGTCACCAGAATCAGCTCTGCGCCGTAGGCCAGCATCGCGGCGCGGCGCTCCTGGCTCATGTTGTCCGGCATCAGCAGCTTCATGCGATAGCCTTTCAGCGCGGCGATCATCGCCAGCGCGATACCGGTGTTGCCGCTGGTCGCTTCAATCAGCACATCGCCGGGCTGGATTTCACCGCGTTTTTCCGCCTGCACAATCATAGACAGCGCGGCGCGGTCTTTGACCGATCCGGCCGGATTATTGCCTTCCAGTTTGACCCAGATTTCGCTGCCGTTGTCCGGCCCCATGCGTTGTAATTTGATTAGTGGGGTATTACCGATGGTTTGTTCGAGTGTGTTCACGATCGCTGTCCAATAAAAAGCCCGGTGGCGCTATGCTTACCGGGCCTACATCCGTGCTTTAGCAGGCCCGGTAAGCGTAGCGCCACCGGGCGATAAACATACCGATTAACCTATCAGGCTGACTCCGCCAGAGCAAGAACCCCAGGCGTCTCGATACGATCCTTACCGTGATAAATGCGGGCGTGCTGCAGGCCAACAAACAGGCGCTCGCCGCGGTGCGGTGGCTCGTCGTCGCGCATCACCACGGTCAGCGGTTCGTCGTACCAGCCCAGCGGCTGGACCACCAGATGGGTGTAATGCCCTTTCGGGCTGGCTTCCAGCACCTGTACCGGCAGCGGCGAATCGAGGCTGGTGCGGCGGCTGACGTCCACTTCCCACGGACGCAGGAACAGATCGACCGGGCCTTGATACGCCGGGGTGTAACCCAGCGGCCAGCGGTGGGCACCCACGTGGAACTGACCGCCGCGAATATTGCCATGCAGACGGTTCACTTCCCCCATAAATTCGAGCACGAAGCGGGTGGCGGGTTCACGCCAGAGCTGTTCTGGCTCATCCACCTGCTCAATATTCCCCTGACTCATCACCACCACCCGGTCGGCCACTTCCATCGCCTCTTCCTGATCGTGGGTGACGAAGACGCTGGTGAACTTCAGCTCTTCATGCAGCTGACGCAGCCAGCGACGCAGCTCTTTACGCACCTGCGCATCCAGCGCGCCGAAGGGCTCATCCAGCAGCAGGATCTGGGGTTCCACCGCCAGAGCGCGGGCCAGCGCCACGCGCTGTTTCTGCCCGCCGGAAAGCTGCGCCGGGAAACGGTCTGCCAGATGGGCCAACTGCACCATCTCCAGCAGTTTGGTCACTTTCGCTTTAATCGCGGCGGCATTCGGACGCTCGCGACGCGGCAGCACCGTCAGGCCAAAGGCGATGTTGTCGAACACCGTCATATGGCGGAACAGGGCGTAGTGCTGGAACACAAAGCCCACTTTGCGATCGCGCGCGTGAAGGCGGCTGACGTCGGTACCGTGAAAGCGAATGTGTCCGCTGGTCTGATGCTCCAGACCGGCGATAATACGCAGCAGCGTGGTTTTACCGGAGCCGGACGGCCCCAGCAGCGCCACCATTTGTCCGGAGGGGATATCCAGCGAGATATCATTCAGCACCTGGGTGCGACCAAAGGACTTCTTAATATTGGCAATCTCAATGCTCATGATTTCCCTCCTGATGCTGACGTTTTTCCTGATTCTCTAAACGCCACTGCACCACACTCTTTAAAAACAGGGTCAAAATAGCCATCAGCGTCAACAGCGCTGCGGCGGTAAAGGAGCCGACGGTGTTGTAGTCCTGCTCCAGTAATTCAATCTGCAACGGCAGCGACAGCGTTTCGCCGCGGATAGAACCCGACACCACCGATACCGCGCCAAACTCGCCAATCGCGCGGGCATTGGTCAGTACCACGCCGTACAGCAGCGCCCAGCGAATGTTCGGCAAGGTTACGCGACGGAACATCTGCCAGCCCGACGCGCCCAGCAATACGGCGGCTTCGTCTTCGTGACTGCCCTGGCTCAGCATCACCGGCACCAGCTCGCGCACCACAAACGGACAGGTGACGAAGATGGTTACCAGCACCATCCCTGGCCAGGCAAACATGATCTGCAGGTTATGTTCATCCAGCCAGCCGCCCAGCGGGCCGTTGGAGCCGTAGAACAGCAGATACACCAGACCGGCGACCACCGGCGAGACCGCGAACGGAATATCCAGCAGAGTCAGCAGCAGCTGGCGTCCCGGGAAGTTAAAGCGCGTTACCAGCCAGGCCAGCAGCGTACCAAACACCAGGTTTACCGGCACGGTAATCAGCGCAATCATCACCGTCAGCCAGATGGCATGCAGCATGTCCGGGTCGGCCAGGTTTTGCAGCGCAGGCATAATACCTTTGCTGAAGGCCTGCACAAAGATGTACACCATCGGCACGATAAGAATAAAGATCGAGACCAGCACACCCGTGCCGATCAGGAACCATTTACCCCAGTTAATGCGGGGGGCGTCGTAGCGTTTCAACTGAGTAACTTCCGCCATTAGTGACCTACCACGCGTCGACCAAAGCGACTTTGCAGAGTATTAATTGAGAACAGCAGCAGCAGCGAGGCGGCAAGGATCACCGAGGCAATCGCGCTGGCGGCCGGATAGTCAAACTCCTGCAGACGGACAAAAATCATCAGCGAGGTGACTTCGGTTTTCCACGCGATGTTCCCGGCGATAAAAATCACCGCACCAAACTCACCGAGGCTGCGGGTAAACGACAGCGCGATGCCAGCCAGCAGCGCCGGAGACAGCTCGGGAAGCACCACTTTGCGAAAACTCTGCAAACGGGTCGCACCCAGCGTTTCTGCCGCTTCTTCATATTCCGGGCCTAACTCTTCCAGCACCGGCTGCACGGTACGCACCACAAACGGGATGCTGGTAAAGGCCATTGCCACCGCGATACCCAGCCAGGTGTAGGTCACTTTAATGTCGAACTGCGCCAGCCACTCGCCGTAAAAGCCGTTCACCGAGAACAGCGACGCCAGCGTTAAGCCCGCCACCGCCGTTGGCAGGGCAAAGGGTAAATCGATCAGTGCATCCAGCAGCGTGCGGCCCGGAAAGCGATAGCGGGTTAAGATCCACGCCATCAGCAGGCCAAACACGCCGTTGAAGATCGAGGCAACAAACGCCGACAGCAGCGTCACTTTATAAGCCGCCACCACCTGCGGGTTGCTGATCACTTCCCAGTACTGGGACCAGCTCATCTCAGAGAGCTGAACCACCAGCGCGCTGAGCGGTAACAATAAAATCAGACAGACGAACAGCAGGCTGGTCCCGAGGCTTAAGGTAAAGCCCGGCAGTACACGTCTGGAGGACACTGCAAACATTACTTACGCCCCGTCGCCAACAGTTTGTCGAACTCACCGCCGCTGATGAAATGGGTTTTCATCACTTCAGGCCAGGAGCCGAACTGGTCTTCCACGCGGAACAGATCGGTCTGCGGGAATTTGTCTTTCAGTTTGTTCATCACCTCCGGGTTATTCACCCGGTAGTAGTAATCAGTAATGATGGTCTGTGCCTGCGGGCTGTAGAGATAGTTCAGGTACGCCTTCGCCGCCTTCTCTGTACCATTGGCCTGCACGTTTTTATCGACCCACGCGACCGGGAATTCAGCGAGGATGTTGGTTTTCGGGATCACCACTTCAAAGCCCTGCGCTTCATACTGCTTGCGGATATTGTTCACTTCCGATTCGAAGCTTATCAGCACATCGCCCAGACCGCGTTCAGCGAAGGTGGTGGTGGCTCCGCGACCGCCGGTATCAAACACTTCGACGTTTTTCAGGAACTGGGTCATGAACTGTTCGGTTTTGGCTTTATCGCCGCCGTCTGCTTTATCTGCTGCGCCCCAGGCGGCGAGATAGGTATAACGCGCGTTGCCGGAGGTTTTCGGGTTCGGGAAAATCAGCTTCACGTCTGAACGCACAAGGTCATTCCAGTCGTGGATATTCTTTGGGTTCCCCTTACGCACCAGGAAGCCCATCGTGGAGTAGAACGGCGAACTGTTATTCGGCAGCCGGCTCTGCCAGTCGGCCGGGAGCAGCTTGCCTTTGTCATGCAGGATCTGCACGTCGGTAATCTGGTTATAGGTGACAACGTCGGCTTTCAGCCCCTGCAAAATCGCCAGCGCTTGCTTCGAGGAGCCCGCATGCGATTGCTTGATAGTCAGCTTGTCGCCGTTGTTATCTTTCGCCCACTGCTGTTCAAACGGCGGGTTAAGGGCGGCAAACAGCTCGCGGGAGACATCGTACGAGCTGTTGAGCAGCTCCGTTGCCTGCGCCTGCGCCACCAGCAGCAAACCAGCCAGCGCCAGAGTTCCTTTTTTCAGTACAGTAACGGCCATTGCGCACCCTTTTAGATGTGATGTTTTTCTTAGGGTCATCATATTTATAACGAGTACTAAAGGAGTAACGGTTTTATATACCGTTTGGTGATTTGGAAGCAGAAAAGGGAATAAGGGGACGGACTGATACCCTCTCCCACGGGGAGAGGGTGAAGGTGATTACAGCGCCAGCAGGCGCTCGACGGACGGGGCGAAGTAATAGCCGCCGGTCACCGGTTTGGTGAAGCGCAGCATCGCGTCACGCTTGCCGTCGGTGTCGCCAAACATGCTCAGCAGCTGCTGTTCAATGTTATACAGGCGCGCGCAGTAAGCGCAGAAGTACAGACCGTGCGTGCCGCTGGCGGTGCCGTACGGCAGGCTCTGACGGACGATTTTCAGCCCTTTGCCGTCTTCTTTCAGATCCACACGACTCAGGTGCGAGGTCACCGGACGTTCGTCGCTGTCGATCTCTTCATTGGCCTCTTTGGTGCGGCCAATCATCATCTCCTGATCCGGCACGCTCATGCGGTTCAGCTGCTTAAGGTTGTGCTCCCAGCGCTGCACGAACACATAGCTGCCGCCGGCATCCACGCCGTCCGGAATCACCGCCACCGCGCGACGGGTCTCATCGCCTGCCGGGTTTTCGGTGCCGTCGACAAAGCCGCTCAGGTCCCTGTCTTCTACCCAGCGGAAGCCGTGGGTCTCTTCCTGCACCTCAATGCAGTCGCCGAAGGCAGCCAGCGCCGCCTGGGCAATGGAAAAGTTAACGTCATGACGCAACGAGAGAATATGGATCAGCACGTCGTGCTGGGTGGCCGGAGCCAGACCTTTTCCGTAGGGAATAAAGTCTTTCAGCTCGGTAGCCCCTTCGCCGCCGCTCAGCTGATGCCAGACGGTGTGACCAAAGGCCACCGCTGCGCCGCAGTTGGCATCCGGAAATTTGGCCTGGAACGTGGCCAGTTTATCGATAAAAATTTTGCTGGCCGCACGCAGGGCATCCACATCCCCTTTCACGCTGGCTTCGATCCAAATCGCCGCCCGGCAATGTTCTGGCAAAATGCCACTCTGAACCTGAGACATCGCTCCTCCTGAAAAAAAAGATGCCACGACAGCGTGGCATTGTTGGCGGCGATTATACCCGTTTTTTCAACGGGGCAGCTTGTTCAGGCGCAATTTACTGCTGCCAGATAATTTTGCTGACTTTCCAGTTTTTCAGCGCATCGTCAGAAGGCATCAACCCTTGCGGGCCGCTCCAGCTGCCGCTGAACAGATAGCTGATGTGCTGACTGCCTTCAGCCTTACACTCTACCGCAATCCCGTCGTCTGCCGCCGCGCTGACGCAGTTGCCAAAGGCTTTCTGGTACAGGTCACTGAACGGGGTGCCAATTTTGACGCCGCTGTCGGTTTCGATTTCACTGTCCAGCACCTCGATGCGTCCGATGCTGTTTTTATCGCCGTTAATCACCAGCGCCAGCTGGTCATCCTTCAGCGCTTCGAAATAGTGCACGATGTTGCCGTTCTGAGTTTTCATGCCGCTGCGCAGGCGGTAGTCGCCGCTCAGCGCTGACGAAATGGCCTCCTGGTCCAATGGGGTGGCGGCCGTGAGGTTGCCCACGCCCTGTTCAGTCACTTCGGTGGACGCGCCAAACCAGTTCCAGGGATAAGCCGCAGACCAGTTCACGGCAGAGAGCGTTGAACAGCCGGTTAAGACAAGGGGAAGCGCGCATAACAGTAAACGCAGCGATTTCATCGGGAGTTCCTTTCTGGTTAATTCGACGCTTGTTGGAGTGCAGCATCGCTAAAAAGTGCCGTTTAATCTTTCTCTGGCGTAAAACAGGCGCGCAGGCGGGGATGGGTCAGCAACCACAGCAGCGCCACGATATCGGCCACCACCAGCGTAATACCGATGCCGCTCAGCGCCTCGCCGTTCAGCCACAGCAGCGGCTGCCAGCCAAGCAGGATCAACTGAGCCAGAATCAGCAGCCAGCGCAGCGCCTGCCACAGGCGCGGCACGAGATGCCGCCGCCCGCTGAGTAAAAATGCCAGCACCGCCGGGAGCCCCGGCAGCAGCCCGATCCAGAAGTTATCGTGATCGGGATAAAACAGATTCAGCAAGGTGTTGCCCTGATCGCGTGAGGCTCCCGCCACCACGAACACCACCCAGGTGCGCGCCTGCAGCAGTAATACGCACCAGAACAGAAACGGCAGACGGACCCGGCCCTGGCTATCATAGTCGCCGGGATGGAATTCAGTACTCTTCATCTTCAATCAGGCGCTTACCCAGCGTCATCACGTCCGCGTGTTCATAGTTGAGGCGCTCATACATGCCCATCACCAGCTCATTCTCTTCGCGCACCATGATCTGAATTTTTGGGCAACCGCGGGCGATCAGCTTCTTTTCCAGACGATTGAGCAGCGCATTGGCAATACCGCGTCCGCGATATTCCGGGTGAACGCCCAGGTAATAGGCCGAGCCGCGATGGCCGTCATAACCGCCCATGACGGTCCCCACCACTTCACCGTTCACTTCCGCCACCAGAAACAGGCTGACGTCATGATTCACTTTCCGCTCGATGTCCATTTCCGGATCGTTCCACGGTCGCAGTAGATCGCAGCGCTCCCAAAGGGTGATGACCTCTTCGAAGTCTGCCTGGCGAAAAACGCGTATCTCCATGGTATTAACCGCCTTTTTGGGTTCAAAAACAGTGATTATGACGCGAACGCCCTCTTTCGCCAATATCCAGCGAAAAACGTCAGGAAATTTGGCATAATGGCACTCTGTCACGTATTGAAATGAAAAGTAAAACAAATCACAACATGGACTGTCGTAACGTAAAAGACGATACGATATAACACCAGGACACCTAATTTTTACACTTCAGGCCGCATGAGCACATTCAAACTCTTAAAAACACTCACATCGCGTCGTCAGGTTCTTAAAGCGGGGCTGGCGGCATTAACATTAACCGGTATGGCCAGCGCACAGGCAAAAGAAGAATCCACGCTGAAAACCAGCAACGGCCACAGTAAACCGAAAGCCAAAAAGAGCGGCGCAAAGCGGGTGGTGGTGCTGGATCCCGGCCACGGTGGCATTGATACTGGCGCCATTGGTCGCAACGGCTCTAAAGAAAAACACGTCGTGCTGGCGATTGCAAAAAACGTGCGGTCAATTTTACGCAGTAACGGGATTGACGCCCGCCTGACCCGCTCCGGCGATACCTTTATCCCGCTGTACGATCGGGTAGAGATTGCCCATCAGCACGGCGCCGACCTGTTTATGTCAATCCACGCAGACGGCTTTACTAACCCGGATGCCGCCGGGGCGTCGGTCTTTGCCCTCTCCAATCGCGGCGCCAGTAGCGCGATGGCCAAATACCTCTCCGAGCGCGAGAACCGCGCCGATGAAGTGGCCGGAAAAAAAGCCACCGCCAAAGACCATTTGCTCCAGCAGGTGCTGTTTGACCTGGTGCAAACCGACACCATCAAGAACAGCCTGACGCTCGGCTCGCATATTCTGAAAAAAATTAAGCCGGTGCATAAGCTGCACAGCAAAGGCACAGAGCAGGCGGCATTTGTGGTACTGAAGTCACCGTCGATCCCGTCCGTGCTGGTAGAAACCTCCTTTATTACCAATCCCAACGAAGAGCGCTTGCTCGGTACCACCGCGTTCCGCCAGAAAATTGCCAACGCGATTGCCTCCGGGATCATCAGTTACTTTAACTGGTTCGATAATCAAAAAGCCCACGCGAAGAGACGCTGATGAAACCCAACGCCCAAACGGTCAAAACCTTTCTTCTGCAGCTGCAGGATTCCATTTGCCAGCAGCTGGCCGCTGTGGATGGCGCTGAATTCCAGCAGGACGAATGGCAGCGCGAAGCCGGTGGCGGCGGGCGCAGCCGGGTGCTGCGTAACGGCGGCATCTTCGAGCAGGCCGGGGTTAACTTCTCCCACGTCTACGGCGAGGCGATGCCGGCCTCAGCTACCGCGCACCGTCCGGAGCTGGCGGGGCGCAGCTTTGAGGCGATGGGCGTCTCGCTGGTGGTGCATCCGCATAACCCGTTTGTCCCCACCAGCCATGCCAACGTGCGCTTTTTTATCGCCGAAAAACCGGGTGCCGATCCGGTGTGGTGGTTTGGCGGCGGCTTTGACCTGACGCCGTTTTATGGTTTCGAGGAAGATGCGGTTCACTGGCACCAGACCGCGCATGACCTGTGTCAGCCGTTTGGTGACGACGTCTATCCTCGCTATAAAAAGTGGTGCGACGACTATTTCCATCTCAAACACCGTCACGAGCAGCGCGGCATCGGCGGGTTGTTCTTTGACGATTTGAATGCGCCGGATTTTGATACCGCGTTTAACTTTATGCAGGCAGTTGGCGAAGGCTTTACCGACGCCTATCTGCCGATTGTGGCGCGACGTAAACATCTCGATTACGGGGTGCGCGAGCGTGAGTTCCAGCTCTATCGTCGGGGGCGTTACGTGGAGTTCAACCTGGTGTGGGATCGCGGGACGCTGTTCGGCCTGCAAACCGGCGGGCGCACGGAGTCGATTTTAATGTCGATGCCGCCGCTGGTGCGCTGGGAGTATGGCTTTGAAGCAAAAGAAGGCAGCCGGGAGGCTGCCTTGAGTGAGTTTATTAAAGTCCGCGACTGGATTTAACGCCGGGCGACAAATCCCGCTTACAACGGCTGGGTCTGCGCCTCAACCACCGCCAGCGCCACCATGTTGACGATGCGGCGCACTGAGGCAATCGGTGTCAACACGTGCACCGGTTTTGCCACCCCCATCAGCACCGGCCCGACGGTCACCCCTTCTGAACTGGAGACGCGCAGCAGGTTGTAGCTGATACGCGCGGCTTCCACGTTCGGCATGATCAGCACGTTAGCAGAGCCTTTCAGCGGGCTGTCCGGCATCCGTTCATTGCGGATGCTTTCCACCAGCGCGGCGTCGCCGTGCATCTCACCGTCGATCATCAGCTCCGGCGCGCGGGCACGCACCAGCTCCAGCGTCTGACGCATTTTGCAGGCCGCCGCCGATTTGGATGAACCAAAGTTGGAGTGCGACAGCAGGGCCACTTTCGGCTCGATACCAAAGCGACGCACGGTTTCCGCCGCCATCACCGTGATTTCAGCCAGCTGTTCCGGGGTTGGATCGTCGTTGACGTAGGTGTCAGCAATAAAGGTGTTACCGCTTGGCAGCAGCAGCGCGTTCATCGCCCCCGCCGTGTGCACGCCTTCGCGATGGCCGAAGATCTCCTGCACCACGCTGAAGTGTTCGTGATAATCACCGATGGTGCCGCAGATCAGCGCGTCGGCTTCGCCGCGATGCACCATGATCGCCCCGATCACCGTAGTGTTGCTGATCACCGCTCGCTGGGCCTGCTCCTGAGTGATCCCCCGGCGCTTCATGATGTTGTAGTACTCGCTCCAGTACTCTTTAAAACGCGGATCGGATTCGTTGTTGACGATCTCAAAGTCCACGCCCGGCTTGATCTGCAACCCCAGCTTCTGAATACGCATCTCGATGACGCTCGGACGACCAATCAGGATCGGCTTCGCCAGACCGAGGGTAATCAGCTCCTGGGTGGCGTGCAGGACGCGCGCCTCTTCCCCTTCGGCCATCACCACGCGTTTTGCATCCGTGCGGGCCTGGGAGAAGATCGGCTTCATAAACAGGTTGGTTTTATAGACAAACTCGCTCAGCTTATCGACATAGGCGTCAAAGTCAGCAATGGGTCGCGTCGCCACCCCGGAGTCCATCGCCGCTTTGGCAACCGCCGGGGCGATTTTGACAATCAGGCGCGGATCGAACGGTTTCGGAATGATGTATTCCGGGCCGAAGCTCAGGTCCTGATCGCCATACGCCGACGCCACCACTTCGCTCTGTTCAGCGTGCGCCAGCTCGGCAATGGCGTGGACCGCGGCCAGCTTCATCTCTTCGTTGATAGCGGTAGCGCCCACGTCCAGCGCGCCGCGGAAGATGAACGGGAAGCACAGGACGTTGTTCACCTGGTTCGGGTAGTCTGAGCGACCGGTACAGATAATCGCGTCCGGGCGCACCGCTTTCGCCAGCGGCGGCAGGATCTCCGGCTCGGGGTTCGCCAGGGCGAGGATCAGCGGCGCGCGGGCCATCTTCAGCACCATCTCTTCGTTGAGCACTTTCGGGCCCGAACAGCCGAGGAAGATATCCGCCCCGTCCATCACGTCCGCCAGGCTGCGCTTGCCGTCGTCCTCTACCGCATAGGCCGCTTTGGTCTCGGCCATGTTGGCTTCGCGGCCTTTGTAGATCACCCCTTTGGAGTCGCAGACCACGATGTTGTGCTTCTGCATTCCCAGCGCCACCAGCAGGTTCATACAGGCAATGGCTGCCGCGCCTGCGCCGGAGACCACCATCCGCACGTCGGAGAGGGTTTTCTCAACCACCCGCAGGCCGTTCAGAATGGCGGCGGTACTGATGATCGCCGTGCCGTGCTGGTCATCATGGAACACGGGAATGTTCATACGCTCACGCAGTTTCTGCTCGATGTAAAAACATTCCGGCGCTTTGATGTCTTCGAGATTGATGCCGCCAAAAGTCGGCTCCAGGGCGGCTACCACGTTGATGAATTTGTCCGGGTCGAGCTCGTCCACCTCAATATCGAACACGTCGATACCGGCAAATTTCTTGAATAATACGCCCTTCCCTTCCATCACCGGTTTGCCCGCCAGTGCGCCGATATTGCCCAGCCCCAGCACCGCGGTGCCGTTGGAGATCACCGCCACCAGGTTGCCGCGCGCGGTGTATTTGTAGGCCGCCAGCGGATCTTTTTCGATTTCGAGGCACGGGGCGGCCACGCCTGGCGAGTAGGCTAACGCCAGGTCACGCTGGGTCGCGAGGGGCTTGGTGGGGGAGACCTGAATTTTGCCGGGAACGGGGAATTCATGAAAATCGAGGGCACTTTGTCTCAACTGCTCGTCCATTGTAGGGTTCCTTTCACGTAGTGTACAAAAAGGGTGATGTTGTTATGGTCTGATGTTCACCCTGGGTGGCGGATAGTATCGCGCCTGACCGCCGTACAAACTTTGAAGGCTGCCAAACTCTCACCATCAAAAAGCAAAAATTGTTATCAATTTATAACAATCATGTTACCCGCCAGACAAAGCAAGACCTTACCTGTCTGCTATGCTTTTTTGTTAAGTACGTCGCGAAATTGACAGAAGTGTGATCAAACACACTCAACCAACTCTTTTATTTTCAAGGAGTCATTTCTTATGAACCAACTAGACGGCATCAAACAATTCACCACCGTGGTCGCCGACAGCGGCGATATCGAATCGATCCGCCACTATCAGCCGGAAGATGCGACCACCAACCCGTCGCTGCTGCTCAAAGCCGCCGGGCTCGACAGTTACGCCCACCTGATCGACGACGCCATCAGCTATGGGAAAGCCCGGGGAAAAACCAAAGAACAGCAGGTCGCCGAGGCCAGCGACAAGCTGGCGGTTAACTTCGGCTGCGAAATTCTGAAAAGCGTCCCGGGGCGCGTCTCCACCGAAGTGGACGCCCGAATTTCGTTCGATCAGGAGAAAAGCATCGCCAAAGCGCGTCACCTGGTGCAGCTGTATCAGGATCAGGATGTCGATAAGTCGCGCATTCTGATCAAGCTGGCCTCCACCTGGGAGGGGATCCGCGCCGCCGAAGTGCTGGAAAAAGAGGGGATCAACTGCAACCTGACGCTGCTGTTCTCCTTTGCGCAGGCACGCGCCTGCGCCGAAGCCGGGGTGTTCCTGGTGTCACCGTTCGTCGGGCGTATCTACGACTGGTATCAGGCCCGCAAGCCGATGGACCCCTACGTGGTAGAAGAAGATCCCGGCGTCAAATCGGTACGCAATATCTACGATTACTTTAAACAGCACCGCTACGAAACCATCGTGATGGGCGCCAGCTTCCGCCGCACCGAGCAGATCCTTGCCCTGTCCGGCTGCGACCGGCTGACCATCTCCCCTAACCTGCTAAAAGAGCTGCAGGAGAAAGAGGAACCGGTGATCCGTCGCCTGGTGCCCTCCTCCACCGTCCTGCCAAAACCGAAACCGCTGACCGAGGCCGAATTCCGCTGGGAGCATAATCAGGACGCTATGGCGGTTGATAAGCTGTCAGAGGGGATCCGCCTTTTCGCGGTCGACCAGCGCAAACTTGAAGATCTGCTCGCCGCCAAACTTTAACCCTGCCATGGAGTGAACTATGTCCCGTAAAGAGTTAGCCAATGCCATTCGCGCCCTCAGCATGGATGCCGTGCAAAAAGCCAATTCCGGTCATCCAGGCGCACCGATGGGCATGGCCGATATCGCCGAAGTGCTGTGGAACGACTTCCTGAGACACAACCCGAACGATCCAACGTGGTATGACCGCGACCGCTTTATTCTCTCTAACGGTCACGCCTCGATGCTGCTGTACAGCCTGCTGCACCTGTCCGGCTATAACCTGCCGCTCGAAGAGCTGAAAAACTTCCGCCAGCTGCACTCGAAAACGCCGGGACACCCGGAGCTGGGCTATACGCCGGGCGTCGAGACCACCACCGGACCGCTGGGTCAGGGGCTGGCGAACGCGGTCGGGCTGGCGATTGCCGAACGCACGCTGGCGGCGCAGTTCAACCAGCCGGGACATGAAATTGTCGATCACTTCACCTATGTGTTTATGGGCGATGGCTGTCTGATGGAGGGGATTTCGCACGAGGTCTCGTCCCTGGCGGGCACGCTGGGGCTGGGCAAGCTGATTGGCTTCTACGATCACAACGGTATCTCCATCGACGGCGAGACCGAGGGCTGGTTCACTGACGACACGGCCAAACGCTTTGAAGCCTACCACTGGCACGTGGTGCATGAGATTGACGGTCACGATCCGCAGGCGCTGAAAGCCGCGATTCAGGAAGCGCAAAGCGTCACCGATAAGCCGTCGCTGATTATCTGTCGCACGGTCATCGGATTTGGTTCCCCGAACAAAGCCGGGAAGGAAGAGGCCCACGGCGCGGCGCTGGGTGAAGAGGAAGTGGCCCTGACCCGCCAGAAGCTGGGCTGGAAATACCCGGCCTTTGAGATCCCGAAAGAGATCTACAAGGCGTGGGATGCCCGTGAATCCGGCGAAAAAGCGCAGGCCGAATGGAACGATAAATTTGCCGCCTACCAGAAAGCCCACCCTGAGCTGGCGGCCGAGTTCAGCCGTCGCATGAGCGGCGGGCTGCCGGAGGAGTGGGAAGAGACCACCCAGGCGCTGATTGAGAATTTACAGGCCAACCCGGCGAAAATCGCCACCCGTAAAGCCTCGCACAATACCCTGAACGCCATTGGCCCGATCCTGCCTGAACTGCTCGGCGGTTCTGCCGACCTGGCCCCGAGCAACCTGACCATCTGGTCGGGCTCAACCTCGATTAAAGAGGATCTCGCCGGGAATTACATTCACTACGGGGTGCGCGAATTTGGCATGACCGCCATTGCCAACGGTATCGCCCATCACGGCGGCTTTGTGCCCTATACCGCCACCTTCCTGATGTTCGTCGAGTACGCCCGCAACGCGGCGCGGATGGCGGCGCTGATGAAGGCCCGGCAGATCATGGTCTATACCCACGATTCCATTGGGCTTGGCGAAGATGGTCCCACCCACCAGGCGGTGGAACAGCTCGCCAGCCTGCGCCTGACGCCGAACTTCAGCACCTGGCGGCCGTGCGATCAGGTGGAAGCGGCGGTCGGCTGGAAGCTGGCGGTAGAACGTCACCACGGCCCGACGGCGCTGATCCTTTCAAGGCAGAATCTGGCCCAGATGGAACGCACGCCGGATCAGGTTAAGGCCATCGCCCGCGGGGGGTATATCCTCAAAGACAGCGGCGGCAAGCCGGATGTGATTTTGATTGCCACCGGTTCGGAAATGGAGATCACCGTTAAGGCCGCCGAGAAGCTGACGGCGGAAGGTCATGCTGTGCGGGTGGTATCGCTACCGTCTACGGATATCTTTGATGCCCAGGACGAAGCGTACCGGGAATCCGTGCTGCCTTCCGATGTGACAGCGCGCGTGGCGGTGGAAGCGGGGATCGCCGACTACTGGTACAAATATGTCGGCCTGAAGGGGGCGATTGTCGGGATGACCAGCTATGGCGAATCGGCACCTGCCGACAAGCTGTTCCCGTTCTTCGGCTTTACGGTTGAGAACGTAGTAGAGAAGGCACAGAAATTGCTTTGAGTGCTTTGCCCGGCGGCGCTACGCTTGCACGGGCCTACAGGGTCAACGTCATCCCGTAGGCCGGG
>Ga0308165_1003699_pt1 | contig 16107 bp, 14 predicted proteins | sample PhyWR2_FD_201032 | JGI IMG/M metagenome (GOLD analysis project Ga0308165, IMG submission 201032) | Phyllosphere microbial communities from UC Gill Tract Community Farm, Albany, California, United States - DLSLW.R2 | ecosystem: Host-associated > Plants > Phyllosphere > Unclassified | place: USA...
CACTCACAAAGTATTACACATCACTGTTGCACGACCAGCCCAAACATAAGGCATTTTGTTACCTGCCCTGCCTGCAAAAATAGCAAATCACTTGGCTAGGTTCCAAAAAAAGGCCGCGCGAGTATCACCCGGCGCAGCTTTATTTGGCTTAAAAGTCGATAATCAGAACGTCCAGTTACGGGCTTTCGAAAATAGGAAGTCGCGGAAAGCATGGAGCTTGGCTGAATTCTTCAGCGCTTCCGGGTAGCAGAAGAATGTATCGAAAGACGGGATTTCCTCAAGCTCCGGCAGAAGCTGCACCAGACCGGATTCTTTGTCAGCCATATAATCAGGAAGAACCGCAATACCCGCCCCACGCTGAACTGCACGGCGAATGGATAGCAGATTATTGACCTGCAAGACCGGAATACGCGTGCTTCCATCGGTACGCCCGGCAATCTCCAGCCAGTTCAGCCCGGTGAGATAGCTTGGTGCTGGCTCACCGAAAGTCACAACGCGATGCTGGTCGATCTCATCGATCGAATTCAACTTGCCATATTTCGATACATACCCTGCCGACGCATAGACATGCATATGCACGGTAAAAAGACGGCGCTGTATCAGATCAGGCTGCTGCGGCTGGCGCAGGCGGATCGCACAATCTGCATGACGCATGGTGAGATCGAGCTCTTCATTATCAAGAATAAGCTGAAGCTGCACATCGGGATAAAGCTCGACAAACTCCTGAATCCGCTCGATCAGCCAGCCGGAACCAAGACCAACGGTCGTTGTCACACGCAGGCGTCCGGTCGGCTTTTCCTTGCTCTCGGCAAGTTTCGAGCGGACATTTTCAAGCTTCATCAACACATCATGCGCGGTGCGATAGAGCGTTTCGCCCTGCTCCGTCAGGATGAGGCCACGCGCATGCCGGTGAAAAAGCGGAACACCGACATCCTGCTCCAACGCGCTGACTTGCCGCGAAATAGCTGATTGCGACAGATGCAATGTCTGTGCGGCATGGGTGAATGACCCTGCTTCCGCAGCAGCATGAAAAATACGCAGTTTGTCCCAATCAAGCGGTGCGACCACGTTCTCCCCCTATCTTTACTCCGCAGCTTCGTGCAGCGGTTCCTGTGCAGCCAACCAGCGCTCGGATTCAAGCGCTGCCATGCAGCCCATACCGGCGGCGGTCACTGCCTGCCGGTAAATATCGTCGGTGACGTCGCCAGCAGCGTAAATACCCGGCACGTCGGTCGCGGTCGAATCGGGCGCCGTCCAAAGATAGCCGTTTGGCTTCTGCTTAAGCTTGCCCTCGAACAAGGAAACAGCAGGCGCATGGCCAATGGCAACAAATACGCCATGGGTTTCAAGCTCACTCAATTCGCCCGTTGCGATATTCTTGAGACGAACACCGGTTACAGTCGCGCCCATGGGCGGCTTTGCCTGCGTGCCAAGGATTTCATCGATCACGCTGTTCCAGACCACTTTGACGTTTTCACGCGAAAGCAGACGATCCTGCATAATCTTTTCAGCGCGGAACCCTTCACGGCGATGCACGATGGTTACACTTTTTGCGATATGCGAAAGATAGAGCGCTTCTTCGACTGCCGTATTGCCGCCACCGACCACAACAACATCCTTGCCGCGATAGAAGAAGCCGTCGCACGTGGCACAGGCCGAAACGCCGCCACCCATAAAGGTCTGTTCGCTCTCAAGGCCAAGCCACTTGGCTTGCGCACCGGTTGCGATAATCAGCGCATCACAGGTGTAAATAGTACCCGAATCGGCAATCAGGCGGAACGGACGCGTTGTCGTTTCAACTTCAGTAATGATGTCATACACGATTTCCGTGCCGACATTCTGCGCCTGTGTTGCCATCTGATCCATCATCCACGGGCCCTGCACAGGCTCGGCATAGCCCGGATAATTTTCCACGTCAGTGGTGATCATCAACTGACCACCTTGCTGCAGACCAGTAATAATGATCGGCTTGAGCATCGCACGCGCTGCATAAATCGCCGCCGTGTAACCTGCCGGACCTGAGCCGATAATGATGACGGGCGCATGACGCTGTGACATGGGATAGTTCTCCGGTCCAAAAATCGATTTAACGCGGACATATCGCTTGGTAGAATCGCTTTCGCGCTCAGTTTTGCCAATGCCCTGATATTATGGCCAAGTTAGGTCCGCGAACCTGCCTTTGCAAGGTTTGAGCCACGTTTGCCATCGGTCGCCCACAGCTTGTCGTCGTTAAGCACAGCGATACACGATACCCACATTGCGGCTGGCAAATTCCCGCGTTAAACAAACATAATAGACTGCTGCTTTCAAAATTCGCTGGAGCCGACCGCCATTTACAAGACTGTCGCCAATATCTGTGCGCGTTTCGGCCTCGTAATGGCTGTAGCCATGCTGCTCCCTGCGGCTATCGATCTGCGTGATGGCAGCGACGACTGGCTGATTTTTGTGCGCTCCGCTGCCGCCACCGGCGCGCTGTCCGCGCTTATCCTGCTTGCAACACAAAACCAGAATACACGATTCACGCCGCGCTTGGGTTTTCTGCTCACCGCCTGTCTGTGGCTAACCGCAAGTTTCTTGGGTTCGATCCCGCTCTATTTTTCACATCTGCCAATCAGCTATGCGACGGCATTCTTTGAAGCCATGTCGGGCGTAACCTCCACGGGGGCTACGGCGCTTACCGGACTTGACGATATGCAGCGCGGCATTTTGCTCTGGCGCTCGCTTTTGTGCTGGATCGGTGGTGTCGGCTTCATCGGCTTGGCGCTTTTGATGCTGCCTTCGCTGCGCGCAGGCGGTTTGGCGCTTTTTCATATGGAAAACTCAGACAAATCGGAAAAGATTTTGCCGCGTATGAACCAGATCGCGCTTGGCATCATCCTCGCCTATTTAAGTCTCACCGCCGCCTGTATGATTGCTTACTTTGCAGTTGGCATGAGCATATTCGATGCCGTCAATCATGGCCTTGCAACCGTCGCGACCGCTGGCTTCTCGACTCATGACAATTCATTCGGTTATTACGAAGGCAATCAGATGCTCTTGGTGGTTTCGACGGTCTTCATGATGCTGTCAGCCCTGCCCTTCGTGCTTTACATTAAGGCATTCATGCCGCGCCGCACCGAATTGCTGAAAGACCCGCAGGTGAAGCTCTTCTTCACCATCGTCATCGGGTTCAGCTTCATTCTCGCCATCGTTTTGCAGGCAAACACGCATATACCCTTCGGCGATGCGCTGATTTCAGCCTCATTCCACTTCGTATCGGTGATTACGACCACAGGCTTTACCATAGAGGACTACTCCCTGTGGGGCCCGCCAGCCATCGGCATTTTCTTCCTCGCATCCTTCTTGGGCGGCTGCGCGGGCTCGACATCGGGCGGCATCAAGATGAACCGCCTCATCATTCTGTGGAGCCTGACACAAGCCAATCTCGCACGCCTTGTCATGCCGCACGCGGTTATCAAAATCCGCTACGGCTCTTCGGAAGTATCGGGCGAGATCGCGCAGAATGTTTTGCTCTATCTGTTTCTCTACATTGCATCGCTGGTGATCGGTGCAGTTTTGCTGGCTTCACTTGGGCTTGATTTCGTCTCGGCTTTCACGGGTGCATTGACGGCGCTATCCAATGTTGGCCCGGGATTTGGCGATACAATCGGCCCGGTCGGCAATTTCTCGACAATCGACGACCCTGCACTTTGGGTACTCTCATTTCTGATGCTGGTCGGTCGTCTTGAGCTTGTGACCGTATTTATCCTGTTCACACGCACTTTCTGGATGCGCTAACACCTCTATAGGCAGTTTACATCGTGTCATTTCTTTTGGTATGAGCAGGATTAGATTGCGCTACAGTGGCGCTGAATGTTTTATTATTACGCCTGAATGAAATTTCATTGCGCGCGGAGTTTTATATGCCGATCAAGGCCGACCTGGACGACATCGATTGGAAAATCCTTCGGGAGCTCCAGAACAACGGGCGCATTACAAATGTCGAGCTCGCCGAACGCGTCGGCATCTCTGCTCCTCCCTGCCTGCGTCGTGTGCGCAAGCTGGAGGAAAGTGGCGTCATTCGCGGTTATCGCGCAATCCTCAACGGCAACACACTGGGCCAGGATCTGGTGGCATTTTGTTCGGTAGGTCTGCATCGACAGGCCGATGCTGATCTCAAGGCCTTTGCCGAAAAGACCAAGCAATGGCCGCTGGTACGCCGCGCATGGATGGTGTCGGGCGAATCCGACTTTCTGCTGCATTGCGTTGCACGCGATCTGAACACATTCCAGACCTTCGTCATCGAAGAACTGACCGCCACGCCCAATGTGGATTCGGTGCGCACAGCACTGACAATTCGTCCGGTTAAGGACGAACCACTGATGATTCTCTAAGCATGTTTCCCCAAAGTGGGATCCGGTTTTGGGATAAAGACATGCGCAAAAACAAAGAATCGAACTACTTGCTACAAAAAACCCGCTCGTAAACTGCGCTGATTGCTTCAGCCTCTTTTTCGAGCGGGAATGTATTGCGCACATGTGCCAGTGCGTTTTCGCCATGACGTTCAGCCATGGCAGGATCGGCAAGATAAGGCTCGACTGCATCGCGCAGCGCATCACCATCGCCTGCCGCAACGAAACTGCCCGTACCATCGACGATCATTTCAGCATAAGCACCGGCATCACTTGCAACCACGGCGGTTTTTGAAGCCATGGCTTCAAGCGGTGTGAGGCCAAAACCTTCATTGCGCGATGGCGCAACATAAAGCGTCAACCGCCGATACCAGATGCGCACATCCGGCACTTCACCAAGAATACGTATACGATCCTGTAATCCCGCAGCAGCAATGCGCACTTTCAGATCATCCTCGAATGCCTGATGTTCAGAAGTCGTGCGGCCTGTAATAATTGCCGTCCATTGTGGATATTTCGGCAGAAGCGCAATCATCGCATCAACAAACAGATCGGTACCCTTAGAATGGCGCACGCGGCCAAAACAGCCAATCGCATATTGTCCGGGCAGGCCTGATGCGCTGAACTGATCTTCTTCGCCAACAGGCGGATGAAACCGCTCCAGATCAACGCCATGCATGATGACCTGATGTGGCACTTCAAGAAAGCTTCCCGAACGACCACTGGTAGCGATCACCGCATTCATGCGGCGGATCAGCCATTTGGTGAAAGGCTTGTGATGACGCTGGGCAGCGGAGGTAAAGACCAGTCGCAGCTTCATGCGCAGCACATCGCGCATAAAAACACCGGCCAGCATTTCAATATTGCGACGCGCATGCCAGATGCGAAAACGTCGCTTTAAAGGTTTTCGCCAGAATGAGAAGATAGCTGTACCGCCAAGATGCGGCAGGCTGTCGGGCAATCCCGGCCCCATTGTAGCAATGCCCAATCCCTTTGCACGTTGCAAAGGGATAAGCTGCACGATGGTTGAGGTCACACCGGAAAGGCGGCGCTTGAAATTGGGCGCGACAACCTCAACCTCTTCAACGGGAACTGACACGTTTAGTCTCAAACGTATTTAAGCCCAAGAATCTCGTATGAACGCGAACCGCCCGGTGCATTGACCTCGATGGTATCGCCTTCACCCTTGCCAATCAGCGCACGCGCAATCGGCGACGAGATGGATATGCGGCCTTCCTTCACGTCAGCTTCCTGATCGCCAACGATCTGATAGACTTTTTCTTCTTCGGTATCTTCATCAATCAATGTGACTGTTGCACCGAACTTGATCTTGTCACCAGAAAGCTTGGTGACATCAATAACTTCTGCGCGACCAACCAACTCTTCCAGCTCGTTAATACGGCCTTCATTCAGGCTCTGCGCTTCTTTAGCGGCATGATATTCAGCGTTTTCAGAAAGATCGCCATGCGCACGCGCTTCGGCAATTGCCTCAATAATCCGCGGGCGTTCATTTTGCTGACGCGTGCGAAGTTCTTCTTTAAGGTTCTCGAAACCGCGAGGGGTCATAGGGAACTTTTCCATACCCAGTCCAGTCCTTTCCATCGCCCGCCGCACTTCCGTTCAGGACAAGCGCGACGGCATTTTAATTGCCCGCCTGATCCTGCACCACAACTGAAACAGGATACCCAACCGGGGGTAGATCACCCGCCGATACACAAAAAGAAAACGGTCCCTGAAGCGCAGGCTCCAGAACCGTTAAAATAACATTCCAAGAACTATAGCATTTTCAATGGCCATTTCACGAACAAAAATTTTAGCCTGTTAATTATGCTCAACGATAGCTGCTATTTTGCTGGAACGGGCCAGGTTGCAGGCCATTTTTCAGGTCCACCATCGTAATTGCCATCGCAATCGCCTTTAGATCGCTCTTCGACCAACACAAGACGCACTTTCCCGTTCACATCATCAATGGCTTTCCAGACATCATAAGTGCCGCAATCACCAATGCCACGGCCTTTGAAAAAGGCAGTTAAGGTCTTGTTTGCCTGTGACCAGTCGATATTCCATGCCTGATCCGTTGTCGTCGGACCATCATCGGAAATGGTTGGCAATGAAATTGGAACAATCTGGTCATCATTCTGACTATAGAAGACATAAGACTGATTATAGGCTCCCGGAGAACCGCATGGCATCGCGATCAGCTTGAGACCATCGGCGATTTTTGCCTCAAAACCACCGCCCGTCCTGAACGAATCACCATCTGATAAGCCACAAACCCCATTCTCGTCGCTAAAATCTGTGCGGATTGCTTGCGGCAACTGATCAATGGCGGTGATCAGTGTCACCTCTGGCGCAGATGGTGCAGGCTTGGTGCCCTTCGCCTGCAATGCATCGACCGTTCCTGCACGCGATTGCTGCTCATCCATGTAAATCAGGCCGCCGACAAATCCCGACAACGAATAATTGGAGGTTTTGCCCGCAAATTTGAGTTGCAGTTTCTGCCCATTGCGCATCGTGTCCATCAGTTTAGTAACTGCGGCTGCATCCGTATAGGTGAGCTGGCTATCCTCCAGTTTCAACGCCGACACTGCGACGCTTAGCGCTGGTTTACCATCAATCGAAATGTCGATGCTTCCCGATAGTTTCGCGGGGTCAATATAAAAAAGCTGAAGCTCCGGCTTTGCGCCAACGGCACGAGAGCGATAAATGCCAAACCCCGGAGCACCTTCGCTGGCAACAGGACTAAGAGTCAAAGTACAATTCTGCGCAAAATCACACATCACAGCAGTATCGCGGATCTGCTTGTACGCTGCTTGCGAAATGCCCGCTCCATACAGCAACGATGCCGCCGCTGCACTCGCCAGCAAGATTGCTCTCATTTTGCATTTTGGAAAAATCATCGACGACTCCTCAACGGGTGGGCTTGCCGAGACCTCATCATATTTTCTATAGCATGGCCATCCCGAAAACATGACGCGGATCAATGCGGGCATATCGGGGCGAGGCAATCAATCATGACGCGTGTGCAGGCAAATCTACTCCTTCTTCTGGCCGGTGTTATTTGGGGCATGGGCTTTGTGGCACAATCGACCGCCATGGCCAGCATTGGCCCGTTCTTTTTCATCGGCGTCCGTTCAGCCATTGCCGCCGTTAGCGTTTTGCCTTGGTCAATTGCCGAAGGACGGCGTTCATCCCATAAGCTTCAACGCTCGAACTATCTGTTTTTCATGCTTGTCGGTGCTTGCTTGTTTACAGGCCTCATCCTGCAACAGATCGGCCTCATCACCACCTCCGTCACCAATGCCGGCTTTCTCACCGGACTTTATGTCGTCATGGTGCCGGTGATGGGTGTAACCATTTTTAGAAATTGGCCGCATCCGATTATTTGGCCAAGCGCTGCAGCCTGTCTTATCGGCATATTTCTTTTATCAGGTGGCAAGCTGAGCGCGCTTAAACAAGGCGACTGGCTGGTGATTTGCGGCGCATTGTTCTGGGCCATGCAGGTTTTGCTCATTAGCCGCGCCAATCGTGCGGGACGCCCTATCACACTCAGTTGCATACAATTTGCGACCGCCGCAGTTGCAGGACTTGTGATTGCTGCGGCGGTCGAAGACATCAACTGGAATGCAATCGCACTAACATGGAAAGAGTTGCTGTTTACCGGCATCTTTTCATCGGGCATAGCCTTCACGCTGCAAGCCATCGGCCAGCGTTATACAACATCTGCACAGGCAGCGATTTTCCTGTCATCCGAAGCAATCTTTGCGGCGATGTTTGGCGCAATCTTCCTTGGCGACCGTTTAACCTTTATCGGCTTTATCGGTTGCGGCCTGCTATTTGCTTCCATGATGGCTGTTGAACTGGTTCCTATGTTCTGGAAAAGAAAATCAGAACCAGTCCCTGTAGCGGCAGAATAGCTAACCTCGGAAAATAAGAGCAGCGCCACCGGCAATCAGCGCAAAACCAAACACATGATTCCAGGTGAAAGCTTCTTTGAGATAGAAGATCGAAAACAGGCTAAAAATCACCAATGTGATGACTTCCTGCATCGTCTTAAGCTGCGCTGCTGAATACACCTCATGTCCGATACGATTGGCAGGCACCGCCAGAAAATATTCGAACAGCGCGATACCCCAACTGATGAAAATGACCGTCACCAGCGGCGTACTGGTGAACTTCAAATGCCCGTACCAGGCAAAAGTCATGAAAACATTGGAGCCGATCAGAAGCAAAATCGGCAGAACACTTGGCGATATAAGTGCTGACATGGAAGAAAACTTTGGGGACCGAGAGGACAATGTAGCGGCTTGGCCCGAAACCGCTGAAATATACTAACAAATAGGCATGAAGATTTTGCCAATCTTATGTCAAACAGCGGCCCGAATATCACCACAGACATTAACGCAGACACTGACTGTTCGTTTACGCTTATGGTCTAATATGTGTTGGGGCCAGTTCCAAAATGAAAGGCATGGACATGAGTTTTGCGTTGTCCAACCGCTTTCGTCGCTATGCACTTTCGGCAAGCTTTGCATTGCTTATACTTATGGCTGGCTGTTCCGGAGATCGTCCACAACGTCCGCAGGCCGAAATCGGCAATGCCGATATAATTGTTCCACCTGCCCCCGTAGCTTCCGCCAGCACACCGCCCGAAGATCGTGTTGTTGGCCTTGCCGAAGAAATCGAAAACAATGCTCATGAGATGACAACGCGGAGCCAACCGCAATATACTGGCGATTATGGCTTTGCTTCACCTGTGCAAAACCCGGTCAGTACCGCTGAAAACATCTATACTATGTCCAATTCAGAGGTTGCCTGCCGCACCCGGCTCAAACGCCTCGGTGTCGTCTTCACGGAAAAATCGCCCATCAATCAAAGCGGAAGCTGCCGTATCGACAACCCGATTGAAGTCAGCGGCTTCAACAGTGGTTCCATCGCCTTCAAGCCAGCCGCAACACTGAATTGTCAGGTCACAGAAGCGTTTGCGCGCTGGATCAAGGGCGATCTGCAACCATCGTCCCGCCTGCGCTATCTTTCCGGCATCAACACCATTCACAATGCTGGCGGCTATTCATGCCGCACGATGAACAATCGTCGCGGTGCCAAAATGTCGGAGCATTCTCGCGGCAACGCCATCGACGTTACGAAAATCGTCCTCAACAACGGCAAAAGCATAGTGGTACGCAAACCGGGCTTCTTCTCCTTTCGGGAGAAGGGCCTGCTCAACAGCGTTCGTTCGGATGCCTGTGATTATTTCACTACCGTTCTTGGACCGGGCTATAACCGCGAACATGCCGACCATTTCCACTTTGACCTGATGCAGCGCCGCAGCGGTTATCGCACATGTAAATAGATAGCAAAAAGCCCGGACATATCCGGGCTTTATAACTATTCCGCAGGAACCGGCGTTGGCTGACCGCTCTTGTCGAGTGCGACCATGACGAACTCGCCATGTGTCACCAGATCCATCTCTTCCGCGAGATAGCGCTGCGCCCACGCTTCGACATGCAGCGTAATCGATGTGCGGCCAACGCGCGTAATCTCGGTGTAAACACACAGGACGTCGCCGATCTTCACCGGCTTTGCGAAAGACATTTCCCGAACAGCCGCCGTTACAACCCGCCCCTTGGCACGTTCTGAAGCGCGAATAGCACTGGCAATATCCATCTGCGCCATAACCCAGCCACCAAAAATATCGCCAGCTGAGTTGGTATCGTTCGGCATGGCCTGTGTGCGAACCGTCAGCATGCCCTTGGGCGCAGTAAGATCGATCATCGATAAGTCCCTCGCATATAGAGCATTTCCAGCAAAAGTGCGTAGCGATTTTGCGTAGGATAATGCGGAAAAAAATAATTACAGCGTTTCCTAAGATTCACTCAAAAGAGTCGGTTGTGAGTATGCTTCAAGCAAACTCCAAGGAAAAGTGCGGCATCCGCACCGCAGCCATGCAAATCAAGTGCACCCATAATTAAAATGGATAAATTCTGAATTGTTAAGCATAGATACATCCATATAAATATTACCAAGTAAATTTTTAAAAATAGTGATATATATACATTTATCTCGATTAGATATGGGGAAAATAATGAGACTTATTTTTAAATCATCTATTGCTACATTAGCTATTCTATTTGCAACGAGCGCAGAAGCTTCAAGCGGCCTTGCGACTACAAATATAAATCTGCGCACTGGTCCCGGCACACAATATCAATCCATGGGCACTATACCAAACGGTGTCGTCATTGGCGTTGCGGGCTGCACAAGCGGTTACGGCTGGTGCCGTGTCAATTTTCACGGCCTCGATGGATGGGCATCCTCCCGCTACATTGCCGTTCAGACAGGGGGCGGCGGTTACACCACCAACGACAACTTCGGATCGACCGCTGCTGCCATAGGCATTCCTTTGATTGCAGGTCTGGTAATCGGCTCAGCCATCAGCAACAACAATCGATGGGATGATGGTCCCAACTGGGGACCCCGTCCAGGCTGGGGGCCAGGTCCATATCGTCCCGGTCCCGGCTGGCGCGGACCAAATCAGTGGGGTCCACCGCGTCCACATTGGGGCGACCGTCCCGGCTGGAGCGATCATCCGGGGTTCCACCCGAATTTCTATGGACCGGGCGATCGCTGGCGTCCGCGTGGCAGGCTCTAACATACCTCCTGACAGCCTGATGTCAGGAGCCGCATATAATTGAGAAGGTGCGCACCGGATTTGATACAGATTCAATCCGGCTCCCCTTTTCATTTCGACTACGACATTCCATATTGCCTCTATGGCCTCCTCAAAAGACAAATACACTCAGGATTCGCACGACGAAACTCACGGCTTTGGCGAAGCGCCACAGCCCGGCTTGTCAGGCACACCATTATCCGGTTCGATTGCCGATTGGGCAAAAGAGATCGGGGATGAGGCTGATAAGCCAAAACCCAAAGCAAAATCTGCAAAGGCAGCTAAATCGCCTAAGAAAGTGCCGGAACGCAGCGCGGAATCCTCGCGCAGTTCTCGCGGCACATCCTTGGGCGGCGCAGCCTCCGCAAAAGAGCGTGCCGCCGCAGGTCTCAATCCGGTTGCCGGTCTCGACATCAGTCTTGAAGACGCCGCCGCATTGAATCCCACGGGCGCAACTGCGACCGTACAGGCACTTTCCGATCTCATCGAATCCGGTAATCCGCTGTTCAAAAATGGCGAATTATGGACACCACATCGCCCTGCCCGCCCGCCAAAATCCGAAGGCGGCATTTCGATCCAGATGGAATCGAGCTTCGAGCCATCGGGCGATCAGCCGACGGCTATTCATGATCTTGTCAGCGGACTGGCAGATCAGGACCGTACCCAGGTTCTTCTTGGCGTCACCGGCTCCGGCAAGACCTTCACCATGGCGAAGGTCATTCAGGAAACGCAGCGCCCGGCGCTTATTCTTGCGCCAAACAAGACGCTTGCTGCCCAGCTTTACGGCGAGTTCAAAAACTTCTTCCCGAACAATGCCGTCGAATATTTTGTTTCCTATTACGATTACTATCAGCCCGAAGCTTATGTCGCGCGGTCTGACACCTACATCGAAAAGGAATCGACGGTAAACGAACAGATCGACCGGATGCGCCACGCGGCGACCCGCGCGCTGATCGAGCGCGACGACGTGATCATCGTGGCATCAGTATCGTGCATTTACGGTATCGGCTCAGTCGAAACCTACACGGCCATGACTTTTGAGATGAAGATCGGCGACCGGCTCGACCAGCGCCAGCTTCTCGCCGATCTCGTGGCACAACAATATAAGCGGCAGGATATTAATTTCGTGCGGGGCTCGTTCCGCGTGCGCGGCGATACGATTGAAATCTTCCCGGCCCACTTGGAAGACCGCGCATGGCGTATCTCTCTGTTTGGCGATGAAATCGAATCCATTGCCGAGTTTGACCCGCTGACCGCTCAGAAGACCGGCGATCTGCAATCGGTCAAGATTTACGCGAATTCCCACTATGTCACGCCGCGTCCGACGCTCAACCAAGCCATCAGGTCGATACAGGAAGAGCTTCAGCATCGTCTTGCCGAACTGAACAGTGCTGGTCGTCTGCTAGAAGCGCAACGTCTTGAACAACGCACCAATTTCGACCTCGAAATGCTTGAAGCAACCGGCGTCTGCAACGGCATCGAAAATTATTCGCGCTACCTGACCGGACGCAAGCCCGGCGAACCACCACCAACGCTGTTTGAATATATCCCCGACAATGCGCTTGTTTTCCTCGACGAAAGCCACGTCACGGTTCCACAGATCGGCGGCATGTATCGCGGTGACTTCCGCCGTAAAGCAACGCTGGCCGAATATGGCTTCCGGCTGCCTTCCTGCATGGATAACCGTCCGCTGCGTTTCGAGGAATGGGACGCCATGCGTCCGCAGACCATTGCCGTTTCGGCAACGCCGGGTAAATGGGAAATCGAAGAAGCTGGCGGCGTGTTTGCCGAGCAGGTCATCCGCCCGACCGGGTTGATTGATCCGCCGGTCGAAGTGCGTCCAGCGAAAAATCAGGTCGATGATGTGCTGGGCGAAATCCGCGAAACAGCGCGCAAGGGCTACCGCACGCTCTGCACAGTGCTGACCAAGCGCATGGCCGAGGACCTCACCGAATATCTGCACGAACAGGGCGTTCGCGTGCGTTATATGCATTCGGACATCGACACGCTGGAACGTATCGAAATCATCCGCGATCTGCGCCTCGGTGCATTCGACGTGCTGGTGGGGATCAACCTGCTGCGCGAAGGTCTGGATATTCCCGAATGCGGCTTCGTCGCCATTCTCGATGCCGACAAGGAAGGTTTCCTGCGTTCAGAGACCTCGCTTGTTCAGACCATCGGCCGCGCAGCGCGTAACGTCGACGGTAAGGTCATTCTTTACGCCGACAACATGACCGGCTCCATGACACGTGCGATGGATGAAACCAGCCGCCGTCGTGAAAAGCAGGAAGCATACAATCTGGAGCATGGCATCACGCCTGCTTCCGTGAAGAAGAACATCTCGGACATTCTCAATTCGGTCTACGAGCAGGATCATGTCCGCGCCGATATTTCCGGCTTTGCCGAACAAGGCGCCATGATGGGCAACAATCTTGCATCACATCTTGAACATCTGGAAAAGCAGATGCGCGATGCTGCAGCCGATCTTGATTTTGAAAAGGCAGCGCGTCTGCGTGATGAAGTCAAGCGACTGCGTGAAATGGAACTAGCGATTGCCGACGATCCGATGGCGCGCGAAGTGGAACTCGAAAGCCCGGTAACGGGCCGCACCAAGGGCCGACATAATGCGGGTCGTAAGGTGCATCGCACGGTCGATGCCGAGCCAAAGCAATCGCTTTTCGCCAAGCCGTCGCTCGACAATATGGGCCCGGGCACCGATATGGCAAAGCCGCTGTTCCGTAAAAATACGCTGGATGAAATGACCGTCAAGCGCACGGAAAAGCCAGCTGGTGCGGATGACGCTGCAATCCGACGCGAACGCGCTGGCGTCGGCTCTTATGAAGACCCGGCTGAAGCAGCCCGCAAAAAACGTCGCCCCGGCAAGACTGGCCGACCGGGGCGGTGATTAAGCGCTCACTTCATCAGCGGCACTGACTGCCGCTGATAATGCGATAGCCTGCACGTTCGGCTTCACAGCGGTTGGAGAATGTCTGCCGGTCATTGCCACGTCGTGCACAAACCGGCATGAATTCCCGCGTACATGCACCAGCACTGGGACGGCCCGGTCTGTTACCCTGATGTGGCGGACGCCCCGGGCGCTCGCCTCCCCAGCCGGAACCCGGCCTCGTAGCAGGTCTTGAACTACACTGGCCGTTGCCGACAACCCGATAGCCGTCCGCGCGTGCCTGACATGCATTGCCAAATGTCTTTCGTGATTGCCCGCGTTCTCCACAAACCGGCGCATAGATCATCGGGCACATTTGCGGCTGTGATGGCCCCGGGCGCACCGGTGGCCGGTAATCTGGCCCACCCTCGGCGACACAACCTGCCAGAAACACAGCACCGGCAATCAAACCCCAACGGCTGATTTTACGAAAAAACATCGCCCTCTCCCTCACTTATCTGAATAGTAAAATGGCACAGTTCCCCTCAAGAACAAGGACCTTCGCGAGATAATCCGTAGAGCCTCATATCGACAAGTTGTAAACTTGCATTACTGTATCACCCAGGTAGCGGGACAGGGGTGGAAGAAACAGCATGAGTCGTTTGCATTTAACGATAGCGACATTTGCCTTCATGCAGCTTTTCTGCTGGCCTGACGGCATCCATGCAGCAAACCAGACAGCCACCAACCCCGAATCTCTCATCTATGGTCCACCAATGCCGTCAGAAAGAGCATCTCCGACTGTCGGGCGCATCTGCGAGCTCATAGAAATCAATGCTGAAGCAAAGGGCATTCCGAAAGACTTCTTTGCAAGGCTAATATGGAAAGAAAGCCGCTTTGATCATCGCGCAGTCAGTCCGGTAGGCGCGCAAGGCATTGCACAATTCATGCCCTATACTGCAAAGGAGCGCGGCCTTGCCGATCCTTTCGACATTGAACAGGCCATCCCTGCATCGGCTGGCTTTTTGAGCGAACTCAAGCGCGCATTCGGAAATTGGGGGCTTGCCGCCGCCGCATATAATGCCGGGCCTGGCCGGGTTTCCAACTGGATGCGATCGGGCGGCTTTCTGCCGCTTGAAACGGAAGATTACGTGCTTGATCTTACCGGCGCACCCGCCGACAATTTTGCATCAGGCAACGAAATCTCAAACACGCCGCTTGATGCCAAACTGACGTTCGCGGAAGCTTGCCAGCGTCTGCCGATCATTCGCACTGCAACAATCCCCATGTCACGTATTAAACCAAAACCGTGGGGCATTCAGGTCGCTGGTAATTTCCGTCGTAGCGTTGCTGTCAATCAATGGAGCCAGCTCCGCAAACAGTTCTCAACGGTGCTAGCAGGGCACGATCCTGTTATCAGTCGTGTTCGTACACCCATTGCCCGGCGCGGCATCTATGCAGTGCGTATAGGCGCCAACAGTCGCAGCGAAGCGGATAATATATGCACTAAACTACGCGCTGCCGGCGGAGCATGCATAGTTTTGCGCAATAGATAAGCAACTGAGCATACTATACCATAGTATGATTTGATATATTGCACCCAACCTGCTCTCTTTTGGTATTAAATTGCCGATATTCTGGTAATTTTTATAAAAATTAGCAACGATACCGCTTCAAATATAACCAATCACATTTTAATTGAAAATTTTGCTTGCCAAACAACGCATCATAGATCAGTCTTCGTTTCGTCCGGGCAATTTGAGTACAAACGGAAGACTGGAAGAACGGCGCGCCGGAACCGCTAGAAGTTCCGGGTTGGGGGATTGCTCTCCAGCAATGATCGGTTCCTTTCCTAAGTCGAGAACTGCCTGCATGACCCTCTGCCGGGTGTGTGGTGCGTTCGGCAGAAGTTGTAATTCCACTGCCTCTAATAAAGCGGTGGCGCCAAGGAAAAGGAACGGATCCCATGGCACAGACCGGACAGGTCAAATTCTTCAACTCCGAAAAAGGTTTCGGATTTATCAAGCCTGATGACGGCGGCGCAGACATCTTCGTGCATATCTCTGCTGTACAGGCTTCGGGTTTGGCAGGACTTGCCGACAATCAGAAGGTTTCCTACGAAACGGAACCGGATCGTCGTGGCAAGGGTCCAAAGGCAGTAA
>Ga0308165_1003700_pt1 | contig 16105 bp, 19 predicted proteins | sample PhyWR2_FD_201032 | JGI IMG/M metagenome (GOLD analysis project Ga0308165, IMG submission 201032) | Phyllosphere microbial communities from UC Gill Tract Community Farm, Albany, California, United States - DLSLW.R2 | ecosystem: Host-associated > Plants > Phyllosphere > Unclassified | place: USA...
GCCCTGAGCGCCCACCCATTGCGGGTATGATCCGCGCTGGCCCGTCAGCGGCCATACCTGCCCGTAGCTCAACCGGATAGAGCAATTGCCTTCTAAGCAATAGGTCGGGGGTTCGAGTCCCTCCGGGCAGGCCATTTCAGGCTCTCAGAAAGTCTCACATAAGCTCAAAGCCCGCATGCATTCTTGTGCTGCGGGCTTTTTCGTGTCTCCGGTTGTCTTGATTAGTCTCGCAAGATACCGCCAAAATAGCGGTACTTCTGACGGTACTTGGCGGTATGTTGCCAGTAGGTACCGTCAGCTCGGAGTACTGCGATGCCTCTTACAGATACATTCATCCGGCAGGTCAAGCCCAGCGGCAAGGCCGCGGGCGATTCCTATGCAGACGGAGGAGGCATGTACCTCTTGGTCAAGCCTGCGGGGAAGTACTGGCGCATGGACTACCGCTATGCGGGAAAGCGCAAGACACTTGCTCTCGGCGTATACCCAACAGTCACGCTTGCACAGGCCCGCAAGCGGCGCGAAGAGGCTCGCTCGCAGCTTGCAGAGAGCATAGATCCCAGCGTGATCAAGCGCGCCCAGAAGATCGCCAAAACGTCAGCCGCGGAAGACACGTTCGAAGCAGTGGCACGCGAATTTCATGAAACCAAGCGTCGAGGATGGAGCGAGAGCTACGCCGAGAAGTGGCTGCGCAACATGACCAAGGATCTGTTCCCTCCAATTGGGCGCATGCTCCTCCCAGAAATAACTGCACCAATTCTTCTTGGGGTCCTCAGAAAAGTGGAAAGACGCGGCGCCAAGGAGACGGCGCACACGCTCCGCCAGACAGCAGGTCAGGTCTTCCGCTACGGAATCCAAACGGGAAGGTGTGAGACAAATCCAGTACCTGACCTTCATGGCGCTCTGGAGCCCATCGTGGTCAAGCACATGGCGGCGGTACTTGAACCAGCCAAGGCTGGAGAACTAATGCGCGCGTTTGATGGGTACAAGGGTCAACCCACTACCAAGGCAGCGCTCCAACTTTCCGCCCTGCTCTTCCAACGCCCTGGAAACATCAGGGCCATGGAATGGGCTTGGGTCGATCTGACAACCGGCATGCTGACCATCCCGTCGCAGAGCATGAAGAGAACCAAAGCGCACAAGCTGAATGGTCGGCCGCACTTTGTTCCACTCGCGCCCCAGGCGGTAGCGATTCTGCGGGAACTGGTCCCCCTTACAGGCCATGGCAAGTACGTTTTCCCAAGCCTCCTCACAGGCGAGCGGCCGATGTCTGAGAACACGGTTAACACCGCACTGCGACGTCTTGGCTTCACTGGGGCAGAGATGACAGCCCATGGGTTCCGTGCGATGGCCCGAACGCTGATGGTCGAACGCTTACCAGGCGTGCAGGCCGATGTGATTGAAGCGCAGCTGGCACACCGCAAATCGGGTCCGCTTGGCGCAGCATACGACCGGGCGGACTACATGGAACAACGTCGGCACCTCATGAGAACCTGGGCCGATTACCTCGAACTTCTCAAGATGGGGCGAACATAGAGCTATTTAAAACTGCCTGATTCTATTTTTAGCACTTGCTTTATGGCACTAATAAATCAGATAGGATGATATGGAAAAGGTATCCTACCTCCAATCCAACAGTTCAGAAATTCATTTATACATACCAGATGAGATATTAGTATCCACTGACAACATTGCTCTATCCACCTTATTAACCCAAGATGGCCCATATTCAATAGATATAAAAGAGAATTTGTATCATATGCATGGCAGAGACTGCCATATATATTTGGAAAAACTCTCGGAACTAAGAAACCAAGTAAATTATAAAATCGAAAATTTAATAGCTTACTCACAATGGATTCTATGGTACGCATGCACAAGAAGCGCACTCATTCATCAATATGCAATCGATAACCTCTTTGTCGAAAACGATGAATACAACAAGGCATGCACCACGGGCGCAGGTTTTGGAGAAATTAACGGTTTTGTAAACACAGCTTACAGCTATTTTTCCTCAGAAAATGTAGGAATCTCAAAAATAAGAGAACAATTCTCACATATCACCGCACCAACAGATAGCCAATTAATGGATGCCTACTATCTGTATTATATGATGAATGCAGATTTGGCAGAAGAACAGAATAATAAATTCCAACTATTATTATGCCTCTATGAAGCAAAGGCGGCATTGACTTATTCAACCGCATTTTATGGCTGGGATTCTGGCAGAGATCATTTAATTGAATCCATTGAGTTGGGATCCACAAATACAGCATCTGTACAAGCAAGAAAGAAATTAGCGCAATCAGCGGCGAGGGCAAGACATTCTGCAAGTATTGAGGCCAAAGACTGTGTTCGAACAAGGTACGCAGAAGAAAGGGGTAAATACCAAAGCAAAGACCATGCGGCACTAGCCTACACAAAAGAATACGCCTTTGAATTTTCAACGATAAGAGACTGGCTAAAAGGAGCGTAGAGCTGTTATGCACTTTTAGGCGACCGTTCCCCGGCTTTCCCGAAGGGTTGGCTCTGTGCGCAGGCGCTCGCGGCGCTGCAGCGCTTGTCAAGGCCAGATCCTTGGCGGCTCACTGCGCCTTGCGATCACTAGCACGCATAGACAACGCGGGTGCTTAAAAGTGCACAACACGTTCTAGCCTGGGCTTTGCAGCACAGCCCGGGCCATGCCGGAAATCACGGGCTATGCCAGCAGGCACCCTTCCCCTCAGACCGACCACATGACAGAGTCACCTCACCCGCATAGACGGACTATGCGAGATCCAACGAGGTGAAAATGGTCTCAAATTCGAAATCCTACCGAGCGAAAGAAGCAGCGGAATTTCTTGGCATCGGCTGCTCGACGTTTTGGAAATGGGTAAAGACAAAGCCGGATTTCCCCAAGCCCATCCGGCTGTCCCCCCGCTGCACGGTAATCCCGTGCGACCAACTAATCGCCTGGCGCGATGCTCAGGCCAAGAAGTGAGGTACGACATGTATTGCACTTCCCTGCGGAACAGCTACACTCACGGCAAGCCGAGAGGCCCGGTGTGTGATGACACCAAGTCTGTAGAGGTTGCGGCCCCCACCTTCAAGCGGGGTTTTGTCATGCCCAAATTTTGGTCGATGCGCGCATTTGCGCATCGCCTCATGGTTACGGGCGAGATGGGCCTGCCCGCGAGGATGGCCGCACGACTACAGACGTGTCATCAACATCTCGTCCACCTGCTGCGTGTGATGACGCAAATGGTGGTCTTCTTGAATCCTGTAGGAACCAAGACCATGTCTGCATCCCATCGTGCGCACACTGCTGCACCCACGCCCGCCACGGGCACCTCTGACCCCATCCAGGCCTTCGCTGATGCGCACAACGCGCTGAGCATGGCTGTCTTCTACCTGCGTCAGCCCAAGGCCAATGTGCCTGGTGCCCGCCGCAAGGCTGTGCAAGCCCTGGCTGCCCTGCGCGGCCTCGATCTGAGCCTGGAGGGTTGAACCATGACTGCAATGCAAATGCGACTCGGCGATATTGACGGGTGCCGCCTGGTCATTGACGTCAACACACCCGCCCGCGACGCGTTGGAACAGGCTTCCTGCTACTTGGGAGCAGCAAAAGACCTGCTGTACGGAATTGCAGAGGACTCCCCAGACGCGAAGCTCTGGGGAGTGTTCCAACTGCTCGAAATTGGCAAGTCCATGCTGGACGCCACTGCAAATAATCCCGCTCTCGCCCTGAAGACGGAGGTCTAAACCATGGCTACTCAGAAAAACGCTGCCCGCGTGGCAGTGCAGGCGGAGCTTTGCCCGAACGCTGTAGGGACTATGCATATCTCCGAAACCGTTCCATGGTCTCCGGAGAAGCTCCGAAAAATCGGACATTCGAAGCCCATCCGTTTGTTGGAACTGGGGGAAGGTCAGCACGGCAAATATGCGCTCTGCGAATTCCCCGGTGGGTGGGATCGAAAGGTGGGATTGCGCGCTCGCGTTGATGCGTGGCACTCCTGGTTCTGGGAACTCCCTTCCAAAGATCGTCAGAGGATCCAGGAACATGTCGGCTTTGTGATTCGCAAGAGTCCGGAAGGCGTGCGCAAGCAGTCCGTGGGCCTGTCCTTTGCAACGCGTCCCATCACCCGACGCGGTTTCGCAGAGAAGATTGATTTCTTTGATGTGCCCGACGAGGTGCGTAGTGCAGGTATAGCCACCGGATACCGGGCAGCCGCCGAACTCTTCCATGACCTGCGCCTCGGCGGTGAGTCCGACTGGATGTTGCGCGGCATTCTCCGCAATGTCGTGATGTCTGAAGCAACCGCTGAAGGCAGTCCCTCCAAGGAAGGTGCCGCTTCTGCATTTTTGGAGGTTGTGGAGAAGGCGCTTGTCTTCATGGCCCGGCATACGCGCGATGACGCATGGCTCAAGCGTCGGATTGCTGAGGCTGAGAACACTCATCGGGAGTCGATGGAGCAAGAGGGCCAGAGCAAGGCCGCCTTTGTTGAGCGTATGCGCCAGGCTCGCGAGGCCAAGCGCTCTGTCAAGCGCCCTGAAGTGCACGGCCCCCTGGACTATTTCGACACTCGCCTGGCCAGGGCACAGGAGGCAGCCGAGAACTCCGCACAGGAGTGCCTAAATGCCATGGGCTGCGGCGTCAAACGCTCGGGAGTGTCTGTGCTCGGTGGTGATGACGTCCTCAAAACTGAGGACATCAAAAAGCTGTTGGAGGGCTGCTGACATGACGTTTGAACGCGACCGTCTCCCAGACCCGCGCAGCTACTACGAGGCCCAGGGCCTGGTCCTCAGCAAAGGCAAAAAGTGGGTCACCACGGCCTGCCAGTTCCACCAAGGCAGCGACTCCATGCGCATCAATCTGCAGAGCGGCGCATTCGTCTGCATGGCTGGCTGTGGTGCGCGTGGTGGTGATGTGCTGGCATACCACATGGCCATTCATGGCATGGAGTTCATCGAGGCTGCCAAGGATCTGGGGGCCTGGGTGGATGACGGCAAGCAACCGCCCACGGCTCCGGCCCCCTTCACTCCGCGCCAAGCCCTCGAAGTCCTGATGACGGAGGTGAACCTCATCGCCGTTGTCGCAGGGAACATCGGCCGCGGCGTGGTGCTTTCCGAAACAGAGCGCACGCGCCTCCTGCAGGCAGCGGGTCGGGTGCTGCGCATTGCGGAGGTGTATGCATGAATGGACGAAACAACGCGGCCGTTGCGGCGGTGGACGCTAACGTCGCCGCAGCATTGGCCTACCGCCCGCCGGCCAGGGCACCCCAGGCGCCCCCAGATCCGACCTTCCCCCCGCTGGAGAGCTACTCGGAGGACTTCGGTACGCAGCCTGGTACGCGCCCCGGTACGCATGGAAGCACGGTGGTGCTGACCTGCGGCACCGAACTGAACCCCGAGCCCATTCGCTGGCTGTGGGAGCACTGGCTGGCCCTGGGCAAGCTGCATATCCTGGCCGGCGCTCCAGGCCAGGGCAAGACCACGCTCGCGCTGACGATGGCGGCGACCGTGACCATTGGTGGCTACTGGCCGGACAAGAGCCGCTGTGATGCCGGCAACATCCTGATCTGGAGCGGTGAGGACGATCCGGCAGACACCTTGTTGCCTCGCCTGCTCGCGGCCGGCGCCGAGCGGGGGCGGTGTTTCTTCATCGAGGGCGCACGCAGCGAAGAGGGAGAGGTCCAGCCCTTTGATCCAGCACGCGACCTGCAAGGGCTGCTGGAGGCCATCCAGGGAATTGGTGGCATCCGTCTGCTGGTGATCGATCCCGTGGTCTCTGCGGTCACGGGAGACAGCCACAAGAACACGGAGGTCCGCCGCGCACTGCAGCCTTTGGTGAATCTGGCCGCAGCCTGTGATTGCGCCGTCCTGGGCATCACACACTTCGCCAAGGGTGGACAAGGCGCGGATCCTGCGCAGCGGGTGGTGGGCAGCGTTGCCTTCACGGCAGTCGCCCGGGTGGTAATGGTCGCGGCCAAGGTCAAGAGTCTGGAAGACGGCCAGGACGCTCGCATTCTCGCCCGCACCAAATCCAACATCGGCCCAGACGATGGAGGGTTCTCCTATCACCTCCAGCAATGCGAGCCACTGCACGGCATCCAGGCCTCGCGCATCGGATGGGGTGTCGCTGTGCAGGGTTCGGCCCGTGACCTGCTCACGGACCCGGATGAGGAGCAGGACGAGGTTCCAGCCGAGAAGAGCGATCTGCCGATGCTGCTGTGGGCGGAGCTGCGTGATGGTTCGACGCCGGCTCGGGGCGTCGAAACGGTTCTCGTGAGCATGGGCTACAGCAAAAAGCAGATCCGCACGACCCGCGAAAAGATGGGTGTGAAGCCCCAAAAAAGCGGCATGGGTGCCGGCTGGTACTGGTCACTTCCGGACGGATTTGTGCCCAAGTCGGAATGGCTCGCAGCGGTGGGTGAGCGCGAAGATGCCCTCGAAGATGCCCAAGGTGCCCAACTTTTAAAACAGGGCATCTTGGGCACCTTCGGGGCATCTTCGGGGGTTGGGCATGTTCAAGTTGGCGATGCCCGGGAGGTCATATGACCGCCGCCGAGCTCTTCGCCGACCTGCTTGCCAGCGGCATTGATCTGCAGTGCACGGCCGATGGCGAGTCGCTGTCCGTGCCCGCCAATGCCCTCACGTCCGAGCAGCGTGCGTTGGTCGTCCTCCACAAGTCCGAGCTCATTGGCTTGGTGAAGCAGTTGCGCCGCGTGACGGTCCAGCTGCACCAGGTCGCCATGCATGTCTGCGACCACTGGAACGACAGCCCTGCAGCCCGCGAACAGATGCGCCAGGACTGCCTCTCCACTCCGCCACATCTGCGCGCCGACCTGCTTGCCCATCTGCAACAGGCATATCCGGCCTATGTCCTTGGCCAGTCCAACACCAAACATTGAAGGAACTGTCATGACGAGCGAACAAGACAACCAGAAGACCGATGCGGAAGAACTGGCCAAGCGGTTCCTCCTCGATGCCCTAGAGATCACCAAGCGCTGTATGAATGGCACAGACAAAAGCCGTCATCCACAGCTCCTGGCTCGCATCCTGGAAGGCGGGGAGATGGAGCTGCGCGTCCGGATGCGCCAGGGTGCACTGCCGACAGTCACATGCTTCATCGCCTGCATAGATGGCACAGATCTGCTGGTGGGATCGACGGCTGGCCGGGTCTGAGGAGGGGCGAACCCGATGGAACGCACCTTCAGTACGTCCGAGGAACCGACGCCCGAGGAGCGCGCAGCCAGCAGCTTCCGCATGTTGGAAGCCGCATGCCGTGAGGCCGGGCACTTCATCACTGGAGATGGCCGCGTCACTGATGAAGCCGTAGCCGGGTTGCTGGGCATTGCCAAAGACACGCTGGCGAATTGGCGCGCCGAGGGCAAAGGGCCACGGCACTACCGCATTGGCATCAAGGGTGGCCGCGTGACCTACCGCCTGGACGATCTCGCGCGCTGGATCGAGTCCACACGCGACGACGGCCCATGTTAGGTCACTGAAGGTCCCGTAACTCCCCTCTACGGCCTCGCGCGAAAGCGGCGTCGCAGATGAAATCAAAGCATCAACACATTTGGAAGTTTCACCATGAGTCAATATCGAGGGTCCACCTTTGTCCGAAGCGTCATCGCTCTCGCCGAGAGCCCCGGTATCCGCAATGCGCTCACTGTGGCACAGCGCAGGTGGGGTGCCACAAGCCAGGTAGTCACGCTCATGAAAGCCGCTGTCGCAGCGGGCTCTCTGCATGATGACCTCTGGGCTGGAAGCCTGGCCGAGAGCCGGGGTGCGCAGCTGGAATTCCTGGAGGTCGTGCGTCCGTTGACCATCGTCGGCCGGCTGGCGAACCTGCGCAGGGTGCCCGTCAAAGCTCCCATTGCGGCGCAGTCTGCAGGAGCCGTGTCCTACTGGGTCGGCGAGGGAAAGATCAAGCCGGTCACGTCTGCCGCATTCAACCGTACGCGCCTCGGCCCGACCAAGGTCGCAGGCCTGTTGGTGGTGAGTGAGGAGCTCATCACATTCGGCCCAACCGCAGAGATCACCTTGCGCGATGACCTCGCCAATGCCATCGCTGTGGCGACGGACAGTGCCTTCATTGATCCGGGAAACGCAGGGATCCTCAACGAACGGCCTGCTGCAGTCACTGCCGGCGCTGTCGCCATCCCATCCTCAGGGCCCACAGTCGAAGCAATCCGCGCTGATGTGGAACGCGCCATTGCAGCATTTGCAGGCAGCCTGATGACGGCCGTGTGGGTGATGCATCCCCGCGCTGCGGTGGCTATCGGAATGGCTTTGAGTGCCAGCGGCGAAGCCAATGACCTCGGTGCACTGGGCGGCACTCTGGCCGGGCTGCCGGTCATCACCAGTGAAGGGGTTCCCTACGACTCCAGCGGCACCAACATCACGCTACTGGACGCTGCTTCCATCCTCTTTGCAGAGGACGGCATTCAAGCGGCCCGCTCGGAACAGAGCGCCATCCTGATGAGCGATACACCCGGATCTGGATCGGCTCAGATGGTGTCCCTGTGGCAGAACAATTCGGTTGCTCTGCTGGTGGAGCGCGTCGTCAATTGGACCGTAGGTCGTGCAAATGCTGTGGTGACCATCACGGGCTTCTCAACGGAAGCGTCCAGCAGCTTTGTCACCGCGGGTGGCGAACCCGTGACCGTGGGTGATGAGCCCGTCGTTGCGTGAGGTGCGTCATGCAAGAGCAGAAAGACGCAGCACTGGCCGCATTGGCCGAGAGCAACGTGGTGGTGCGGGTTGGAATGCTGGCTGAGGTGCTCGACTCCATCAAGAAGATGTTTCGGCGGGACCGCGATCTCTTGGCCGACCTGCAGAAAAGGGTTGAGGCACTGGAGGCTACCCCGATTCAGTACGACGGCCCGCATGAACAGGGCAAGAGCTATGTCAAAGGAACGTTCGTCACGCACGACGGCAGCCTCTGGCATTGCAACAGGGAGACCACTAGCCGCCCCGGCGATGGCCCCGGTTGGACTCTCGCAGTGAAGCGAGGAAGGGATGCACGATGAATCTACTGGACAACCCCCGCGCCTGGCTGGCCCAAGAACGAGCGAAGGCACGCGCCAAGTTGCTGGCTGAGGGAGTCCCCGCAGCAACGGTAGACATGCTGATGGGCGCGACTGCAGAGATGCATGAAGAGCAGGCCGCCTGCATCGACCGCATGACTGGTGCGGCTCCTCCGGTGGAGGTGCATTGATCCGGCGGCCCCGGGGGGCCTGGAAATTGTCCAAGGCTCCTCGAACAGGACACCGCCCGTCCTCCTAATTTCTCGCATCCACAATTCAGGATATAGGGCAAATGCCAAGACCAAGAACGCCAAAAGCCAAGGCTGAGGTGTCGGGAGCCGCAGCAAAGAATGCGGCCCGGTTCAAAGACCGGAAGGCGCCGAAATCAAGCAGAGCGCTGGGAGAGCCCTACGCGAACATGACCGTCGAACAGAAGGCGGCATGGGCAGAGATTCAGTATGAGATGCCGTGGCTGACGAGTTCGGATCGGATCATGGTCCGACTGGCGTGCTCGTGGATGGCGCGAATGTGGTACGGGGGTATCCCGCGAACCAAGGGGCGGACGGCCAGGACACCGCGCCCCCAGGAGGATTTTTACCGCCGCGAAATATGGAGTTTGCAGATGCTGATGGGAGGGGGGGATCCTGCCGAATCTGGGCATGCCGCGACGGACACCGCGCCCCATGCCCCGCCTTTTCATAAACGTCCACAAAAAAGTTGCAGACCCCCGTTTTGGGGGGCTGCCGTCTCCACCCTGCCTTCCATCCTCCGAAGGTAGGCAGACAAGCATCCAACCAATGAACAAAGGAGAACGACCATGGCATCACGTAGCCTCGGCGTCTTGACGATCGATCTGATCGCCCGTGTAGGCGGCTTCACTGCTGGCATGAACCAGGCCGAACGGCAGACGGACAAGACAGCCAAGAAGCTCAAAGAAGAGCACGAAAAGCTGGCTAAGTCGATTGACGCGGCCTGGAGCAAAGCTGTGAGCGCCGCGACCGTCGCATCGACTGCAGCGGCCGGCGCATTGAGCGTATTCACATCCCGCGCCGTCAGTGCTGGAGCAGAGATCGCGCGCTCCAGTGAACTGGCCAATGCCGGCGTCACGGAGTTCCAGAGGTGGGCCAGCGCCTCACAGACTGTCGGTATCTCGCAGGAGAAGCTGGCCGACCAGTTGAAGGACTTCAACGAGAAGGTGGGCGAGTTCCAGCAGACCGGTGGCGGCGGCATGAAGGACTTCTTCGAGCAGATCGCGCCAAGGATCGACATCACTGCTGATGCCTTCCGCAATCTCTCTGGCCCCGAGGCGCTCCAGCTGTACTACAACAGCCTGGAGAAGGCGGGCCTCGGTCAGAAGGAGATGAGCTTCTATCTGGAGTCCATGGCCAGCGACACCACCGCCCTCATCCCGCTGCTACGCGATGGCGGCAAAGGGCTCCAGGAACTGGGTGACCGGGCGCAGCGTCTGGGATCCATCCTGAGCAGCGAGACGATTGCAGCCTCCAAGCAGCTGCGTGATGACCTGGAGCAGCTCGACAAGGCCACTACAGGCCTTGCAGCCAAGATTGCAGGCCCAGGCATCTCCGCACTCGCCGAGCTCAACAAATACTTGCTGAAGGTCTCGGAGACAGAAGGGATCGCCCGTGCTTCGCTGATCACCTTCGGCCGCGTGGTTGCTGGTATGACGGGCAGCGATGAGTTCGGCCAGCTGCAGCAACGTTCCCAGGCTGCACAGGACAACCTCAAGCGGCTGACCGACATGGCAGAGCGCTACCAGGTCGCCATCGACCGCGGCGACAACGTTGGCAGGAATCAGCAAAGCCTGGACAAGTTGCGGCAGCGCATTGCGTCAGTCAGCCAGGAGGCGTCTGCGGCATCTGAGGCTCTCAAGCAGTTCGCTTTGGCTGCTGACGGGTCCAAGCCGTCGGTGAGCGCGCCCAACACCAGCAGCGGCAACTTCCTCGACAAGTACCTTGCCGATCGAAGGTCTGACTCGGCGAAGATGAATGCCGAGCTGTCAGCGGAGAAGGTCGCCTTCGCGTCAGCGACTCAAGGTCTGGTCAAGGGAAGCGCGCAGTACACATCGGCTCTGGAGGCATACAACCGCAAGGCGGCTGACATCCGCAAGAAGTTCGCCAAGGGCGGTGGGTCTGACGACCCCACGTCCAAGCTGCTGGACAACGAACTGAAAGGCATCGAGCGGATGATCGCGGCTGAGACCAGCTTGATGGCAGACCGCAACCGCATGCTGGACCTGTACAACAGCCAGGGCATCATCTCCATCAAGGACTATTACGACGTGCAGCGGGCCATTGTCGATGAGTCGACCCAGGCCCAGGTCAAGGCCTATGACGCCCAGGTCAAGGCGCTGCAGGAGTTCCAATCCAAGGCCGACAAGAAGACCGATCGTGCAGATGCCGAGGGCAAGATCAACGAGTTGCTCGACAAGCGCCGCAAGCTGCTGCAGGACGCTGGCCTGACGGGTCTCGAGATGGACATCAAGCAGCAAGAGTCCCTGAAGGAGCTCACGCGATCGGTGGAAGACCTGAACGCCAGGTATCAGGAGATGAAAGGGAACCTGGCGGGCGCCGCTGCCATCCGCTTCGATGCCCAAAACGAGAGTCTGCGCAAGATGCTCGAGGCCAACAACATGGACGGCCAGATCAAACAGATCGAGGAACTGCGCCAGTATGAGATGGGCCAGGCCTCCATCAACAAAGTGACCCAGGACTTCAACCGCATCCTGGGAGATCTGCACCTGTCCGAGCAGCGGATCGCATTGGACCGCGAGACTGGCGCCGTCGGCGAGCTGGAGGCCCTGCAGAAGACCGGAGACGCGCGTCGCGCTCGCCTGGGCCTGATGCAGCAGGAGATCGACAAGCTCTCGCAGATCGGGAAACTGACACCAGAACAGAGCCTGGCCATTGGTCAGTTGAGGCAGCAGATGGCCGAGCTGCTGGCTTCAGCAGATCCCATCGCGAACATGATCAACAAGGACTTGAACACCGCTGCCGGCAGCTTCTTCCGTGACATCTCCAGTGGTTCGAAAAGTGCCAAGGACGCCGTGCTGGACCTGGGCAACACGGTATTCCAGACCTTCAACAATCTCGTGGCCCAGAGGTTGGGCGAGAACCTCATGAAGTCCCTCTTCAGTGAGATAGGGCCTGGTGGCGTGGGGAGCTGGTTCTCCCAAAACGTTCTTGGCACTGCCAAGGCAGCCAGCACCGCCAACAGCCAGATTGAGGGCTTCCTGAGCAATGTTCTGGGTCTGGGTAGCACCTCTGGGGACGGGGTTGCTGCCGGCGCTTCTGCATCGACGGCAGCTCTTGCCACGAGCGCGGCCACGGCAGCGGCATCGATATCCGCACTGGCAGCAGCAGCGGCAGGCGCTACAACCGGCTTGGGAGGCCAAGCGGTGACTTCTGGCGGCGGCATCCTGGACTTCCTGGGCGGTCTCTTCGGTGGCGCGCGGGCAAACGGCGGCCCTGTCCAGGCCGGCAAGTTCTACGAGGTGAATGAGAAAGATGATGAGCTACTCACACAGGGCGGCAGGACGTTCCTGATGAGCTCCAGCAACGGCAGAGTGGACCCTATCAAGAGGGGCGGCGGCGGATTCACTCAGCAGAACCAGTTCGTGGTGCAAGGCCGAATCGACCGCAGCACGCAGAACCAGATCGCCGACAAGATGCGCCGGCAAACCAACACGGCCATTGCAAGGCTCAGTTGAGCACTCGCACTTGCGCCAATAGGCGATAAAGGCCCGGCTCAAATTTGAGCCGGGTACTGCATGCAGCTCAAAGGCGGAAGCCAGCTATCATCCTCGGCACTCAATGGAGGAGCCCATGTTGATATCCGCATCTGCCATAAATCCACCTGAGCAAGGTACGTCATGGGACGAGCGCCAAGAAGGTGCGGACAAGGGACTGATTTCCGCGTGGCTTGCTGGACGTGCACAGCGTGCAGCTTGGTCTGAGATCGCCTTGGCAGCGACAAGGGGAGAGCTGCCGCCTCTGCCATTCAAAGGTGGAGTTGAGCGCGAGATACGCGCCACCAAAACCGGCGCACTGCACTACGTGGCAATGTGGCAGGGTCTTCGCGGAGAAGATCTCCACATTGACCTATCAAGCGAGATTGAAAAGGTTTGCGCGCGAACTGGGGTCACAGTGGTTTTCACGGACGACATCAGCAAGCTGCTTCAGGCAACGGCGTCCTAGATCGCGTGCTCCGGGGTTGTCCCAAGCGCCGTGGCCCATGCATCTTCCGGGACGATCTTGAGATCCAGTCCCTTCTGTTTTAGCTCCATGGCCTTCTCGATCTTCGTACCGAAAGATCCGTGCTTCCATTCAGCACTGCCAAGGCCGCCGATGACCAAGTAGTGAAGCTTTTTGGTGACGTTCGCAACGCTCCCACCACGGGCAATGACTGCTCTCTCGCAGATGCTCCTTGGACCGAATGCGAAATCTCCCGTGAAGCAGAACAGGCGTTCGCGGTGCTCGATCACCACATCATCGTCAAAGGCTAGTGTGGTGACGCGGGGCGTCTCGGCCAACTGATCCAAAGCGCCGCCGATGAGCGCATTGAGCGTGGCAATGAGGTGGGCTCGCTCCTCAGGCGTGACCAAGCCATCTGCAAGGATGTGCTTCACTTGGGCGTGAATGACAGTGCCTGGCCACAGGAGAGACACGCTCTCAGCTTTGGTCAGCCACTCATCAAGGAACTGGATTTCCCGATCGTGCAGCTCGCCGTCGGCAAGCACACCTTGAACAATGCCGACCAGTGCAGCGCACGTCTGCTTCATCTCACTGCGGAATGCAGCGGCCTGGCGTGTGTACAGAGATTGAGCGTCCATCATCACCTCCCTTTCCCCGGATGATGACCTACGGGCGCAAGTCGTGCAACAGCTCGTTACGATTGGAGGCTGTATACCCGAAGACTCATGAAACAAGAAATGATCGGGCTGAACCCATAGCCCCCGCAGATTCTTCACATCCAAAATTCAGGACACGGCGACTGCTCGCCCTGATCATGCAGCAGGAGCTGGACCCCCACTTTCGGTGTCCAGGTAGCGCGCGCAATGTTTTCCCGAGAACACCATTTCGGTGTGCTCGGGAACGATGATCGCAAGTCCCGCTTATCCAGCATGCGCAGCATGGGGGGGTCAGTTTGGGAGCCCCCTTGATCATTAATGTTTCCGAGAACACCGGACCGCACGGTTCGCCCAGCGGGGCTTTTCTTTTTCCTCAACGTCAGCAGTGATGTGCTTCAGCTACGACGCCGAGGGCAAAAGCTCGTCTGTCCATCTAGAAGAGAGCGCGGGAGGTGAAGGAAAGAGCTAGAGATGAGTGCTCGAGGAGGGCGGAGCGAACCCCGCCCTCTTCTCACACCAGAAGCGCAAGAATCAAGATAACCGTGGTGACCGACATTGCTATCGATGCGGAGATCTTGAAGGACTTGCCTACCTGGACTGATATCTGCAGCTTCATGGTTTGGCCCATGTTGCGCAGTCACAGCAGGCCTGCGTGACCGCCTGATCAGGGTGGCCTCGCTTTGGCAGTTACTGTCGTGCCTTTGTGGCTTGTCTATGCACGAACATAGGGCCATGGACTTCATTGGCTGCCTTACGGCGCTGTAGCTACGGCGCCGGGGACTGTCCTTGTCCATGGCTCCGGCCTTCGTGAGCTCGGTTGGCCATCTTCAAGGGGTCCCGGGGCCATTCTAGGGCAAGCCTTCAAGAGAGACATCTGACGGCCTTTCAGCACAAATCGAATGAGCAGCAAGACCGATTCGGCAGGAGCCTAGCAAAGTTCCCAGACCTGCGGCATCTAGACCACCCTGTTCCGCACGCGCAGAAAATCCCCCTCGTTTGAATTTTTTTAATCAAACAGAAACGCCCCAAAACCCAGCATCCATGCGGGTTTGCGGGACGTCTTGGTTCTTTGATTCTTTGTTAAAGCTCTAACATCCAGCCATCGCGCTTGGCAAAGACTGAACCTTAGGAGACGCTACCCTCTTGAGCACGCCGCCACGCAGCGTTGGCCAAGTCCTGGGAAGCGTCGCGCTCATCGTCCGAATGGCTCATCAGCACCGCTGCCTCCATTACCTGCAGGTCGAGATATGCGCCAAGCTCTGCCACAAATGGTTCGAGGCTGCCAGGAAACCGCAGTTCGATCTCATCCCTGTGTTTAGGCTCGTCCGAATCGACTGCTGACACGACAGTGCCATTTCGCATGTCGAACAAATACCAACCACTCACGCCCAGCTTCAGTTGGAACTGTGGAAGGGTTGCAAGAAATTCGATAGCGGGGTGCTGGGAATGCATGGGGCCTCATAAGGGGTTGATGGACACTCCATTGTGAAGCCAAGCCCGCCCAGCGACCCAAGGGCACGGGCCTGATGCCCTCCAGCCCAGGCCAAGCACTTTACAAAATGACGGTACTTTTGACGGTACTTCTATAAATTTCTCCAACAAATCTAGATAAACAAAGGATTTCAAAGCAAAGTTCGAGTCCCTCCGGGGGCCATCCTGGCATCCCAAGAAATCCCAATACGTCCAAAGAAGTCCAAGAGCCCGCGCTGGTCTCGGGCTTCAGGTACACCTAGCTTTCGATGTCGTCCAACGGCGCCCCGGTGGCGCGATACACGCGTGACGTGATGCCATCCGGAGTGGGTTCGACGTGCCTGACTACGTGCCTGACTACGTGCCTGACTACGTGCCTGACTAACGGCAAGCACCGGGACATTGCCGTGCTCTACGGGCAGGATCGATGGCGCACAAGAGCTGTCTCCTGGCGTCCGCTCGGCGCACATGTAACACGACGGCCGCGTGATCGCACGGTCCCGATTGATTGAAAATCTGGTCGCTCTGGAAAAGCAGCTTCCGGAGGAGGAAGGCATCAAGGTACCCGGCCGGATCGTTCATCTGTCAGCGATGAAGATGGAGCTCCGGGTGGTAGCCAGTCGGCTTCCCGGCAGCTCAGTCTTCGTCCAGCGCCTCAAACCGCTCTGCCAGGAAATCCAGCAGCGCCCGCACGGCCGGCAGCAGCCCGCGCCGTGAGGCGAACACCGCATGGATGATCTCGCGCCGTGGCGCCCAGCCC
>Ga0308165_1003701_pt1 | contig 16105 bp, 10 predicted proteins | sample PhyWR2_FD_201032 | JGI IMG/M metagenome (GOLD analysis project Ga0308165, IMG submission 201032) | Phyllosphere microbial communities from UC Gill Tract Community Farm, Albany, California, United States - DLSLW.R2 | ecosystem: Host-associated > Plants > Phyllosphere > Unclassified | place: USA...
TTTCAGATTCGGATTATCTTCGTCTGAGATCAGGCTTTTTACTTTATTTGCCGCTGCTTCAGTAAACTGAAGGGGCAATACTACGTCATCACTCATTTTTTGCTCCACACAATGAACAAGCCGGGCAAAACCTCACCCGCACTTTGTTTAATATTATCCGATCCTCCCGGTATATACCCTAAATAATTCGAGTTGCTTGTAGGCGCCAAGCCCAGGCCGTCGATGAGCATAGATAAACTATGCGATTCGGCGGCATGGGCGCTGGCAACACCCAGGCAACTTGAAGTATGACGGATATAAATCGTTCAAGTATTACGCTCTGCTGATGTCTGCTCCACAGGTGTAGCGGATGCAGCATTCGCTTTATTGGCTTCTTGCTTGGCCAGCGTTCTTGCCAGGATCTCAGAGTATAGCGGTTTTCCGCCAAGATATTGCGCTAATAATGTCGCTCCCAGGCAAGTCAGGAGCATCGGCAGAATAAGCTGATAATTCGCGGTCATTTCCAGCACCAGAATAATCGCGGTCAGGGGGGCGCGCAATGACGCGGCAAGTAACGCACCCATTCCAGCCAGTGCAAAGGTCCCCATATGCAGATTATACTCCGGGAACCATAAGGTACAAAGGGTTCCTCCGGTCATGCCTAATAAGGTTCCCAATGCCAGCATCGGGGCAAAAATACCACCAGGTGCACCAGAAGAGAAACAGAGTAACGTCGTCACAACGCGGGCAAGGAAGATGAATAACAGCATCCCCAGCGTATAGTTTCCGGCCGTCGCGATAGGAATGAGCTCGAATCCCCCACCCGCAGCTGCATGCTGAGTGAGTGCCAGTACGCCACACAGACCACCGATCATGCCGCCAATCAACACCCACTTGGTCGTATTACCGCCGTGAATACGCTGAAACATATCCTGGGCCGCAATCACCAGACGGTTAAAAATGACACCGATAACACCGATAACCATTCCCATAACCAGATAGAGCCACAGGGTATTAATGGCCACATCACCGACGATCCCTAAGTTAATTAGGGTTGAACTGTCATTAAAATATCGGTAGACCACCGTCGACATAATAACGCCAATGAAGACCGCTTTGATAGAGATGAGGTTGTAGTGAAACTGCGGGCGCATCTCTTCAATAACAAACAAAATGCCCGCCAGCGGAGCATTAAAAGCCGCGGCCAGTCCGGCACCGGCCCCGGTCGCCACTAATGAGTGACGCACTTCCGGTTTACGCAGGCGGAACAAATCAAACACCATCTGCCCGAAACTGCCCCCGAGCTGTACCGTCGGGCCTTCGCGCCCCAGTACCATGCCCGCCCCCAGGGTACCCATACCACCAAAGAATTTAACTGGGATCACACGCCACCAGCGTACCGGGCGTAATCCTTCCAGAGCACCTTCGATTTCCGGTATCCCGGATCCACCGGCTTCAGGCGCAAAACGACGCACCAGAAAATAACCAAACATCGCTAATGAGGCGGACGCCAGAAAAGCCATCGGCCAGACAACCCATGCATCGCCCGCAACATCCGCCAGCATGCCGACACGATAACGTTGTACCCAGTTTACCGCTTTGTCGAACGCCACCCCGGCAAGACCCGCCAGGGTCCCGACCAGGGCTGCCAGAACAAGAGTGGTGAGAGGCATTTTATCGCTGCCGAGTAAGCGGTGTAGGATAGCTTTGCGGCGTTCCGGGGCACCAGACTGCTCTTGGAGGCTAGAGTTTTCTGAATTCATGGCTCTCGGTCATGTATGATGGCAAGTAATATCTATATTACCTGCGGATTAACCTGCCGTCCTATGAATATCAAAGTTTATCTCACAGGTTCGTTTCATCCCGCCCGTCATTTCACATAGACTATGCGTTAATACTTATTTCCGAGTCAGGAGCCGATTCATGAGTCAGTCTGAAAGTTTATATACCGCCGCCCGTCAGGTCATCCCTGGAGGCGTTAACTCACCGGTACGCGCCTTTACCGGTGTGGGCGGTGTGCCGCTCTTTATTGAACGCGCAGATGGCGCTTATCTCTTTGACGTTGAAGGTAAAGCTTATATTGATTATGTCGGTTCCTGGGGCCCAATGATCCTGGGGCATAATCACCCTGCTATTCGCAATGCGGTCATTGAAGCCGTCAGTCGGGGCCTCAGTTTCGGCGCGCCGACCGAAATGGAAGTCAAAATGGCCGAGCTGGTCACTGAACTGGTTCCCACCATGGATATGGTGCGTATGGTTAACTCCGGTACTGAAGCCACTATGAGCGCCATTCGCCTGGCCCGTGGTTTTACCGGGCGCGATAAAATCATTAAATTTGAAGGCTGCTACCACGGTCATGCTGACTGCTTACTGGTCAAAGCCGGTTCTGGCGCACTGACCTTAGGCCAGCCAAACTCACCGGGCGTACCTGCTGACTTTGCAAAACATACCCTGACCTGTACCTATAACGATCTCGCTTCAGTACGTGAAGCCTTTACTCGTTATCCAGAAGAAGTCGCCTGTATTATCGTTGAGCCGGTTGCCGGCAATATGAACTGTATTCCACCGAATGACGATTTCCTGCCGGGCCTGCGCGCTCTGTGTGATGAGTTCGGTGCGTTGTTGATTATCGATGAGGTGATGACCGGTTTTCGTGTCGCTTTAGCCGGCGCTCAGGACTATTACGGCGTAGAGCCTGACCTGACCTGTCTGGGTAAAATTATCGGTGGTGGCATGCCTGTTGGCGCTTTTGGCGGCCGTCGCGAGATAATGGAAGCCCTTGCCCCTGTCGGCCCGGTCTATCAGGCAGGCACCCTTTCCGGCAACCCTATCGCTATGGCAGCAGGTTATGCCTGCCTGAATGAAATCACCCAGCCGGGGATTTATGAGACGCTGACTGAACTGACCGAAATGCTCGCCGAAGGGCTACTGCATGCCGCTCAAGAAGAAGGTATTCCTCTGGTGATTAACAATGTCGGTGGCATGTTTGGCATATTCTTTACAGATGCGCCAAGTGTGACCTGTTATAGCGATGTGATGGCCTGTGATGTAGAACGCTTTAAACGCTTCTTCCACCTAATGCTGGAGCAAGGTATTTATCTGGCACCTTCTGCCTTTGAGGCAGGTTTTATGTCGGTTGCCCATTCGCCAGAAGACATTCAAAGAACCATTGATGCTGCGCGCGCTGCGTTCGCCGAACTCTAAGACAGCAAGCCCCTCCACCACCGGTGAGAGGGGCTTAATCCTGATTAGCGGCTCTGCTTTCTCAGGAGATAGATAAAGTACGGTGCGCCGATAAAGGTCGCCAGCAATCCAGCCGGAACCTGGTTGGGGAACAAAATCATTCTGCCAAACCAGTCCGCCAGGATCATCAATACCCCGCCCAAAATACCTGAGATAATCATCTGCGGCATCGCCCGGCGGAAGCCCAGCATACTGGCAATATGTGGTGCCATCAGGCCCACAAAACTCAGTGGTCCAATAATCAGCGTAGCTGCGGCTGTCAAGGTTGCTGCCAGTAACAGTACCAGCAGTTGTGTGGGCGTTACCGCCATCCCCACAGCACTGGCCGTCGCCCGGCCAAGTGGCAGGATAACCAGCCAGCGTCGGCAAAACGGCATAATCGCCAGCAATACCACCATAATGCCAAGACTTTGCAGCGATTCTATGCCGCTGACATTATAGGTCGAGCCTGAAATCCAGGTCAGTATTGTGGACATACGCGGATCGCCGCTGGCCATCATCAGCATCAGCAGCATCATAAACGCGGTACTTAGCGCCACCCCCGCCAGCAACATCCGTTGTGGTGAGAAGCCCCCTCGTCCTGCGGAAATAATAATGACTAATAACGTCACCGCAGCTCCGAGACTACCGGCGGGTAACATCCAGCCAAAGGCATCTCCCGGGACGAAGAACAGCATTAATACCACGCCAAAGGCAGCACCGGAGCTTATCCCGAGGACTTCCGGGCTAGCCATCGCATTTCCCGTCAGACGCTGAATCAGGCAGCCTGCCACGGCCAGCATAATCCCGGCGGTCATGGCTGACAGCACGCGTGGCCAGCGCCAGGGCAGGACTTCATCAAACAGCGCCCCAGTTAACCAGCTCAGTCCCTGTTCATTACGTCCCAGCGACAGAGCAATCGCGCCGGTGATAACGAGCAGCAGCAGTCCCAGTGAAATCCACAGATAACGCCCCTGGCGTTCAGCCTGAACGCTATTACCGATACCCATGGAAGGCATGCTGTAAGTACGTAAACGCGGTAACAACCACAGTAAGATCGGCGCACCAATCAATGCGGTAATGGTTCCGGTAGAGATTTCACGCCAGAAGCTCGCCAGCCAGATAACCACCTGATCGGAGAGCCAGAGGATCAACGCCCCAATAAGCGGCGCGAGGAACAGACGCGGCAGCAAACGGCGGGCACCAAGCATTTTTGCCAGCAACGGAGCAAACAGACCGATAAACCCCACAATCCCCACCGCGCTGACCAGCTGTGCGCTAAGGATAATCGCCAGACTCAAGATAGCCAGGCGGGTAATCGAGAGTGCCAGCCCTAAATTGCGGGCTACGCCATCATCCAGCCCCATTAAGGTCAGCGGACGCAACAGCAGCAGGGTTAATACCAGTCCGCCTAATAAGCGTGGCCACAGCGTCTGGACGCTACTCCAGTCTTGCTGGTTCAGCGATCCGGTACTCCACAAGAACATATTCTGTAGCTGGTCGTAGTTAAAAATCGCCAGTAGCTGATTGACGGCTCCGCAGTACAAGCTCAGTACCAGTCCGGCAAGGATTAACGTAACAGGGGATAAACGACGCCCCCAGGCAACACCAAAGACCACCAACCCCACTACTGCGGCACCGATCAATGCCACATAAGGCTGGACGGCCACAGGCAGTGCCCAAAGAGTGGCGACGGTGATGCCTAGCTGTGCACCACTGGCAACCCCCAGAGTGGTGGGCTCAGCCAGCGGGTTGCGCAGAACCTGCTGGAATAACACCCCTACCAGGCCCAGCCCCGCCCCTACCAGCAGGGCTATCATCACCCTTGGCATTAAGCTGTAGTGAAACAGCATCTGGTTGATTTCATCAGGATCGGGCAGTCGCAGCGCACTCATCCACTGATTCGAAGGCAGTAAAGCCTGCATATTGTGGAGCGTCAGTGCAAAGGCGACAATAAACAGTACCAGCAAGAAGCTGACAGGGAGGAGATAGCGATGTCGCATCATGCCTTGCCTCCGAGCGCATCATCCAGTACGCGAGTAAAATGCATCGCGGACAGCGTCGCGCCATAAAGCCAGGCCGCCGGAATACGCTGGAAACGGTCTTCACGAATAAACGGCATCGAACGCCATAGCGGTGTCGAGGTTGCCTGGTCGATCATGGCTCTATTATTGTGTTGCATGCATAACACATCAGCCCCTTTGATCTCTGCCAGCCGTTCAATACCGACAATGGCGGTACCCCAGAAGTTGGTTTCACCCTGCCAGGCATTTTTCAGCCCGAGTTGGTCCATCACTTGCTGGAACAGACTGTGTTTTCCCACCACCAGCACATGACGACTATCAAGAAAGCCCATCACCAGTAACGGACGACTGCCCCGATTAGCAAAGCGCGGTTTCATACTCTCGATATAAGCGTCAAATTCGCTAAGATGGTGCTTTGCTGCCTGCTGCATCCCTAAAGCGTCACCCAGCTCAGTGAGCGAGCGGCGTGCGACATCCAGTGGTTTACCCGAGGCATCATTGAAGGGAAAACCGAGTCCCGGAGCGATACGCTTAATTTTTTCTTCTGATGGGCCATAGCCGGCAGAATAAACAATCAGCGACGGCTTTAGCTGTGCCATAAATTCCAGGTTGGGTTCAGTACGCAGCCCGACATCAATCACGGAGTCGGGCAGCTTTGGCTCATTGACCCAAATCTGATAATTAGGTCTGTCAGCCACCGCCATCGGCGTAATACCTAGCGCCATTAGCAGCTCTATCGATAACCATTCCAGAGCAATAATTCGTTGGTTATCAGGCAGTGCGGCGAACGCGGGGGGTAAATTAAACAAGACTGGCGAGAGCGCTAACGCCGCCAGTAATCGGCGGCGTGTTAACAAGAATTCGGAGGGATTAGGCATTAGTAAACAAAACTCACCGGTGCGGCTCCCGCCGGATGCGGCAGAATACCCATTGGAATACCATAGATTTTAGCCAGTATGTCACTTTGCATAATCTCAGCTGGCGTTCCGGAAGCAATCATTTCTCCGCCACGCAAAGCAACGAGGTTATCGCAATAGCGGGCCGCCATATTGATATCATGCAGAACAGCAATAACGGTCAGTCCACGCTGCTGGCTCAGGCGATGAATGAGTGCCAGAACATCAACCTGGTGAGCGATATCCAGCGCTGAAGTCGGTTCATCCAGTAGCAGGCAGCGGCTATTCTGTGCCACCAGCATAGCAATCCAAGCTCTCTGGCGTTCGCCTCCTGACAGGCTATCGACCAGGCGATTAGCAAAAGCGGTTAATCCTACTAAGTGAATCGCCTCTTCCACCCGTTCACGATCGTCGGAACCAAAGCGCCCCAGAGCACCATGCCAGGGATAGCGGCCAATGGCCACCAGTTCACGAACGGTCATGCCTTCGGCTGCAGGTAACTGCTGCGGTAAATAGGCGACCTGACGAGCAAACTCTTTACTGTTCCAGCTATCAAGCGCCTGGCCGTTAAGCTGAATGCTGCCTTCTGACGCTTTCTGATGACGTCCCAGCATTTTTAACAGTGTCGACTTGCCAGAACCATTATGACCAATCAAACCCGTGACTTTTCCCGCCGGGAAGGTCATCGACAGCGGCGCTAGCAAGGTGCGACTCGGTACACGAAAAGTAACATGAGACAGGCTAAATGTTGTCTCAGGGTGAGCCTGTGTATCCTGCATAATAACCATCCAATAGAGTAACCAGCCGATTAAAGGGCAGGGATCCCCTGCCCAAAAATAACTTAGAAGCGGAAAGTTGCAGTCGCAACGGCCTGACGTTCAGCTCCCCAGAAACAACCGTAGGTTTCAAAGCAGCTGGCAACGTATTCACGATTCAGCAAGTTATTAATATTTAATGCAATGCTTGAATCATTCAGACCAAAGCGGCCCAAATCATACTTCACCACGGCATCCATCACAGCAGCACTTCCGACTTTAAAGCTGTTCGCCGGGTCACCATAACTGGAACCAATAAAGCGTCCTCCAGTCCCCAGAGTCAGGCCGCTTAATGCGCCGCTATGGAAGGTATAGTCGCCCCATAATGAAGCCATTTGTTTAGGAACCTGTACCGGGGCATTGCCTTTCAGTTTGGTATCTTCGGTATATTGTGCGTCAGTCCAGCTGTAAGAGCCTGTAACATTAATATTCAGATTTAACGCGGCCTTAGCTTCCAGCTCCAAACCACGAGAGCGAATCTCCCCGCCCTGGATAGAGAAGAACGGATTATTTGGATCAGCCATCAAGTTATCTGACTTCGTTAATTGATACAGAGCACCTGATAGGACTACAGGAATATCTTTAGGAGTGTATTTGACCCCTGCTTCGTACTGCTTCCCTTTAGAAGGTTTAAACACTACTCCAGCAGCAGAGGCTGCTGTATTGGGTTCAAAAGACTCACTGTAGCTAGCATAAGGGGTAATACCGTTATCAAACAGATAGTTGACGCCAACTCTTCCGGTGAACTGATCATCTTTTCGTTCTGTAATATTGGCATATTGACCGCGAGTAATGGTCTGCTGTTCTACCCAGTCATAACGACCACCAGCAGTTAAAATAACCCTTCCCCACTCAGCCTGATCCTGAACATAGACGCCAACCTGACGTTGCTTATTCACCACCGAGTAAGGTCCTGAGTTATTTGGATCGCGATTGTCAAAATCAAAATCACCAAATACTGGACGCTGCAAATTTAATAATGGGACAGAACCATCGTAACCAAACCAAGAGTTGATATCATTTTTCATACGCATGAAATCAACGCCAGTTAATAAGGTATGACTGACAGCGCCGGTCGCAAATTTACTCTGCAATTGAGTATCAACACCAAAATTTTGTAGTTTCTCGTTATCAACTACATATTTTCTGGCTAAATAATTTCCTTTTTCAGCCGGGGAAAGTGCATTACACAAGGCATTGCCACTATTGGCTGGATCAGAACAAACGCCATAACCATAAACATTTTGCTGGGCTGTTTTATTCTCAGCAAAGCGTAAATTCTGTCGCAGCGTGAAATTATCATTAAATGCATGTTCAGCGCTGTAACCCACCATTTTTTGGTTACGGGATGTGGTGTTATTATCGGCACCTTCGTTAAAATCTCTCGGTAAACGGCCACCACCAGGCAACGGTTCTACCGTACCCTCTTTAGGTAACCAACCGTAGTAACCTGTATTTGGCTCATTTTGGAAATAAGACAGGAAGGTGATATTCGTTTTATCGTCAGGTCGCCAGCTAAATGAAGGTGCAATGGTATAACGCTGTTGTTTGGAACGCTCTTGCTGCTCATTACCGGAGCGGGCTATCCCCGTGAGTCGATATGAGTAAACACCATCGTCATCCAGTCCATCACTAAAATCGAATCCAGTCTGGTACAGATTATGATTGCCCATTTTGAACTGGACTTCGTGGAAAGGCGTCGTAGTCGGTCGTTTACTGACCATATTCACTATGCCACCAGGGTTACTTTTACCGTAAAGTACCGAAGTAGGGCCACGCATTAGCTCAACACGTTCCAGCATATAGGGATCGATAACCGCATCATTATAGAAGTTACCCTGCATTTTCAGACCGTCGAGATAGTTATTCTGGCTCAGTCCTTCAGAAGCAAATCCACGAATAATGACATAGTCATAGGTATTGGATGCGCCACGAGAAGCGACCGTCACCCCCGGGCTATACCCCAGCGCTTCTTTCACTGAGCGGAATTGATGGGTCTGCATCTCTTCATTGGTCACCACCGAGATTGACTGAGGTGTTTTCTCAATCGGCGTATCGGTTTTGGTGGCGGTGGCCGTCCGTTTAGCGGCAATTGTTGGGCTCGGTCCCCATGCGCTTTCGGTCGGGCCAGCGGTGGCGGTGGCCGTGACAACGATATTGTCTTCTTTAGCAGGATCTGGGGTCTGCGCCGCAACGCTGAATGCGCTGCTCCCTCCCACTGCCGTGGCGACAAGCAAGGCTATCTTGCGTAGCGAAAGGTGACCAGGTGTACCTGGAATAAAACGTGCCATGGCAGTGTTCCTAATGAAAAGATAAATGATAAAGCAAAAGAGAATGATTCTTGCGAGACGCAAATAATAGACGATAGAAAACGTTTATAGCAAGCGCTTAACCGGACCTGTTACATCAAGCCTTACCTCTGTTTTTGTGGGGTTATGAAACTGTAAAATTTAAGATAAGTTGACGTAATCAAGCCATTAAAAAGGGCGAGCCAATATTCAGACTCGCCCTAAATGCTATGTTTATTAACTGTTAGTTGTTACCAAACATATCTTTAATCCAGCCGGCAACACCATCAGATTCAGGTTGTGCTGCAGGCGCCTGAGCCGGAGGAGCCTGCTGGGGTTGTGACTGCCCCTGACTGAATGGATTATTATCCACTTGTGCGCTTTGCTGACACAGCCCTTCCGGATTTTTGGTCCAGACCGGCAAGACACGATAACCCACAGTACTGCACTGGAAGTTGCCCGCACTGTCGACACCCAGGTCAACGATATTCTCAGGAACGGTTAAGTTCAGTGGAATCGGCGTCTGGTTAGCCAGATAGCGCTGGTACAACGACATTGCACCGCTGGCACCATACAACTTGGTTGGCTGGTTATTATCGCGGCCTACCCAGGTAATGGCGACCTCTTTGCCATCAATTCCGGCAAACCAGGTATCGACATTATTGTTGGTCGTACCGGTCTTGCCTGCCAGGTGCAGATTAGGGTACTTCCCGCCCAGCACGCGTCCGGTTCCTTTAGCAATAACCTGCTGCATGGTATACAGAGTCAAGTATGCCGCTTGCGGCGCTACCGCTTGTTCAGCCTGCGGGAAGCTCTGGTATAACACTTTACCGTCTTCCGCAATCACCGAGCGTACTGCCGACAAGGTGGCGCGATTCCCGCCACTCCCGATAGTCTGGAATGCCTGAGCCACTTCAATCGGCGTCAGGTTTAACGCCCCCAGCAACATAGCCGGAACCGGATGAAGCTGATCTTTAGGAACGCCCAGCTTGGTCCAGGTCTCGGTCACGGCCGGTAAGCCCAGCGCCATTCCCAGATTTACCGTCGGTACGTTCATCGAACGCGTTAAGGCATCCACCAGCATCACCTGACCACTGAACTGTCGGTTATCGTTCTGCGGAGACCAGGTCTGGCCATTCGACATTGGAATCGACAGAGGTGCATCGGAAATCCAGGTATTGAGACGATAACGGTCCGGCTGACCCAGCGCGGTCAGATAGGTTGCCGGTTTCGCTAATGAACCAATAGAGCGACGCGCCTGGAGTGCACGGTTAAAGCCCGCATACTGTGGCTCTGCACCGCCGACTAAGGCACGCACTTCACCGCTGACTCTATCCACAATCACCATTGCCGCTTCGAGATCGTTGAGCTTACGAGACTCACGTAATGCCGGAATGCCCTCGGTCACCGCTTTTTCTGCTGCGTCCTGTGAAACTGAATCGAAGGTGGTAAAAATTTTCACCCCGGACAAGTCATTCACTTTATCACCGAGCTTCGCCTGTAGCTCCTGACGAACCATCTGCATAAAGGCAGGCTGAGGTGATATCACACCACCACGCGGCTGAACCCCTAACGGACGCGCACTCAGCATCTCGTAGAGTTCCTGGTCGATAACTTTCTGCTCTTGCAGCAGACGTAACACCACATTACGACGCTCCAGCGCCAGTTTTGGGTTACGCCATGGGTTATACAGGGAAGCCCCTTTCACCATGCCGACCAGCAGCGCCTGTTGATCCAGACTCAGTTCATCAACCGGACGGCCGAAATAGTACAGGCTGGCCAGCGGGAAGCCGCGGATCTGCTCATCACCGCTCTGCCCCAAATAGACTTCGTTCAGATACAGTTCCAGAATTCGGTCTTTGCTATAACGGGCATCCATAATGATGGCCATATAGGCTTCGTTTGCTTTACGCCACAGGGTACGCTGATTGGTTAAAAACAGGTTTTTCACCAGCTGTTGCGTCAAGGTACTGCCACCCTGAACTGCACGTCCGGCAGTCAGGTTCGCCACTAAAGCACGACCAATCGAATACAGGCTGATACCGTCATGCTGATAGAAATGACGATCCTCGGTAGCAATCAGCGTGTCGACCAGTAAGTCCGGGAAGTTATCCCGTGCGACAAACAGTCGTTGTTCACCATTGGTTGAAGACAACATGGTTATCAGGCGTGGATCGAGGCGGAACAGACCAAAGCTCCGGTTGTTATCCATATTCTGGATGGATTCCAGATGGCCCGCCTCAAACTTCAACCGGGCGCGAATTTGCCCTTCTTTTCCGTCCGGGAAATCAAACGGACGGCGGATCATTTCGATGGAATTAGCCTGCACCGTAAACTCACCAGGGCGCGTCATGCGGGTGACCTGGCGATACTGTGTCGCTTCCAGCAGCTTGACCATCTCGGCTTTGCTGTAAGGCATATCAGGCTCAAGATTGACCATTCGGCCATACACTGCCGCGGGTAACTGCCAGACCTTACCGTCAATGCGGCTACGAATTTGCTGATCGAGATAGAAGCCATAGATGGCCATGCCCACTAAAAAGAGGACAAAGAGCTTTAACAGAAACTTCAGTAAACGATGTTTTTTCGGCGGGCGACTGCCCTTACCTCTTTTTTTCTTTACCGGTGGCATCGCTTCTTCATCTTCTTCATAGTCATCATCATAATCATCATCTGTGTAATCATCGTCCGAGAGCCGAGAGTGTTTGCCCTTCGTTTTCGCAAAATGCGTAGATTTTCCTTTGCGACCAATTGGCTCGCGGTCATTCCCCGCCATTTTTTATCTCCACAAAATTTCAGGCGCAACGGCCTGATTCTCCACTCTCTCGCCATAAACGAAAGAAGATATTTCTCAAAAATCACTGGTACTTTTTAGTGCGTCGCGTAGGGAGTGCCGACGCCGGGTCATCCGGCCAGACATGTTTGGGATACCGCCCTTTCATCTCTTTTTGTACCTCGCGATACGCTCCCTGCCAGAAAGCAGTAAGGTCGCGTGTAATCTGGAGTGGACGCTGTGCCGGAGATAATAGCTCAAGCAGCAAAGGCACACGCCCTTCAGCAATGCAGGGAGTCCGGGATTCACCAAACATTTCCTGCATACGTACCGCCAGTACGGGCGGGTTATCATCACTATAACGAATGGCAATCTGACTGCCGGTGGGCACAGTGTAATGAGTTGGTAGCGCACTATCCAGCCGTTGACGCTGCGACCAGTCGAATAAATGACCTAATGCTTTGCTTAAATCTATTTTTTTCAAACCATTAAGAGAATTGATACCGTTCATTTCCGGTAATAACCAGTGTTCAAGATTCGCCAGTAATGTTTCATCATCGACCGCAGGCCATTTTAATTCGGGCAGCCAGCGCGCGGCACAACTCAGACGCAGGCGGAGCTGTTCAGCCGCAGGTGACCAGCTTAAACAATTTAGCCCATTGCTACGAATACCATTAAGAATCGCCTGCTGCATCTCTGCCCCAGACGGTTTTTCCCGCTGCTGAACGCTGATAATCAGCTTACCGATCTTGCGTCGTCGTAACGCTTTTAACGCGCCATGGGCTTCGTCCCACTCGACTGAATTATCGGTTTCAACCAGCGCCGGACACTGCGCGGTTAATGCTTCGAGTTCAATCGGCAAGGCAAATAAAATACGCGCATCGGGTGAGGCATTACCTTGCAATAATAACGGCACAATAAGCCACTCATAACGTGTCAGAGCATCATCATCATTCAGCATGGCTCCCATGCCATTGGCTAACTGATAGCGCCCTCCATTGCCACGGCGGCGAGCAATCCGGTCAGGAAAGGCTTGAGCCAGCAAAGGCATAATCAAGGCGAGTTCGGCTTTCCCCCCGCGGCTATTCAGCCGTTTCAGCAACTGACCGGCTCGCTGGCGTACCGCACTCGACGGGCTATCAAACACGACACGTAGATCGCCACCGCCGCTAAAACGAGGAGGATCTTCAAGCAGAGCCACTAACAGGGCGGCACTGGCTTGTTCATCCGCGGTTTGCGCCGCCACCAGCATGCTGGCTAAACGCGGATCGCTGCCAGTCTGCGCCATTTTCTGGCCAACAGCAGTCAGACGCTGCTGGTCATCAGTCGCTCCAATCCGGCGTAAAACTTGCTGCGCCTGAGCAAGATTGACCGCCGGGGGTATATCCAGCCAGGTCAGTTGGGCAATATCGTTGCAGCCCCACTGTAAAATATCCAGTTGCAGGCTGGATAAATCGCTGTTGAGAATTTCCGGGCTGCTTTGTGCGCTTGCCCTTTCGGCTTGTTCAGCGCTGATGAGATGCAGGCAAATACCCGGTTCCAGACGTCCGGCACGTCCCGCACGCTGGGCCATTGAGGCCTGACTGATACGCTGGGTGACAAGACGCGTGAGCCCGGTCATCGGATCAAAGCGCACCGCCCGCTCCAAACCGCTGTCGACGACCAGGCGGATCCCCTCAATCGTCAGACTGGTTTCAGCAATATTCGTCGCCAGCACCACTTTGCGCTTGCCAGCCGGCGCGGGAAGGATAGCCTGACGTTGCTCATTCAACGATAACGCCCCATAGAGTGGACAGAGCAGAACATCTTCCGAAACCCGTTCCGTTAACTGTTCCAGCACGCGTTTGATTTCAATGACGCCAGGCAGAAACAGCAGTAAAGAGCCAGATTCTTGCCGGAGTAAACCTGACACCTCGCTGGCCACCGCTTCATCAAAACGCTGATGGGTGGATAGCGGACTATAGCGACGATCTACCGAAAAGGTACGCCCTTGCGAGATAATGACTGGCGCGCCGGGAAGCAGCTGCTGCAAACGGCTATCGTCCAGGGTTGCAGACATAATCAGTATTTTTAAATCTTCCCGCAGTCCGGCCTGCACATCCAGCAACAGGGCTAAAGCCAAATCAGCCTGTAGACTGCGCTCATGGAATTCGTCGAGGATCACTAAGTCGATGCCGCTGAGTTCTGGATCTTGCTGGATCAGCCGCGTGAGGATCCCCTCTGTCACCACTTCCAATCGTGTTTGGCTGCTGACACAGCTGTCTGCCCGCATCCGATAACCGACGGTTTGCCCGGGCTTCTCACCGGATAAATCTGCCATACGCTGGGCCACATTACGGGCGGCCAGGCGGCGCGGTTCCAGCAGCAAGATACGCCCGCTTCCAGTACGTTGGGCGAGAATTTGCAGTGGCAGCCAGGTTGATTTTCCTGCACCGGTAGGCGCAATTAACAATACTTGCGGGGCAGAAGCGAGTGCGTCAAGCAGCTCAGGTAAAACAGTCGCAACCGGTAATGACGACACAAGCGGCTCCAGAGGTTAACATCACAGGGCGGGTATTGTAGCATCAGTCACCTCACAACAAAGAGATACCACATGGCCGAAACTCGCCGTCTGTTTTTTGCACTAGAGCTCCCCGGCGAGATACAGTCCGAAATCATCTCGTGGCGGGCAACACATTTTCCGTACTCAGCGGGCAAGCCGGTAGCCCAGGCTAATCTGCATCTGACGCTCGCGTTTCTGGGTGATATCTCAGCAGAAAAGCAACGGGCGCTATGCCAGTTAGCCGGGCGAATTCGGCAATCTGCGTTTAATTTATGCCTGGATGATGCCGGTCAATGGCTTCGTTCTGGTGTCATCTGGGTGGGACCGCGACACGCCCCGAGAGGACTGCTGCAACTGGCGGATATGCTGCGTGCCCAGGCGGCCCGCAGCGGCTGTTATCAGGCGGCAATGCCGTTTCACCCTCATATCACGTTATACCGTCAGGCGACTCAAGCCGTTGCCCTGCCGGCTCCCGGCTTTAGCTGGTCATTTCGCCCCACTGAGTTTGCGCTCTACTCTTCAAGCTTCAAACAGGGGAGGACACAGTATCAAGTGCAGGAGAAATGGCCCTTCCCGGAGCAGTAAGCGGACGGCTATCAGGGAAATCGACCTTGCTGATTTCCAACGACTTATTACAACATCTCAGCCAGTATTACAGAGTTTGTTGTCAGCAATCTGGAATCCAAAATGGAGTTTATCCCCCCTCTACAATCAGCGACCTTGATTAAGCGCTATAAACGTTTTCTGGCGGATGTCACCACGCCCCAGGGCGAAGTGATTACGCTGCATTGTCCGAATACCGGTGCCATGACGGGCTGCGCCACGCCTGGCGATACCGTCTGGTATTCAACTTCAGATAATCTGAAACGTAAGTATCCCAATAGCTGGGAGCTGACCGAAACCCAGCATCAGGAGATGATTTGTGTTAATACGCTGCGAGCTAACCAACTGGTCAAAGAGCGTCTGCTCACGGCTCCCCCCGCATCTTTAGCGGGATACAGCCAGTGTCGCAGTGAAGTGAAATACGGTAGCGAAGACAGCCGGATCGACTTTATGCTGAGCGCGGACGATAAAGTGAACTGCTATATCGAAGTCAAATCAGTCACTTTATTTGAGCAAGGTAAAGGTTTTTTTCCTGATGCAGTGAGTTTACGTGGACAAAAGCATCTAAGAGAGTTAATTAATGTCGTTAAACAGGGAGAACGTGCAGTGATGTTGTTTGCCGTATTGCACTCAGCCATCACCAGCGTTTCACCGGCGCGTCATATTGATGCAAAATACGCGCAGTTGTTAACAGAAGCACAACAGTGTGGCGTTGAAATTATCGCATTAAAAGCAGAACTTTCTGCCACACATATGACTCTAACTACGCCGTTACCTGTCTATTTAACGTAATGTTTTATAATGAGTAGAGAGCGTGACACTTTATTTATAGGTTATTTTTGCAGATACGCGTTTCTTCACATGATTGTCAATAGTTAGGGTTATATAATTGCCATCCTGAAGCGGTTCTGCTATTTATAGCGGCCTGATTTTACCCCGACAGGGGATCGATAAGTGCGTGTC
>Ga0308165_1003703_pt1 | contig 16104 bp, 13 predicted proteins | sample PhyWR2_FD_201032 | JGI IMG/M metagenome (GOLD analysis project Ga0308165, IMG submission 201032) | Phyllosphere microbial communities from UC Gill Tract Community Farm, Albany, California, United States - DLSLW.R2 | ecosystem: Host-associated > Plants > Phyllosphere > Unclassified | place: USA...
TATATGGTTCGCAAAACTGTCAATGCATTTTTTCTGGAAATCACCATCATTATCCCTTATTACTGCTGTTTTGATGGTAAGCAGATTGGCGATTTCAAGATAACGTTTAAAACTGGTGCCACCCACCGAAATGATGTGGATTCCAAAATCCAAAGGTTTGCCGCCCTTGCACTTTTCGAACATGGCTTCCAGTAAAATATATTCCGCGTCACCCTCAACCAAAATTACCCGTTTCGATAGGATAAACTCCAGAAGGTTATTGTCGGGTGCCTTCATGAAAAAATCGGCAGTGCTTTTTTCCAGGTTTTTGAGCATCAATGAAGTGGTGCTGTTATTGTTGAGCAGGATAGTATTCCTGAGGTCAAGCCTTGAGCTGATTAGGTTATTGTGTGTCGCAATGAAAATCTGTTTTTGGTCTGAGTCGCCGATGATCCGGATCAGTCTTTTCATGTTCAGGTGGCTCAGGTGGTTCTCAGGTTCTTCCAGAAGAACGAAATCCAGGACATTTTTTGTTTTGCTTAATGCAAAGTCCGTTTTGATAAAGCATTGCCGTCCCTTTCCCCTGTTCTGTATCTCTATGTTGTCCTCGGTAATAGTCAGGTCTGTTTCCAGATTGGCTTTTGTATTGTTTTTGATTGCAAATTGATAGTCCCCGGTTTTGGTATTCAGCGTCCCAAGTACCGAATCTTTAAAGGTGCTCTTAAATTTTCTGTACTCATTGAAGTGCTTGCTTTTTTCGGGAAAAGTGATGCTGGAATTGTAGAGGGTTTTGATATAGGAATTGGTCGCATATTCTGTGTTGATGGTCGTATTATCAAGGAAAATATGCTTAAAGAATTTTTTAAAACCCAGATAGGGATGGCCGGAGAACGTATAAAAGTATATCCCATAATATTCAAAGGGAAAGTTTCTATAGCCCGAGGACAGGATTTCTGATATTTCCTTACTTAATTCATCCCTGGGCTCACAGACCATCTTGATCCCGTAGTTGTCGCGCCCAGTACTGTTTACCCTGCCATAAAAATCCGCATCTTCCAGTTCATCAAAAAACAATTCTATTTCCAGCTTTGGCAGTGTATGATAAGTACTGGTATCCAGGGCCGTCTCTATTGCCTGAATATTGAATAAATGGTCAAGGCCCAATGTCTCGATTTTATTTCTACTTCCGGAGATTGCAAGGTCAATTGCCAATAAGATGGAACTTTTACCCGATTCATTATCCCCGATGATCACGTTGTGGTTGTCATTAAAATCGATCTCCAGGAAAGGGAATTTTTTAAAGTTGAGAAGCTTTAATTTCTTTATTTTCATCTTTAAATATACATATCTAAATAATTTTATACACGCGACTAAAGATTATTTCAAAATTTCAAAACAAGATAAACTGAAATTGCAGCGATAACTCTCAAGAAATTTAGGTGAGAAATCAAGAACTATGACATTCACACAAAACCTATAATACATTAATTCTCTTAAGGGATAACAACATTTGTAGATTTATGAAAAAATGCTGTTATTCAATTTTCTTGCGGTTATTTAATATTACTAACTTTAAAAAGATAATTTATAGATGCATAAAATATACCCAATAGACGAATTTCTTATTAATTCTCCTCTGTTTACCCCGTTTATGGCAGTGGAAGAATATCAGAGTCAAGATCAAAGCTACACAGATCCATTTGAAATGGATGGCGTGCCATTTAGGTTCTTTTGTGAATTGGAAAAAACGGATGCCACTTTCGAACTTGAGATATCAGAAGCAACCAAAGAGCATTTTGGAAAGTTACCAGGTGATAGGATACCTGCTGAACTTATTGATGAATCTGGCAAACTTGATTACATCCACCACTTTAGGGCGAAGTGTAGATCCTGCAAATCATATTATGTAGACTTTCTACTTCATATTTATTCTGATAACCCTATCCCGATTAGTCATGGCAATATTTTAACCCATGCCGCTAGGGACACGGCTAACATATATATCGAAAAGCTTGGCGGTCCCCCGTTTAGAATAGAGGTTGATAAGGCGATAGAAAAGTATCTGGATAGAGAGTCGTGTAACTGGTATTATAAAGCAAAAAAATCTCTTATTGATAGACTGGGAATTGGCGCATTTGCCTACCTAAGAAGAATAATTGAAAAAGAATTGAAATTAATTATTGAAGATGTATCGGAGCTTGAAAGTGCCGATCCAAAGTTAAAGGAGATTGTCTCAAAACATAAGGAATCTAAGAATGCACACCTAATTTATGAAGATATCTATAATTATCTTCCACGATCACTTCAAGTACTGGGCGAAAATCCATTTAAGATTCTATACAAACAAACATCTCAAGGTCTACATAATCTCTCCGAAAATGATTGTTTAGAGCGTGCGCAACAGCTAATTTTGATATTTGAGTTTGTAATAAAAAAAATATTCGAAGAGCGTTCAGAACTTCTTACCGTTAAAAATGCTATTAAATCCTTAAAGAACAGTACTAAACTAAATATCTGAGTTTGAAGTGATAAACAAGGTATCTTGATTTTTATGATATTATTATTGAACTTATCTCTCTAATAGGAAAAGTTTGGTATTTTTATTTCTAGGCTATAATTAACAAATAGAATACTTAATTTCGTGACTCGCTAAAAATGCCTATTAACTCGACCAGAAATTTTTGTTTTAGAATTATCCATAAGGATAATCTTGCCCATGTGCTAAGGCACGGGCTAGTCACTAAACATCATCCATCTGCTGATCCAGGCTTCGTGTCTATAGGTAATCCGGAAATTATAGATGTTCGAGGTACAACACCTGTTAAATTGGAAGGCTATGGCAATATTGGCGATTATGTTCCGTTTTATCTTACACCTAGGTCTATCATGCTCTATAATATCATAACTGGGTATTATGCTCCAAAAGTGCCACAACGGGGTAAAGCAGAGATTGTGGTGCTGAGATTTAAAATGGATGCTTTAGCAAATCTGCCTCAATGGTTCTTTACTAATGGACAGGCCAATGATGAGGAAACTAGACACTATAACGATCTTTTAAGGCTTGACCAAATTGATTGGCCGAGCATTCAGGCTAGTAATTTCCAGAATTCTGATGGTGACTATGACCGTTCCAGACGTTATCAGGCAGAATTTTTAGTGAGAAATATTGTGCCCGTTGAATATATTGAGTCCATAATTGTTTACAATGAAGAAATAAAAGCTCTCGTGGAAGGACTTTTATTGGCAGCAGACATAGAAATTCCGGTATTTATTCACAAACCTTATTTATTTGACTAAATGATAAAATTTATTACAGGCGACTTACTTAGATCTGATGCGCAAGCATTGGTCAATACTGTGAATACCGTTGGCGTAATGGGCAAAGGTATAGCATTACAGTTTAAGGAAGCATTTGCTCATAATAACAAAATTTATGCTCAGGCATGCAAGGATAAAGAACTTGAACCGGGTAAGCTTATCACGGTTTTAGATAACAATCTGATCTTTGGAGAGAAATTGATTATAAACTTTCCTACCAAGGTACACTGGCGCAATCCATCGAAAATGGAGTATATTGAAAAGGGGTTGAAAACACTTAGGAAGCTTATTATCGAAGAAGGGATTAAGAGTATCGCAATACCGCCATTGGGTGCGGGAAACGGTGGCCTAGATTGGAATGCGGTAAAACCCCTGATCATCGAGGCATTGGAAGATCTACCAATAGACATTCAGATCTTTGAGCCTAATGCTGCCATCAAAGAGGTGCTACAAAAGCAGGAGATGCCTAAAAAAACAGAGCTTACGTCTGCCCGTGCATCATTGTTGTACAGTTTATTTGCATTTGAGAGTTTCGGGGAATACAGTAGCCTGTTCTCAGCGAATAAACTTGCTTACTTTTTACAAAGGATGGGGCAGAACTTAAAACTACAATTTAAGGCCCATCACTATGGTCCTTATGCAATTGGAGTGGAAAAAGTACTGTACCATTTGAACGGAACTTTTCTTGCGGGCTTAGAGCAGGGGCAGGCAAAAGCATTCGAGCCGTTGAAATTAAATTATGAAAAGTGGGAACAAGTAAATACCTATGTATCCTCAATGAATGGGAACGATCAGGAAAGGTTGCATCAGTTGATTATTTTTCTGAAGAATTTTACCTCTGAGCTTTCCCTTGAAATTCTTGCAACGGTAGACTTTATACTTTGTGAAAATCCAGCATATTCAGTTGATGAGGTAATGGGAGCAATAGCGACCTGGAATATTCGTAAAAAAGAACTTTTTAAAAAAGATAGTGTTACCCGAGCATATAACCATTTGCTCAATTACAGGACCAAACTAAGTTTCTAAAAAACATAGTTTGTTGGTTTTAATATTTGCAACCAAGTGGAGAGTATGCTAAAAGTGGCCAATTATTTTCATTCAAAGAGGCCACTTTTAACGGAGCAAGTACCCAAGGAATTTCAGTGAAATGTGTTAAGTCGCTTGTTTTAAGTGCTTTTGAGGAGTGGCATGAGGAAATGTGGCCAGAATGTTCTAAACACAAAAAAATAGGAATTTAAAACATTACCTTTTGGTGGTTTTTGGTTGCTGAAAGCTTGAATGAATCTAGTAAAAAGTATTTGCTTTCAACGCAGGTATTTTGTCGTATCCATATTGGATAACCATTCATTTCTAAGCCGAATAGAAAATTACTTATTAAGTTAATACTAGCCTCAATTTTTAAATTTGATCGCTATTAAAAGACATCTGTTGTAATAATAAGCAAATATTGACTATCAAAGTGGGGAAGAACCACTTTTAGCGAAATATACCCCCCCAATGAACCAAATAATTCCTGTGCTAAATTATAGCGTCTTTTATGGTGGGTATGAGCCACCAAAGGTACCACTTGACGTGCTTCAAGGCTATGACCTGGAAACAGTGATACTCACCTTTGTGGGACTTCGGAATTCTTTGGAAAAGAACAAGTATGAGCATGCAAAGGATGGGGCAATTCAAAATTTAATTAAAGATCTTCCACCCGAAAAAGCAAACCGGCTTAAATATTTTATGTACAACAAGCACAGGTTTTCACTGATACAATCAGCAGTAATCGATAAGATTTTGGTAGAAATTTTTCCAAAGCTAAAGGATAATAAAGTTACCAGGGCAATAAATGACGGACAATATGAACAGCGTATCCTGGATGTGCTGCTGAGTTACAATGAGTTTTATTACGATAATGGCATAGTAGATGAAATGGAAAATAGCCCTGAACTGATCTGGAAGGTGGTCATGATGCAAGGGGTAAGCAGGGTTTCCAAAGCGGATTTTGCCAGGACCGGTATGATCAAGCACCTGGTGATGCTGCATTTTCTAAAAAAATCATTGGGTGAAGATTTCGTTAGGCTACAGCAAAGCCTTGCCACTAAAGCAGGTTTGGTAAATATCGCTGGTTTCATCAGTGTATTCAGGCACATTTTTGAGTTAATGGAAATGAGTACCGCTTTTGTTCCTCGGTTAAACATGCCCGATATGATTTATAGGCTCCTATCAGAAATGGACCTGATTATCAGTAGTGAAGCGGCCAATCAAGCGCACTTTGATATCGGAAAAATGCTGGTTAGCCCATTCTTTAAAACCCCTTCCGGTGAGGTTATTCTTCTGGATCACACCAATTTTTCATTGATAGCAGAACAAGCATTTATGTACCTGCTGTATCATAAAAGTGATTTACCAAAGATTCTAAAACTTAAAAACATGAATGGATTGTATTCACATTTTGGGAAAAAATTTTATGAAGAATTTCTGATGGGCGGACTTTTAAAGGCCATGCAGCGGAAGGGCGTTAGGCTCGTTATCCCCTCTGATGAACGCTATCAGGCGGATTTTACTTTGGTGGTGGATGAGAAGGATGTATTTCTGATCGAAGTCAAATCGGTTGCCATGCATTATAGGATTTTTAATGCACTGAGCGCTGAAGAACTTCGGGCCTATATTGATAAACATTATGCGGATGGTGCCGGAACACCACAACTGGAAAGATATATTAAATATTTAATGGATGATAAGCAAAAGCCGCTGAACATTCAAAACCCAGCAAAAAAACTAAATATCTACCCAATTATTATAGTTACCGACCCAAAAGCGGCTACTTACGGGGTGAATGATTATGTGGGGCAAAAGGCCAACGCCCGTTTTTCCAGATTCAAGGGTAGTTTTAACAAAATAATGCCACTGACGATGATCCAGAGTGATTTCTTTGTAGAGAATATCAAGTTATTGGCCGCTGATAAGACGATGCTGAAAAAACTCGTCCGGGAATATCATTTTTCAATTAAACGCCGAAAAGAGCGTCTTGAAAAAGACAATTCAACCCAGAGCTATTTCTACTCCATGATGAACTTTGATCAGTTTGCCATTGGAAGACAGGGGGCGTATAGATTTCACCCCTACGAGATTCATTATCACTTAGAAGATGTCTTTGGAATGAACTCTATATGCGAGAATTTTAGACACATGCATCCTCACAATACCTGATTCACATCCGTTTAAATCTCATAAGCATAAATATAGAAAGCATCTTCATCTAAACTTGATATACAAATTCCAGTTAATGTTCCACCACTAAATGCGCTGGGATCATTAGTTAGTTTATATGCCCGCCAATTACCCATGAAATTTTCTCCACCAAAAAGACCAAAATATGTAAACTGCAAATTCAGCGGATTTACAATTGTTTGTTTAATCGCAAAACTTTCATCATGCCGGGCCACGATAACGGTGTGTTCAAAATTCTCTTCATGAGTCGTCCTTATTTTTGTGTCATTTAAAATAATAGATTCCAATCCCAGTGGATTTGGCACATGTTTCAGCTTGATGGATTTATCGTATGGAAATACAGTTAAACTGTCAATTATTTCATTACTTTTTGAAGTAACCTTAACATAAGCATTTTTAAGAAAATACAAATAGGAGCTTGTTTCTATAGTTTCATCAGAAAATACACCAGAATCGTTTTTAGCCCTAACCGCTGGTTGTCCTAACGTTTCAAACATGAGATTGATATCTCTACCCGGTTTAAGCATATCTAAAATATCAGCGGTAATTATTTTTTTGGAATGCAAAGGAGAGGCCACTAAATCTTGCTCCTGTTTTTTCTTTTCACGTCGATTGCTATACCATTGCTGAATCATCCAAACAATTAGTCCGCCAACGATTCCACTTATTATTGATGAGGTTAATTCATTCATAAGAATAATACTTATTGTTAAAAATTACTCATCACAGATGGAAAAGCAATGGTTCAACTAATTATCTGTGTCTGATTCCATGACCCTTTTCAAGCCAAAGTTGACACCTCCTATAATATATTGAATTTAATTATGATTAAATTGTTTGTTTATGGTAAAGTAACTATTTCGCTACAAACCGGCAATCAAATTGGCGAGCTGTTTCGTTGAAATATACAGTTTTATAAGATGTTTAGAAATATTTCTTTATCATCCAAAAATCAGGATTTTACAATCTCCTCAATTCTTTCACACAAGTTATAATAAATTTTATCTTTTTGTGCTTCAGTCATATCGTTTAAAGGTTTGTTAGGCGGGTTTACCGTCTGAAGGTGGGCGAGCGGACTCTTTTCGAAGCGGCATAATCTTATTATTATGGGCAATATTACCGCTCCTTTAGATTTTGCACTGTCAAGAATCTTCGGCAATTCTTTTTTTCTCACGTAAGAAGAACCCAAAAAGGATGTCGAAATCAACAGTATCGAGATGTCTGCACTAGAAAGTGCTTCTTCAATGGATTTTTCCCAATCTTCTCCGGATTGTATTTGGGTATCATCCCATGATTTTAAATTTAAATTTTCATAGTCAAGAACCTTCAAATGGGTAAGGAGCTCATTAAGATATGATTGATCTGCGTGGCTGTAGCTAATGAAGATTGATTTTGTGTTTTTTTGCTTCATTTGATTTGTATGATTACCTCCGATATTTGTGTCATCCTTTAGGGAAAGTAGCATAAGGTCATTTAAACAGTTCCCTTTTTTTTCTTTCAGTTTGGCATAAACTGGATCGATTCCAGAACCGACCCCCAGCAATGAACTAAAGCAATAAAGCGCCTTTAAATGCATAGCGCCATCAATTAATGCTCTCGCCGAAAAAAATTCGACGGGATTGCCATTTAACCACAACTCCTTCAAGTTATCTACTTTAAATTCTCCTGGAAACCTTTGAAACTGATTATTTCCAATATTAAGTGATTCTAAGTTTTCAAGCGCATTGATCTCAATGGGAAATTCTGTTAATAGGTTACCTGAAATGGATAGTTTTTTCAAACTTACTAGACCTGAAATTTGGCGCGGCAGACTTTTGAGCCTGTTATTGTTAAGGATCAGTGTTTCAAGTTTGCTTAGATTAAAGAACTTTGACATCAGTACTGTGAGTTTATTTCCAGATAGATCTAAAGATTTTAAATGTTTTAACTTCGATATTTCTGGTGGTATTCCAGTGAGCTCATTATTACTGAGATCAAGTTTCTTTAGATTTCTGCATTGAAATATTTCAGTAGGGATTTCTTTGAGCCCTTTACCTGAGAGATTAATTTTAGATGCTAATAAAGGTATTTTCATGTTTCTTTAATGCAAATATAGCTTATTTATGTATTTTTATCATTCCTACGGAGGATAGGTTTAAAGATGGCCTGAAATTCGCCAAGCGTACTTTTAGGTCGTTAAAAAACTCTGAGGATAACCAATATTCATGACTGCTTGGCAAAAATGTAGAGATTGATTTTCTACGGGCAGTGTAAGGAAACACCGCCGGCCCGATATCCAAAGTTGTAGGGATGATTAATTGGGTATACTCAGACTGCCAAGGCACCCTCACTCAGAAATGGCCGACCCCCTAAGCCGAGCTAATCACTTAGGGGGTTATTTATTTTTTTCTTATCTTCGAAGCGCTCATGGTGGGTGGGCAGTTACAAAATACAGGATGTCTTTATCTCAAGTGGTGGGAAGGAGACTGAGCGTATTCTTGTACGAACCATTAGGAATCTCTTATTTGAAACTTCGAAGGAAGAAAAAACGTCTTCCCCTGCGAAGGTTCAATGAAAGCGAAATCTAATCGCTCCGGTGTCCTCACAAATTAATAAGTTTCAATGCCCTCTTTAGCGATTGCATTGAAGCTTTTATTAAGGTTGCACTCACTTTTCGATTCCTTCCTGCGCAATTTTTTCCAATGTATGTTAGATCAAATTTTTTGATTGGGTAGGTTCAGTTTGTTCTTAAATATTAATGTTAAAACCAAAGTTATCAACATAGGACATTTCATCTATAAATTTCAAAAAACGTTTTTAAAGGCGTTTCCAGCACATAATTTAGTTATAATTTACTAACATATTTAGTTGTATTGAATTGTTAAAAACTTTTTTCGGTTTTAAATACTAATATAATTAGTAATTTTGAATCGTTATCCCAGCAATTATGCAAACTGACAAGCACATCATCCACATGGATCAGGATGCTTTTTTCGTCTCTGTTGAGGTGAGGAAGAACCCTGAACTCATCGGAAAGCCCGTAATCATAGGCGGAACTTCTGATCGTGGGGTAGTTGCGTCCTGCAGTTATGAAGCCAGAAAGTATGGGGTACACTCGGCCATGCCCGCAAGGATGGCCAAACAACTCTGTCCGCATGCGATCTTCCTGCGTGGAAATATGGATGAATATTCCCAGGCTTCCCATGAGATTACAGATATCCTAAGGGAGCGGGTTCCGCTAATTGAAAAGGCCAGTATTGATGAGCACTATATCGATATGACCGGTATGGACCGTTTTTATGGCTGCATGAAATATGCCCATGAGCTGCGGGCCAAGGTAATCAAGGAAACCGGGCTTCCGATTTCCTTTGGGTTATCGGTAAACAAGACTGTATCCAAGATGGCAACCAATGAGTGTAAGCCTAATGGTGAGCTAAATATTGAGCAGCCCAGGGTTGTTCCTTTTTTAAATCCCTTATCCATCCGCAAAATTCCAGGGTTGGGGGAGAAGACCTTTATCAAACTAAGTGATATGGGAATCAAAAAGATCTACACCCTTTCCCAGGTTTCTCCGGATCACATGAACGCCTTACTTGGAAAGAATGGGTTATCGCTGCTGCAAAAGTCTAAAGGTATAGATCATTCACCTGTTGTTCCGTACTCGGAAGCCAAAAGTATTGGTACCCAATCTACATTTAAATCCGATTCGATAGATATTACCATGATTGGAAACCTGCTTACCGCTATGGTGATGGATATCGCTTTTCAGCTCCGTGAGCAAAAGAAATTATGTGCCTGTATCACGCTCACTATCCGGTATTCGGATTTTGAGGATGTGACCAAACAGGCATCGATTCCCTATACAGCCCTCGATTCGGTACTGATTGCCAAAGCTAAAGATCTTTTCAGGCAACTATTCCAAAAAAGGAAACTGATCAGATTGGTAGGTGTGCGCCTGTCAAACCTGGTCACCGGTTTTGAGCAGATCGATCTATATAGCCAGAGTGAAGAACAATATTCCCTTTATCAGGCGCTGGATAAGATCCGGCACCGGTTTGGGTCTAAGTCTATATCAATAGCATCTACCATGAACATTGACCTTTAATATGTTTTATTATGTACATCAATGTCCATTCCCAATATTCGCTACGTTATGGAACAATGTCCATACCAGCTATTCTGACTGAGGCTTCTGCCCGTGGTATTACCCAGATGGTGCTCAGCGATATCAACAACTCAACGGGTGTTATGGAATTTATCCGTGAATGCCGCGAGGCTGGTATCAAGCCCATTGGTGGCCTGGAGTTTAGGAAAGATAAAAAGCTGCTCTACATAGGAATTGCTAAAAACAAGGAGGGGATGCGGGAGCTTAATGAACATTTGAGTAGTCACAACTTGTCTCAAGCGGAGCTTCCTTTGGAAGCCCCGGAAATGCTGAACGCCTATGTGATTTATCCTTATGGTTATAAAGCCGCCCTAAAAAAAAATGAATATATCGGTATCCGTTTTGATGAACTGCACTTTTTGCATGGCAAGGATTTAAGGGATATCAGGCATAAATTGATAGCCCTGCAACCGGTATTCTTTTGCGAGCGGATAGAATACCGGTTGCATGAATACCTGAGGGGAATTGATCTGAACACATTGATCACTATGGTTGGTAATGATGATAAGTGTGCGCCTACTGATTGCTTCTTGCCACCGGGCGAACTGGAATCCAGATTCTCGAAATTTGCCTTTATCCTGGACAATACCCGCTCACTAATGGATAGCTGTTCTATGGATGAATATGCCGGAGGAAGGGTAAACCTAAACCGGAAAACTTTCACGGGGAACAAAAAAGATGACCGTGAACTTTTGGAAAAGCTAGCCCTGGGTGGGGTAGAATACCGCTATGGTAAATCCAATAAACAGGCTTATAAAAAGGTAAGGGATGAGCTCAAAGTAATTTTTGAGCTGGATTTTTGTGCCTACTTCCTCATTACATGGGATATTATCCGCTATGCCTCCTCGCGTGGATATTATCATGTGGGCAGGGGATCTGGAGCCAACAGCACTGTGGCTTATTGCCTGCGTATTACCGATGTCGATCCGATTGAACTCGATCTATATTTTGAACGTTTCCTAAATGCACAGCGTACTTCTCCTCCTGATTTCGACTTGGATTTTAGCTGGGATGAAAGGGAAGATGTACAGGACTATATATTTAAGCGCTATGGTGCCGCGCATACTGCGCTGCTGGGAACAATGTCTACATTCAAGGACCGTTCAGTGATCCGTGAAATTGGCAAAGTGATGGGCCTGCCTAAAGGAGAAATTGATGGTTTTACTGACCCCACCCGGGCTGCGTTGAATAGGGATAATGCTACTTTTAAAAAAATCACGGCCATCTATCAGCTGATGGAACAGATGCCCAATCAGCGCAGTATCCATGCCGGCGGGGTACTGATCTCTGAGGAGCCAATTACGTATTATACTGCGCTTGATCTTCCGCCGAAGGGAATGCCCACGGTACAGTGGGACATGTACGAGGCGGAAAAGATCGGATTTGATAAATATGATATTCTTTCACAGCGAGGTATAGGGCACATCAAGGAAGCAGTTAGGCTGGTTGAGGAAAACCTGGGGCGTAAGGTGGATATCCACCAGACCCGCAAGTTCATGAAAGATCCCCACCTGAACAACAAACTTAAAGTTGGGGATACCATCGGCTGCTTTTACATTGAATCACCCGCCATGAGGCAACTACTGACCAAGCTAAGCTGCGAAAGTTATCTGGTGCTGGTCGCCGCATCTTCGATTATCCGGCCAGGTGTAGCGAGTTCCGGGATGATGCCTGCTTATATCCGTTATCACCATGATCCATCAAAAGTAGTTTACCTGCATCCTGTAATGGAAGAAATGCTGGGAGAGACTTATGGGGTAATGGTCTATCAGGAAGATGTAATCAAGATCTGTATTCATTTTGCCGGTATGGATGGGACCGATGCAGATATCCTGCGTCGCGGAATGAGTGGGAAATACCGCTCTAAAAAGGAATTTGACCGTCTTGTGGAACGGTTTTTTGAGGAGGCCAGAAAACTCGGCAGACCGGAAGAGGTTATTGCCGAAGTATGGCGGCAGGTATCCAGTTTTGCCGGATATAGTTTTTCAAAGGCCCACTCGGCCAGTTTTGCCGTTGAGAGTTATCAGAGTTTATTTCTGAAAGCCTATTATCCAAAAGAATTTATGGTAGCAGTGCTGAATAATTATGGCGGATTTTATTCCCGCTGGCTGTATGTGCATGAGCTAAAAAAGGCAGGGGCTAAAGTTCATTTGCCTTGCATCAATAAATCCTTATCCGCAGTATCCATATCAGGAGATGACGCTTACTTGGGATTCATCGGTGTCCAGGGACTGGAAAATAAATTTATTGAGCTGATCCCCGAAGAGCGCAGGGTAAACGGAGAGTATCTTTCGGCAGAAGACCTGATCCGCAGGACGGGTATGGGCATTGAACAGGTCGTGATTTTGATCCGTGTGGGGGCGCTGCGGTTTACCGGAAAAAGTAAAAAAGCATTACTCTGGGAGGTACACCTGCTTATGGGTCAGAAAGCACGGCCGAGTAAAGATGCCGAGCTTTTCCAGATTGAAAAGAAGAATTATGCCCTTCCCGAACTCATCAACACCGATATCGAGAATGCCTATCATGAACTGGAGCTTTTGGGTTTTTCATTAAGCCTCTCCATGTTTGATCTTTTAAAGACAAGTTACAGGGGGGAAGTTCGGGTGTCTAATCTCAAACAATATGCCGGTAAAATGGTAAAAATGGTCGGCCATTATGTGTGTGAGAAAACAGTGCACACCAAAAACAATAAGAAAATGTGGTTCGGGACTTTTTTGGATGCTGATGGAAATTTTTTTGACACTACACATTTTCCCAATACCACTCCAAGTTATCCTTTCCGCGGACATGGCTGCTACCTGATCGCTGGCGTTGTTGTGGAAGACTTTGGGTTTCCAAGTATAGAAGTGAAAAAGTTCGCTAAGCTGCCCATTCTGCCTAATCCTGTTATGGATTAAACAAATTGGCCATAAACTGGGTTTATAATGAAAGCGTCCGGTATGGAGAGATTAATTAATATCCTAAAAGATCAGGCCAGGAATAAGTTGATCACTGATGTGATCGAAGTGGGGAGCAATGAAGTCAACGTGGTAATCTCTACCACAGCTGATGTGAGAGAAATCAGTGAAATGGCAATAGATATAAAAGAGCGTTTAGGGGCGGGCAGCGGGAAATATATCATCAATTATTTAGATCAGTATGGAACAAGATTTGAACGGATTTAGCGGAAACTTTTCTTCTAACGGCCAGATGATTTTGCTGGATTATATTTTTGGGGAGGGAGAAAATACGGATTGTTATCAGCTTGTGCGTTTTTTTTCAGGTGAGGAATGGAACGTCCTGATTGGTGGAAGGCTAGTGTCAAGGATGGTATGCATAGATGGCCTTTGGCGCCAGGAATACGGTGGATTGCTAGAATCTGCTGAAGTTCTTGAAATCGGGGAGTTTATAGCGCAGCAACATTTTAACCTCATTCCATCCAAAATTGAATTGCATTGGCAGGAATATGTCGAAGAGGTGGTCATGCAAAGCGAAACTAGCTATTTAGTTGTAGGTAAACCCGGGATAGCATTTGAAAGATTTCAAGCAATGTTTACCGGATATATAGCAGAGTTGGTTGAAGACCCCTGGGAGATTGAATTTAAAGTTTATAATGCTGACTTTTCGGACGACTTTATCAAAAGGGTGTACTGGGGAGGAAAGAAAAATACCGTTAAGCAAAACGATTGGCTAGATCCTGTGTTCTACGGACATGGAAGTATTTGAAAAAGAACCGGTTCGCGCTGTTATAGGCAAGTGGGTCGGTAAAAATAGTACTGAATTATTTACAGGTTTAGCAATTGGAGTCTCTATTCTCGCCCTCTACCTAATATATAGAAAAGGCAAGATTGGACCAAAAGTTTCCTCCGATAAACCAGAAGTTAATTTAAATATGGAAAGATATGTTTTTGATATAGCGACGGATGATGGCCCAAATGAAGCTGTTGTAGAAAGCAGTGGCGAGTGCTATAGCGTATCACTGGATGGAAAATTTATTGGGACGATGTGGCAGGACGAAAACCTGGGGATGCAGTGGAAGACGGAAGACCAGGAACTGGAAATCCATCTTTGGGATATCGCAGCTAATTTATCTGAGAGCTTTTCAAGAAAAGGCTTTCCATTCCTGTTAAAAGGTGCCTATCCTGAAATCTCGGAAACGGTGTGGAAAACTGATGAAACCCTGGAAGTCAATCTTTCCAGCGACACGGATCTTGAGGTGTTTTCTACTTTCCTTCGTGACGAGGTACTTAATCTGGTTGATTTTGAAGAGCATCTGGACCTTGTAGTTAAAAATGATGGGGAGGCTTATTTTAAAATTATAGGAATTAACTAAAAAAAGAAATTTTGTATATTTAGGTATGGTAACGCTGGGAGAATCCTTTGATATTCAGCTTCATGATATAGGTATGAAAGTAACACCAATGCAAATTGGTAATGATGAAGTCTATAGGATTGAGTTCAGTGATAACAGGCCGCCTTTGGTTGTTGCCGAAGTGAATGCCACAAGGCCCTTCTGGACATCTTTGCCCAGGGGAAGACAGATCGAGGCAGACTATTTTGGAAAAAGGATAGAGGAGTATCTCAAAAAGAAATAATTATGTGTTATTATAACGGACAAAAGGTTTCAAGGGCAGAGTTTATCCGCCTGATGCAATTGGAAAAAGCTGTAAGGCAATATGATTTTTTGAACCATGCCGTGCATAATGGTTTTGCTTATGCACCCATTGCTGTGCTAAAAAAGGATGAAGCCCAGACCAATTTTGATATTGTTCAGATGGAATGGGGTTTTTTACCACCTTACCTGCAAAACAGGGAAGCAGTCAAGAACTTCCGTAACGGATTTAAGGATGCTAAAGGGAAATGGAATATCGGTTATACTACCCTCAACGCTAAAGCAGAAAATCTTTTTGTCAATGAAAAAGGTAACACTTCTATGTATGCCAAGGCAGCCAGGGAACGTCGCTGTTTAATCCTGTCAACAGGGATCTATGAGTGGCGGCATATTTTTCCATTAAATAAACGTACTGGTGAACCGGTTAAAACTGCTGTGAAATATCCATATTACATCTCAGTTAAAGATGAAGAGTATTTTTATATGGCGGGCATTTATCAGGAGTGGACCGATAAGGATACGGGAGAAATCGTAGAGACTGTTGCAATCATAACAACTGTTGCCAACCCGCTAATGGCACAAGTGCATAATTCTAAAAAACGTATGCCCACTATACTTGATGATGATAAAGCTTATGAATGGTTATTTGGAGATTTAAGCGATGAACAGATTACCGGACTTGCCTCGACACAGTTTCCTGCAAAACGTATGGATGCATGCACCATTGCCAAAGAGTTCCTGAGTAGCCTTGAACCCGCTGAACCTTTTGAATATGAGGACTTGCCGGCATTGGAGTATTCAGTTTAAATTAGCGGTTTAAAAATAGAGTAATTAATTGTGCTTTTAGTCTCTG
>Ga0308165_1003704_pt1 | contig 16099 bp, 13 predicted proteins | sample PhyWR2_FD_201032 | JGI IMG/M metagenome (GOLD analysis project Ga0308165, IMG submission 201032) | Phyllosphere microbial communities from UC Gill Tract Community Farm, Albany, California, United States - DLSLW.R2 | ecosystem: Host-associated > Plants > Phyllosphere > Unclassified | place: USA...
TTTGCGATATGCAAATCTGGTTTTAGATTCACAAGGCAAGACGCTTACTCAAGATGGTCAAACCGTCAATTTAACCGCCAAAGAATTTCAGATTCTACATAAGCTGATGCAAAGGCCGGAACAGGTCGTAACTCGTGAACAACTGGAAGAATCACTCTATGCCTGGGGTGATGAAATCGAAAGCAATGCCATAGAAGTGTTTATCTATCAATTACGTAAAAAGATTGGCAGCCAATATATTAAAACCCTGCGTGGTTTGGGTTATCGCATGAGTCAGGATTAATATGTCATCCCGCATTTCTCTACAAACACAGTTAATCAAGACCTCATTATTCAGTTCAATGCTGGCTGGGATATTGGCCTTGCTGCTTTTTGTAGGAATCTCGCTGTACCAGACCATGCTGGTGCAAGACCAGATCATGGATGAAATTGCAGATATGCTGTTGATTTCGGATGTAACCAGGAGTTCAGGGCAACAGGTTGATGAACTCAGTGATGAATTTGATATTCAATACCAGTTAAAAGATCAGCATCAGGTACTGGCTGAATCAAAAAATTTTCATTTGAGCCCTCCATCTTCAAAGCTTGAAAACCATTCAGCTCAAGGTTATGACTTGATTTGGCAGGATCAGCAATTGTGGCGTATCTACAACGCTGAAGATGCTGAACTGAATATGTCGGTACTGGTATTGCAGCCGATAGGAGAGCGCTTTAAGGATCTGGCTCAAAATGTCATGGGCTATGGCCTGGTTTTAATCTTGCTCTGGTTAGTTCAGTGGCTGATTTTGCATTTCGCCGTGCAACGTCAATTTAAAGTGATTCAGCAATTGTCTAAAAACATTGCAGAAAAAAATGCCGATGATCTTAGGCCGATCCTGCAGCAGGTGCCCGAGTTCAAAGAATTACAACCGATGGTCGTGCAGCTGAACCGCTTATTACAGCGACTGGAACAATCTTTGCTGGCAGAACAGCGTTTTACCGCAGATGCCTCGCATGAGTTACGTTCACCTCTCTCCGCCATCCAGATGCGTTTACAGGTGTTGAAACGTAAATATCCGGACTTGGCGCAGGAGTTGGTCAGCATTCAAAATGATGTCAATCGCGGTACCCAGGTATTAGAAAACCTGCTGTTACTGGCAAGACTGGATCCGACCAATATCCAGCAGCTGCCTAAAACTAATATTGATTTGAATATTATGATCAACGAGGTCCTGCAAGCCTTACAGCCCTTTGCCGTAGATAAAAACATTCAGATCCAGACTCAGGTTTTACCTCAGCTTTATATCATAGGAAATGAAAAGCTAATCTTTAGCTGTATTCGGAACCTGATTGATAATGCCATTCGTTATGCAGGGCAAAATGGTCATATATTTATTGATATGCAACAAAAGCAGCAATATATCAGCCTCACTATTGAAGATGATGGACAGGGCGTGACAGATGAGGTTTTAGAACGGCTAGGTGAGCGCTTTTATCGGGCTTTGGGTACCAAAACCCAAGGTTCAGGACTGGGACTGTCAATTTGTAAAAAGATTATTGAATTACATGCAGGAGAAATTCACTTTTCCAAATCGGCGTATGGAGGGTTAAAAGTCGAGCTGAAATTTTTAATGAATATGTAGCGCTAAAAAGCAGTATGTTTGCGCTCATACTGCTTGTTTCCACGTTTATTCTTGTTGAGTGAATTATTTTTATTTGGTCAAAATAAGACGATTATTACGGGTTAAGCGTAGACGGTATTCTTCTCCGGCATGCATAATCCGGATTTCTCGACCTAAAGAAAACAGGTTATTCGAGTGCAACATCGGTAGTGAGTGAGCTGTGTCATGATTACGGGTAAACAAGCTAAATGGTGCGTTCATTCCTTCGACTCCGTGGTATATATTGAATGGTTTAAATGATAATCATTATCGAATAGAGCTGTCAATGGATTATTTAAGATTTTATAAAAAACTTAAATTTGCTTACACTTTGTAATATTTTCATGCTGAGGAACAGGCAATGTCTAAACCCATAATTCATGTTGCCATTGCAATTTTACTGCATCAAAACAAAGTGCTGGTGGGCTGGCGTGAAGCAAAACAGCATCAGGGCAATAAACATGAATTTCCGGGAGGAAAAGTTGAAGAAGGCGAAAGCCCTTTAGCCGCCTGTCGCCGTGAAATTTATGAGGAAGTCGGTATTGGTCTGCATGACTGGCACGCGTTTGATGTGATTGTTCATGAATATGAAGATGTGATTGTGAAACTGCACTTATTTCATGCCAGCGTACCGGCAGCTTTATTGAACGAGATTCAACAGCCCTGGAGCTGGTATAGCCGTGAAGAATTGTTGAATCTAAATTTTCCCAAAGCTAACCAAGCCATGATTCAGCGTTTGTACTGGCCCCATCAAATTAAAATCTCAGATCAGCTCGAAACATTCAAGCAGTTGCGACAAGACCAGTTACTGTATTGGCGTGTTGAGGGAACACAAGCAGAAATTATTGAAATTTCAGAATTAAGTGTTGAAAAGTTATCGCGGCTGATTGTAAATGTTGATCTGTACCAGCAATTAAACTCGATTCAACAGCAAGTCATTTCCGCCATTCATTTAAAACAGTCACAACTTATGGCTTTAAAGCCGGGTGATTTACAGCTCGGTAAACGTTACCTTGCGGCATGCCATGATCTGGCGTCAATGCAGCAAGCGCAACAGATAGGGTGTGATGCAATCTTGCTGAGTCCGATATTGCCTACCGCAACCCATCCTGAAGTGGTAGCACTGGGATGGGAGCAGTTCAAGAACTGGGTTTCACAAGTTGATCTGCCGGTTTTTGCCTTGGGAGGCTTGCAGGCCGGTGATCTTGCGGGTGCTCAAGAGCAGGGTGCCTATGGCATTGCCGGGATGCGCTTTTTATAAAATAGAGGGAAGGATATATTGAGACAAGCAGTTCAATATATCCTCAAGCTTATAAGCCTTTCAGGGCTTTTTGCGCTTGTTGAATGGTTTTTTGATCTTTTCGTTGCTGTGCGGTTTTCAAAATGACCTGCCAAAGTTGTTTCTTCATGGCATTGGTTTGTGCATAACTTAAGCCACGTTTCGCCAAGGCTTCAGCATTTGCAGGCTGATTCTTTTTATTGGCAATTAACGCTAAATACAAGAAGGTTTCAGCGGACTGCGGTGCCAAACGCTGTGCTTGCAGTGCAGCAGCTTCTGCTTCATTCCATTGACCTTGCTTATAGGCGAGTTGGGTTTTTTGCATGAGTTTTTGAAATGCCGGAAGCTGGCGACCATCTTCAAACTGCTGTTTGCGCTGTTGAGCAGGAACGATCACCTGCATCTTTTTACGTTGAATTTCTTCACGTTCATAAGGCGTGATAACCACACCCGAGGGTGTTTTAACATCCTGTTTTTGTGCGGGTACGGGTTTCGGGGGCTGTTTGCTCTCGGGAGCAGGCAGGCTTTCACAGCCTGCAAACCCAATTAAACTTAAAGCGATTAGTCCATATTTATACCGTTTAAAATGCCCACTCATGCTCAACTTTCACTCTTAATTGTCATAACTACCGCTTGAAATGACCCGGTTATCAGAACCATGGTTCTGCATTTCAGTGTCACTTTCACGAATATAGTTTTCAATACTATCGTTTTGTTCAGCAGGTGCTTGATTATTTTCAGTATCAGGATTGTAAGCAGGCTCTACCTGATAACTCGGTAGACCACAAGCAGTGGCCTGGCGTGGCATATTACTGCGCAGCAATGGAATGTACATGGCACCTTCACACCCTTGTGCAGATAAATATCCACTAGAACGGTCAATCCATTGCCACTGTACATTTTCGGTCTGACGCAAGTTCACCGGTTTTTGACGCAACTGTTTCATCACGTTAATCCAGACCGGAAGTGCGCCCGAAGAACCGGTTAAGCCAGTGACCTTGTTATTATCCAGACCGAGCCAGACTACACTGACATAATTACCTGAATAACCTGCAAACCATGAGTCACGGGTATCATTGGTGGTACCGGATTTACCTGCCAGTTTTAAGTCGGCAGGGAAAGCGCTATAAGCTGCACGCCCCGTACCAGAACTCATGACCTGTTGCAGACCATAATTCAGAATATAAGCTGCAGAGGGGTCAATTGTACTTTGTACCGTTAAACCATAACGGTCCAGCAGGCGTCCGTTGGAATCCACCACCGAGCGAATAGACCGGATTGGATATTTGAAACCGCCAGTTGCAAAATTGCCGTAAATACTCATTACTTCCATCGGTGACATATCAATTGCACCGAGGAAAATCGATGGGTAGCTTGGAATATTTGAAGTCACGCCAAATTTTTTCAGGTGATTGCTAAAGGTCGAAATGCCAAATTCCTGACCCAAACGTACGGCTGCCAGGTTGTAGGAGTTTGCCAGTGCTTCGGACATCGGAACAATCCCGTGCTCACCACCACTGTAGTTTTTAGGTGTCCAGTTTTTACCTTCACTAAAAACGTTCAATGCACTATCTTCAACCGGTGTAGCCCAGTTATAACGCCCAGATTCAATCGCACTTAAATAAATCACCGGTTTAAGCAAAGAGCCGACCTGTCGTTTTGCATCCAGGGCACGGTTAAAACCGGTAAAGTCTTGGGTAGAACCTAAAGCGGCAACCAGTTCACCATTTTCAGGATGAGAAATTAAAACAGCGCCCTGCAAGTCTTTTAAACGTTTTGGATTGGCATCGGCTAAACGTGAAACAGAGGCTTTAAACGCTTCCTGGACTTTGGTTTGGGCAATCGGGTCCAGCGTGGTAAAGATTTTTAGGCCCTGATTGGTCAGATCGCCTTCCTGATATTCAGTGCGTAGCTGGCGACGTACAATATCCATGAAATCCGGGAAACGGGCAGGTCCCAAGGTTGGCTTGGCAATGACATTTAATGGACGAGCAGTTTCTCGTTCAAATTGCTCTTGGGTCAGATAGCCCATCACCAGCATATTGTTTAATACAATATCACGGCGTTTTTTGGCGCCTTCCGGGTTTTTCCAAGGATTAAACAGGGAAGGTCCTTGTACCAAACCGACTAAATAAGCCTGTTGAGCAATATTCAGTTCACGTAGCGGTAAGCCAAAATAAAACTGTGATGCCAGACCATAGCCATTAATGGAATAATTGCCATTTTGTCCCAGATTCACTTCGTTTAAATACGCTTCCAGAATTTCATCTTTGTCATAATGAAGTTCAATCAGCATCGCCATGAGAGCTTCATTGACTTTACGTTTTAAAGTTTTTTCTGGGCTTAAATAGAAATTCTTCACCAGCTGCTGGGTCAGGGTTGAACCACCTTGACGTTTGCCACCGGTAATATTGCTGACTACAGCACGTGCTGTACCACGAACCGAGATGCCATGATGATGGTAAAAGTTACGGTCTTCAGTTGATATCAGGGCTTCAATGAGCGGTTTAGGCACACTATTGAGCTTAATCAGCACACGGTCTTCATTATGCTGTGGATAAATTCCGCCAATCAGTAAAGGTTCTAAACGTGCAATACCGGTAGAAGACGGTTTAGTCGCACTGACTTCACCAATCTGATTGTCGCTAAAAGTGACTTTTAATACTTGCTCGGGTTCAACGCTGTCACCAAAGTCGAAGCCGCGGGTATGTACATACAGGGCATCACCGGAAGTGACATAACTGCCAGAATGGGCATAACTATCAGAATTCTTATAGCCCAGAAGTTTGAGTTCTTGAGTGAAGTCCGTCTGGTTGACGGGTGCATTGGTATAAATTTCCAAAGGACGGGCAAAAACTTTTGCCGGAATATCCCAGCGTTGTCCTTCAAACTTATTACGTACAATATTGTCCATCCGGATTAAATAGACACTAAAAACTAAGAAGACGCCAATGACTACTATTGAAAAAATAAGAGCCAGTAAACCGATGCCGCGTTCAGACTTCATCAATGATTATAAGATCCAAATAAATTGTGCTAATCATGCGAAGCTTTTCATTTTTTTGCAATAATTAATCTGTGAATGGAGATAAAATATAATAATAAGCTGCACAAAATATTTGTAATGAGTTTTTGATTTTATAAAAGATATTCTGTTCAATATGAAAACCGGATTTGCAAAGAATATGTGCATATTAAAGCAAGTCCACAGTATTCAGTATCTAAGTTGTTCCAATACAAGCAATTTTGTAAATTGGATGACTTTTATTCTAAAAACCCATGCCGATTTTAGTCATGCCAGCATACCCAATAAAGTGACCTGAATAGCAGACTAAAAACTGGCTGAGCCTTTGAATTCGCAAGATTGTCAGCGCAATCTGAACTGAAAGTTTTTTAAAATGAACAGGGTTAATGCTATGATAGGCAGGAATCGTAGCGGAGCGATGACCCAGGTGCAAATTTCACATAAAACTTTTCGGAACATTGGATTAATAGGCCGTCCAGATAAATCCTCCGTCGTGGAAACTTTAAGTCTTATTCATGACCATCTTTTAAGTTTAGGTTTACATCCGGTTTTTGATTCGGAAACAGCAGCGCTAGTCCCGTATAGCAACACACAAACAGTAAGCCGAAGTTTACTCGGTGAAGTGGTAGATCTGGTGATTGTGGTGGGCGGTGATGGCTCTTTACTGCATGCTGCACGTGCCCTGGTCAGACATAATACCCCTGTCATTGGGGTGAACCGTGGTCGTTTGGGCTTTTTAACCGATATCAAGCCGACCGAGGTTATTTTTAAACTGGACCAGGTGCTAAAAGGCGAGTTTCAGCTCGATCGCCGGTTCTTGCTGGAAATGGAAATCCGTTCCAAAGGTGAAAGTATTTATGATGCCATTGCCCTGAATGATGTAGTTCTACATTCAGGCAAGTCGGTGCATATGATTGACTTCGAACTTAATATTGATGGTCAGTATGTCTATCGTCAGCATAGTGATGGCTTGATTGTTTCGACCCCTACAGGCTCTACCGCTTATGCGCTTTCTGGTGGTGGACCGATTATCCACCCAAGTATGGATGCCATTTCTTTGGTGCCGATGCATCCGCATACCTTGTCTTCACGTCCCATTGTGGTCGGTGGACATAGCGAAATTAAGATTATTATTCGTGAAAATCGTGTCTTGCCGATGGTCAGTGCCGATGGTCAACACAGTGTTTCACTCAGTGTTGGGGATAGTTTGCATATCCGTAAACATCCATTTAAATTGAATCTCCTTCATCCACCCGGTTATGATTTCTATATCGCTTGTCGTACCAAACTGGGTTGGAATCAAGATTTTGACTCTTTACAACAGCAGGATTAAATGATGAATATTGAACAAATGCTGGCCGTACTCGATCCTGAAATTGTTGCGCGTTTAAAGACAGCAGTGGAAATTGGTAAATGGCCAAATGGCGTAGCGCTCACCAAAGAGCAGCGTCAGACCTGTATGCAGGCAGTTTATGCTTGGGAAATGAAAAATTTGCCTGAAACTGAACGTAGTGGCTATATTGACCGTGGTACCAAAGAAGAAGATGAACACTGCGATTCACATGATCCAAAGCAAGATGAAGAGTTTAAGCCGATTCGTTTTGTTTAAATATTTATGTGCAATAAAAAAGACACTGCGGTGTCTTTTTTATTGATTCCTAGCTTAAATTAAAGCACATCACGGCCACACAAAGTTTCAAGCCTTCAGGAGACTTTGTGTAGGCAGGATTTTTACTTTTGACAGGGCAAAAGTAAACAAAACCCTTTGTTGTGCTGATGATACATCCTTGTATCACAGCACAACGATCGGCGTCCTGCCGATCTCATGTGATTAAATGCTTTTTTTAGAGTTTGAAAAACAATAAGGCAAAATAGAGCATTACTTACTCGGGTATTTATCTACAAACCTAATCAAATAATTTTTCGGTTTGCCCACAGCTCTTTGGCTTTTAGCATTGCCTCATCATACGAATCACAAGCACCCAGGGTATATAACGCAATTCCCATGGTTTCAGTCACTGCAATTTCGCCATATTCATGATGCTGCTTGCCTTCCCAAACCGCTTTAAAAACTGCCAAGTCGAGTTCTTCTTCAATTGGACTACGGCTTACGGTCAGTTTAGGCAATTCATGTTCGTACAGTTCGCCATTTTTAATCCCGCAGATTAAGGTCTTGGCATCCGGATTACGCTCAAACTCACCACCTTCACCTTTAATCACCGCACTATTTTGATAGCCCAGTTTAAACGCAGCCTGCTGGTGTGAGGCACGATAGGCCGGATGGAAAATAGCCTGCATGGTGGCTTTGGCATTAAATGGATTAATTAGACGCGCTAAAGTATGAATAGGGGAGCGCAAGCCCATTACATTACGTAAGGAAATCAAATCACTCAAAATCGGAGAAATTGCTTCTAATGGTATATAGGCAAAATTGCGTTGTTGTAATTGTTGTTCCACATCTGTGTCATTTTGGCAAATAGCATAACCGAGATATTCCAATACCTGTTCGGTATAAAGACGGTTAATGGTATGTCCCGATGCACCATGCATCACCACTTTGTAGCCATGTTGGGCTAAGGTCAGCGCAGCCAGTAAAAACCAGGGATAATGTTTACGCTTGCCGGCATAGGAAGACCAGTCCAGGCCTACATCTAGCGTTTTGAAATTGAGCTGATCACGCGTGGCCTGTACAAAGCCGGCCAGCTCATCTACAGATTCCTCTTTAACACGAAGTAGCATCAAGAAGGCACCCAACTGCACATCCAAGACTTCATCTTTTAAGATCATGCTGAATGCTTGATAGGCTTCGTCAAAAGTCAGGGAGCGGGCACCATTTTTTCCTTTTCCCACAATACGAACAAACTGAGCAAAAGGATGTTCAAAATCTTTATATATATTTCGTTTGGTATTCATAGTGCAATTTCAGCATCAACCCTGATCAATGGCTACAGTTTACTTTGATACTGGCTATTTTTCTGCATGATTTTGAGGATTAAATTTGAGTCAGTTAGACCATAGTCTAAGAGGTGCTGTGTATTATTTAACCTAATTTAACATTTGAGGCAAAACAAAGCTTTAAAAAACAGGTAAAATTTAACCTAGTTTTAATATGTGTTCATCTCCTGATCAATCCTCTGACTTTTAATCAGAGCCTAATGTGCTTTTTGAGCACATTTACATATTTAGTTTCTTACAGTATTGAGGGTTTCTTGATACTTTGGTGCTCTTTTATCTTTGATAAAGGAGTTTTGGGCTGTTTATTTTTTGAAAATAGACAAAATCTGAATATTTCTGATTAAGAAATATATCGTGAAGTAATGTCATGGCTAAAAAACCAATCTATAAGTCGCTGTATTTTCAAGTAATCGTTGCCATTATTTTGGGGGTGATTGTTGGGCATTTTTACCCAAGTTCATCTGTAATTGTTGACGGCGTTAAGCAAAGTGTTCCCGGCTTGGGCGAGCAATTAAAACCATTGGGTGATGCTTTCATTAAGCTCATCAAAATGATTATTGCACCCGTGATTTTCTGTACTGTGGTGAGCGGTATCGCAGGTATGGAAAGCATGAAATCTGTGGGTAAAACAGGTGGTATTGCGCTGCTCTACTTCGAGGTAGTATCAACACTTGCATTAATTATCGGTCTGGTGGTGATCAATATTGCAAAACCGGGTGTAGGTATGAACATCGATCCTGCAACTTTAGATACCTCAGGTATTTCGAAGTATGTAGAGTCCGGTGCATCTCAATCGACACTTGATTTCTTTATGAACATCATTCCGAATACGGTGGTCGGTGCCTTTGCCGAAGGTGAAATTCTTCAAGTCCTTTTATTCGCATTGCTGTTTGGTTTCGCATTACATAAATTAGGCGATGCAGGTAAACCCGTCCTTAAATTCATCGATCAAATTTCACATGTGTTCTTTAACATCGTAAACATGATCATGAAACTTGCGCCGATTGGTGCATTTGGTGCGATGGCATTCACGATTGGTAAATACGGTATTGGTTCACTGGCTCAGTTAGCTCAATTGATCATCTGTTTCTATATTACTTGTTTACTGTTCATTTTCATTGTATTGGGTAGTATTGCACGTTTCTGCGGTTTCAGTATTTTGAAAATGATCCGTATGATTCGAGAAGAGTTATTGATTGTACTGGGTACATCATCTTCTGAATCCGTACTGCCACGTATGTTGAAGAAACTGGAAATTGCGGGTTGTGAAAAGTCTGTGGTGGGTCTGGTGATTCCTACAGGTTATTCATTTAACCTGGATGGTACTTCAATCTACCTGACTATGGCTGCAATCTTTATTGCTCAGGCCACCAATACCCAGCTTGATCTGGCTCATGAAATTACGCTTTTAGCGGTGCTGTTGATCTCTTCTAAAGGGGCTGCGGGTGTAACAGGTTCTGGCTTCATTGTTATGGCAGCAACCTTGTCTGCGGTTGGACATATCCCGGTAGCAGGTTTGGCATTGATTCTGGGTATTGACCGCTTCATGTCTGAAGCACGTGCCTTGACCAATCTGGTGGGTAACTCATTGGCGACAATTGTGGTTGCGAAATGGGTGGGTCAATTAGACACGGCTCAGTTAAATGAAGCATTAAACAATCCTGAAATGGTTGACCAAAAAATGCAGGAAGAAGCGAATCAAGCGCACGCTTAATCGATTCTGATTGTAAAAAGGGAGCTTCGGCTTCCTTTTTTATTGACCTTAAAGTCATAAAATAAGATCGTTATAGTTCATGACACAGCCTAATAAAATGAATAGGATAGCAAAGTAGAACAAATAACAATGACGAAAGACAAGGACGCTATATGTTGGCTTATGATGCTGATTTAGAATTATTCCGTGACAACTTCAAACGCTTTTTGAATGAGCATATTGCACCGCATTATGAACAGTGGGAACAGGAAGGCATTATGCCTCGTTCGATCTGGAATTTGCTGGGCGAAAATGGTTTCTTATGTGTGGATGTACCGGAAGAATATGGCGGTTATGGCGTTCCGACACATTATTCACTGATGCTGGTAGAAGAGTCTGCACGTGCCGGATATAGCGCCATATCAACCGGGATTTCATGTCACTCTGAAATTGCCGCACCTTATATTTTGCATATTGGAACGGAAGAGCAAAAGCAGTACTGGCTGCCAAAAATGGTGACCGGTGAAGTGGTTGGTGCGATTGGCATGACGGAGCCGGGTGCCGGTTCCGACTTGCAAGCAATGCGTACCAATGCCATCTTGCAGGACGATCATTATCTGCTGAATGGTTCCAAAACCTTTATCTCTAATGGTCAACATGCTGACCTGGTGGTTTTGGCAGCTAAAACGGATCCGCAAGCTCGTGCAAAAGGAGTGTCTTTGTTGCTGCTGGATACCCATCTGGAAGGCTTTAAAAAGGGCACCAACCTCAACAAAATTGGTTTGCATTCACAAGATACTTCAGAGCTATTCTTCGATAATATCAAGGTGCCTAAAGATCAGTTGCTGGGGCAGGCAGGACAAGGTTTTGCCTATTTAATGCAGGAATTGCCACGTGAGCGTACCGCCATTGCCGCGACAGCGATTGGTGCGATTCGTGGTTCAATTGATGTCACCATTGCCTATGTGAAAGAACGCCAAGCCTTTGGCCAGCCGATTAGCCAGTTCCAGAATACCCGTTTTGTTCTGGCTCAGGCGAAAATAGAGGAGCAGGCAACCGCTGCTTTTTATAATCAAAATGTTGAACTTTATATGCAAGGTAAACTGGATGTAGAAACTGCCGCAGCCTTAAAAAGTTTTGCAACCGATATGCAGATGAAAATAGCGGATAAGCTGTTACAGCTGTTTGGCGGTTATGGCTACATGACAGAATATCCAATTTCACGTTTCTTTGTAGATGCCCGAATTCAGCGGATTTACGGTGGAACCAATGAAATTATGAAAGAGATTGTGGCGCGTAGTTTATTGGGGCGTTAATTCATCAATAACAAGCTGCAATAAAAAAGAGTGAAGCAGAACTGCACCCTAAAAGCTGGACGCCAAGTCTGACTTTGCAGGGTGCTTTTTTATTGATTTAAAACCATTAAACTTTCTTCAATAAAAGCGGGTAAATCGTCAGGTGAGCGCGATGAAATATACAGATTATTATCATTGACCACACCAACATCATAATAGACTGCACCGGCATTAATCAGATCTTTTGCGACCGTTTTAAAGGTGGTCATTAAGCGACCTTTTACGACTTTGGCAGTAATTAATAACTGCGGACCGTGACAGATACTCAAAATAGGTTTCTGTGCATGGGCAAAGTTCCGCACAAAATCCACGAAGCGATCATCACCACGCAGTCGGTCTGGAGAATATCCGCCAGGAATAAGTAGGGCATCAAAATCATGTACGGTGACATCATCTATACTTTGGTCAATAGTCACAGCGGACTTGCGCTTATGACCATAGACAATATTGCCTGCCTTGTTTTCAATATTTAAAACACTATGGCGTGCAGCGCGAAAGGCGTGCACGGGTTCTGAATATTCAACATCTTCAAAATCATGAGTCACTAAAACTGCGATTCTTTTTGACATTATTGTTGTTCCGAATTGCTTTGTTCACAGACTATAAATTAAACATTAAACTTTTGTGATGGAGTTTGGTAAATTACTCTTGCATATATAAAATTGACGTAGATAAATATTTTTATATATTCATAAGTATTTGTAAAAATTAAAAAAATAAGAGATAAACTTTTGTTTCTACTTATGTCGAAATCTGGCTCGTAGAATTTTTCCGATGATTGACTTTGCAAGTTCGTTTCATCTGTCTCTCTGAATTTTGGAATTAGATTGTAGTCGAGTAGTCTTTACAGCGTTTATAAGGAATAAAAACGGCACAGTATTAAGTGTTTTTAACGATGAGCTTATTTGCAAATAACGATAAATTTATTCAATGAAATGACATAAAATCGTCAGCCCGATGGCCGAATTAGAAATCTACAGTTGCATTTCAATTTTGATCAAATGGGTAAAAGGTCATTAATTTTAAAAATTCATTGCAAAAACATGGAGAATAAAATTGCTGATTAAATCAACTGTATGTTTTTAAGACTGAATCAATCAAAGTCTTATTGCGTAACATTTGAAAGCTAACTATTGTTATACTGTTTGCATAACGTTTTTGAAGGGCAACATAACAATGATCCAAGACGATCAAAACACGACGACTTCTCTTGACCTTGCTCAAATCCGTGAGGATATTGATTCTGTAGATCAACAGATTCAACAGCTTATTAACCGACGCGCAAAATTAGCTGAAGCGGTGGCAAAAGCAAAATTTGCAGCTGAAGAGAATCCATTGTTTTACCGTCCTGAACGTGAAGCACAAGTTTTGCGCAATGTTATGCAGCGTAATGAAGGGCCATTGTCGGATGTCACCATGGCGCGTTTGTTCCGTGAAATCATGTCTGCGTGTCTGGCATTGGAAGCTCCACAAAGTATTGCTTTTCTGGGGCCTGTCGGTACCTATACCCATTCAGCCGTATTGAAACATTTCGGACAGGATGCCATTGTCCGTCCGCTTCCAACCATTGATGAAGTTTTCCGTGAAGTCGAAGCGGGTAGTGCGCATTATGGTTTAGTCCCTGTTGAAAATTCGTCTGAAGGTGTGGTGAACCATACTTTGGACTGTTTCAAATCTTCCCACTTAAACGTGATTGGTGAAGTTGAGCTGCGTATTCATCACCAGTTCCTGATTTCATCGAATACCCGTAAAGACAGCATTAAACAGATTTATGCGCATCAGCAGACCTTGGCACAATGCCGTGGCTGGTTAGATGCACATTATCCGGGTGTGGAACGGGTGGCTTTAAGTTCCAATGCTGAAGCTGCACGCCGTATTCGCAATGAATGGCATTCAGCTGCAATTGCGTCCGAAGTGGCTGCCAATATTTATGACCTGGAAATCCTGCACAGCAATATTGAAGACAATCCGGAAAATACCACACGCTTCCTGGTGATTGGCCGTGAAAAAGTACCGCCAAGTGGTAATGACAAAACCTCATTGCTGATTTCAGCGCATGACCGTGCCGGTGCCTTGCTGGAAATTCTGGCACCCTTTGCCAAACACAACATTAGTTTAACCAGTATTGAAACCCGTCCTGCATTGCCTGAAAAATGGGCCTATGTGTTCTTTATTGACTTAGAAGGCCATGTTGATCAGGACAATGTCAAAGCGGCGATTGAAGAAATTCGTCCTTTGGTGAAAGAAGTTCGAGTATTGGGTTCATATCCTATTGCAGTTTTATAAATCACTGTGGTGATCGGCTTAATTTTTTAATTTTAAGCTGATCCCTTTTATCACTTGAAATAGCTGGAAGAGTAACATGTCGTTTGTCCCTGCCAATGAAGGCATCTCAAAGTTAAAGCCTTATCAACCAGGTAAACCTATTAGTGAACTTGAGCGTGAGTTAGGGATTACTGATATTGTCAAATTGGCCTCGAATGAAAATCCGTTGGGCTGTTCTGACAAAGTCAAACAGGCTGTGGCAGCTGAACTGGCTGAAATTGGCCGCTATCCGGACGGTGGCGGTTTTATTTTAAAAGACCAGATTCAGGCACAATTCGGTGTGACTGCTGACCGTATTACTTTGGGTAATGGTTCAAACGATTTACTGGAAATGTTTGCCCGTGCATTCGTATCAGAAAAAGATTCTGTGATCTACAGCCAGCATGCATTTGCCGTATATGCCTTGGTCACTCAAGCGATTAATGCAGAAGCGATTGAAGTACCGGCCAAAGGTTTTGCTCATGATCTGAATGCTATGGCTGCGGCAATTCAAGACAATACCAAACTGATTTTTATTGCCAATCCAAACAACCCGACCGGAACTTGGTTTGAAGAAGCTGAATTTGAAGCCTTCATGCAAAAAATTCCGGCCAATGTGATTGTGGTTCTGGATGAAGCTTATGTGGAATATTTCCCGGAAAACTTTAATAGCTTAAAATTCTTAGAACAATATCCAAACATTATTGTCAGCCGTACCTTGTCTAAATGTTATGGTTTGGCAGCGCTGCGTGTTGGTTTTGCCTTGGCATCGAAAGAGGTTACTGACTTCTTAAACCGTATTCGTCAGCCGTTTAACGTGAACCATTTAGCTATGGTCGCTGCGGTTGCTGCACTGAAAGATGAAGACTTTATTGAGCAATCGCGTATTGTCAATAAAGCAGGCATGAAACAGCTGGAACAGGGCTTTGCTGCACTGGGCTTAAACTATGTACCTTCACGTGCCAACTTTATTTTGGTCGATGTACAGACTGATCCTGCGCAAACCTTCAATGCCTTGTTAAAAGAAGGCGTGATTGTACGTCCTGTGGGTATTGCAAATCATCTGCGTGTATCGATTGGTACGGAAGCGGAAAATGCGAAGTTCCTGACAGCACTGGCGAAAGTACTCGATTTAGCGCCTGATGCGGTAGAGGAAAAAGCTTAAGCCATGTCTCAGCCACTGTTTGAAAAAGTTGCCTTTATTGGACTTGGGCTGATTGGCTCAAGTCTGGCGCGTGTCATCATTGCTGAAAAACTGGCAAAACAGATTGTTGCCTCTACACGTTCACAAAAAACGCTGGAAGATGCAAAGGCGCTTGGACTGATTCAAGAGGGCTATAGCAATCCTGTAGACGCAGTGCAAGGTGCAGATCTGGTGGTTTTGGCTTTGCCTGTGCGTGCGACACAAAAGGTGTTAGAAACCATCAAGCCTTATCTGTCAGAGAACACCATCATTACCGATGTAGGCAGTACCAAAGGCAATGTGGTGGATGCAGCCAAAGCCGTATATGGTGAGAACCTGCCGGCAGGTTTTGTTCCGGGTCATCCGATTGCGGGTGCCGAACATACTGGCGTGCATGCAGGTAAGGTCGATTTGTTTGCCAATCACAAAGTCATTTTGACACCGTTACCAAGCAGTGGTGACTGGGCTGTGGATAAACTGGTTCAACTGTGGCAAGCTGCCAAGGCAGAAGTGATTTGCATGGATGTAGACAAGCACGATGAAGTGTTGGCACATACCAGCCATCTTCCGCATTTGATGGCATTTAACCTGGTTGAGCAGCTGGCCAACCGAGAAGATAATCTGGATATTTTCCGTTATGCCGCTGGTGGCTTCCGTGATTTCTC
>Ga0308165_1003707_pt1 | contig 16085 bp, 16 predicted proteins | sample PhyWR2_FD_201032 | JGI IMG/M metagenome (GOLD analysis project Ga0308165, IMG submission 201032) | Phyllosphere microbial communities from UC Gill Tract Community Farm, Albany, California, United States - DLSLW.R2 | ecosystem: Host-associated > Plants > Phyllosphere > Unclassified | place: USA...
ATATCGCCTTTCTGAACAAAGACCCAAAAATGCCAGCCAGTGCCGCTGGCATTTTCCTGTTCGATGTCACCTAATCTGCCTGGCCCTGCGCCAGTCCAATCACCCGGGCAAACATCTGCCGCATCAACGGTGGGATGGCCTCTGGCCCGCGTTCCGCCGCCGACGTAGCCACTGCGATCGCCAGTTCAGGCTTGGAGCTCTGGTGAATCGCTTTAGTAATAATACGCCTGGAACTCATCGGAACGTTTAACGGCAGGTGCGCCATCTGATGATAGACATCCTGAAAGCCGTGCTGAAAGAGAAAATTTTCCATATCCAGCGCCGGTAACTGCGTCAGAAAACGCGGCTCCGGTTCACCCGGCTGTAACTGAGTGCGTGCCGTGCTGGCATATTTATTCCCCGCCTGATCACCGTCAGTCAGGACATGCCAGGCGATCCCCATGCGCCGGGCAAACTTCAGTAGCGGTTTTAACCCCGACTGCGCAAACTCAATTACCTTTACCCCTTCAGCAGCGAAGTTGTAACCGCACTGCTGCGCCAGCTCATTCATGATCCAGACTTCGGTTTCCCCCTCCACCAGCAGCCAGCAACGGGCAAACAGCGCAGCAGGCCGGTTGACCCGAATATGGAAGCCGATGCGCCGGCTCTCTTCGGCACTCAACCCCTCCAGACCGATACGCCAGGCCGCTACGCGCGAAGGTCCACGCACCAGACGACAGACGTTTTCTATCGGCACCTGCGACAGCAGCTCCGGCGAATTAGTGGTGGCGATTTTTTGCAGCGGCAGCAGCCTCAGCAGGTTCCAGGCTACTGACAGCATTATCGGATGCAGCCGGGTTTCGGGATCTTCAATCAGCAGCAGCGGGCGGGCACCAGCGGCCAGCGGAACGTCTCCTCGTGCCTCAATCAGCAAGGTAAACATCTGCAGCAGAATAAGCTGACGGCTGCGGGAGTCGGTTCCGGCAATCAGCTGATTCAGGTGATCCAGCGCCCGCCATCCCTGTCTCCCCTCGCGCGTCTGCGGATCCCGTAGCCTGACCTCGTTGCCCGCATCGGGCGGCTGTACCAGAAAGTAGTGCTGCATCAGTTGCTGCATCGTCTTCAGCCCCTGCCGCAGCACCTCATCGCTGAGCTGTTGCGGATGGTGCTCCAGATCGCGCGCCAGCGTCTCCATACCCGCCAGTAGCTCAGGATGTGCAGTGGGGAGCGGCGCACTACTCCGCGTCCGCTTACTGAAACGCGCATCGCGCAATCGCAGAACCGGATACCGTTTCAGCAAAAGATCGATGGCCGCCGCGCAGTTCTGCTCGGGTAGCAGCTGGTAGTTCAGGTCAACAAAACGACGGCGGGTTTCGATACCGCTGTCACGCCAGGTGGCGCTGACGCTGTAACAGAGCTGACGCTGGCCCCTGGCATCACGCTGCCAGAAAGTTGAGAGCACCGCATCCGGGTCGTTGCCGTCATCACGAAAGTGGAACACCACCGACAGACGGCGCATCGGATCGGTCACATCGCCCGGAGTGAAATGGAAATCAGCCTCGGTAAAAACATAGGCCGGTTCATGGGGCGAAAGTAGCAGGCTCAGGGCATCCAGCAGACTGGACTTGCCCCAGGCGTTCTCACCAATCAGCAGATTGGTCTGGGTTAAAGGCAGTGAGAGCTTATTGATACCGCGGAAACCGCGAATGTCGATATGTTCCAGAATCATAGGCGTCCATCCTCAGTTTATAAACAGCCTGGTTGCAGCCAGCGAGCCGGTCAAGCCGCTTTCTCAGGGTTTACTCCGTTACGCTTTTTCGCTAGCGTGTGGCCTCTTCCACCATGGATGGCCCTTATCGCTATGTACTCCGGACTCCTGATTATTCTGTTGCCGCTGATCGCTGGCTGGCTGCTACCGTTCCGTCAAACCGCAACCCTGCGCCGGGTCAATCAGCTGCTGGGCTGGATGGTTTACGTCATTCTGTTCTTTATGGGCATCAGCCTGGCCTTTCTCGACAACCTGAGCAGCAATCTGCTGGCGGTATTTCACACCGCGCTGGTAGCGGCCTTCTGCATTCTGCTGTGCAACCTGCTGGCGCTGCGCGGGCTGGAAAAATATGCCCCCTGGCAGCATGCGCATCGGCAGGAGAAACTGCCCTCGCGGCTGCATATGGCGCTGGACTCCCTGAAGCTGTGCGGCGTGGTTGTCATCGGTTTTCTGCTTGGCCTGACCCAGTGGCCACTGCTGCAACACGCTTCGACGGCCAGTGAATATGCGCTGATTTTCCTGCTGTTTCTGGTGGGCATTCAGCTGCGCGGCAGCGGCATGACGCTGCGTCAGATTATCCTGAACCGTCGTGGCCTGCTGGTTGCCAGCGTGGTGCTGGTCAGCGCGCTTGTCGGCGGCATGATTGCGGCGTTGCTGCTGGGCGTGCCGCTGAAAACCGGTCTGGCGTTAGCCAGCGGTTTTGGCTGGTACTCTCTCTCCGGCATTCTGATGACCGAAGCTTTTGGTCCGGTCATCGGCAGCGCCGCCTTCTTCAACGACCTGATACGTGAACTGGTGGCAATCATGCTCATTCCGGCGCTGATTGGCCGTCATCGCTCCAGCGCACTGGGCCTGTGTGGCGCCACCTCAATGGACTTTACCCTGCCGGTGCTACAGCGGGCGGGCGGCAATGAGATCGTCCCGGCCGCCATTGTGCACGGCTTTGTGATGAGCCTGCTGGCCCCGATTCTTATCGCCCTCTTCTCCGCCTGAATCCTGTCTGATATGCGCTGAGCTCTGCCAGCGCATTTTTTCACGCCTGCTTTTCTGCCGTGTCGTCTACGCTTCTTTTTTCGGTTCTGGTCACGTCACTCTTCAGGGCGGGCCGACAAAGGAGAAGAGCATGAAACAAACCGTCGCGGCGCTGGTCGCCAAAACGCTGGAAAGCGCGGGCGTAAAACGCATCTGGGGCGTCACCGGGGATTCCCTTAACGGCCTGAGCGACAGTCTTAATCGCATGGGCACCATTGAATGGATGCCGACGCGTCACGAAGAAGTCGCCGCATTCGCAGCGGGCGCGGAAGCGCACATCAGCGGTGAACTGGCGGTCTGCGCCGGCTCCTGTGGGCCAGGCAACTTACATCTGATCAACGGTCTATTCGATTGCCATCGTAACCGCGTTCCTGTTCTGGCGATTGCCGCGCATATTCCTTCCAGCGAAATCGGCAGCGGCTATTTTCAGGAAACCCATCCGCAGGAGCTGTTCCGTGAATGCAGCCACTACTGCGAACTGGTTTCGAACCCTGAGCAGCTACCGCAGGTGCTGGGCATCGCGATGCGTAAAGCGATTCTGAATCGTGGCGTCTCGGTGGTGGTGCTGCCTGGGGATGTCGCGCTTAAACTGGCGCCAGAAAGCGCCAGCGGGGAATGGTATCCACCACAGTTGCCGCAGGTCCTGCCACAGCCCGCCGAACTGGCGCAACTGGCGCAAACGCTGAACGAAGCCAGCGATATTACGCTGCTGTGCGGCAGTGGCTGCGCAGGGGCGCATCAGGAGGTGGTGGCGCTGGCAGAAGCGCTGAAAGCTCCTATCGTCCATGCGCTGCGTGGCAAAGAACACATCGAATATGACAACCCTTATGATGTCGGTATGACCGGTCTGATCGGTTTCTCATCCGGTTTCCACGCCATGATGAATGCCGGGACGCTGGTGTTGCTGGGCACGCAGTTCCCCTATCGCGCCTTCTATCCGGAAAAGGCTAAAATCATCCAGATCGACATCAATCCGGGCAGCCTTGGGTCACATTGTCACGTCGATCAGGCCTATGTCGGCGATGTGAAAAGCACACTGCAGGCGCTGCTGCCGCAACTGACGCACAAAAGCGATCGCAGCCATCTCGACAGCGCGGTTAAGCACTATGGCGAGGCGCGCAAAAGTCTGGACGAGCTGGCGCAGCCCAACGACAAGCAGCCGATCCATCCGCAATATCTGGCACAGCAGATCAGCCACTACGCCAGTGATGACGCCATCTTTACCTGCGATGTCGGGACACCGACCGTCTGGGCGGCGCGCTATCTGAAGATGAACGGCAGACGTCGCCTGCTGGGTTCGTTTAACCACGGCTCAATGGCGAACGCGATGCCACAGGCGCTGGGCGCGCAGTCGATTGATCGCAATCGTCAGGTGGTGGCACTGTGTGGTGACGGCGGCTTCAGCATGCTGATGGGGGATTTTATCTCGCTGGCGCAACTGAAAATGCCGGTCAAACTGGTGATTTTCAACAACAGCGTGCTGGGCTTTGTGGCGATGGAGATGAAAGCGGGTGGCTATCTCACCGATGGCACCGAGCTGGAGAATCCTGACTTTGCCGCTATCGCCGAGGCCTGCGGTATCCGGGGCATCCGGGTGGAAAAGGCATCTGATCTCAATGGCGCGCTGGAGCAGGCGTTTGCCCACGATGGCCCGGTGCTGGTGGATGTCATTACCGCCAAAGAGGAACTGGCGATGCCGCCGGAGATCAAAATGGAGCAGGCTAAAGGCTTCAGTCTTTACATGCTGCGCGCCATCATGAATGGTCGCGGTGATGAGGTGGTAGAACTGGCGAAAACCAACTGGCTGCGGTAAAACAGAGACTCCATCCAGGCGGGCGCGATGCCCGCCTTTTTTTATCTTCCGCCACGTTCAGGAGCATAGGGTGATCGATTTACGCAGTGATACCGTAACCCGGCCCAGCGCCGCCATGTTAAGCGCGATGATGTCTGCCGAAACCGGTGATGACGTCTACCGTGACGATCCCACCGTAAATGCGCTGGAGGCGGAAGCCGCACGGCTGAGCGGCAAAGCAGCGGCGCTGTTTTTCCCGACCGGCACCCAGGCGAATCTGGTGGCGCTACTCAGCCATTGCGAACGCGGCGATGAATATATCGTGGGTCAGCAGGCGCACAACTACAAATATGAGGCGGGCGGTGCGGCAGTGCTGGGCAGTATTCAGCCACAGCCGATTCTGGCCGCCGACGATGGTACGCTGCCGCTCGACGTAGTAGCGGCCGCCATCAAGCCGGACGATATTCACTTTGCCCGCACCCGCCTGCTGAGTCTGGAGAACACGCATCACGGTAAAGTCCTGCCGCTGGCGTATCTGGAACAGGCGTGGACCTTTACCCGCGAGCACCAGCTGGCGCTGCACATTGATGGCGCACGCATTTTCAATGCGGTAGTCGCGCAGCAGACCACGCTGGCGGCGATTGCCCGCTACTGCGACACCCTGACTATCTGTCTCTCCAAAGGTCTGGGCACGCCTGTCGGTTCTCTGCTGTGTGGCGACACGGCGCTGATTGAGCGCGCACGTCGCTGGCGTAAAATGACCGGCGGCGGCATGCGCCAGGCCGGTATTGTGGCGGCGGCGGGTCTCTATGCGTTAGAACACAACGTGGCGCGGCTGCAGGAGGATCATGACAATGCCGCCTGGCTGGGACAGCAGTTGCATGAGCTGGGCGTTCAGGTCATCGATCAGCAGACCAACATGCTGTTTGTGGCGGTGCCGGAAGCCCAGGTCAAACCATTGGGTGAGTGGATGAAGGTGCGCGGCGTGTTAATCAGCGCAGGAATCCGCACCCGTCTGGTCACGCATCTGGATGCTGATCGCGCGGCGCTGGCGCAGGTCGTCGCCCACTGGAAGGCGTTTTTACACCAATAATCCGCTATTGCGCCGCGCCATATTTATGCAGTAGCGCGGCGGCTATCGCGGCGGTTTCTGCATCGGGCTGCCCGCGATAATCCGCAGGCCGGAAATGCATCTGAAACGCGGCGATCACCCTCTGCTGTTCACGCATGCTCATTCCTGCCGTCACCGGATAGCCGTAACGCTGTAAACTTTCCAATAGTGGCTCCACGGGCACCACCGCATGCGGATCCTGACCCGCTAAATGAAACGCGACCTGCCGGGCATCGGGCCAGGCACCCATTCCGCGCTGGGCCAGCTGTTGCCACGGAAAGAGTGGGCCGGGATCCTGCTTACGCTGCGGCGCGATATCACTGTGACCCACAATATTTTCCGGTGCGATGCCGTAGCGCTGTGCAATATCGCGCAGCAGCGCCTCCAGCGTGGTGATCTGTGCGGTGGTAAACGGCTGCCATTCAAGACCCGTAAGGGTCCGGCGATAACCCTGGTTTACCAGTTCGATACCAATCGAGGTGTCATTGATGCGGCTGGCTCCGCGCCAGAAGCTTGGCCCGGCATGCCAGGCAAGCTGCTGCTCCGGCACCAGTTGCCAGATAACGCCTTTCCCGGCGCGCTGTGGCGGCTGGCGGGGGATCAGATAGTGGGCGCTGACTTCCCGATCGGTCAGGGTCGCCAGCGACGAAGAAAAATCTTCGGCGGTGTAGTGGATCACTATCACCTTCACCCGCGGTCGCGCGCCCTGCGCCGGATGCCGCAGATCGGCCCAGTAGCCGTCACGGGATTCTATCCCGGACTGGCAGCCCGCCAGCAGCAGCGCCAGTATCAGCCACAGCCACCGTTTCAACGAATGATCACCGCCGTGCCGCTGACGCTCACCATCAGCATGCTGCCATCTTTGCCGACCGTTTCGTAGTCAATATCGATACCGACCACGGCGTTGGCGCCCAGCGCTTTTGCCTGCTCCTCCAGCTCTTCAAACGCGATCTCTCGCGCTTTACGCAGCTCTTTCTCGTAAGCACCGGAGCGGCCACCGACCACATCACGGATGCCAGCGAAAAAGTCACGGAAGATGTTGGCACCCAGAATCGCTTCACCGGTGACGACGCCACAATATTCGCTGATGCTGTGACCTTCCAGCGTGGGGGTTGTTGAAAATTTCATCGCATTCTCCTTGTTGAAAACCGGGCTAAGGCTCTTTCGACTAAAAAGCACGGCTATACTCTATGCTAAAAAGGGCACCTTGCCAGAGAACCATAAGGAAATCGAGATGAGAAACAACGCGTTTGCGCTAATGATCCCGGCGGCCCTGCTGCTCAGCGCCTGTACCACCGTTGAGCCAGTGATTAAGGATAATGGCCCACGTACCGCACCGTGCATTGAAGGCGGTCCTGACCAGGTGGCCCAGCAGTTTTACGACCTGCGGATCGAACAGCCTACGCAGGGTCTGCCCGACAGCAACACCCTGGCAAAATATCGCCCTTACCTGAGTGATGCGCTTTACCACTCATTGCAGGCGGCCAGCGGCAGCAATGCAGGCGCACAGTGGCGCAATGGCGATCTCTTCTCCAGCCTGTCACAGGGTCCGACCGCCGCCAGCGTCGCTGATGCCTCCACCATTCCGAACCGCGATGCACGCAATATCCCGCTGCGGGTCGATCTTAGCCGCGATGGCAAGCAGTGGCAGGATGAAGTGCTGATGATCCATCAGGGCAGTTGCTGGGTGGTGGATGATGTCCGCTACATGGCCAACCCTGCGCATGCAGAGGGTGGCAGCCTGAGCCAGATGCTTGAGAAATCGAAAAAATAACCTCAGGCTTAACCGTTTAGAGAAGCGTAGTCGCCCCCGGGCGCTGCGCTTTTTTTATTTCCGCCGCCCGGCCCGCTGCAGCGGGCTGACCTCAGGCAGTGCATGATATTGTGCTAAGCTTTTGCGGTTACCCTGCTGTTTTACAAATTTTAACCCACCTTATTTGCATAACTATTCTGGTGACGTTAAAATCCGCGACACTAATAGCTATTCAAATCTGGCGCATGAGTATTCAACTAAACGCAATAAACTGCTTCTACGGTGCTCATCAGGCGCTGTTCGACATTAACCTTGAGTGTCCGCAAGGCGAGACCCTGGTCCTGCTGGGTCCCAGCGGTGCGGGTAAGAGTTCGCTGCTGCGGGTGCTTAACCTGCTGGAGCAACCCCGTTCAGGTCAGTTGCAGATTGCCGGTAATCAGTTCGACTTCAGCCAGAAACCCTCCGATGCTGCGATTCGCGAACTGCGTCAGAACGTCGGTATGGTGTTTCAGCAGTACAATCTCTGGCCGCATCTTACCGTGCTGCAGAATCTGATTGAAGCGCCCTGCCGGGTACTGGGCCTCAGCAAAAGTGACGCCCGCGCCCGCGCCGACAAGCTGCTTGACCGGCTGCGCCTGACGCCCTACAGCGATCGCTTTCCGCTGCATCTCTCCGGTGGTCAGCAGCAGCGTGTGGCGATTGCCCGCGCGCTGATGATGGAGCCGCAGGTGCTGCTGTTCGATGAGCCGACTGCCGCGCTGGACCCTGAAATTACCGCACAGATTGTCAGTATCATTCGCGAACTGGCCCAGACCCGCATTACCCAGGTGATTGTGACCCATGAAGTGGAGGTGGCACGTAAAACGGCCAGCCGCGTCGTCTATATGGAGAACGGTCACATTGTGGAACAGGGCGATGCCAGCCGCTTTACACAGCCGCAAACCGAGGCGTTTGCTCACTATCTTTCGCACTAAGTCAGGATGCTAAAAATGAAAAAAATGGTACTTGCTGCACTGCTTGCTGGTTTTAGCCTGAGCGCTACGGCGGCACAGACGATTCGTTTTGCGACCGAAGCCTCTTATCCTCCTTTTGAGTTTGTGGATGCGGACAACAAGATTCAGGGCTTTGATGTCGATCTGGCCAATGCGCTGTGTAAAGAGATTGATGCGACCTGCACCTTCACCAATCAGGCGTTCGACAGCCTGATCCCAAGCCTGAAATTCCGTCGCTTTGATGCGGTGATGGCGGGCATGGATATCACGCCAGATCGTGAAAAACAGGTCCTGTTCACCAAGCCTTACTACGACAACTCCGCGCTGTTTGTTGCCCAGAAAGGCAAAGTTGCCAGCGTGGAAGCGCTGAAAGGCAAGCGGGTTGGCGTCCAGAACGGCACCACCCATCAGAAATACCTGACTGAGAAACACAGCGAAATCACCACCGTTCCTTACGACAGCTATCAGAATGCGGTGCTGGATCTGAAAAATGGCCGTATTGATGCTGTGTTCGGAGACACCGCGGTAGTCAACGAGTGGCTGAAGCAGAATGCCGCGCTGGCTGCCGTTGGTGAGAAAGTCACGGACAAGGCCTACTTTGGTACCGGTCTGGGCATTGCGGTGCGTACCGGTAACACCGATCTGCAGACCAAATTCAATGGCGCGCTGGATAAGATCAAAGCAGACGGCACGTACAAAACCATCTACAGCAAATGGTTCCAGCAGTAATCTCTGATGAATGAAATGATGACCCTCGCAAGCGCCGCCGGCATGACCGTCGGCCTTGCTGTTTGTGCTCTCATCGCTGGCCTGGTGCTGGCGATGATTTTCGCTGGCTGGGAGTCACTGCGCCTGAAACCGCTGGCGTGGATTGGCACCGGCCTGGTGACGCTGATCCGCGGCCTGCCGGAAATTCTGGTGGTGCTGTTTATCTATTTTGGCGCCTCACAGCTGCTGCTCACCCTCTCTGACGGCTTCACCCTGAATTTCGGCCTGTTTCAGTTACCGATTCAGGTAGAAATTGAAAACTTCGACGTCAGTCCGTTCCTGTGCGGTGTGATTGCGCTGGCGATGCTCTATGCCGCCTACGCCTCGCAGACGCTGCGCGGCGCGCTGAAAGCGGTGCCGATGGGCCAGTGGGAGTCGGGTCAGGCGCTGGGCATGAAAAAATCGGCCATCTTTCTCCGGCTGATTATGCCGCAGATGTGGCGTCACGCCCTGCCCGGTCTGGGCAATCAGTGGCTGGTGCTGCTGAAAGATACCGCGCTGGTCTCGCTGATTAGCGTCAACGACCTGATGCTGCAAACCAAAAGTATCGCCACCCGCACGCAGGAGCCGTTTACCTGGTTCCTGGTGGCGGCCGCTATCTACTTAGTGATCACGCTGTTTAGCCAGGCGGTGTTACGCCGCATCGAACTGCGCACCACCCGCTTTGAACGGGGGAACAGCTAATGCTGGCCTATCTGCCTGAACTCCTGAAAGGGTTGCATACCAGCCTGACGCTGACTGCAGCCTCGCTGGTCGTGGCCCTGCTGCTGGCGCTGCTCTTCACCGTGGTGCTGTCGCTGAAAACGCCGGTGGTCAACCCGCTGGTAAAAGGCTTTATTACGCTGTTTACCGGCACACCGCTGCTGGTGCAGATCTTCCTGATCTATTACGGTCCGGGACAGTTTCCCTCGATCCAGCAGATCCCCTGGCTGTGGCATTTACTGTCCCAGCCCTGGCTGTGCGCGATGCTGGCGCTGTCGCTGAACAGCGCGGCTTACACCACGCAGCTGTTTTACGGTGCGGTGCGTGCGATTCCTTCCGGACAGTGGCAATCGTGTGCCGCGCTCGGTATGAGCCGCAAAGATACCCTGCGCATTCTGCTGCCGTATGCATTTAAACGCGCCCTCTCCTCCTACTCCAATGAAGTGGTGCTGGTGTTCAAAGGCACCTCGCTGGCCTACACCATCACCCTGATGGAAGTCATGGGCCATGGCCAGTTGCTCTATGGCCGCACCTACGACATCACGGTCTATGCCGCGGCGGGTCTGGTTTACCTCTGCGTTAACGGTCTGCTGACGTTGATGATGCGCCTAATCGAAAAGCGCGCCCTGGCCTTTGAACGACGTAACTGATATCCGGGCGAGGCTCCTCGCCCTTTCCGCCTGAAAAATCACGATAATTGCATAAAAATGCATTTTATGGCAGGGTATCGCCTTCTCTGGCTGACCACATAACAGGAATCATAAAATGAAAAAATGGATTGTTGCCGCTGCGCTGGCTTCGCTGGCACTTACCGCCCAGGCAGCGGAAAAGATTCGCTTCGCCGCCTCAGCGACCTACCCGCCGTTTGAATCCCTGGATCGGGAAAATAACCTGGTGGGATTCGATATCGATCTGGCCAAAGCGCTGTGCCAGCAGATGAAAGCGGAGTGTACCTTTACCAACAATGCTTTCGACAGCCTGATCCCGTCCCTGAAGTTCCGCCGCTATGACGCGGTCATTTCCGGCATGGATATCACCACTGAGCGCAGCAAGCAGGTCGATTTTACCCAGCCTTATTACGCTAATTCCGCCATCGTGATCGCCCGTAAAGACCAGTTCAGCAGCTTTGCTGAGCTTAAGGGCAAACGCATCGGCGTGGAAAACGGCACCACTCACCAGAAGTACCTGCAGGATAAGCATCCGGAAGTGAAAGTGGTGGCCTATGACAGCTATCAGAATGCGATTCTGGATATGAAGAGTGGCCGGCTGGATGGCGTGTTTGGCGACAGCGCGGTGGTGAATCAGTGGCTGAAGACCAATGCAGATCTCGCCACTGTCGGTGAACATGTCACGGATGCGGACTACTTTGGCACCGGTCTCGGCATTGCCGTGCGTAAAGGCAATACGGTGCTTCGCGATCAGTTCAATCAGGCACTGAACGAACTGAAAGCCAACGGCAGCTGGCAGCAGCTTAATCAGAAGTGGTTCCCGGAGTAATTACCGGCTGAGGCTGCCTCTGCCGATGCTTTCCCGGACTCGTGCTGACGGCGGGTTAACAGCGTCAGCACTTCAAAATGGGCGGTGTGGGGAAACATATCGAACAGTTGCACCTTCGTCACCTCATAGGCACTCAGTCGGGCAATATCCTGCGCCATGGTCTGCGGATTACAGCTTGAATAGAGCAGATAATCCGGGGCCATCTGGCTGAGATAGTCACACAGCGCCTCACCAATCCCACGACGCGGTGGATTAACCAGCACCAGCTGCGGCACCGCATCGCGTCCGGTCGCAAACGCCGTAGAATCCAGCGCCGCAAACTGCACTTTTTCCAGCCCCAGCATCTCAGCGGAACGCTGGGCGCATTTTATCGCCTCGGCGCTGATCTCAATGCCCGTCAGTTCCATCTCCGCTGTCGCGCAGTGCAGACCAAAACCGCCTACGCCGCAGAAGAGATCCCACATGCTGTTGACCGGCAGCGCCCTGACCCAGTCGCGCGCGGTGGCATAGAGTGCGCTGGCAACCTGCGGGTTGGTCTGGAAGAAGCTTTGCGGGCGGATCCACAGCGGCACGCCGTTGAAGTTCTCTGCCAGCGACTGCGCGGGCGTCAGCGCAATCTCCTCTTCCCCCTCCAGAATCGCCATATGCACCGGCTGAATATTGGCAGAGATCACCGCCAGCTGCGGCAACTGCTGTTGCAGCCACGGCAATGCGGCGCGCAGCTGTTCCAGTTTCGCGGTTGAACGCAGGACAAAGCGCAGCATCACGCCGCCCTGCTGGCTTTCGGTTATCAGCAGGAATTTGAGTTCGCCGCGTTTGCGCGCCACGTTATAGGGCGTCAGTCCGGCACGGGCGATAAAGGGCTTAAGTGCAGCAAAAACCGGCTGGAAGCTGGCGGGATAGAGCGGACAATCGCACAGATCCACAGCTTCACCATCACGATGGATTAATCCCAGCACCGGACGCTCGACGCTGCCACTCACCACCATTTTGGCTTTATTACGAAATGCCTGCTGCGGTGATGCGACCGGCGGCAACCAGGCAGCGACCGGCTGCTCAGCCAGTAACTGTTCCAGCAGCGACTGTTTGTCGTTCAGCTGAGTGGGATAGGGTTTTTCCAGCCACTGACAGGAGCGGCAACGGTTAGCGTCATAAAGCGCGCAGTGCATGGTAAAGCCTTAACGATCGGGTCGGGCGGAGCGCGATTGTATCATCGCTTCCTGAAAAAAGCGCGGCTGCTGGCTGGCAGAAACAGCAACAGGAGCACCAGCAGATCGGGGATTTTCTGTGACAGGGTATGGTGGATAATCTGGACGTTATTGTCGCCATCAATGCTGAAAATCTCAGGGTAGATCCAGCCCAGCGAGGCGACCAGCATATAGCTGAGCACAATCACCTGCGTCACCACATAGCCCCAGCGTCCACGGTTACTGCCGCGCATCAGGGTAAAAGCGCAGCGCAGTTCGAACAGGAAGATCAGCTGGCTGGCGACAAAGATAAGTGTCGCGTCCCAGGACTGGGCGCTGCGGTGGACAAAGTTGGCGAGTTCACTGTAACCCAGCTCGTTTGCCAGCATCAGGACGCTCAGGCAGCGGGTCGCAATAATAGCAATGCCCGCGACCGTCACCGGAACCGGCGCGATTGAAAGCGTGGCACTGCTTTTGAAGATTTCTGACATAGTCCGTGACTCCACCTGATCGAAAAACGGGCCGGTCAGACCGGCCCGTTCATATAGTGGCAAAGGTTACGGATTTCAGCCACGTTTAGCTTTCTGAATATCGCTTAAACGTTGTTTTTCTTCGTGTGCCATCACTCGCCAGGCGATAAAACCGACTAAACCCACCACAAACAGGATCAATGAAGCCAGTGCATTGATTTCCGGGTTAACGCCGCGTCGCACGGTGGCGAAGATCGCCATCGGCAATGTGGTGGCACCCGGCCCGGTCACAAAGCTGGCGATCACCAGATCGTCGAGTGACAGGGTAAACGCCAGCAGCCAGCCGGTCACAATAGCCGGTGCAATCATGGGCACGGTAATCACGAAAAAGACCTTCAGCGGCGTTGCGCCTAAATCCATCGCCGCCTCTTCGATGGAGCGGTCCAGCTCACGCAGACGCGAGTTAATCACCACGGCCACATAGGCGGTGCAGAAGGTGACGTGGGCCAGCCAGATGGTCAGCATGCCGCGTTCGCTCGGCCAGCCAAAGGCGTTGCCCATTGCCACAAACAGCAGCAGCAGCGACAGTCCGGTGATGACGTCGGGCATCACCAGCGGCGCGGTCAGCATAAAGGCAAAACCGTTGTGGCCGCGGAAGCGACCAAAGCGCACGATAATCACCGCCGCCAGCGTGCCCAGCACCACCGCCATGGTGGCGGAGAGACCGGCAATACTCAGACTCAGCAGCACGGCGTCAATCATCGCGCTATCCTGGAAGAGCACCCTGTACCAGTGGAACGAGAAGCGCTCCCACACCGTCACCAGCGGTGAGCTGTTGAAGGAGTAAACCACCAGCAGCAGCATCGGCGCATAGAGGAACAGGAAGCAGCAGACCAGAATACCGGTACGCCAGGGTGAGCGAATGGTGGGCAAATTATTCATGCCTTCTCTCCCATTTCACGGTTTTGATGCTTATGGAACCAGATGATCGGCAGAATCAGGATCAGCAGAATGATGACCGCCAGCGCAGAGGCCACCGGCCAGTCACGGTTGTTAAAGAACTCCTGCCACAGGATACGGCCAATCATGATGCTGTCCGGGCCACCCAGCAGTTCAGGGATCACGTACTCCCCCACCGCCGGAATAAACACCAGCATCGATCCGGCGATAATGCCCCCTTTGGTCAGCGGGACAATCACGCTGAAAAAGGTCTTCAGCGGACGCGCGCCCAGATCCAGTGAGGCTTCCACCAGCGAGTAATCAATGCGGGTCAGCGCGGTGTAGATTGGCAGCACCATAAACGGCAGATAGCAGTAGACGATACCGATATAAACCGCTGTATTGGTGTAGAGGATCACCAGCGGATGATCGATCACACCCAGCCATAGCAGGAACCGGTTCAGAATACCGTTATTGTTAAGCAGCCCCATCCAGGCATAGACGCGCACCAGAAATGAGGTCCACGACGGCAGGATCACCAGTAGCAGCAGAATGGTGCGCATGGATGGCTTGCTGTGCGCCACGGCCCAGGCGAGCGGGTAGCCAATCAGCAGACAGATCACCGTGGAGATCGCCGCCACTTTCAGCGACTGCAGATAGGCGTCAACGTAGAGCGGATCGTCGGTCAGCGTCAGGTAGTTGCCAAAATTGAGCACAATGCTGAACTGGTCATCAGCCCAGCTCACCAGCTCGGTGTAGGGGGGAATCGCTCGCGCAATGTCCGCGAAGCTGATCTTCAGCACCGTCAGAAACGGCAGCAGAAACAACAGCACCAGCCAGACATAAGGCAAGGCGATCACCAGCTTGCGGCCATGCTGCATTTTTATCCGCGTGGCCCAGCGTTGCAGCGGCGTGCCGACCAGTCGGGCAGGCGCTTTGGCGCGTTGGAAAATCTGGCTCATAGCCGCTCCTTAAACCGTCAACACCACGCAGCTGTCGCTTTCCCAGCAGAGGCGGACTTCATCACCCCAGGTCGGCAACCCTTTGCGGTAGCGATGCGCGTTTTGCAACTGTGCGCTGATCATCTGTCCGCTGTGCAGACGGACATGGAAGATAGAGAGGTCACCGAGATAGGCGATGTGGACAACTTCACCTACCGCAAAGTTGCAGCCATCGGCAGGCACCTCATCGCACAGCATCACTTTTTCCGGGCGTAGCGCGACATGAACCGGAACGTTATCCACCACCGAGACATCGGAGTCGACTTTCAGCGGATGCATCAGGCCGGGACTGTCGATCACCAGGCCATCCGCCTGACGTTCACGCAGTAAGCCTTCGAAGACGTTAACGGAACCGATAAATTCCGCGCTGTAGCGGCTGGTAGGATGCTCATAGATCTCCTCCGGCTCGCCAATCTGTACGAACTTGCCGCGATTCATAATCGCGATACGGCCCGCCATGGTCATCGCCTCTTCCTGGTCGTGCGTCACCATCACGCAGGTAGCGCCAACACGCTCCAGAATATCGACCACTTCCAGCTGCATCCTGTCGCGCAGTTTCTTGTCCAGTGCCCCCATCGGCTCATCCAGCAGCAGCAGTTTTGGTCGTTTCGCCAGGCTGCGTGCCAGCGCCACTCGCTGACGCTGACCACCGGAGAGCTGGTGCGGTTTGCGTTTAGCAAACTCCTGCATATGCACCAGCGCCAGCATCTCTGCTACCCGACTGGTGATCTCCCCTTTCGGCAGTCGATCCTGTTTCAGACCAAAGGCGATATTCTGCTCTACCGTCATGTGGGGAAACAGCGCGTAGGACTGGAACATCATGTTGATCGGGCGCTGATAGGGAGCAACATGGGACAGATCCTGACCATCCAGCACAATTTGCCCGCTGGTTGGCGGCTCAAAACCGGCCAGCATGCGCAGCAGCGTTGATTTACCACAGCCCGATGCGCCCAGCAGGGCAAAGATTTCACCTTTATAAATAGTCAGGCTGACATCATCCACGGCGTGTTGCCCGTCAAAGGATTTGGTCAGATTGCGAATTTCCAGCAGTGGCGTTAACGCCTTTGCGGTTTTATTTTGAGGACGGGGAATGG
>Ga0308165_1003709_pt1 | contig 16076 bp, 10 predicted proteins | sample PhyWR2_FD_201032 | JGI IMG/M metagenome (GOLD analysis project Ga0308165, IMG submission 201032) | Phyllosphere microbial communities from UC Gill Tract Community Farm, Albany, California, United States - DLSLW.R2 | ecosystem: Host-associated > Plants > Phyllosphere > Unclassified | place: USA...
AGGTCGCGCAACCAGGCGACCAGAGGTTCGTCCGCCGGGGGCATGGGATAGTCCGAAAGCTTGCTCGGCTTCACCCAGGCCAAGCCGTCGTGTTCACGCGCCGTGACCACGCCGTCCCACCGTCGGCACAGATACAATGGCATCAACAGGTGAAACGAATCGTAAGCGTGACTGGCGAAAACGAATGGCGAGAGACAGTTTTCGCTGACGTCGATGCCCAGCTCTTCCTTCAGCTCTCGGATCAGGGCCTGTTCAGGCCGCTCTCCGGGCTCGACCTTGCCGCCCGGAAACTCCCACAGCCCGGCCAGCTTCTTGACCTCGGGACGCTTGGCGATCAGAACCCGCCCATCCACGTCAATCAGGGCGACGGCGACGACCAGGACGGTGGGAAGGGGCGCAGCAATCACGAGCGATAGTCGCCGTTGATCTCGATGTAGCCCTTGGTCAGATCGCAGGTCCACACGGTCGCCGACGCCCGGCCCGAACCCACGTCGACGGTGATGTCGATTTCGGGGTTCTTCATATAGGCGGTCATTTTGGCCTCGTCGTAGGTCGGGGACGGGGCGCCGTCGATGGCGGCCTGGTGCGGACCGAACTTGATGGCCAGGCGGTCGCGGTCGACCGGCTCCTCGGTCTTGCCCACCGCCATGACGACCCGGCCCCAATTGGCGTCCTGACCGGCGATGGCGGTCTTGACCAGGGGGCTGTCGGCGATGGACTTGGCCAACTTGCGGGCCGAGGCGGGCGAGGCGGCGCCGTCCACCGTCACCTTGACGAACTTGGTCGCGCCTTCGCCGTCGCGCACCAGCTGGTGCGCCAGATCCAGCATCACCTTGTCCAGGGCGGCCGAGAAACTCTTCAGCCGGCGATCCCCGACCCGCCCGATGCGCGGCGCGCCAGAGGTTCCGGTGGCGAACAGCAGGGCCGTGTCGTTGGTCGAGGTGTCGCCATCCACCGTCACGCTGTTGAAGGTGGTGCGCACGTGCAGGCCCAGCAGCGCCTGCAGCACGTTCGGATGGATGTCCGCATCGGTGACGATGAAGGCCAGCATAGTCGCCATGTCCGGTGCGATCATCCCCGATCCTTTGGCGATGCCGGCGATCCGGACCTTGTAGCCTTCGATCTCGGCCTCGGCGTAGGAGCCCTTGGGGAAGGTGTCGGTGGTCATGATGCCGCGACCGGCCCGGGCCCAGGCGTCCGCCTCCAGCCCGGTCTCGATCTCGGGCAGTTTGGCGACGATCTTCTTGTCGTCCAGCACCACGCCGATCACGCCGGTCGAGGCCAGCATGACGTCGCGCTGGCGACAGCCGAACCGTTTGGCGACCTCCGAGGCCGTGCGCCGCGCCGCGTCCGCGCCGGCCTTGCCGGTGAAGGCGTTGGCGCATCCGGCGTTGATCACCAGGGCGCGCACATCCTTGCCGCCCTCGGCCCCGGCCAGATGCTTCTTGCACCAGTCCACGGGGGCCGAGCCGATCTTGTGGCGGGTGAAGACCCCGGCGCAGCTCGTCCCGCGCGCGAACCGGAACACCACCAGATCGTCGCGCTCGTGCTTGTAGAAGCCGGCGCGCGCGGTCGCGATCTCGACCCCGCCGATCGGCGGAATGGTCGGGAACGGCACGGCCAGGGGCGAGATGGCCAGACCCGGCTTGCCGGCGGCGGCCGGCGCAGGCGCGGCGGCTGGCGCCGCATCCGATCCCGGCGTGCGCGTGGCGCGCTTCAGCGCCGTAGCGAACGGGTCCAGCGCCTTTTCGAACGCATGCTCGATCTTTTGGCCGGTCGTGGAGGGAGGCTTGGTCATGTCAGGCGCCCGGAGGAGCGGAAGGGGCGGAAGGAGCAGGCGACGCGGGCGGCGTCTGTGCGGGCAGGCGGACATCGACCTTGGCCTTGCCGCGCAGTTGTTCCAGCAACTGTCGCACGCCCTCATAGGTCAGATAGCGCACGATTTGCGGTCGGGCCTGTTCCAGCGTCGGCGGGTTTTCCTTGCGCCGGTCCTCGACCCTCAGAACGGCCCAGCCGCCCTCGGTCTGGAACGGCCCGACGGTCGAACCGGCCGGCTTGTCGCGCAGGGCGTCGGCATAGGCTTGGGGCATCACGTCCAGCGTCGAATAGCCCAGGTCGCCGCCGGAAAACCGCGTCGCCTCGTCGATCGACCGTTCCGCCGCGACCGCCTCGAAGCCGGCGCCCTGCCCCAGAATGCCGATCACGGCGTCCGCCTCGGGCTTGGTGCGCGACAGGATCAACCGCACGCGGATCTCTTCCGAGGTCTTCGCCAGCCGCAGCTGCTCATTATACAGGGTCTGCACCGCTTGGTCCGAGACGGCCTTGTTGACCACGCTCTCGACCAGCATGTCGCCCAGGATGCGCTCGCGCGTCGCTTCCAGACGCCGCTGCGCCAAGGGTGAGGAGTCCAGCCGCCGCCGCTGCGCCTCTCCGGCCAGCAGCTTTTGGTCGATCACCTCGTCCAGCACCCGGCGGAAGAGATCCGACGTCGTATCCAGCGCCTCGTCCTCGCCGATCAAACCTTGGGCAACCGCCTCGCGCTTCACGTCCGAGGCCCAGATGGTCTCGTCCTGGACCATGGCCACGGCCTGATCCCCCTGTTCGGGCGGCCGATTGTCGCCGCCGCGCGAACAGGCGGCGGTCGAAAGCGCCGCCGTCAGCAAGGCCGCCGTCAGGATACCTGAAGATCGCCGGAATGGGGTCAAGGGGGCGCTCCGTCGAAGGCGGCCGAAAGCCCCTCGCGTTGACAGGGGTTAGGCCGGTGCTTAAGTCCCGCCTGCGCCCAAGTCGAGGGGTTTTGATCGTCTGCGCGGCCCTTCGCGCGCGCCTGATGCGGCGCTCCGGGGCTGCGGTCGGTCAGGGCCTCTCTCACGGCGTCCGTATCGCCGCCCCTCACGGGATTTCAGAGCCGCTCAGCTCGCAGACGCTCGACCGCTTACCGGATCCAATATGCTCGGCTTCGCCAAGAAACTTTTCGGCTCTTCCAACGACCGCAAGGTCAAGGCCTTCCAGGACCACGCCCAGCGCATCAATGCGCTGGAGCCCAAGTTCGCCGCCCTGTCCGACGACGAACTGCGGATGATGACCGACGCCTTCCGCGATCGGCTGGCGAACGGCGAGACCCTGGACAAGATCCTGCCCGAAGCCTTTGCGGTCGTGCGCGAAGCCTCCAAGCGCGTGCTGGGCCAGCGTCAGTACGACGTTCAGCTGGCCGGCGGCATGATCCTGCATGAAGGCGGCATCGCCGAGATGCGGACAGGTGAAGGCAAGACCCTGGTCGCCGTGGCCCCGGTCTATCTGAACGCCCTGCCCGGCAAGGGCGTGCACGTCATCACCGTCAACGACTACCTGGCCCGCCGCGACGCCGAGACGATGGGCAAGGTCTATCGCTTCCTCGGTCTTGAGGTCGGCGTCATCGTCAACGGCCTCAGCCAGGGCCAGCGCCAGCAGGCCTACAACGCCGACGTCACCTACGGCACCAACAACGAGTTCGGCTTCGACTATCTGCGCGACAACCTGGTCTATGACCGGCGCGAGATGGTGCAGCGTCCGCACAACTTCGCCATCGTCGACGAGGTCGACTCCATCCTGATCGACGAGGCGCGCACGCCTCTGATCATCTCGGGCCCGACCGAGGACCGTTCGGATCTCTACAAGATCCTCGACGGCCTGATCAAAGACCTGATCAAGGACAAGGACACCTTCGAGCTCGATGAGAAGCAGAAGCAGGTCCTGCTGACCGAGCTGGGCTCCGAGCGGATGGAAGAGGCCCTGGAGGCCGGCGGTCACTTCGCCGCCGACACCACCGGCCTGTACGACGCCGCCAACATCAGCCTGGTTCACCACGCCAACCAGGCCCTGCGGGCCAACACCCTGTATCAGCGTGACAAGGACTATATCATCAAGGGCGGCGAGATCGTCCTGATCGACGAGTTCACCGGCCGCATGATGACCGGACGCCGCCTGTCCGAAGGCCTGCACCAGGCTATCGAGGCCAAGGAAGACGTCAAGATCCAGCCCGAGAACCAGACCCTGGCCTCGGTGACGATCCAGAACTACTTCCGCCTGTACGAAAAGCTGTCGGGCATGACCGGCACGGCCGCGACCGAAGCCCAGGAATTCGGCGACATCTACAAAATGGACGTGCTGGAAGTGCCGACCAACCGGCCTATCCAGCGCAAGGACTATGACGACGAGGTCTATCGGACCCACGCCGAGAAGAACCAGGCCATCGCGCGCCAGATCGCCGAATGCCACCTCGCCGGCCAGCCGATCCTGGTCGGCACCGTATCGATCGAGCGTTCGGAACAGCTGTCGGACCTGCTGAGCCGCTTCGAATACAAGGTCGAGACCTCGCGCACGCTGAAGCCGGAATATGCGGGCAAGGCCAAGGAAGCCGAGAAGATCGGTGACGCCGCCTATGACATCACCTACGAGACCAAGCTGCGCGGCATTCCGCACAGCGTCCTGAACGCGCGCCAGCACGAGCAGGAAGCCTACATCGTCGCCGACGCCGGCCTGCCGGGCGTGGTGACCATCGCCACCAACATGGCGGGCCGCGGCACCGACATTCAGCTCGGGGGCAACCTCGAGATGAAGATGCAGAAGTGGCTGCTGGAACAACGCAACATGGCCGTCGAGGTCACACCGGAAATGGAAGCGGCCAAGGAGGCCGAGTTCAAGGCCGAGATCGCCGTCCAGAAGAAGATCGCGCTGGAGGCCGGCGGCCTGTTCGTTCTGGGCACCGAGCGCCACGAGAGCCGCCGCATCGACAACCAGCTGCGCGGCCGCACTGGCCGTCAGGGCGACCCCGGCACCTCGAAATTCTACTTGTCCTGCGAGGACGACCTGCTGCGCATCTTCGCTGGCGACCGCCTCGACTCGATCATGAAGACCTTCGGCGTGGCGGAGGGCGAGGCCATCACCCACCCCTGGCTGAACCGCGCCATCGAGACCGCCCAGAAGCGCGTCGAGACCCGCAACTACGACATCCGCAAGAACCTGCTGAAATACGACGATGTCGTGAACGACCAGCGCAAGGCCGTGTTCGAACAGCGTCAGGAGTTCATGGACTCCGAGGATCTGTCGGAACTGGTCGGCGACTTCCGCCGCGACGTCGTGTCTGACCTGGTCGAACGCTACATGCCGCCCAAGGCCTATGCCGAGCAGTGGGACATCGACGGCCTGGACGAAAAGGTCCGCTCGACCCTGGGGCTGGAGCTGCCGCTGCACGACTGGGCCGCCGAGGAAGGCGTGTCGAACGAAGAGATCGAGGAGCGGCTGCTGGCCGCCGCCGACGCTCGCGCCGCCGAACGTCTGGAACAGATCGGCGCCGACCAGACTCGCGGTCTGGAAAAGCAGTTCATGTTGCAGATGATCGACATGCAGTGGCGCGAGCACCTGGTTCATCTGGACCACCTGCGCGGCGTCATCGGCCTGCGCGGCTATGGCCAGCGCGACCCGCTGAACGAATACAAGACCGAAGCCTTCTCGCTGTTCGAGAACCTGCTCTACGACCTGCGCCACAACGTGACTCGTTGGCTGATGACGGTCGAGTTCCGCTTCCAGGCCCCGCCCGAACTGCCCGAGTTCCAGGAAATCCACCTGAACCCCGGCACCGGCGAGAACGAGATGGCCAATCCGTCGGCGCAGAACCCCGAAGGCACGCTGATCGGCGACGACCGCTCCAAACTGCCGATCGAGGCCCTGCCGCCCGGCTGGGAAATGACCGGCCGCAACTCCCCCTGCCCCTGCGGCTCGGGCCGCAAGTTCAAACACTGCCACGGGGCTCTCGTTTAAGAGGCGCGCTACGCGCGGCGCTATCGCCCGCCGCGTGGTGGCTCGCTGCTTGAGCGCTGGGTGAGATGTCCTAAAGAAGAGGGATGACCTACAAGTCCCTCTTCTCCCGCGCCCTGTCAGCGGCGCCCGGTCGGCTGCATTTCGCCGCGCACAGCCATCACCTGTGGCCCGACGCCAGTTTCGAGGCGCAGCAACAGACCTGGCTCGACGCCAATCTTCATGCCGACCACAAGTGGGATCTCGTCTTCGGTCAGGTGATCCCCGAGGCCCAGGCCCACGTCGCGGCCGAGCTGGGCCTGCCCTCGCCCGACAGCATCGTCTTTTCGTCCAACACCCACGACTTCCTGCTGCGTCTGTTTTCGGGCGTGGAGACCAAGCCGGTCCGCATTCTGGCGACCGACGGCGAATTTCACTCCTTCCGTCGTCAGGCCGAACGGTGGGAAGAGGTCGGGGCGGCGGTGGTCACGCGCGTTCCGCTCGCGCCTTTCGACACCTTAACCGACCGCTTTATCGCCGAAGCCTCCAAGGGCGGTTACGACTGGATCGTGGTCAGCCAGGTCTTCTTCCGCACCGGGGGCCTGTTCGACCGGATCGAGGAGCTTGCCGCCCTGGCGAGACCCGAAGGGCCTTGGGTTCTGATCGACGGCTATCACGGCTTCATGGCCACCCCGACCGACCTGTCGGCGGTGGCGGACCGGGTCTTCTATGTCTCCGGCGGCTACAAATACGCCATGTCGGGCGAGGGCGTCTGCTTCCTGCACGCCCCGCCCGGCTTCTGCCCACGTCCTGTCGTCACCGGCTGGTTCGCGGAGTTCGGCGACCTGTCGGGGCCTCCCGGCGGCGTTCAGTATCGCAGCGACGGCGGTCGTTTCTGGGGCGCCACCTTCGACTGCACGCCGCTGTATCGCTTCAACGCCGTGCGCCGAATGCTGGATCAGCAGGGGCTCGACACCGCCGCCACCGCCGCCCATGCGCGCGATCTGGCGACCAGGTTCCAGCAGGCCGTTCAGGCGGGACAGGCCGGGGTCTTGTCGCAAGCCGAAATCCTCAATCCGGTCGAGGGCGACGCGCCGCGCGCCCGTTTCCTCGCCCTGCGTCATCCCGACGCCCAAGCCTGGTGCGTCGGTCTGCGGGCGGCGAACATCGTCACCGATGTGCGCGAGGACGTCATCCGCTTCGGCTTCGGCCTGTATCAGGACGCCGAGGACGTCGATCGCCTGATCGCGGCCTGCCGATCCCTCTGATCAGTAGAAGGGATCAGTAGAAGGTCGTGTCGTCCTGCTTGCTGGGCGCCGGGGCCGTGCGCGGCGGCGTCCTCGGTTGGTTCGATGCGGGCGGACTCGCCGGGCGGGCTTGAGGCGAGGGCGGCGTCGGCGTGGTCCCTCCCGCCGGCGCATTGACCGGAGGGATCGCCGGCAGGTCCGGATAGGGCATGGCCGAGGGGCGGGCGTCCTGCGCCGGCGCCGCTTCATCGGGCGCGATCGGTCCCGCATCGGACTGGCCCAACCGGTCGGGCGCGCCGACATCGTCCCGGATGAAGGCCCAGGCCTGCCGGTCCGAGCAGCCGCAGGCCTTCAGGAAGCCCTGCTTGTCACGCCACAGGATCAGCGGATAGCTGATATCCACGCCGGACTCCTTGAGCAGCTGGCTCAGCCGTTCGTTGAAGCGGCGGCCGGCCTCGACCACGGCGGTGCGCGCCAGATTGCCGTCCGCCTGCGGCACGCCGGCAGCGGTCCAGCTGTTCGCCGGCGTCGCCATCCAGCGTTGATACAGCGGCCAGTCCCGCGTCAGCCACAGCTCCGCGACCGTCGCCCGCTCCGCCGCCGTCGATTGCGCCGCACCCTCCAGATCGGGGCGGGCGAACAGGATGTAGCGCGTCTCGATCCCCGCCGCCTTCAGCTTGGGCGCTTCGTCGCGCGCGTAACGCAGGGCCGAGGCGCTGTCGCGATAGGTGACGATATACAGGGCCTGTCCCCCGCTGCCGTCCGACACCCAGGACGCCTCGTCCAGCAGTTGCTGCACTTCGGCCTGATTGCGGCTGATGGTGACCGGCTGGAACCGCGAATAGAAGTTCCAATAGGCCCAGTATCCGGCGCCGGCGAGCAGCAGGCCGACCACGGCCGCCACGATCGAACCCATCAAAAAGCGACGCATGTAATCGGGTGCTCCAGCTTCACCGTTGACCCATCCTAACGCATAGCATCGGAATCCGTTGTCCCCCCGTATTCGCCGACGTCTTCATCGCCGCTCAGAGGCGCCAAAATGTCGCGAAAGATTCCGCCCGATCCGCTCTTGAACGGCGCAGGGGGCTTCCCATTTTCGATCTCGACGCTGCGGGACACTCCCCCTCCGAACCGCAGCGAAGCGAAGCCGGCGCCCTCCCCTCCCCTCCAGGCGCCGCTCGCGCAGGCCGCCGGACTCCCCCAGTCCGGCGGCTTTCTGCTTTGTGGCGCTGCACAATAATTCCAACCTGATCACTGATCATTACAATGAACGGTCGCCAGGGGCTTCCCGAGCGACCGGACCTGGCCTAGTCAGCGGGGGTGGCGCCCCGTCGCGCCGCATCCCTTGCGGCCCTGCCGCGTCGTTCGAGACTGCTCGTCCATGACCGCCCACGATCTGCGCCAACCCGTTCAGCCGATCACCAAGGCCGCGCTGGAGGCGGCCTTCGCCAAGATCGTGGGGACCGGGCCCGGCGCAGTCGAACAGACCTATCTGACCCAGGCGCACGAAGACTATTCCGCCGATGAGACGCCTGAGCTGAGCGGCGAGGATCTGGCCGCCCTGCTCGCCGCCTCCTGGACCGCCGCCAAGTCCTATCCGACCGACGCGGCCGCTCCCGCCATCACCGTCGGCCCGCTGCACGGCGCATCGGACAAGGTGCTGGATTACGATCTGGTGCGGATCGTCCAGTCCGACGCCCCCTTCCTGGTCGACAGCGTCATGGGCGCCCTGGCCGAGGCCGCCGTGTCCGTGCGCGCCCTGTTCCACCCGGTGGTCGAGCTGGACGGCCGGCGCCTATCGATCATCATGCTGGTCATCGACAGCGTGCCGCAGGAGCGTCGCGACGCCCTGGGCGAAGGCCTGGCCCAGAGCCTGGCGGACGTCCACGCCGCCGTCGCCGATCATGACGCCATGACGTCCCTGATGCGCCAGGCCGTGCAGCGTCTGGAAGAGACCCCGCCCCCGGTCGATCCCGCCGTTCTGGCCGAGAACATCGCCTTCCTGAAATGGCTGAAGAGCGACCATTTCGTCTTCCTGGGCGCGCGCGACTACGACTATCCGCTGAACGCCGACGGCGACTACGAGGCCGAGGCCCCGCTGGGCCTGTCCACCGACGGCCTGGGCATTCTGGCCGATCCCGAGCGCACGGTGCTGCGTCGCGCATCGGAACCCGCCGTCCTGACGCGCCAGATGCGCCGCCAGCTGGATCTCAGCGAACCGGTGACGGTGGCCAAGGCCAACGCCCGCTCGCGCGTCCACCGCCGCGCCTACATGGACTATGTCGGGGTCAAGCGTTACGGCCCGGACGGCAAGGCGACGGGCGAGACCCGTTTCGTCGGCCTGTTCACGTCGGAAGCCTACGACCAGCTGGCGACTGAAGTGCCTCTGCTGCGTCGTAAGGTGGCCAACGCCCTGGCCCGCGCCGACAAGGCGCCCGGCAGCCACAACGAAAAACGCCTCAAGAACATCCTTGAGAATTATCCGCGCGACGAGCTGTTCCAGGTCAGCGAGGACGAGCTGCTGTCCATCGCCCTGGGCATCCTTCACCTCTACGACCGGCCGCGCATCCGCCTGTTCTCACGCCAGGATCCGTTCGACCGCTTCGTCTCGGTCCTGTGCTTCATCCCGCGCGAGAAGTTCGATTCCGCCGTGCGCGAACGCATCGGCCAGATCGTCGCCCGCGCCTGGGGCGGCCGCATCTCGGCCTGGTATCCGCAACTGTCGGACGCGCCCCTGGTGCGCATCCATTACATCATCGGCGTAGAGCCCGGCGCCCACCCGGTCCCGGACCCCGCCCAGCTGGAGGCCGACGTCGCCGAGGCTGGTCGCGGCTGGGTCGATCGTTTCGAAGGCGCCCTGCGTCGCTCGGGCGTCGAGGAAGTCGCCGTCGGCCCGCTGAGCGCCCAATGGGCCCGCGCCTTCGGCGCCGCCTATCGCGATCGCTACGACGCTGATGAGGCCGCGACCGACCTGCAATACGTAAACCGGCTGAACGAGACCGGTCTGCCCGGCGAGGGCAAGGCTGTCGCCGTGCGCGCCTTCCGCACGCCGGACGATAGCCGTCTGCAGTTCCGCTTCAAGCTTTACCGTCGCGGCCCCGCCGTTCCCCTGTCCGACGTCCTTCCGATCCTGGCCGATATGGGTTTGAAGACTCTGGAGGAATACGGCTATCCGATCCGCCCGATGGGCGATGAGGAGATCCACGTCCACGAGTTCCTGATGGAGGATCCGCGCGGCGAGGCGCTGGTCTTCGACGACGTGAAGGGCCCGTTTGAGGACGCCTTCGCCGCTGTCTGGACCGGCCGCAACGAAAGCGACGGCTTCAACCGCCTGGTGATCGAACTGGGCGTGGAATGGCGCGACGCCGCCCTGATCCGCACCCTGGCCCACTATCGTCAGCAGACGGGTCTCGACCCCTCCCAGACGGTGCAGGAAGAGGCCCTGCGCGAATATCCCGATGTGGCGCGCGCCCTGCTGTCGCTGTTCAAGGCCAAGTTCGCGCCCGAAGGGGGGTCGGCTGACGACCGCGCGCCGGCTGTCGCCGAGCTGGACGCCAAGATCGTCACCCTGCTGCAGGACGTGAAGAGCCTGGATCACGACCGGGCCCTGCGCCGCATCGCCGCCCTGATCGGCGCGATCAAGCGCACCAACTATTTCCAGCTGGACGCCGACGGTCAGCCCAAGCCGCACATCTCGATCAAGATCGCCTCGCGCGAGCTGGACGATCTGCCGCTGCCCAAACCCTACCGCGAAATCTTCGTCTGGGCGCCGCACGTCGAGGGCGTGCACCTGCGCTTTGGTCCCGTCGCGCGCGGCGGCCTGCGCTGGTCGGACCGTCGCGACGACTTCCGCACCGAGGTGCTAGGCCTGGTCAAGGCGCAGCAGGTGAAGAACGCGGTCATTGTGCCGGTCGGCTCCAAGGGCGGCTTCTATCCCAAGCAACTGCCCCGCACGACGGACCGCGAGGCCATTCAGGGCGAGGCCATCCGCGCCTATCGCACCTTCCTGTCCGGCCTTCTGGACATCACCGACAATATCGCCGCCGACGGGTCGGTGACCCATCCGGCCAATGTCATCGCCTGGGAAGGCGACGACCCCTATCTGGTCGTGGCCGCCGACAAGGGCACGGCGACCTTCTCCGACATCGCCAACGGCGTCTCGGCCTCCTACGGCTTCTGGCTGGGCGACGCCTTCGCCTCGGGCGGCTCCATCGGCTATGACCACAAGGCCATGGGCATCACCGCGCGCGGCGCGTGGGAGGCGGTCAAGCGTCACTTCCGCGAAATGGGCAAGGATATCCAGACCCAACCCTTCACCATGGTCGGCGTCGGCGACATGTCCGGCGACGTCTTCGGCAACGGCGTCCTTCTGTCCAAGGCGACACGTCTGGTCGCCGCCTTCGATCACCGCGATATCTTCATTGATCCGAACCCGGATCATGTGACCAGTTGGGTCGAGCGCAAGCGTCTGTTCGACCTGCCGCGCTCATCCTGGCAGGACTATGACAAGGCGCTGATCTCGGAAGGCGGCGGCGTCTTCTCGCGCTCGGCCAAGTCGATCCAGCTGACGCCGCAGATCAAGGCGGCCCTGGACATCGCCGAGGACGAACTGGACCCCGTCAGCCTGATCCGCGCCATCCTGAAGGCGCCGGTCGAACTGCTCTATCTGGGCGGCATCGGCACCTATGTGAAATCGGCGGCCGAGACCGACGCCCAGGTCGGGGACAAGGGCACCGACGCCCTGCGCATCAACGCCGACGAACTGCGGGTCAAGGTGGTGGGCGAGGGCGCAAACCTTGGCTTCACCCAGGCCGGGCGCATCGCCTTCGGTCAGGCCGGCGGCCGCATCAACACCGACGCCATCGACAACTCCGCCGGGGTCGACACCTCCGACCACGAGGTCAACATCAAGATCCTGGTCGGCTCGGCCGTGACCAACGGCGTCCTGCCGGCCGAGGAGCGCACGCCGCTTCTGGCCTCCATGACCGACGAGGTGGGCCTGAAGGTCCTGGCCCACAACTACGACCAAACCCTGGCCCTGACCCTGCAACAGGCCGAAGGCGTCGGCGCCCTGGACGCCCAGCAGCGGTTCATGCAGAGCCTGTCGGCGCGCGGAAAGCTAGACCGCAAGGTCGAGGGCCTGCCCAACGACGCCCGCGTCAAGGAGTTGATGACGGCGGGCATTCCGCTGGCCCGGCCGGAGCTGGCCGTCCTGATGGCCTACGCCAAGCTGGAGCTGTCGGACGATATCGTCGCCTCGCAGGCGCCCGAGGATCCCTTCTTCGAACAGATCCTGGTCCGCTACTTCCCCGAGGCCCTGGCCCGGTTCGAACCGGAAATGAAGAGCCACCGTCTGCGGCGCGAAATCATCGCCACCGTCATGGCCAATGAAGTCGTCAACATGTGCGGCCCGACCTTCCCCGACCGCCTGCGCGGCTCGGCGGAATGCGACACCACCGCCCTGATCATCGCCTTCGAGGCCGCGCGCCGCGTCTTCCGTCTGGACGAGGCCTGGGATGCCGTGTCGGCCCTGGACCTGAAGATCTCTGCCGAGGCGCAGATCGCCCTCTATCAGGAAATCGCCGTCGTCCTGCGTCGTCAGACCTTCTGGCTGGCCCGCCGCGCCAAGGGCGGTCTGTCGGTTCAGGCCCTGATCGACCGCTACCGCCCGATTGCCGACGCTTTGCAGGCCGAGGGCGCGCCGGTCCTTTCGCGCTTCGAACAGGGGCGTCTGGATGCGCGCGTCAAACGCTTCGCCGACCACGGCGCGCCTGAGGATCTGACCCGCAGCATCGCCATCATGCGCCCCCTCGTCGCCGCCTCCGACATCGGGGACCTGGCGCAGGAGGCGGACTGGCCGGTCGCGGCCATGGCGCGCCTGTATCACCAGGTCGGGGCCGCCTTCGACTTCGACCGTCTGCGCGCCGCCGCCGGCTCCATTCCGTCTGCGGATCATTTCGATCGTCTCGCTGTCCGTCGTCTAATCGAGGATCTGATGAACGAGCAGGCGGCCCTGACCCGCGCCGTCGCCCGCGCCTCTGATCCGTCGGTCGGCGTCAGCGAGGACGCGGCCGAGGCCGCCGTGGACGCCTGGATCGGCTCCAAACAGGCGACGGTCGAGGGCGTGCGCGCCTCGGTGGACGAGATCGAACAGTCCGGCTCGGGCTGGACCTTCGCCAAACTGACCATCGCCAACGCGACGATCCGCGATCTGGCGACGGCGGCCGTGAATGGCTGAGCAGCGGGTCTTCGCTTGACGAAGCCGTCGTCGCACGGCCTCTTCAGCCGCTGATCAGGCTGGGGAGGCCGCAATGCCGAGAAAGTTCCTCGTCGTCGTCGACGACAGTCCGGAGTTCGAGGCCGCCCTGCGGTTCGCCTCGCGCCGGGCGAAATCGACGGGCGGGCGCGTGGTCATGCTGCGCGTCCTGCCGACCGACAGCGACGCCCACTGGTCGGGCGTGCGCGAGGAAATCGAACGCCAGCAGCGCCAGGAGGCGGAAATCCTGCTCAACCGCCTGGGCGAGGAGGCGCAGACCCGCTCCGGTGCCGCGCCGGTCTTCCTGATCGAAAAGGGCGAGGCCCAGGCCGCGATCAAGAAGGTCGTCGCCGCCGACCCTGAGATCAAGATCCTGGTCCTGGCCGCCGGAACCAGCTCGCGCGGCCCCGGCCCGCTGGTCTCGGCCATCATCAAACAGGGCGCACAGATCGGCGGCCGAAAACTGCCCGTCACCATCGTCCCCGGCGAACTGACCCAAGACGAGATCGAAGACCTGGCCTAGCCGGGCAGGGGCCTAACCTTTCGGGACCAGGCGCCACATCCGCAAGGGGTGCCGCACGGTCCCGGCTTCAGCCCCCGCGCGGTCGCCGCGACCCATATAGAGATCGGCCCGCACCGGTCCGCGAATGGCCGATCCTGTGTCCAGCGCCATGGCCAGACCGCGATAGCTGGCCGTGGCGCCGCGCAGATCGCCGCCGTCGGCCTCCAGCCAGACCAGTTCGCCGTAGCGCCAGTGGGCCGGGTCGACCGCAATGGCCCGCCGCTCGGTCAGGGGCACGCCCGCCGCCCCCGCCGGATGGCCGTCATCGTCCGGGTCCAGCCGGAAGAAGATGTAGCGTGGGTTCAGCGCCATGACCGCCTGCGCCTCATAGCCCCGGTGGCTGGCCAGCCAGTCCCGGATCGCATCGCCGGAGGTGCCGTTCTGAGGCAACAGCCCCTGCTGCGCCATCGGTCGGGCGATGCCCACGAATGGCTTGCCGTTGTCGGCGGCATAGGCGGCGCGGCCGCGCGTGCCGTCCTCGAACGTCAGATAGCCCGACCCCTGGATCTGCAGAAAGAACAGGTCCTCGGCCCGCATCCAGGCCAAGGCCTGCTCCGGCCGTGCGGCGGATTCGATATAGGCCCGGTCGCCGGCCGCGCGTGGATTGGCGGGCTTGGGCAGGACGGGGGCCGAGAACTCGGCGTCCGGTCGTCGCCGCGCCGGATATTCGGGCGCGAAATAGGAGGTCAGCAGGCCCGGTCGCCCGTCCGGCGTCTGAGCCGGGATCGCGCTGAAGCTGGCCTCGAAGAAGGCGCGCGCCTGCGACGGCGTGATCGTCATCGTCGTCGCCATGGCCTTGGCGCGTCCACAGACCCGGCGTGCGACCTCGTCACGCGCCGCGCCGCACCCGTCCACATAGGCCCGGAAGGCGGCCAGATGGTCCTCCTGGCTCCAGCCCGGCAGCACAGCGGGGCTCAGGGCGTCGGACGGCGCGGGAAGCGGGGTCGGATTGGGCGAGGGCGTATAGGGGATCGGCCCCGTCTGCGGCCCTGTCGTCCCCGTCGCGCCCGTCGGCGTCATCGGCCCGGTCGAACAGGCCGCGACAGCCAGGGCGGCCGTCAGCGTCGCCAGCGCGCCCGACCGGCCGCGAACCGCCATCAGGCGTTGGCCGGCTCGACGCGCGCCAGGACCCAGTTCGGGTCCGCCGCGCCCAGGGTGCGTTCGAACGTCCAGTGTTCGGCCGTGCGGCGTTCCTCGACCAGCGGCTCGCCCGTCGTCGCGTCCGCCGTTTCGCCAGAAGCCTTGGTCACCCGGCTGCGCAGTTCGGCCAGGAACCGCACCTTGGCTACGGCCTTGTCGCCCTCGGCCACCGCGCCTTCCAGATCGGCCCGGGGTGGATACAGGAACTCGACGGTCTCGGTCTCGCCGCGCGTCTCGCGCGCTGCGATGCCGGCCTCGAACGAGGCGAAGACGTTGGGCTTCAACAACGGCTTCAGCGCGGCCCGGTCGCCGGCGGCGTAGCCGCGAACGATGGTCTCATAGGCCTGACGCGCGCCGTCCAGGAAACGGGCCGGGTCGAACGCCGGATCGCGCGCCTTCAGGCTGGCGATGGAGGCCAGGGTCGCCGGGTCGATCGCCGCGACCTTGGGCGTTTCGGCCTGGGCCGGGCCGGGCGGCGCGATCTTGGCATCTTCCTGCGGCTGACGGCCCACCCGCTTGCCCAGCACATTGTAGAGCTGGAACAGCACAAAGGCTGCGATGAAGGCGAAGACGACGACCTGGAACTGAACCGGCATGTTCAAGAGGAGATTCCTGTAGCGAACGACGGGTGCGCCAAACACTTAGTCTAGCGTGATTACGGGCTCATATAGGGTGAGGCAAGGCGAAGCGCGCCCCCAATCGCGCGCGCGACGTTGCGGCCAAGCGTCCCGGCATGGTAGTCGCGGCGCCTCATTCCGGCCTCATCGGCCCCAAACTGCGCCAAAGACCGTTTCATGACCGACGCCGCTCCTCCCGCCGAACAGCCCCAGCAAGGCGACGCCCAACAGGGCCAGCCCGCCGGCCCCGGCTTCCGCATCCTGGCGCAATACGTCCGCGACTTCTCGTTCGAGAACCCGCGCGCCCCGGAATCCCTGCGCATCGACGGAAAGCCCGCAATCGACCTGGGCGTCGAAATGGCCGCCCAGGGCCGCCCCGACGGCCTGTTCGAACTGGATCTGAAGCTGTCGATCAAGGCGACGCACGAGAACCAGCCCGTCTTCCACGTCGAACTGGTCTATGGCGGCCTGTTCCAGCT
>Ga0308165_1003711_pt1 | contig 16066 bp, 17 predicted proteins | sample PhyWR2_FD_201032 | JGI IMG/M metagenome (GOLD analysis project Ga0308165, IMG submission 201032) | Phyllosphere microbial communities from UC Gill Tract Community Farm, Albany, California, United States - DLSLW.R2 | ecosystem: Host-associated > Plants > Phyllosphere > Unclassified | place: USA...
CTCCGGCGGGGGTCTGCGTCCACTCTCCCCGCACGACGTACGGGACGGATCGCCCGACAGTCGCCTCGACGACGGTGACGGTGAGGTCACCCGAGGCGACCGCGTCGACTGCGGGTGGCTGGAGGGTTGCACGCGCGCAGACGAACCCCACTCCAGCCGCGCCCACGAGCGCGAGGCCCCAGAGCACCCGCCGTACGTGGACCGACTCCCGGGCGTCCCTCGGGCCGTCCCGTCGAGGACCCCTCACCCCGCATCCGTGGAGTCGAGCAGGACCAGCTTCTGGCTGCTGGCCGGGCAGACCTCCAGCAGCCTGAGCACCTCGTCAGCCTCGACCGCCCAGGTGCCACCCTCGTCGGCCCCGGTCAGCTCAGCGTAGGGCGAGTACTCCACGCTCCCCGAGACCCACGCCTCTCTGCTGGGAGGCGCGGCGAGTGGATAGCCCTCGTGCGCCAGGCACTCGACGGTGTCGAACATCCTGTCGTACTCGAGGTCGCGGTCGTCAGAGATGTACGCCTGCTCTGGGACGAGCGCAGAGCACTCGCCCCACGCCTCGTCAGCGAGCTCGGAGACACCGGGAAGAGTCTGGCCGTCCTCGTCCGAGAGAGTCTCCATCCCCACCTTGCCCCCGTGGGCCACGACGGTCTGCCCGCGGTCTTCGAGGCAGGTCGTCATGGCACTCATGTACTCCTCGTCCTGCGCCACCACGTCTGCCATCCAGGCTGGCGGGGAGTACGAGACGTCCTCACCCTCGAGCGGGGCTGGGCTGCACGCGCTGAGCATCAGGAGCCCTGCTGCTGCGACGGTCGCGGACCGCAGTCTCACAAGCAGCCGTAGCTGCCTGAGGGGGTCGTCGCCGACGAGACAGTCAGCATCGTCAGAAATCGTCTCTTCATCATCGCTCCGTCCGCGCCTGCGCAGCGCACCTGTGCGCCGCGGGGCAGTCATGTGCCCGAAGACCTAGTCCTGCGACCATAGGCACATTAGGCGCGTCTGTCCAGGTTCGCGGCTTATCGCACTACACAAGTGCGGAGTCGACTGCCCCGCACCTTCGTCCGACTCACCGCCGCCCCAACCGCTCCAGCGCCGCGAGCGCAGCGGCCCGCCCCGTCCGGGTCGCACCGATGGTGGAGGCCCCGGCGCCGTACCCAGCCAGGAACACCCGGGAGTCACGGGGGACGCGCACGCCGTCCGTCGCGATGCCGCCGCTCGGCTCGCGCAGGCGAAGCGGCGCGAGGTGGTCCACGGCAGGCTTGAAGCCGGTGGCCCAGAGGATGACGTCGGCCTGGACCTCGCCGTCCTCGAAAACGACACCTGTCGGGGTGATCCGCGTGAACATGCCGCGGGAGACGAGCACACCGTCGTCGATGCCCTGCTGGTAGACGGGCGTGAGGGCGAGCCCTGTCGCCCCGACGACGCTCAGCGTCTGCAGGCCCGCCGACGTTCGCTCGACGACCCGTCGCTCGACGTCGCGCCCCCACTCCTGGTCGAAGCTGCGGACGTCGAAGACCGGCGGGCGCCGGGTGGCCCACGTGGTCGTGGTGACCTCGGCGATCTGCAGCAAGAACTGGACCGCGGAGGCCCCACCCCCGACCACCACGACGTGCTTGCCGCGGAACTCCTCGGCCGACACGAAGTCGTGGGTGTGCAGCTGCCTGCCGAGGAAGGTCTCGCGCCCCGGGTAGGCGGGCCAGTGCGGACGGGTCCACGTACCCGTCGCACTGACGACGGTGCGGGTGGTCCACGAACCGGCGTCGGAGGTCACGACGAGGGGCGACGTCCGATCGACACCGCGGTCGTCGACCTCGCCAGTCCCGCCCTCGACGACCTCATCACCTGCCTCTCCGACGAGCGGCCTGACGTCGCGCACCCGCACAGGACGGACGACGTCGAGCCCGAAGCGCTCTTCGTACGCCCCGTAGTACCTGGAGACGACGGCGGACGCGGGCTCGGCCGGGTCGGGGTCGCCGAGCGGGAGGCCAGGCAGGTCGTGGATGCCGTGCGCTGCACCGAGCGTGAGGGAGTCCCAGCGCTCGCGCCACGCTCCCCCGGGCCCGTCTCCAGAATCGAGGACCACCATGTCCTCGCCCGGCACCAGCCCGCGCCGCCGCAGGTGGTGGGCGGCCGACAGCCCGGCCTGACCAGCCCCGATCACGACGACGTCGTACACGTGCACTCCTTGGTTGAAGGTTCAAGCACTGCGGTAACCGCGTCGGTCCACCAGATGTTCCCGGCCAGCTGGAGAACACACGGCGCCGACAGACAGTCGCCTGCGATCTAGCCATACCCCTGAACGAGCGCGAAGACACTGCAGGCGCCGCCGGCCTCGACGGACAAGGGCGTAAAGGAGCGACCCACACCGTCACCCAGCCGGGTTGGCGAGCCGGTCCAGACAGCCCTCGGCTCATCTCTCACCCATGACCTTCGTCCCGCTTCGTGATCTCTATCCCGATTACGGTTCTACCGCACCATCCGCCATCTCTCCGTCCAGAGCGCGACGACCGAGGCCAGCCCCACCCTCGAGCCGCCACCCATGACCCAGAAGAGGAAAGTTGCTACTTACCTTCTTTCGCGACCACCTCTGGGACATCGTTTTCCTCTTAGGATCCACGTCCCTGACGGCCGTATTCGGTGCCGTGGTCGGCAGGCTCCAGAAACCTCCGGCAGACAGGGCGGGTCCCGATGCAGAACTTTGACGGCACAAGCCTGGCTTTTACCATTCTCGGCATCCTCCTCGGCACCCCTATCGCCCTAGCATTCTCGCCGTTGCTCGGGGGGCACGGACACGGTCGAGTCTCCCTCAACAGCGCAGTGGCGCACTCCCTCGCGACGACCGATTGGCACGTCTTCGCAAGAATTCGAGCACTGTTCCCTTCGGGCGGCAGCACCAAGACGAGGACGAACGATGAAGAACTCGCGGCAGCCCTCGTCGCCCTCGTCGTCCTCGTGACTATCGTGACCGCGTACGTGAGAAACGCAGTCCTCATCGCGGGGCTGATGGCAGGACTCTCAATCCTGGCCACGGTCGTAGTCACTATCACCTTCACCGTGCTGTGGTGCCGCGGCGCAGTGGACGGCAGAGGCATCGCCGCGCGCCTCGCAGCCGTCTATATTGCAGTGATCGCCGGAGTCCTCTCAGCACTCTGGCTCGTCGAGCCTCCGCTCCACGCGGACGCTCTGGACGCCCTGGCGACAGCGCTACGCGATGGTGGCTTTATCTTCGATGCCGATGGCGTGCACGTCGGAGTCATCGTGACCCAGATGTTCGCAGCCCTCTTCACGTTCGGCCTGCTCATAGCCTGCATCGCACTTGGCCTAGGCTCGGTCGCCGCGGTGTACGTGCACTCCAGCAGTCGACCGCGCTGGCTCTGGAAGCTTGCTTTCTGGACCAATCGGTGGGCGATGCACGCATTGACGTGGTGGACATTATTCATCCTTGCCTCTTCGTCTTTGATCATGACCAGCGGACTGGGATTCGACTGGTTGACGAGTGCATTCGCCTGGATCAACGAGAGGATCGACGCCCTGCTTCCTGCGACACCGCCTCCGGCTCCGGCTCCGGCTCCGAACTAGGCCAGCGCGGCGCGTCTCGATGGCGCAGCATCACCGAGCGTCCCAGGGCCCCGACTCGCGGACACATCGGCTGTCAGGCGCTCGTGAGAGGCTGGTCGCATGCCTGAACCGGACACCCTCGGCACCGCCGCAGCCTTCAGCCCAGAGGCCTACGTCGAGGTCCTGACCTTCGACGGGACCGACCTGAGCGGCATCGACGCCGTCGACTCCCGCATCATCGAGTGCACCTTCACCGGGACAGACCTGTCGGGCGCCGAGCTCGCCTCGTCACGGGTGAGCGACTGCTCCTTCGACACGGTCAACGCGGCGACCCTCGACATCTCGAGCGGCGACTGGCAGGACACCCAGGTCCGCGCGAGCCGCCTCGGCGGCGTCCAGGCCTACGGCTCGCAGTGGTCGCGCGTCTCCTTCCACGGGACCAAGATCGACTACCTCAACCTCCGCGAGGCCCGCCTCGCAGACGTCACCTTCACCGACTGCGTGATCGGAGAGCTCGACCTCTCCTCGGCGCGCGGCACCCGGATGAGCTTTGTCGGGACGCGCATCGCCCAGCTCACCCTGAGCCGGGCCACCCTGACCCGGACCGACCTGCGCGGCGCCGAGCTCGGCCAGCTGACCGGCATCACCGGACTCAAGGGCACGACGGTCAGCACCGACCAGTTCCTCGACCTCGCCCCGCTGCTCGCGGCACACCTGGGCATCTCGATCCAGTGACACCGGACCGCTAGGACGCCCCGAGCCCGCCCCCGGCACGGCTCCGCCCCGGCCGGGTGGACCAGCCGGGGCGGAGTGCCGAGCGGGCTCCAGGAGCGCCCGCGGCGGCGAGCACGGCACGCAGCCGTGAGATCGTGACGGTCAGACAGGCAGCGCTCAGGCGTCGACGAGCGATCCTGCACGCGCAGCCGAGGCCTGCGGCTCCGGCACGGGGCCGCAGCCAGCAGCCCCCGCGATGAACCCGGCCGCGGCAGTGGCGATGAGCCCCGAGAGACCCGATCCCTCAGGCAGCGGACGCGGGTCGTCGGCGACGGTCCAGCAGGCATCGACGATCTCGTAGCGAGCAGCCGGGCCGTCGGTCACGTAGGTCTCGAGGGCGGCGACCAGACGGTCGACCTCCTCCTGCGTGGTCCCGACGCCCACGCTGGCCCGCACGGCACCCGAGGCGTAGCCGAGCCGGGCGAGGAGCGGGTGGGCGCAGAAGCGACCGTCGCGCACGCCGATACCGTGCTCGGCCGAGAGGTAGGCAGCCACGAGGCCCGGGTCGTGCCCGACGACCGAGAAGGTCACCACGCCGACAGGGTCGGACGCGTCGGCCCAGGCCCGGACCACCTGGACGCCCGGGATGGACTCGAGGCCGCTCACCAGGCGCTCGCGCAGGTAGGCCTCGTGCGCCTCGAGCGTGCCCGCGGGCAGCGACGCGAGGGTCTCGCAGGCCGCGGCGAGGGCCACGGCGCCGATGACGTTCGGCGAGCCGGCCTCGTGCCGCGCCGGGGCGTTCGTCCACTGCACCTGGTCGAGGTCGACCTGGCGGACGGCTCCACCACCGGCGAGGTAGGGCGTCCCGGCGTCGAGCCAGTCGCGACGGCCCACGAGGGCCCCCGACCCGAAGGGCGCGTAGGTCTTGTGGCCCGAGTAGGAGATGTAGTCGACCCCGGTCTCGGCAAGCGAGAAGCGGCGGTGCGGCACCAGCTGAGCGCCGTCGATCGCGACGCGCGTCCCGGCCTCGTGGGCGATCGCGACCACGTCGGCGACAGGCAGCAGCTCGCCGGTGACGTTCGACGCCCCGGTGAGCGCGAGCAGCGCGTAGGGCGCCTGGGCGAGCTCAGCCCGGATCGCCTCGAGGGTCTCGGCCACGGTCTCCGCACCGTGCAGCACTGTCGCACCGCCGGCCGACCGCTGCCACGGGAGGAGGTTGGCGTGGTGCTCGACGTCGAGGACGAGCACCCGGCCAGGCGTGCCGTCAGCGTCGGCCGGGACGCAGCCGGCGAGCAGGTTGAGCGAGTCTGTCGTGTTGCGCGTGACGACCGTGACGTCGTCGGGCCGTGCGCCGACGAAGGCGCCGATGGTCTGGCGCGAGGCCTCGTAGAGGGCTGTCGACACCTGCGAGAGGTAGCCCGCGCCGCGGTGCACGGAGGCGTAGAGCGGCAGCACCTGGGTGACGCGGTCGGCGACGGCCTGGAGCGCCGGGGCGCTCGCTGCGCAGTCGAGGTTGGCGTAGGTGACCGTACGGCCGTCGACGAGCGGGACGAGGGTGTCCGAGCCGACGACGGGCAGGCAGGACTGGGCTTCAGGGGTGGCAGACATAGATCCTCCAGGACGTGGTGGGGATCGACGCACCTGGGTTCGACCGATTCCCGCGCTTGCCGGAGACCATCTGGTTCCGGCCAGGTCGTCACCCGGGGCACCCCACCGCGGAGGAGGGTTGCCGGCCAGCAAACCGGGGTTACGCGCTGGCACTCATGACCTGCGTCAAGGATTGGCGAGGTTTCCGGGGGTGTCAATCAGCGAGCGCAGTCTGTCTTGCATGCTGGACGGGCTGTCTCATTCTGGGGGTCGGGGGTGATGCTCAGAGGGACAACCATCCAGAGCGGCTGAGTGACCTGGCACGACGACGCCGCAGCAACCCCTCCGACGAGCTCGACGTCGGGGCGAGGGTGCTACCGCCACGGACCGATGGAGGCATGACATGAGCTACGCAGGCGACCTCACCCCGCAGCAGGCCTGGGACCTGCTCGAGACCGCCCCCGACGCCGTCCTCGTCGACGTGCGCACAGTCGGTGAGTGGCAGCAGATCGGCGTCCCCGACCTCTCCCCGCTCGACGGCGACCGCGAGGTCGTCTTCACCGAGTGGGCGACGGCCTTCGGCCCCAACCCGCGCTTCCTCGACCAGCTGGCCGAGGCTGGCCTCACCCCGGGCGACGGGCGCCCAGTGATCTTCCTGTGCCGCTCGGGCAACCGCTCGATCGGTGCGGCGGTCGACGCGACGGCAGCCGGCTTCGGTCCGTCGTACAACGTGCTCGAGGGTTTCGAGGGCGACACGGACCTCGCCGGCGGGCGGACCGTCAACGGCTGGCGCCTGCGCGGCCTGCCGAGCACCACCTACACCGCCGGGGAGTGAGCCTCGATGTCGACCACCCCTGAGACACCGGCCAGCCTTTCGTCCGCCACCGTGCCGACTGTCCCGTCGTCCGACCCAGCCCGCCCGCCACGCACGGTCCGCGCCGCGACCGCCGCAGTCCGCGGCGGTCAGGTGAGGTCGAACTTCGAGGAGACCTCGGAGCCGATCTACCTCACCCAGGGCTACGTCTACGCGCAGGCCGCCGACGCCGAGGCCGCCTTCAAGGGCGAGACCGACCGCTTCATCTACTCCCGCTACGGCAACCCGACCGTCCACATGTTCGAGGAGCGTCTGCGTCTCCTCGACGGGGCCGAGGCCTGCTACGCGACGGCGACAGGCATGTCCGCAGTCTTCACCTCCCTCGCGGCCCTCGTGAAGTCCGGGTCCCGTATCGTCTCGGCCCGCGCGCTCTTCGGCTCGACCGTCGTGATCTTCGACGAGATCTTCGCCGACTGGGGAGTCACCGTGGACTACGTCGACGGCCACGAGACCGAGCAGTGGGAGGCGGCGCTCGCCACCCCGGCCGACGTGGTCTTCTTCGAGACCCCGTCCAACCCGATGCAGGACATCGTCGACGTCGAGCGCGTCTGCGAGCTCGCGCACGCCGCCGGCGCCGTCGTGGTCCTCGACAACGTCTTCGCGACGCCGATCCTGCAGAAGCCCTTCGAGCTCGGCGCCGACGTCGTGGTGTACTCGGCGACCAAGCACATCGACGGGCAGGGCCGCGTGCTCGGCGGGGCCATCCTCGGGTCGAAGGAGTACATCGAGGGGCCCGTCCAGAAGTTCATCAGGAACACCGGACCCTCGCTCAGCCCCTTCAACGCCTGGGTGCTGCTCAAGGGGCTCGAGACCTTGCCGATCCGTGTCGCCGCGCAGACCGCCGCAGCGCTGCGGGTCGCCGAGCACCTCGAGACGCTGCCGGGGATCACCCGGGTCCGCTACCCGTTCTTGCCGTCGCACCCGCAGCACGAGCTCGCCCGGAAGCAGCAGACCGGCGGCGGGACAGTCGTCACCTTCGACCTCGCTGTCCCCGAGGGCACCGACCCGGAGTCGGCCAAGAAGCGCACCTTCGCCTTCCTCGACGCCCTCGAGGTCATCGACATCTCGAACAACCTCGGCGACGCGAAGTCGCTCATCACGCATCCCGCGACGACCACGCACCGCAGGATCGGCCCTGAGGGCCGCGCCGCTGTCGGCATCGCCGAGACGACGGTGCGCCTGAGCGTCGGGCTCGAGGACGTGCAGGACCTCATCGAAGACCTGGAGATCGCGCTCCAGGCCTGAGAGGCGGCGGTCCGGCCCTCGCGGACCGCCACGACGCACGAAGCCCGAGCCGGGATCCGGCTGGGGCCTCGTGCGTCGTGCTGGTAGTGCTGAGGTGCTGTCGTGCTGGTCGTCCCGCTGCGTCAGGCGGTGACGAGCGTGCCGAGCACCGAGGTGAAGAAGGTGAGCCCGTCGGTGCCGGCGCGAGGGCCTGCCTCGGCAGCCGTCCCGAACCCGACCTCGACAGCGTGCTCGGGGTGCGGCATGAGGCCGACGACGTTGCCCGCGGCGTTGGTGATGCCGGCGATCCCGCGGCGCGAGCCGTTGGGGTTCTCGCCTGCGTAGCGGAAGACGACGCGGCCTTCACCCTCGAGCTCGTCGAGGGTGCGCTCGTCGGCGACGAACTGCCCATCCTGGTTCTTGAGCGGGATGGTGATCTCCTGGCCGGCACGGAAGCCGCGCGTCCAGGCGGTGTCGGCGTTCTCGACCGTGAGGCGCTGCTCGCGGCACAGGAAGGACAGCGACTCGTTCTTGATCATCGAGCCGGGCAGCAGGTGCGACTCGGTGAGGATCTGGAAGCCGTTGCAGATGCCGAGGACGGGCAGGCCGCCGTTCGCGGCATCGACGAGGACGTCCATGACGGGCGCGAAGCGGGAGATCGCCCCAGCGCGCAGGTAGTCCCCGTAGGAGAAGCCGCCCGGCAGGACCACGGCGTCGACGCCGTGGAGGTCGGCGTCGGCGTGCCACAGCGGGACCGCAGTGCCACCGGCGATGCGGACCGCGCGGGCCGCGTCACGGTCGTCGAGCGTGCCGGGGAAGGTGATGACGCCGATGCGCGCGCCGGTGAGGACGTCGCTCATGCCTGGGCGCCCTGGACGGCGTCGAGGCTCGCGGCGTCGACGACGGCCACGACGTCTTCGATGATCGGGTTGGAGAGCACCGTGGCTGCGGCCTCGCGGGCGGCGGCCAGGACCTCGTCGGTCACCGGCCCGTCGACCTCGAGCTCGAAGCGCTTGCCCTGGCGCACGCTGGTGAAGCCTGTGAGACCGAGGCGCGGCAGGGCGTTGGCGACGGCCTTCCCCTGCGGGTCGAGGATCTCGGGCTTGGGCATGACGTCGACGACTACGCGTCCCACGGGGGCTCCTAGTGCTCGGTTCTGGTCACGCGAGGGCGTGAGGGCGGAAGCGCGCGAGGCCCCGGCCGAGAGACGGCCAGGCGGTCCTCTGAGTGCTTCGCGCACAGTTTATCGCGAGCCTGCGCGCGGGCGTGCGCGCGTCTCGCGGTACGCCTCGGCGTGGCATCACCGGCGCCCCGCTGATCTCCGAGGCTGCTGCCCCTCGGGGTCAGTGCTCGGCCGACCCGACCTCCGCGGCCTCGTCTAGCCAAGCCGCCAGGAGCGGGCTGGCCGGGTTGAGACGTCGCGCGCTCTCCGCACCGGTCTCGTCCGGCGGCATCGTCGTCACGAGGAGCAGAACATCTGCCCGGGTGTCCCCCGCCCCGAAGAGACCGTCGGCGTCTAGGGCTCGGAGGGCCGCCTCCATCGATGCCAGTCGGAGGTCGTACTCTGCCTGGGCCTGCCCTGCAGACATGTCGAAGAGATCGCCACGCGCCGTGAAGAGCTCCTCGAGCCCAGCGAGGTGCTCGTCTCCGTAGACGGCGAAAGGGCTGTCCGGCAGGTCCCACCGGGTCGCGTCGTCTGGGGTGACGACGAGGTACGGACGCAGTGCCTCACCGCTCGTGACGAGCGCGTAGACGCAGAACGGTCCGGGGTGCTCGTCGTGGAGCTGCTGGACTGCGAGCCGCGTCCCGTGGACGATCTCGGCCGTCAGGGCAGGATCGGGAACCGAGGCCGCCGAGACGTCAGGAGCGGTCACGACCGCTCAGGTCAGCCCTCGGCCTTGCCGCGGCGCCAGTAGCCCATGAAGGCCACGGAGCGGCGGTCGATGCCCAGGTCGCTCACCAGGTGGCGGCGGAGCAGCTTGATGACGCCGGCCTCACCGGCGATCCAGGCGTAGCAGTCGGTCAGCGGGCGCGCCGAGTCTTCGACCGTCGGCACCTCCCACAGGATGTTCTGGTCGACGTCCACATCGTCCAGCTCGGCCGCGGCGGGGCGGGCCGGGAGGGTGATGCGCTCGATCGGCACCTCGTGGCACGACATGTCGCACAGCCCGGCAGCCTGCTTGGCGGCGCAGAGCTGCATGTGGGACCGGACGGCGCGGTCGAGGAGACTGCCGTGCTCGACCGGTGTCGCGCCGCGTCGGCTGCGCGGCAGCCACGTGATCGAGACGCCCTCGGCCAGGTCGAGCGGCAGCGCGTCGCCCTCGAGCGGGACCTCGACGAAGGCGTGCGCCTGCGTGCCGAGGGGCAGCGACTCGAGGATGGAGCAGATGGCGGGGGCGGCAGTCTCGTCACCGGCGAGCAGCAACGTGCTCGCCGAGGCGGGCGGCGCCCACTCGATGCCTGACGGCGGGCCGTCGTAGCGGGCGTTCGGTCCGATGAGGACGCAGGGCGTGCCGACCTCGGCGGTCTTCAGCCAGCGGGCGGCCGGTCCGTCGTGGCCGTCCTCGGAGACGTGGACCACGAGGTCGATGTCGATCTCACCGAGGCCGACGTGCGGGCGGACAGCGCGGACCGTGTAGGTGCGCAGCGGGCAGCGGAGCTCGTCGGGCAGCTCGCGCCACGCGGCGTACCAGCTGTCACCCTCGAAGTCTGCGGCGTCCGGGCGGTGACCGGCCTCGTTGGGGAGCACGAGCTTGATGCGCTGGTCGAGACCGTCGGTGCCGAAGGCCGCGGCGTCAGGCCCGGTGAAGGTGATGCGGACGAAGGACGGGCTGAGCTGCTGCACCCGGGCAACCGTGACGTCGAAGACGCGGTACGCGGGCTCGGCGCTCGTGACGGTCTCGGTCGTCGCTGTCGTCGTCATGCTTCGAGTATGGCATGCCTAACCTTCGAGAGGTAAGGCTCGGCTACCTGCGAGATCTGTGGAAGATCCCACACGCCTCGTCTCGTCAGGCTTCGCGGATGCTGTGCGGCACACCCTCGTAGCCCGTGGAGGCCCGGAACTCAGCCAGCTCCCGGACGGCCGCAGACCGCTCGCCCCGAGGCCGCAGCTCAGCCGGTAGCCACCCGCTCACGTGCCGGCGCCAGACCTTGCGCGCCCTGATCCTCGGCATGACGACGAGGCTCGCCGCCCCGACGACCAGGTAGGCAGGCCAGACCGAGACACCCCGCACCAGGATCTGCACGTCCCACGTCACGAGCGAGAAGACGCCGTAGGTGACGAGGAAGACCACCATGATCTGCGCGAAGGCGCGGGCCGCGTGCAGACGACCCAGGAGGTCGTCGATCATCCAGACCCTGTACGCCTCGGGCAGATCGCTCTCGAGCAGCCTGTACCGCAGCCACGGCACCAGGGGCGGGTGCTCACGCAGGCGCAGCGACCAGCCGGCGCGGAGTACCGAGAGCCCGTCGCGGATCCTGACCACTCGTGCGTCAGGCCCGGCGAGGTCGAGCAGCGTCCCCACGAGGTCCGCGCCGTAGGCGTACCGCCACCGCCGCGGATACGCCCGCAGCCACAGCCGCGCGGAGAGCTCGCGCCGCGACGCACGACGGTCGACGTCAGACATGCGCCCCACCACCAGCAGGACCAGCCTCGCCGTCGGCACGCAGCGCCGCACGATACTGGGCCAGCTCGACGTCAGCCTTCCAGCGCTCCGACCGCGGACGCAGCTCACGCGGCAGCCAGGTGCTGATCTGACGCCGCCACACTCGGCGTGGGGCCACGCGGGGCTGCAGCACCGCGAGCAGGACGACAGTCAGACCCAACATGACGGGGAGATCCCACGAGTCCGGGATCAGCACGGGCTCGAGGGACGGTACGGCGGCGCTGAGCATGACGAAGAGTGCCGCCACGGTGACGAACGAGATCGCTGCGATGCGCGCCGTGTAGAACCTGTCGAGCAGGTCGTCCATCACCCAGTAGCGATAGCGGGCAGGCAACCTCATCTCGAAGAACCTGTACCCCAGCCACGGCAGCAGCGGCGGGTGCTCCCGCCAGCGGAGTGACCACCCGGCTCTGACGACCGACACGCCGTCGCGCACCCGCACCGTCCGCGCACCCGGCCCGGCGAGGTCGAGCAGCGTCCCCACGAGGTCCTCGCCGTAGGCGTAGCGCCACCGTCGCGGGTAGGCACGCAGCCACAGCCGCGCGCTCCGTTCAGCCGTCGTCATCCTGGAAGTCCCCCTGCCAGTCATGCTTCACGCACCCCCGAGCACCGGGCGGCTGAGCCCTCGTGGTCCGTCGAGCACCCGTTGCGCGCGTGCTGCGAGGCGCGCGAGGTTCTCGGTCTCGGCCTGCGCGGCCTGCGCGCCGAGGTCGGTCGCGCGGTAGTACCTGCGCAACCGGCCGTCGACGATCTCTTCGCCGTCGGCGGCGACCATCCCGGCGGCGAGCAGCCTGTCGAGGTTGCCGTAGAGCGTCCCCGCGGCGAGCGTGACGTCGCCCCCGGACAGCTCGGCCACCTGCTTGATGACCCCGTACCCGTGCTGGCGCTCGTCGACGAGCGTGAGCAGGATGAGGTACGCCTGCTGCGTCATCCGGAACGAGGTCATGGCACGACGCTAGCGATCCCGATATATATCGTCAAGCGATACGTGGCTCCGAGCAGCTCAGACCTTCGCGTGCTTCGCGCGCCCGAAGGAGTACACCCCGTACGCGGCGAAGCCGATCGCGACGAGCGTCAGCAGGACAGGACCGTAGGGCAGCCCGGCGAGCGCGTGGAGCGCGGAGTCGAGACCTTCAGCCTGCTCCGGGTCGCTCTGCACAGCGGCCACGACGAGCAGCGCACCGACGACGCCGAGCGCTGCTCCCTTGCCGATGTACCCGATGCGTCCGGCCCGGCGGACCCAGCGGCTGGGGCTCGACTCGAGGTCCTCGAGGAACTTCTCCTTCCAGCCCTTCACCACGTGGTAGACCCCGACAGCCACCACACCGAGGCCGACAACACCGACGAGGGCGCGGCCGGCACCGGACGACATGAGACTGGAGGTCGCGCCACCCGAACCGCCGCCCGAACCGCCGCTCGACCCGCTCGTGAGCACAGACACCGTGGTGAAGGCCAGCACTCCGTAGGTCACGGCCTTCGCGGCCGCCTTGATGCGGTCCTTCGCCTCGCCCCAGGCGACAGCCTCGGTGATCTGCCACAGCGCGAGGAGCACGAAGCCGACGAACAGCACCCACAGCAGCACCTGGCCGGCTCCGTCGCCGGCGAGCTTCTGCAGTGCGCCCTCCTGGTCCGCCTGCTCACCACCCGAGGTCCACGCGAGCTGGATGGTCACCCAGGCGAGGAGCAGGTGCAGGACACCGCTCGCGGCGTAGCCGAGCCGTGCGCCCTTCTCGACGAGAGGGTGGTCCCCGGCGCGGGAGGCTGCACTCTGAACGTTTCCAGTCATGGGTCGAGACTGGCACCGGGTGACTCACAGCGCACGCCCAGCCGGGGCCGACGTGACGACCGCCACGTCGCTGCAGGCTCGTCGCAGGCGCCCGCCGGGACACCTCAGACGAGGCCCCACGTCACGTGACAGGGCCAGGCGTCGCTCGTGCGCAGCCCGCTCCGCCTGAGCGAGCCACGCACGTCAGCCCAGCTCCTAGAGCTCAGCCCCGGTCAGCCGCCTGTACGCGTCGAGGTACCTCTCGCGCGTCGCCTCGACGACCTCGTCAGACAGCGCGGGCGGCGGGGTGCCCGCGTCCTTGTCCCACCCGGACTCTGCCGACACGAGCCAGTCACGGATCGGCTGCTTGTCGAAGCTCGGCTGCGCCTGCCCGGGCACCCAGCGGTCTGCTGCCCAGAAGCGGGAGGAGTCCGGCGTGAGCACCTCGTCGCCGAGGATGATCTCGCCCGTCGCCGGGTCGACCCCGAACTCGAGCTTGGTGTCGGCCAGGATGATGCCGCGCTCCCGGGCGATGCTCTCGGCCCGCGCGTAGACGGCCAGGGTCAGGTCGCGAAGCCTGGTCGCGTCCTCCAGCCCGATGGTCGAGGCCACGACCTCGAAGCTGACGTTCTCGTCGTGCTCCCCGACCTCGGCCTTGGTGGCCGGCGTGAAGATGGGCTCGGGCAGCCGTGACCCGTCCACGAGGCCCTCGGGCAGCGGGACCTCGCACACCGACCGGCTCTGCCGGTACTCGACCAGCCCCGACCCGGTGAGGTACCCGCGGACGACGCACTCGACGGGGAACATCTCGAGGCGGCGGCACACCATGGCGCGTCCCGCGACGGCGTCGGGGACCAGACCGTCACCAGGCATCGCCGACGCCTCGGTGCTCACCACGTGGTTCCCGACGATGTCGGTCAGCTGCTCGAACCACCACAGGCTCAGCTGCGTCAGGACGGTCCCCTTGTCGGGGATCCCGGGGCTGAGCACGGCGTCGTAGGCGCTCACGCGGTCCGACGCGACGACGAGGACGACGTCGCCGAGCGGGTGCACGCCGCCGTAGTGCGAGAGGTCGGGCTCGTAGAGGTCACGGACCTTGCCGGAGTAGACGTGCCGCCACCCCGAGAGCTCGAGGGGCGCGTCGCCCTGCGTCTGCGCGCTCATCGGGCGTCCGCCGCAGCCTGCTCGGCGATGTCCGTGCGGTGGTGCGAGCCGGGCAGCACGATGCGGTCGACCCCGGAGTACGCGAGGCGCCGCGCCTCGGAGAGGCTCTCGCCGACGCCCACGACGGAGAGCACACGCCCGCCGGCGCTGCGCAGCACACCCTCGTCGTCTGTCGCCGTGCCGGCGTGCAGCACGTGGACCCCGGGGAGGTTCTCGGCCTCGCCGACACCGGTGACCGGGCCGCCGGTCCGTGGGGCGGCCGGGTAGCCGTCCGAGGCCACCACGACCGTCACCGCGGCGTCGTCGCGCCAGCGGAGCTCCGGGAGGTCGGCGAGCCGACCCGTCGAGGCGGACAGCAGCAGCTCGGACAGCGGGGTCTCGAGGCGCGAGAGCACCACCTGGGTCTCCGGGTCGCCGAAGCGCGCGTTGAACTCGATGACGCGGGTGCCGCGGCTGGTGAGCGCGAGCCCGACGTAGAGGACCCCGACGAAGGGGATCCCGCGCGAGCGCATCTCGTCGATGGTCGGCTGCGCGATGCGCTCGACCACCTCGGCGGTCAGCCCCTCGGGCGCCCACGGCAGCGGGCTGTACGCGCCCATGCCGCCGGTGTTGGGGCCGGCGTCGCCGTCGAAGGCGCGCTTGAAGTCCTGCGCGGGGGCGAGCGGCACGACGGTCTGGCCGTCGCTGATGCAGAAGAGCGACACCTCGGGTCCGTCGAGGAACTCTTCGACGACTACGCGCGGGTCTCCCCCGCGGTCCGGGTTGGCGAAGCACTCCTGCGCGTGGCGCAGCGCCTCGAGCCGGTCGCTCGTCACGACGACACCCTTGCCGGCGGCGAGGCCGTCGTCCTTGACGACGAAGGGCGGACCGAAGTCGTCGAGGGCGTCACCCACCTGGTCGACCGTCGAGCAGACGTGAGCCTTCGCGGTCGGGACGTGGGCTGCGGCCATGACGTCCTTGGCGAAGGCCTTCGAGCCCTCGAGCCGGGCGGCGTCGGCGCTCGGTCCGAAGACCGGTGTCCCGGTCGCCCGGACGGCGTCTGCGACCCCGGCGACGAGCGGAGCCTCGGGTCCGACGACCACGAGGTCGGCGCCGATCTGCTGCGTCAGCTCGGCGACGGCGCGACCGTCGAGGGCGTCGACCTTGTGCAGCGTGGCGAGGGCGGCGATCCCCGGGTTCCCGGGCGCCGCGTGCAGCTCGTGCCGTCCCCCGGCGGGGGCCTCCTGCGCGAGCGAGTGGACGATGGCGTGCTCACGAGCACCGGACCCGACGACGAGAATCTTCACGAGACGGGAGTCTACTGACCGAGCCCGCAGACGACAGCGGGCGGGACCCGTCCTGAGACAGGTCCCACCCGCGCGTGCCCGGCAGCCGCAGCTCAGCGGCTGCGTCGGTGCCAGACCTCAGTCGTCGATGAGGTCGTGGCGCTGGATGGTGGCCTCGCGGCCGGGGCCGACGCCGATCGAGGAGATCCGTGCGCCCGACATCGCCTCGAGGGCGAGGACGTAGGCCTTCGCGTTCTCG
>Ga0308165_1003714_pt1 | contig 16056 bp, 12 predicted proteins | sample PhyWR2_FD_201032 | JGI IMG/M metagenome (GOLD analysis project Ga0308165, IMG submission 201032) | Phyllosphere microbial communities from UC Gill Tract Community Farm, Albany, California, United States - DLSLW.R2 | ecosystem: Host-associated > Plants > Phyllosphere > Unclassified | place: USA...
ACCGGATCGACCCGGATCGGTTCACATGCCACCCCGTGGTGTTCAAGGTGCTTTACTGCCTGGTGAATATCATCGACGCTAAAGGCTAAATGGCGTAATCCACAAGCTTCAGGATAGCTTGCTCTGGCTCGCGGCGAGGGAAAAGAAAAAAGTTCAATAACATACTGGCCATTCAAGGCAAGATCGCCTTTCCATGAATCACGTTCTTTCCGGTATACTTCTGCCAGTAACGTGAAGCCTAATACATCACAATAGAACTGCTTGCTGCGGGTATAATCCGTGGCAATAATCGCAATATGATGTACCTGCCTTAACCCTAACATAAAAGCACCTCTGCTCGTCTGAAAATAAAACACCCCGCAAGCTTTACCACTTACAGGGTGTTATTTAGCGCATCCGAAGGCTTATCGCTAAAGCCTGAGCTCAAGAGAGCTCGCTTATCACGCGTAACCGTAATTCATCAAACGATGATAACGACGGTTTAACAGCTCTTCGGTATTCAGTACATCGAGATCGGCAAGATCTGCCAGCAGCTGTGCACGTAAAGATGCCGCTATCTGTTCAGGATTACGGTGAGCACCACCAGAAGGTTCAGTGATGACCGTATCAATCAATTTCAGCTCTTTCAGACGCGGAGCAATAATACCCATTGCTTCAGCAGCCAACGGCGCTTTATCGGCGCTCTTCCACAAAATGGAAGCACAGCCTTCCGGGGAGATAACTGAATAGGTGCTGTACTGAAGCATATTCACTTTATCACCGACACCAATCGCCAGCGCACCACCTGAACCGCCTTCACCCACGACAGTACAGATAATTGGTACTTTCAGGCGAGACATTTCACGCAGGTTACGTGCGATAGCTTCAGACTGCCCGCGCTCTTCTGCTCCCACACCGGGATAGGCACCGGGAGTATCAATGAAGGTAATGATTGGCATCTTAAAACGCTCAGCCATTTCCATCAGGCGTAAAGCCTTACGGTAACCTTCTGGCGCTGGCATACCAAAATTACGGCGAATTTTCTCTTTGGTTTCCCGTCCTTTTTGATGACCAATGATCATCACTGGACGCCCATCAAGACGCGCCGTTCCACCCACAATCGCTTTGTCATCAGCGTAGGCACGATCGCCCGCTAATTCATCAAAGTCATCAAACGCCAGACGAATATAGTCCAGCGTATAAGGACGCTGTGGATGGCGTGCCAGTTGAGCAATTTGCCATGCACCTAAATCTGCGAAGATTTTACGCGTCAGCTCTGCGCTTTTTTCACGCAGGCGCTGAACTTCATCATCCAGATTAATATCCAGTTTTTCATCCTGACGGCTAACCGACATCAGGGAATCAATTTTCGCTTCCAGCTCTGCAATCGGCTGTTCGAAATCAAGGAAATTCAGACTCATAATATTCCTGTTTTAGTCAAACTCCAGTTCCACCTGCTCCGAACCTATCAGGGTCCTCAGATCGTTTAACAAACGATCGTTTGGAGAAACACGCCAGGTGGCACCAAAGCGCAACCGGGTTCGTGCATCCGACCTCTGATAATAGAGATGTACCGGAATTGTCCCCGAACGATGGGGTTCCAGAGACTGACGGAGACGGTTTAAAAGCTGGTCATCAATTTGCCTGTCCGTCAGCGAGATAGCAAGCCCGCGCGCGTATTTTTCACGTGCTTCATCGATATCCATCAGCTCTCGGGCCATCATTTTAAGCCCTCCGCTGAAGTCATCAAAGCTGACCTGTCCGCTAACGATCAGGATACGGTCTTTTTCCAGCAAATGCTGGTACTTTTCTAGCGCATCTGTAAATAACATCACTTCCAGACGACCCGAACGGTCATCCAGTGTACAGATACCGATACGATTGCCTCGCTTAGTGACCATAACCCGCGAAGCAATTACCAATCCGGCAGCCGTGGCCACTTTACCACGTTCTGTCGGATGCATCTCTTTTAGGCGCACGCCACCGACGTAACGCTCAATTTCTTTCAAGTACTGAGTGATAGGGTGACCCGTGAGATATAATCCTAAGGTCTCACGTTCGCCATCCAGTACCCGCTGTTCCGGCCAGCACACAACGCTGGCATAAGATTTTTCGACCTGTTCAGGTTCATCAGCCAGCACACCAAACATATCTGCCTGGCCAATAGCTTCTGCTTTCGCATGCTGATCGGCGGCTTTCAGTGCGTCGCCCAGCGCATTCATTAACGCAGCACGGTGCGGACCCAGTCGGTCGAAGGCACCGGACATGACCAGTTTCTCAAGCACCCGCCGATTCAGTTTCTTCGTATCAGTTCTGGCGCAGAGATCAAACAGCTCACGGAAATATCCGCCTTCGTTTCGGGCTTCAATAATCGCTTCAATCGGTCCTTCACCGACGCCTTTAATCGCCCCAATACCATAAACGATTTCACCTTCATCGTTAACGTGGAAGTGATACAGCCCGGAGTTAATATCCGGTGGCAGGATTTTCAGTCCCATACGCCAGCATTCATCAACCAGACCGACAATTTTATCGGTATTGTCCATATCAGCCGTCATTACCGCAGCCATGAACTCAGCCGGATAGTGCGCTTTCAGCCACAGCGTCTGATAAGAGACCAGTGCGTAAGCAGCGGAGTGCGATTTGTTAAATCCGTAACCGGCAAATTTTTCTACCAGGTCAAAGATATGCATGGCCAGTTCGCCATCCACACCATTATTTTTTGCTCCGTCTTCAAAGCTCGAACGCTGTTTCGCCATCTCCTCAGGTTTCTTTTTACCCATGGCACGACGTAACATATCCGCCCCACCCAGAGTATAGCCTGACAGAACCTGGGCTATCTGCATCACCTGTTCTTGATAGAGAATGATGCCATAAGTCGGTTCCAGTACCTGTTTCAGGCTTTCATGCTGCCATTGAATATCAGGGTAGGAAATCGCTTCGCGGCCGTGTTTACGGTCAATAAAGTTATCAACCATACCCGACTGTAACGGTCCGGGACGGAACAGAGCCACCAGGGCTATCATGTCTTCAAAACAGTCCGGCTGCAGACGTTTAATCAAATCTTTCATGCCACGAGACTCAAGCTGGAAAACAGCCGTCGTCTCTGAACGTTGCAGCATATCGAAGCTTTTTTGGTCGTGCAATGGAATAGCGGCAATATCCAGCGGTGCTTCACCCTTCTTCGCCCGCTTGGCATTAATCATTTCCAGCGCCCAGTTAATAATGGTGAGCGTACGCAGGCCAAGGAAGTCAAATTTGACCAGGCCTGCGTATTCCACGTCATTCTTATCAAACTGGGTAACCGGATGCTGCCCCTGTTCATCACAGTATAATGGCGCAAAATCAGTAATTTTAGTGGGTGCAATAACCACACCACCGGCATGTTTACCGGCGTTTCGGGTGACACCTTCAAGCTGACGCGCCATATCGATCAGCGCTTTAACCTCTTCATCTGCCTCATAGATTTCTGGCAGCTGAGGTTCGACTTCAAAGGCTTTCGCCAGAGTCATACCCGGATCGGGCGGGATCAGTTTGGATATTCTGTCGACAAATCCGTAGGGGTGCCCTAATACCCGTCCGACGTCGCGGATAACCGCTTTAGCCGCCATGGTACCAAAAGTAATAATCTGGGATACCGCTTCACGTCCGTACATTTCTGCGACGTGATCAATCACCAGATCGCGTTTTTCCATGCAGAAGTCGACGTCGAAGTCAGGCATCGATACGCGTTCTGGATTCAGAAAACGTTCAAATAACAGATCGAATTCCAGTGGATCAAGATCGGTAATGCTCAAAGCGTAAGCCACTAACGATCCGGCACCCGATCCGCGACCAGGCCCTACAGGGACACCGTTGTCTTTGGACCACTGGATAAACTCCATGACTATCAGGAAGTAACCAGGGAAACCCATCTGGTTAATTACCTGGAGTTCAATATCCAGACGCTCATCATATTCACCGCGTTTCTCGGCACGCACTTCAGGGTCCGGGAATAAGAACTCAAGACGGGCTTCCAGACCTTCCTGGGATTTTAGTACCAAAAAGTCTTCGGTGGTCATCTCGCCGGTCGGAAACTGCGGTAAAAAGTATTCGCCAAGGCGAACGGTGGTATTACAGCGTCTGGCAATTTCTACGCTGTTTTCCAGCGCTTCCGGAATATCGGAGAACAGCTCACACATCTCCTCTTCACTGCGCATATATTGTTGCGAAGTATAGTGACGCGGGCGTTTAGGATCATCGAGGGTAAAGCCATCATGAATCGCAACGCGAATTTCATGGGCATCAAAATCATCGGCATTAATAAAGCGAACGTCATTGGTGGCAACAACGGGCAAGCCGTGGGTTTGGGCGAAAGCGACCGCCTCGTGGACATAACGTTCTTCATCCACTCGGCCGGTCCGGGACAGCTCCAGATAGAAGCGGTCGGCAAAATAGCACTGATAGAACTCCAGGCACTGCTCTGCTAGCGGCTGATTACCACGTAATAAGATTTTACCGATATCGCCCATCCGCCCACCGGAAAGCAGGATCAGACCCTCGTTTAGCTCAGCCAGCCATTCGTTATCAATATAGGGGCCGGCAGCGCCATAGCCGCGCTGATAGGCGCGGGAAATCAGCAACGTGAGATTTTGATAACCGACGTTATTCATCGCCAGTATTGTCAAATGGTTAAGTTCATCACCCAGCAGAGGGTTGGCGACATTAAAATCAGCGCCAATAATCGGCTTAATTCCAGCACCATGTGCCGAGCCATAGAATTTCACTAAACCACACAGGTTGGTGAAATCGGTAATCGCCAGGGCAGGCAGATTTAATGCCGCATTTTTTTTGACCAATGGCCCGACTTTCGCCAGGCCATCAATCATAGAATAGTCACTGTGCACCCGAAGGTGAATGAAACGGGGTTCAGCCATCTTTCATCCATTAATTCTGCTTTGGTACCTGATTATCAGGAAAGCAGCCCAAGTGAGCGTTTGACAGGAGCAAAGCTGCGACGATGATGCTCGGTAGCACCATGTTCAGCCAGTCTCTCCAAGTGAAGAGCGGTTGGATACCCTTTATGCTGGGCAAAACCATATTGCGGAAAACGAGCATCCAGTTCAACCATCTCGCGATCGCGTGTCACTTTAGCCAGTATTGATGCAGCACTGATTTCTGCCACCCGGCTATCGCCTTTCACTACCGCCAGTGAAGGCATCGGTAATGACGGGCAGCGGTTACCATCGATAAGTACATATTCTGGCACCACATTCAGCCCGGCAACAGCACGTTGCATCGCCAGCATAGTGGCGTGCAGAATATTAAGACGGTCAATCTCTTCCGGTTCAGCCCGTCCGAGACTCCAGCTTAACGCTTTTTCGATTATTTCATCAAACAGAGCAAGACGACGTTTTTCAGACAGCGCTTTAGAATCTGCCAGACCTTGAATCGGCCGTGCCGGATCAAGAATAACCGCCGCCGTTACCACGGCACCAACCAGTGGCCCACGACCGACTTCATCGACGCCAGCAACCAGGTGTAAATGCGGATAAGTAAACTCAATCATTGTGCTAGCTCCAGCACTGCCGCCGCGGCTTGCTCATCGGCATTACAACGAATCAACTGATGCAAACGACGAAATTCTTCATGCATCTGATGGCTTTCGCTGCTTTCTTCCAGCAAAGGTAATAAAGCCGTTGCCAGAGCAATAGGTTCACATTCGTCTTGCAGCAGCTCGGTAACCAGTTCCCTTCCTGCCAGTAAATTAGGCAGAGAAACATAGTCCGTTTTAACCAGTCGCTTCGCCAGCCAGAAGGTGAAAGGCTTCATACGATAGCCCACAACCATCGGACATTTCGCTAACATACATTCCAGGGCAGCGGTACCCGACGCCAGTAAAGCAGCATCGCTGGCAATCATCGCTTCACGTGCCTTGCCATCCAGCAGATGAACGTCAAGTTCTGGAGCAATCTCAGCTTTAATTCTCTCAAACTGTTCCCGCCGTTTGCTATTCACCAGCGGCACCAGCACCTGAAGTTCCGGCCAGCGTTTACGCAGTAGTTGTGCCGTGCGCAGGAAATCAGCGCTAAGCATCTCCACCTCGGCGTTACGGCTTCCCGGTAACAACGCCAGACATTTCGCCTCAGAAGCGATACCCAGCGCACGTCTGGCAGCCTGTTTATCCGGTGTCAGTGGAATCGCATCCGCCATGGTATGGCCGATAAACCGACAAGGGACATTAAATTTGTCGTAAAACGCTTTTTCAAAAGGCAAAAATGCCAGCACCAGGTCGGTCGCCTTGCCAATTTTGAAAACCCGTTTTTGTCGCCAGGCCCAGACCGAGGGGCTAACGTAGTGGATGGTTTTGATTCCTGTCTTTTTAAGATTACCTTCAAGGGTAATGTTAAAATCAGGGGCATCAATACCCACAAACACATCTGGCTGTAATGCAGTAAAACGTTTAGTGAGATCGGCACGAATATGCAGCAGGCGGCGCAGGCGAGAAAATACCTCGACAATCCCCATCACCGCCAGCTCTTCCATCTCATACCAGGCTTCACAGCCTTCGGCCTGCATCAAAGGACCCGCTACGCCAACAAAGCGCGCATCCGGAACTTGAGCTCTTACGGCACGAATCAGACCGGCACCAAGAATATCGCCGGAGGTTTCTCCGGCGACCAGTGCAATAGTAAGAGGACGCCCTGCCTTCATTTAACGAATCACGCCACGCGTTGAACGCGCAAAGAATTCAATAAAGGCATTCACCTCAGGGTGCTGTGCAGCAATTTCAGCGATTTCCGGCTTAGCTTCTTCCAGTGTTTTACCGCTACGGTAAAGCGCTTTGTAAGCATGACGGATAGCATTAATCGCCTCTTTACTGAAACCACGACGCTTCAACCCTTCGATGTTGACACCGAAAGGCGTGGCATGGTTACCCTGGGCAATAACATAAGGTGGTACATCCTGGGCTACGCCCGAGCAACCACCGACCATGACATGTGCACCGATGATACAGAACTGGTGTACTGCGGTCATACCACCAATAATGGCGAAATCATCGACAGAAACATGCCCGGCAAGCGTGGCGTTGTTCGCAAGGATACAGCGATTTCCAACGGTACAATCATGGGCAACATGCGCATTGATCATCAGCAGATTATCGCTACCCACCTTCGTTAATCCACCACCCTGTGCGGTACCCCGATGAATCGTCACGCTTTCACGAATGCGGTTACGGTCACCCACCTCAACACGAGTAGGTTCACCCGCGTATTTCAGATCCTGGTTAACTTCACCGATAGACGTGAACTGATAGATCTCATTATCGCGGCCAATTTTAGTATGACCGTTGATAACCACATGAGACTTCAGTACAGAGCCGTCACCAATTTCAACGTCAGAACCGATAATACAGAATGGTCCAATGTGAACATTAGCGCCAATAATGGCACCGTCTTCAACAATGGCTGATGGATGAATAAAGGCAGATTTATCAATCACGAATTAAGTCTCCCGGCTACGTGCACACATCATAGTTGCTTCACAGACAATTTTACCGTCTACGGTTGCAACGCCTTTGAAACGTGTCAGACCGCGACGCGTTTTCTCAAAGGTTACTTCCATAATCATCTGGTCACCAGGTACTACTGGGCGTTTAAAACGTGCATCATTGATCCCTGCGAAGTAGTACAACTCGCCCGGTTCCAATTTACCCACGCTTTTAAATGCAAGAATACCGGTTGCCTGTGCCATTGCTTCCAAAATCAGTACACCAGGGAAAATCGGTTTACCTGGAAAATGGCCCTGGAAAAAGGGTTCATTCACAGAAACATTTTTTACCGCCCGCAGGAAATGGCCTTCTTCAAAGTCCAAAACGCGATCCACGAGTAGGAATGGATAACGGTGCGGGAGCAACTCTAAAATCTCTTCAATGTGCAGAGTATGAGTGTCAGTTGTCAAAATACTCTTCCTGTCTAAATATGCTAAATGGCAGTAATAACACGGCCTGCGACTATCCGGAGAAAGTCGCAGGCCGCAAATCAATTGGCGCTATATCCTGACGCTAACCTTACATGGCAGCGCCGGTATAAGTGGCAAAATTGGTGCTCAATCTTATTGATTGACCTTACGTTCGATGGCTCTTAAGCGTTTGCTCATGTCATCAATATTCATCACCAATGCCGCGGTTTTACGCCACACTTTATTCGGCTGTAATGGAATACCAGAGGAGTATACACCAGGTTCGGTTATTGGACGCATAACCATTCCCATACCGGTAATATTTACCTTGTCACAGATTTCCATATGGCCATTAATTACACTGGCACCACCAATCATGCAGTAGCGACCAATTTTAAGGCTACCTGCCATGATAACACCCCCCGCAACCGCCGTATTGTCACCAATCACAACGTTGTGGGCTATCTGGCACTGGTTATCAATAATAACACCATTACCAATTATCGTGTCATCCAGTGCGCCACGATCGATAGTGGTACAGGCACCGATTTCAACTTTATTGCCGATAATCACTCGACCAAGCTGCGGTATTTTTATCCAGTTACCGCGGTCATTGGCATAACCAAAACCATCGGCACCAATTACCGTTCCGGATTGAATCAGGCAATCTGTGCCAATTTCAATCTCATGATAAATGGAGACATTCGCCCACAGGCGGCTGCCGGAACCAATTCTGGTCTTTTTACCAACAAAACAACCGGCACCAATCACAACGTTATCACCCAGTTCCACACCGGATTCGATAACCGCATTGGCGCCAATTGAGACGTTCTTACCAAGCGTAGCACTGGCATCAATCACCGCACTGGGTGCGATACTGGTAGCAGGCTGAGGCGTGGTATCAAGAATTTGTGCCATTCGTGCATAGGTAAGATAAGGATTCTTTACAACTAATGCAGCGCTTTTGGCAAAGGGCAGGTCTGCTTCGGTCATCACGACAGCAGAAGCCTGACAAGTTGTCAGCTGTTCACGGTAACGTGGATTAACGATAAACGTTACCTGGCCGGCCTGGGCCGTTTGCATAGATGCGACGCCGGTGATGACGATATCGCCATCACCGTGCAATTCCGCATCCAACTGCTGAGCTAAATCAGCCAGTCGAATCGAAACCATGGCTTATTTAACCTGTTTCAGTACGTCTGATGTGATATCAGTTACATTCTTACCGGTATAAGCAACAGTACTGGCATCCAGTACAACATCATAACCTTTGTCGTCTGAGACTTTCTTCACTGCGGCCTGGATACGAGTAACCAGTTTACCACGTTCTTCGTTAGAACGACGGTTACGGTCTTGCTCAAATGCCTGCGCTTTGCTAGCGAAAGTTTCACGCTCAGCCATAACCTGGCTTTCCAGTTTAGTACGTTCTGCGGCTTTCATGGTAGAACCATCGCGTTGCAGACGTTGCATCTTAGTTTGCAGGTTGGTTTCCAGGCTCTGCAGCTCAGAAGCACGGCCTTTAAACTCATTTTCCAGAGTATTGGAAACACCCGATTTCTGTGCAACCTGCTGGAATAAACTGCCCATATTTACGACTGCAATGTCAGAAGCTGCCTGAACACCAGCAGAAGTAACTAAAGCAATACCAAGACCTGCGGCAACTAACCACTTTTTCAAAATGAACTCCTTACCATCCCAATTTGTGTCCGAAAACACGTCTTTTTTGAGTCCCTGCCAGCCTGAAGGCTGACAGGTTCACTTCGTTACTGCACGTCATATTCCAGGCTGCATCACTGCATACTACCAAGTTTTACCAATATTAAACTGGAACTGTTCTGACTTATCACCTTCATAAGTTTTCACAGGTTTAGCATAGGAGAAGACCAGTGGTCCCAGCGGCGACATCCACTGCAAAGCAACACCTGCAGACATACGAATATCACCCGGTCTGCCATAATCCGGTAAACCTGCAATGTTATCCCAGTTGGTATCCCATACTGTACCGGCATCCATAAACAGCGAGGTACGTACAGAGTTAGCATACTGCTCACTCAGGAATGGCGTTGGTGTAATCAGTTCAAGACTTGCCACACCCATGGCGTTACCACCAACAGCATCATCAGACTGACAATACTGACCCGCAACCTCAGCAGTTTCACAGTTACGCTGGTTCGGGCCATAATATACAGCCTTAGGACCGATGTTATTCGACTGGAATCCACGTACTGTACTAGAACCACCGGCATAGAAGTTTTCATAGAACGGCATCTCTTTGCCGCCTAAACCATCACCATAGCCCCAACGCGTTCTGCCCAGTACCACCCAGGTTCTGTCCTGGTTGATAGGGAAGTAACTTGCGGTATCCAGCGTGAGTTTATAGAACTCGTTCTGGGAACCTGGAATGGTCACTTTACCATTCAGGTTAACGCGAGAACCTTCCGTCGGGAAATAACCGCGGTCAAGTTTATTATAGGTCCAGCCATAGTTCAGCGTGAAGTCATCCGCAGTGAAGCCGTTTGCTTTGACATCACGGGACGGATTTTCACCCATCGAGTCCAGGTAACGCCACATAGCGATTTGCGGCTGCATGTTCGACAGTGAGTTATGAACATAGCCTAATCCCAGACGCAACGTGTTGTATTCGTTGACAGGGAAGCCTAGCGTACTGTCCAGACCATAACTTTTATTCGTATAGTCGGAGAGATCGGCATCATTCGCCTTAAAGTCATTATAGAACAGGCGTCCGCCAAGACTCACGCCATCGACAGTAAAGTACGGATCGGTAACAGACAATTCAGCATAGGTCTGGTAGTCATTCTTGGTACCGCTGATACCGACTGAATAACCGGTACCTAACCAGTTATCCTGCTGGACGCCGACCTGGAAGCTAACACCACTTTCCGTACCATAGCCGATACCGAAGTTTAAGCTGCCGGTATTACGCTCTTTAACTTTATAGATGACATCAACCTGATCCGGAATACCTGAAACGCGCTGTGTATCAACGTCAACGGTTTCAAAATAGCCCAGACGATTCAGACGTTCTTTACCTGCATCGACTAAGTCACTGCCAAGCCAGGCTCCTTCCATCTGACGCATTTCACGACGCAGAACCACATCTTTACTGGTATCGTTACCTTCAAAGCGGATTTTACGTACGTAGAAACGGTTTCCTGCATCAACACTCACATGCAGTTTTACCGTTTTATCGACGTCATTGATTTCAGGTTGAGTCTGTACGCGTGGATAAGCATAACCATAACGGCCGAGCAGCTTCTTAATGCTGTCTTCCATTCGGGTGACTTTAGCACCGCTATACAGCTCTTCAGGTTCGAATACTGTCAGGCTTTCGATTTCAGCCGAATGACCTGCCAGATTGCCCTTCACTTCAACGCCGTTCAGCTGGTACTTCTCGCCTTCGGTAATGTTGATAGTGACATAAATATTTTTCTTGTCCGGCGTCAGGCTGACCTGTGTAGAGTCAATGTTGAAACGCGCATAACCGCGATCAAGATAGTAACTACGCAGCGTCTCAAGATCACCAGCCAGTTTTTGTTTCTGATATTTACGATCAGCAACAACGTTCCACCAGGGAACTTCGTCACGTAGCTGGAACTGAGAGATCAGCTCTTCTGTGGTAAAGACTTTATTACCGACGATGTTAATCTGCTGGATCTTCGCAGAAACCCCTTCCTGGAATACCAGTTTTAAGTCAACGCGGTTTCTTGGCAATGGTGTGACTACCGCTTTCACGCTAGCACTGTATTTACCTACGCTGTAGTAGAAGTCTTCGAGTCCCTTTTCGATATCAGCAATCGTAGTGCGATCCAGAGACTCACCCACGCGTACCCCTGAAGCTTCAAGGTTTTGCTTGAGCATGTCATCTTTCACCGACTTGTTACCAGAGAAAGTGATGTTCGCAATAGTTGGGCGTTCTTTGACCTGAACCAGAAGTGTATCACCATCGCGTAATACTCTTACGTCTTCGAAGTTGCCAGTGGCAAACAACGAACGAATTGTATTACTGATATCCTCGTCAGAGATGTTATCTCCAACGCGAACAGGCATGCTAAGGAGGGCCGCACCAACGGCAACTCGTTGCAGGCCTTCGAAATGAATGTCCTTCACTACGAACCCGTCTGCACCGTATACGGTGGCGCTGCTAAACAGCAGCGACGCTATGAGCAACTTTTTCATCGCCATCGTTGTTACGCGTTATTCCTAACCTATTCTCTCTATAAACGAGAGAAATCATTGAAAAGTGCAAGCCCCATTAATAACACTAGCAAAACAGAGCCAATGCGATAACTAACGTCTTGAACTCGCTCAGAAACCGGTGTGCCTTTAAGTTTCTCAATTGCTAAAAATAGCAGATGTCCGCCGTCCAGAACAGGAAGAGGGAACAGGTTGATTATACCTAAGTTAATGCTGATAAGAGCCAAGAACATGAGGTAGTAAATCACGCCGTATTCCGCTGACATCCCTGCACCCTGGGCAATTGAGATTGGCCCACTGAGATTATTCAGTTTTACATCACCGGTTATTAATTTCCCCAGCATATTGACCGTGAGCTTCATCAGTTGCCAGGTTTTATCCGTGGCTTCTGCGACTGCAACAAACGGCCCATACTGTTTTACTGTTTTGTACTCTTCAGGTAACGGGATGACTTCTGGTACTACTCCCGCAAATCCCTCTAACTTCGTTTTGCCCTGTTTGCTATCAGGGGTAAGCGTTAACTCACGGGACTCCCCTTTACGGTCTACCTCGAGCATCAGTGGTTGACCTGGATTATCACGAACCAGATAAACAAAATCCATCCACCGAGTCACTGGCTGACCATTGACTTTAACGATCCTATCGCCTGCTTGCAAACCTGCTTTATCAGCAGCTGACTGAGGCTGTACTTCTTGTAATACAGTTTTGACTTCTGCTCCCCGGGGCCTGAAACCTAATGAGGTGATAGCATCCTCTTTGTCAGGTTCAAACTGCCAGTGGCTCAGGTCAAGTGTCGCTTCTCGCGTTTGATCTGTACCAAATGGAGCATAAGCAATACGTAAACTGTCATCACCGATTTTAGAAAAAAGCGCTAAGCGAACTGAATCCCAATCAGGCGTTTCGATGCCATCTATCGCTTTAAGTTCCATTCCAGATGTAATTTGTGTTTCAGCGACGATGGAATTTGGAACAACTTCCCCTACAACCGGGCGTAAACTCGGCACGCCGATAATAAATACCAGCCAGTAGGCAAAAATGGCAAAGATGAAGTTCGCAAGCGGGCCTGCAGCAATGATAGCAGCACGCTGAGAGACCGTTTTATTATTGAACGCGTAATGACGCATTTCTGGTGAGACCGTTTCAACGCGCTCATCGAGCATTTTAACGTATCCCCCCAGAGGGATAAGGGCGATGACAAATTCAGTGCCGTGACGGTCTGTACGACGCCACAACGCTTTCCCAAAACCAATGGAAAAGCGTTCAACCCGTACTCCACAACGCCGGGCAACCCAAAAGTGGCCAAACTCATGCACGGTAATCAATATACCCAGCGCAATGACAAATGCAGCCAAATTCCAGAGCAAGCTCAGCATAGAATATTCCATTAGATAGTGCTAAAAACCAGCAGCATCAGGCAGCTAAAAACCGGTATTGCAGCTGTTAAGCTATCAATTCGGTCAAGAATACCACCATGTCCAGGTATCAGATGACTGCTATCTTTAATGCCCGCTTCGCGTTTGAACATACTTTCGGTTAAATCACCTAGCACTGAGGCAAGTACGGCTACCACAGAGCAAATAAGCAGAATAGTCGGCGTGACGTCAAAATCAGCCCAGCGGCTAAACAGCAGGGAGATAATGGCTGATGTCACTAACCCACCGACAACCCCTTCCCAGGTTTTACCAGGAGAAACTTTAGGCGCAAGCTTATGTTTACCGAACATCTTGCCAAACATGTAGGCACCAGAATCGGCTCCCCATACCAGGCACATCACATACAGCAGCCAGACAGCGCCCGCATATTGCTCTGTTTCATAGTGCCAGCTACGTAACACCACCATACCCCAGAAGAAAGGTACGATAGTGAGCAGCCCAAACACCAGACGCAACAATTTTGAATGACGCCAGAACGAAGCTGATACCGGATACGATAATACCAGTAGCAAGGCTATAATCCACCAACCTAACGATGCCCAGAGCGAAAATTCTATCACCGGCAAATGAGAGTCTATTGGACTGGCTGATGATAGCAGTAACATCGCTGCCAGCAGAAGACCACACAGTACTGCCAGCCCGATACGTTGAAAACGGGTGACAAAACCGGCCAGCTGCCCCCACTCCCATGCTGCCAGTACGCAGATAACGAGTGTCGCTATCGCAAATCCCATTGGTGGCAGCAAAAAAAGTGCCGCTATAACGGCAGGGATCATGATAAATGCAGAAATCAGACGATATTTCAGCAAAAGTGACCCCCAGCTGGTTTATTCACTATCCGGCATGGCGCCACCAAAACGACGCTCTCGATTTGCAAAAGCATTTAACGCACCTTCAAAGTCTTGTTCATCGAAATCAGGCCAAAGAACATCGGTAAAATAAAGTTCCGCATAGGCAATCTGCCAGATGAGAAAATTACTGATACGATGCTCCCCTCCTGTCCTAATTACTAAATCAACGGCAGGCTGTTCATTCATGCATACATGATTACCCAGCAAATGCTCATCAATCTGGTCCGGAAGCAATTTCCCCTCTTGTACTTGTGAGGCAAGGTACTTAACACCCTGAATAATATCCCAGCGACCACCGTAGTTTGCAGCAATATTCAGTGTCAGACCGGTGTTTTCATGAGTCAGCGCTTCCGCTTTTTTGATCCGGTCTTGTAAACGACTGTTAAATCGACTGGTATCACCGATAATGCGTAAACGTACATTATGACGATGCAAGCTTTTTACTTCACTGTCTAACGCCCAGACAAATAGTTCCATCAAAGCGGAAACTTCTTGTGCCGGGCGATTCCAGTTTTCACTGCTAAAGGCATAAAGCGTGAGCGCATCGATACCGTTGTTCGCAGCAAAACTCACCGCACGACGAACAGATTTCGCTCCTGCTTTATGACCAAATACCCTCATTTTTCCTTGCAACTTTGCCCAGCGCCCGTTGCCATCCATAATAATGGCAACATGCCGGGCACCATGCGTTGCTAAGGATTCGCTTAATTGTTCGTTGGAAGACAACATAACGCGTATTAATTCCCTGAAAAGGACGAAGCGATAGTAAAAACACCAGAGCCAGCCATACAAAAAAGCCGTGTTGTGACACGGCTTTACGCTTAACTGTCAGCCACATCCGACAATTAAGTGACGCAGACTATATCATCGAAGCCCAAACTGAACAAATGGCGACAATGGGCAATCAATAATTATCATCGACATGAGAAACGGATCACCTGTTTTTTAGCGACTTCACGGGCCAGGGTATCAATGGCCAGCACTTCCTCGATACTCTCAGGCTCTGCGAGGCTGATACCTGATAACACTTCGCTGTTTATCGCAGCAATATCCGTAAACCTGAGGCGATTTTCAAGGAAGGCCGCAACGGATATTTCATTGGCAGCATTCAGTGCCGTTGTCGCGGCCTGACCTATCTCAAAGGCATCCATAGCCAGTTTCAGGCAGGGATAACGCTGGTAATCAGGTTCACAGAATGTCAGTGCACCTGCTTTACAGAAGTCCAGTGGCGGAACACCCGAGATAACACGCTCCGGAAATGCCATCGCATGAGCAATAGGCGTTCGCATATCGGGCTCACCTAATTGTGCCAACACGCTGCCATCCAGATAACGGACCATGGAATGAATAACCGATTGCGGATGAATCAGGACTTCCATTTGCGCAGCTGAAGCATTAAATAGCCAGCGTGCCTCAATATATTCCAAACCTTTGTTCATCATAGTCGCTGAATCTACTGAGATTTTACGTCCCATTGACCAGTTAGGATGATGACAGGCTTGATCTGGCTTCATCGCTGACAGCGTATCGAGGGGAGTTTCACGGAAAGGTCCACCGGAACCGGTGAGAATAATTGAGGAAACGCCATGCTCATGGAGTTCGGCTGCGCCTAGCTGATTTTGTATGGTTTCAGGTAA
>Ga0308165_1003715_pt1 | contig 16056 bp, 15 predicted proteins | sample PhyWR2_FD_201032 | JGI IMG/M metagenome (GOLD analysis project Ga0308165, IMG submission 201032) | Phyllosphere microbial communities from UC Gill Tract Community Farm, Albany, California, United States - DLSLW.R2 | ecosystem: Host-associated > Plants > Phyllosphere > Unclassified | place: USA...
AAAAATGCATCTGTCAGCGTTCCCTGATTTTGCGCAAGTGCTTCATCGGGGTTAGGGCGAATGACCTCAGACTTGCAACCGGCGGGTAAACCTTGGACGACCAGCTCATTGTCACTCACATAGTCGATTGCGGTGTAAAAGGTCGGATCGTAAACGCCGAAACTGACCTTGTGTCCCGGTTCGAGTTTGAGCGGCTTTTCAGGCTTACTGGTGAAAACTATCATCAGGTGATTGTCGGAAAAGTCCGCCGCCAGATCTTTGGGCCGCGCCATTTTTACATCCTTGCCATCGGCAAGTACGGTCTGAAAATATTTGAATTCCGCAATAGAGCCGTTGATCACATGACCAAGGTCGATCAGCTCGTTTTTGTCGAGCTGTAAATCGCCATTCTTGTCAAATTCCATCAGTACGGTTGACGAAAATACATCGTCAAAACGCCAGATATGGGCGAGCTTTTCAACCGTGCCGTCGGGCGCAATCGTAAGCTCCAGCCTTGCATCGGCAAAGACGTGCGGATGCGCGCTCGCGGCCAAAGGCGCAAACACTGTTGTCAGTGTTACGGCAATGCCAAGAGGGCTTTTCAGCCATGAGCGCAAATTTAGCATGTATCGATTCCGTGAAAGCTTATGCAAGGCATAGTCGTGAAGGCGGCAAAAGTGGGACGAGTGCCGCCTTTTATATCGACTTGATTACAGTTTTGTGTTTTCGCGCGCTTCGCGGTCCTTAAACCATTGGGTCAGAAAGTCGACCAGAGCGCGGATTTTGGCCGGTAAATAACGGCGATGCGGGTAGACGGCATAGATGCCGCCGTCTCTGATGATGAACTCATCGAGACAAGGAATGAGCCTGCCGCGTTCGATCTCTTCTTCCGCGATAAAGGCTGGAAGCGAACAGAAACCAAGTCCGGCGATTGCGGCTGTCTTTGTTGCGACCGGGCTGTTCACCTCGATTGGTCCATTGACCGTCACGGTCATCATCGAGCCATCGGTGTTACGGAAGTGCCAGTTGTTGCGCGAGCGCGCATTGGTATCGATGATGCAGGGCTTATCATGCAAATCTTCCGGGCGTTCTGGCTTGCCCACGCGCTCGATCAGTGACGGTGCGCCACAAAGAACAGAGTGGAAAGGCGAGAGCCTTTTGGCAATGAGAGAGGAATCTTGCAAGCGCGTGATACGGATTGCAAGGTCAAAGCCTTCTTCCACCATATCCACAAAGCGATCATCTAGCCGCACATCAAGCACGATTTCAGGATGCGCGAGGCAGAAATCAATCAGCGATTGACCGATCACCGCGTCGGCAAAGGTGCGCGGGGCTGAGAGCTTTATACGGCCACGCGCATCGGAGCTTGTTTCGCTCACAGCATCCTGCAACGCGTCAATATCGCGAATGATTTCGATAGCGCGATGATAATAGGTGTGGCCTGCCTCTGTCAGTGAAAACTGGCGGGTTGTGCGGTTCAGAAGGCGCGCGCCGAGTTCATCTTCCAGTTCGCGCACATATTTGGAAAGCAGCGCTTTGGAACGTCCGATCTTTCGCGCGGCAGCCGAAAAGCCTTCCGCTTCGACCACGTCGATGAATGCGCGCATACGTGTAAGGGTGTCCATGGTCTAGTCCTGCTTTTCAAGAATGTTTCGGCCAAGCGCAATCAGTGCTCGGTCGCTGCCGCGTGGGCCAATGAATGAGATGCCAAACGGCGCGCCATGAACCTGCCCCAGTGGCAAGGTTATCTGTGGCAGACCGGATAGCACGGAAAGACAAAGCAACCGCAAAGCCTGTTCACGATAGGCTTGCAAGTTCTCAAAATGTTCGTTTGCGAAAGGTGCTGCACCCGGTACGGTTGGCAGTGCCAGAACCGCATTGTCACCGATGATTGTTTCCAATTCTTGTGTGAAACGCGCACGTCGCATGCGATGCTGGACTACAGCTTCATTGGTAATTTCCGAGCCGTAAGCAAAACGGTCCGCGACGCCCGGACCGAGATTGCGATCACCGGATGAAATCCACACACCATGCGTATTCCACGCTTCCCAGCCCTGTATCTGGCGGAAGGTGAGATAAAGCTCGTCGATTGTCAGTGTGGTCTGGCTCGCGGCTTTGAGACTTCCAAAGTGCGGACGCACTTTTGCAAACATCGCGCGGTACGTGTCGGTCTCTTCCTGCCCAAGCATCAGATGCTCTAACAAAGGCATATAAAGAAGCTGCGAGAGTTTGAAGCTGCGCTCATCATCGCCGAGCAGAGCTTGGCCGACTTTTTCATAAAGATCGATGTCGCGGGCAAACCAGCCAATTGTATCCAGCGAAGGTGCGAGCGGCATAATACCTTCAAGTGGAATGCGGCCATGCGTTGTGCGCAAGCCGATCAACCCGCAGAAGCTGGCAGGCGCACGGATAGAACCGCCCGTGTCTGAGCCAAGCGCAATGTCGGCAACTTTTCCGGCAACTGCCGCCGCCGACCCGGAAGATGATCCACCCGTAACGCGGTCAGGCGCGGAAGGGTTGATCGGATGAGGGCAATGCGAATTTTGCCCCATCAATGAAAAAGCCAGTTCGTCGGTCTGGGTCTTTCCGACGAAAGTTGCGCCTGCTGAGAGCAGCTTTTCAACCACCGGAGACGACTTACGAGCTGCAAGTGATTCGGCCAGAATTTGCGGATTTCCGCATCCCGTTTGCATCCCAGCGACGTCATAAATGTCTTTAACCGCCAGACGCTCGCCTTTAAGCGGACCGCTTTGCGCTGCGGGGAGGGGCTTTTCCGGTTTTGCGATGATCGCGTTGAACGGATCGAAGGGCATCATTGTTCACAACCAGCAATGAAATTCGGGGGGTATGGTAAATTAAAGCCTAAGTTTTCCGGCAGAATGTTTCACTAATATTGAACAATGGCAAGCGCGGTAAGTGCATTGCTACGCTTAAAAATTATTTTGGCCGTGACGAAGATTTGTCATTGTATGGACACATCTTTGGGATTATATCGCCCTTGCCCAAAGTCGCACGTGCCCGTGGGTGTCCGCCGATCCTCGAATGGTGAGGAATTCGGTACGGTACCTGGACCTAACCGCTCCAGTTGATCTGTAGGCCAACCGCCAGATCAAGGACATCTAAAGCAACGACGGTGCGGGCCTTTCTAGTGTCTTTCGGTTGTCCAAAAACCGAAATTACTGAAGAGGCACACCTTCATTGCCAGAAGTGCGGATGCGGTTCTCCAATTCCAATCCAAGGCAGACAAAGCGGAGTAACGCGGGTTTAGCGTTGTTCCACCGCCGCATGAGTTTTCGCGTGACCTCAGCATCTCCAAAGGCTGGCCTCACCGCGGATGCGCTTATGCTTACTTTGTCTCTTAGAGAATTTCGGGTCCATGGTGGATTCGATCAGATTCCCTAAGTGTTTTTTCGCGCAATCTTTTTTCAGGATTGCGCTCTAGATGCGGCAGATCAAGCCGCGCGGGAGAACGACCATGGCAACGCAGCGTATTATCGACTTTCTTAACACCCGCCGCCCAGATGGCCCTTGCCTCGTCGTCGACACCGATGTCGTGCGCGAAAACTATCAGAATTTTGAAAAGGCATTGCCTTACTCGCGCATTTTCTATGCTGTGAAGGCAAATCCTGCACCGGAAGTCCTGCGTCTTCTCGCATCGCTCGGCTCGTGCTTCGATACGGCATCGGTTGCCGAAATCGAAATGGCACTGGAAGCCGGCGCAACACCAAGCCGCATTTCTTATGGTAACACCATCAAGAAAGAGCGCGATGTTGCACGGGCTTTCGAGCTGGGCATCCGTCTCTACGCTGTTGATTGCGTTGAAGAAGTTGAAAAGGTCGCTCGCGCTGCTCCCGGCAGCCGCGTGTTCTGCCGCGTGTTGACCGATGGTGAAGGCGCTGAATGGCCGCTCTCGCGCAAGTTCGGTTGTGTGCCTGCAATGGCTATCGACGTCCTGCGTCATGCAAAGTCGCTGGGTCTTGACTCCTATGGTGTGTCGTTCCACGTCGGCTCGCAGCAGACAGACCTAACCGCATGGGATCGTGCTTTGAGCGATGCTGCATCGGTATTCCGTACGCTGGCTGACGAAGGCATTGTTCTGCGCATGGTCAATATGGGCGGTGGCTTCCCAACCCGCTACCTTAAGGACGTACCGACCGCACAGGCATACGGCATGGCGATTTTCGATGCGCTTTCCAAGCATTTCGGCAACCGCATTCCAGAAACAATCATTGAACCGGGCCGTGGCATGGTCGGCAATGCAGGCGTGATCAAGACCGAAGTTGTTCTGGTTTCGCGCAAGTCGGACAACGACAATGTGCGTTGGGTCTATCTCGACATTGGTAAATTCGGCGGTCTGGCCGAAACCATGGATGAGGCGATCCGCTACCAGATCGTGACACCGCATGATGGTGACGCGACCGAACTTTGCGTGCTGGCTGGCCCAACTTGCGACAGTGCGGATGTTCTTTACGAAAAGACTCCGTATCCGCTGCCGGTTTCGCTGACCATCGGTGATGAAGTCCTCATCGAAGGCACAGGCGCCTACACCACCACTTATTCGGCGGTGGCGTTCAACGGTTTTGAACCGCTCCGATCATACGTCATCTGATTTTTCAGGATTAGCCTGAAAGATCCTCTCAATCTGCCCAGCGCTGAAAAGTGTTGGGCAGGGTGTGCGGCTGCCCATGCTTAGGGTGAGATGTTATGAACGCAAATCTGGAAATCCAGGAAAATATTGTCACCGGCTTCTTGCCGCTCTCTGTTCCTGCCTTCACCGTTGCGGCTGAGGCGGCAGAGCACGTCATTGCGCGCGAAGCGCTGCTTGATCGCGCCATGGGTGAAGGCCGTCGCCGCAAGTCATCGGAAAAGCTGCGTCGCGGTCGGTTGCCCGCCGAAGGTCTGGCTTTTTCTGCTATCGGCTATGATGGTTTGCTCGCAGGCACCGTGCGGTTGTGGAATGTCCATGCCGGTCTTGATGCGTTCGGCTTTCCGGTTTCAGCTCTGTTGCTCGGTCCGCTTGCAGTCGATCCATCGACTGCTGGTCGTGGGATCGGCTCGGCATTGATGCAGCGCGCAATTGCCGAGGCAAAGCGGCTTGGTCATGGTGTTGTTCTGCTGGTTGGTGATCCAGAATATTACGGCCGTTTCGGCTTTACGGCTGAGAAGACCGGCGAACTGGCCATGCCGGGCCCGTTTGAAAAGCGTCGTTTTCTGGCGGTTGAGCTAAAAGCTGGTCACCTCGATGGTGCACAGGGTATTTTGCGTGCTAGCGGACGTAAAGTTGTGCGCTCTTAACCGATACGCACCAGCCGTCCGAAGTTGCGGACGGCTGTTATGGCAAGCCCTGCCAAGAATCCTGCAATCAGTCCCGCAATAACAATCAGCTTGCGCGACGATCCTGCCGGGTCGAGTGGCGGACGGGCTTCGGAAATCACACGAACATTGGTGGTGGTGATGCCTTCCTGTTCGCTCGTTTCGCGCGAGCGCAGCAGGAATGCTTCATAGACGGAACGGAGCGTGGTGGCTTCGCGTTCCAGTTCGCGCAGTTTAACGCGATCATTGTTGCTGTTGGCCTGTTGCGACTTGAGTTGAGCAAGACGAGAACTCAGGTCACGTTCCTGCTGCACAGAGCGCGCGACTTCAACCTGCAACGACGCACGGATACGGCGCAGTTCCGCATCAATATCATTCAGCGCCGTCTGCCTTTGTGACTGAAGCTGAATGTATTGTGGATGGCGCGGCCCAAGCTGAGTGGATGCACCATTGGCATTCTGGCTTGCCAGTGCATATTGCGCACGCAAGGCCGTCAGCGTGTTTGAGCGCAGGTCTTCCGGCAAGGTGCCTGAAATCACGCTGCCGGTATTGGCATCGTTGAGCACCTGAACTCGCGCCTGAAGTCGCATGGTTTCGGCACGTTGATTCGTCAGCTGGTCATTGAGGCGTGTCAGATCGTTGTCGCTGATGAGCTTACCATCAACATCAACCAGATCGCGGGTGGCACGAAAATCTGCCGCGGCTTTTTCCGCAGTTTCTACATTGGCGCGCATATCTGCGAGCCGCTTTGAAAGTTCAGCTGCATTACGGCGCGCCGCGTCTGATTGCAGCGAATCGAGCTCTTTCTGGAACACTGAGCCTATCAGATTGGCGATTTCGGCTGATTTTTCCGAACTGCGGGTTTTCACGGCAACAGAATAGATAAACGTTTTTGGATCGCGCCCGATAGTCAGACTGTCATAGAGATTATAAAGAACGCGCGTTTCCAACGCCTGACCGTCGGCCACCGTCTTTGGCTTCACCATGCTTTTAAGTTGCGCGAAAAAGCCTGCAACGCCGGTCGGAACAAAGGTGCCGTTAAACTCCGGGTCTTTGGTGAGATCGGCCTCATTGATGACCTTGAGCAGAACACTACTCGAATCAAGCAATCGTGCCTGACTTTCGGCAATTGCCAGTGAAGCATCGGTCGGAAGCTGGCCAGGTGTCAGTTCTGTTCCCACAGTTTTGATATTGCGCGGATCGACTAAAATATCAGTCGAAGCAACATACATCTGCGGAATGGTCAGCGCATAAAGTGTTCCAACAATGCCGCCAAGCAGCGTTGTTGCGATCAAGAGTTTGCGAGAACCGCGAACGACTTCAATCGCAACACGAGGATCGATTAGCGGCTTCCATTCATTGTCGGGCGCTGCTTGTCGTACTGGCAGCTTTTCCTCAGAAACACTCACTTCTGGTTCCGTGTGATCGGCTGCTTTTACACCGGCTTTTGAAGCATTTTCGCGCTCGGCAATCTTTCGCTCAAGCTCGGCTTTGATCGAAGCCATGCGCGAGCGCAGTTCAGAAACTTCGTGCTCTTCAGCAGCCTTTTTTTCCTGTTTGTTTCGGAAAAACTCGGTGCGTTCTTCTGGCGTCGCTGGTGGTGTCCATGGCGGGATTATTGAGGGCTGGTCATCTGGACGCGCGTCGACTTCTTCGCGGCTTGCCTCAGGCGCGTCCGAAAATGCAAGAAGAGGTTTATCCTCTCTTCCTTTATTGCGCTTGTCGTCACCGCTCATCGTCAAAGATGTCCGTACCCCGAAATGGCTTCTCTAAACCGGACTATATGTTTTCTGTGCAGAACAAATGGTTAATTTGCAGATCGATAATTGTGTTGGTTCTTATTAATTAAGTCTTTTTCGCTAAGTTTCGGTCTATGGTCCGCATGTGCGACTAAATAAGTAAAACGCAATATAAAGACGAGGCCCGTGGGTGATCGCGAAAGCAGTCCAGAAATTATTGGGTAGCCGTGGTGGAGTGGTGCGGGATTATTTCTCGCTGTTTTCCGGTTCTGCTGGGCGACTGGTGGTTTCGCTCCTTTATTTCATAGCGCTGGCCAATACATTGCCGACAGGCGACTTCGGTATTTTTGCGACCGCCTCTGGTACCGGCGTGGTGTTGTCGCGTCTGGTCTCATTGGGGTTTAGCTCGCCGCTCTATCGTATCGCGACGGTCAAGCCATTGCTGCTGGGCACTTATACGGCTGGCTATCTCGCGGCAGTGGTGCTGTCATTACCGCTTTTCGCTATCTGTTCATGGTTGGTCTATTTCATCTTCTTTAGTCGCGATATCTCGTTTCTGCCCTTTGCTGTGGTGGTGATTGCCGAAGCGCTGTTGTGGCGGTCGACGGAAATGATCATCATCGTCAATAATGGGATGCGTCGGTTTGGTATTTCGGCGCTTTTGGTAATTTTTGGCACAACCACGCGCGCGATCGCTGCGGTGTTGTTCATGTTTTTCGCTGCCACTCATGATGTTGCTCATTGGGCTTGGTGGTATTTGGGCGCCAATGCGGTGGCGCTGGCTGTTGCCTTGCGGTTTTATCCTAAGGTGAAGCTGCGCTTTGAACCGCGGCTGTATATGCGGCGTGTTTCTGATTCCATTGCTGTGATGGGCGCGGAACTGCTTTTTTATATTCAGAGCGAACTCGACAAGCTTTTGGTGTTGAGCATCGGTGGGCCAACGACCGCCGGTATTTATGCAATCATTATGCGGCTTGTTGATCTGACGGCACTGCCAATCCGCTCGTTCAATATGATGCTGGTGCAGAAACTCATGCGAAGCCCTGATATGCTGGCGTCGCTGCGCATAAGGGCAGGGCTTGAATTTGCAGTTTTTGCAGTATCTGTTGCAGGCCTAGGCGCAATGGTGATCTTCCTGCAAATTTTCCCAACGGCGCTTGGTGCAAGTGTTGCACCGATTGTCGGTCTTCTGCCTTTGGTGCTGCTGGTGCCGGGTTTCCGCAACCTGATCGAGTATCAGACAGAAATCCTTTATGCGCGTGGTCAGTCTGGTCTGCGTACAATAAGCATGGTGCTGATGACGGCAGGCAAGGCACTGTTCGTCTGGCTGCTGCTTGTCAACTATGGCGATAATAACGACTGGATTGCCGGACTCAACTTCGTCTTTGCAGGCATCTATATGCTGTCGCTGGTTTTCACCTATACGAGCCTTCGACTGCCTGCCAAGCGGGTATAAAAAAAGCCCGAAGCTTGGCTTCGGGCTTCATATTCTCAGTAACTGGCTTTTAAGCGCCGATGATGCGGCGGATGTCGGCGACCGAAAGGCTTAGGAATGATTGCATTCCGATGGCCACCTGATGCGGCTCCATTTCGGCGATAAACGTGCGGAATTCCTCTTCCGTTGGCGGCGGCGCAAACCACTGCATGCGGCACAGGTCATGGGTGTCATGGAAATGGCCAGCACCTTCCAGAACATCATCGACATAATGGCCATAGATGAAGCATTCGGAGAAGCGGCGGACATTGCCAATTGCCGCAACCCAATGCTGACCAGTGTGCTTTTCGATACGCTCGCACATGCCGACAACAGAATCCCTGCGCCACGACACGAGCTGGCCGATATAGTCGTTCAGCGCGCTTTTGCCATTTGGAACGCCAAGGAGTTTTCCCGCATTTTCCGCCCATACCGGATGCTCCGGCCATTCTGGATTTGCCAGCGCATTGGGACGATAGAACAGACGTAACTTGTCGTCCTGCCAGAGCGTGCTGCAATCAAACGGCTTCACAAATGCAGTATCTGAATCGGTATAGAGAAGACCGTCCTCATCCACCTTGCTGGCCAGTGCAATCCGGCGCAACTGCTGCACATGCCAGCCACGCAAGGGCTTGGTTTTGAGTGATAGCCAGACGCGTCGGCGTCCCAAATAGGTCGGATCTGGAAAAGCGCGGAGCCAGGAAGGCAACAAATCGCGCTCATCGATCACGATGCGGTTGGCGGTTTCTATCTGCTTGAAAAGGGCGACATCTTTGCTGTCGACAAGAATGTAGTGCTTTGTGAAACCGGTGACGAATTTGTCCATAGTTTCGCACAGAAGCTTACAGCGCTCAAAATCCTGATCCCAACTGGCCGTAACAATCGCTGTCTTCAAGGCTTGCCCCCTGAGAGCTTTTCCTTGGCAACGCGCCAGAGGAAGACTGGATTGCCGACGAGGTAACGCTTTGCCAGACGGCGTGGTTCCTGTGACAGGCGATGGACCCATTCCATTTTAAGCGTGCGGACCCAGTGCGGAGCGCGTTGAACGCGGCCTGTATGCAGATCGAACAGCGCGCCCACAGCACTTGCAATTGTGCAATGCTCTGCCGTGATATGTTTGTCGATGAACAGTTCCTGCCGCGGAACACCCATTGCGATGAGCAGAATGTCGGGACGGTAGTCTTTAAGTTGGGCCAGAATGCCATCGAGATCAGCAGGCTTGAAATAGCCATCTGAAATCACACGGAAATCATGCTGCGGTATCTGCTTCTTGAAAAGCTGAGCGGCCTCGGCTGCTACACCCGGACCGCCGCCCAAAAGTGCTATCTTCATCGGGCGCTTGATGTGCTGCATCAGGCCAGGAATAAAATCAGTCCCATTCAGATTAGCCGGAAATTTCTCACCATAGGCGACTTTGCTGGCAATATCGACGCCAACACCATCAGGCAAAATCAGGAAATCTTCCAAAGCTTTCATGAAAGCGGGGTCTTCATGCGCAATATTTGCGTTGTTGGCATTCAGCCAGCCCTGCTTCATGAACTCTTGGTTTTCAATTCGATTTTGAAAATAGGCGAATGCGCTATCCCAATCGAAACAGACGACTTTGATGCCGAGGATATTTCTATATTCAAGTTTTTCGGAGGAAGTAGTCGTCATGTCAGTTCGCTTTTCCTGTCATGTCCTGAAGTTTCTTTAGTCCTCGGGCGATTGCGCTGTCCATGCCTGCGATTTGTGCCTGTTTAAAGGCCTTGCCGTCCAGTTTTTGACTGTCGCCGTCATTAATTTCCTTGAGACGTTCAACGACGGCTGCAGCGAATTCGGCGGGCTTATCGGCAATGGTGCAGTTTGCCGGAACATTTCCAATACCGCGAACCGAATGTGCTGTCGCAACGCTAGGAATACCGAGTTCAAATGTCTCGATTGATTTTAGCTGAACGCCGGTACCTGCACGGCTGATCAGCGGTACAAGTTTGCCACTTTCCACAAACTCGGTCGCATCGGGCACTTTGCCGACGAAGTTTACACCGGGCCATGCTGCGATGAGATCGGCTGGTGTGTTTCCGGCAATCGCTATGGAAATGTCTTTTGGTAGCAGCGGTTTTACCTCACGTAGGTACCATTCAAGACCAATGCGGTTGGGGTGCCATGTCCATGTGCCGATCAAAGCTAAGTCATATTTTGTAGCTACTGTCGCAGATATTGCAGCTTTGCCCGGCATCACCAGTGGCAATGTTGCAAATTTCTCTGATGTCAGGCCAAGCGCTGGGCCGTCATCTTCCGCGAATGTGAAGACGAAGCTTGCTTGTTTGCACAGCCGGTTTTCGAGTTTTTTGAGAATGCGGGCTTCGCGGCCAAATAGGATTTTCTGAATTTTACTTTTGGTATCAGCGGCATTCTCTTCTGCCGAACGATATTCGACATTATGCGCTATAAATATCGAAGGCTTATCTTTGAAGACATCTTCAAACGCGCCGGGAAGCGTGACGCCATTCAGAACATATGCATCAAATTCGCCGAGATCGGCAATTGCTTCACGGATTTCTACAGCCGGAACCACGCGTAGCTTTGCGGAGGAAACTGTAAGCCCGGTCAGAAATGATTTTAACACCCAACCGATTTTGCGTTTGATGCCCGCACCTTCGGTTCGCACTTCCACTTCGCCAAGCACAACAGTTTCTTTGCTTTTGGCCGCCTTATGCCCGGGCCATGTGAAACCCAGCACGGTTACTTGCGCGCCTGCGCGACGAAGACCATCAATAACGGCTGCGTATGCAACCTCGTAACCTGTTGAAGCGACAGCGTGCGGAACAAGTGATGTTACGAAGACAAGACGAAACGGTTGCAATTCAGCTCCTGACAAATCTTAATCAATGTCTGTTTATGACAGTCTCTACAGACATGCAGTGAACTTTTCTTTAAACGTTTATCTATAGTCCAAAGATAAATATAAAATATAAATCTCTGAAATAAATCGGAAACCGAGATGTCAGATTTACCGGATCATATTGAAGTAATCGCTAAAACGCCCGGCCTTGCTTATGACGAGATCGATATTGTCGTATCGCTTCCGACATTCAAGCGCCCTGAGCACCTGATCAGAACCCTCGATACGCTCAATGCGCAGACAACAAAACGTAAGTGGGCTGTTGTGGTCATCGAGAACGAGACTGAAAAGAAGGAAGGCGCAACCGTTGCCGCTCCGCTTTTCGAGGCTGGCAAATATAATGGCATGCTGATCGGTGAATCGCATCGCGGCAATTGCAATGCCTACAATGCTGGCTGGCTGACAGCGACGAAATTTTTCCCGAACTTCAAATACATCATCGTTATTGATGACGATGAACTGGCCGATCCAGACTGGATCGAAAACATGGTTTCAACTGCTGAACGTTACGACGTTAGCCTCGTTGGCGGTCCACAGTATCCGATTTTTGAAAAACCAAATTCGGAACAGTGGGCAAAACATCCGGTCTTCCTGCCGCATTATACGAAGACTGGACCTGTTCCGATCATTTATTCGTCGGGCAACCTACTGATCGCGCGTGCGGTTATTGAAGCACATACCTATCCGTTTATGGATCTCAAGTTTAACTTTACCGGCGGCGGGGATTCCGACTTCCTGTCGCGCTCAATCGCCAAGGGCTTCAAAGTTGGCTGGTGTGCAGAAGGTATTGTTCGCGAAACTATTCCAGAGCGCCGTTTGGAAAATGATTGGATCAGATCACGCGGCCTGCGCAACGGCGTTCTTTCGACGCTGATTGAACAGCGTAAGCGCAAGGATGAACCGCTCGGTCAGGTGCGCGTATTTCTGAAAAGCCTTGCTCTGTTAGCCTATTCACCGATTAAAGCTGTGAGAAAAGGCATTGCTGCAGGCTTTGCGCCTGCAGGCACTTACTTTGTCCATATTGGTCTAGGTCGTGTTATGGCGCATTTCGGATATCTGAACGAGCAGTATCGTAATCCGGATAAAAACTGATCAGAACTAGAAAAGTAGCTGGGTATGGAAATACCCAGCTACAAAATTTTGTTTGTTAATAATTATTAAGCAGTGCGTTTTAATTGCATGCGCGCATTTGCAACCGCATCGGCTAAACGGGCGGTATTCTTAGTAGCATCGGCGTCGGCGTCATCGAACACGATATGATTGAGTTCCACGCTTGCGCTCTTACCCGATAAGGTCAGGCGAAAATAAGCGTAAACGCCCATGTTGCGAAATTCCATATCCAAGATAATTGATGGTGCAGAAAACCAGTCGCAATTTAGCTCGCCGCCGTGTCCGAGCGAAAGTGTGCCCGGAAAGAAATAGAGCTCTGTCGCTGAACTGACCAGATCAGCGATATTGGCAAAAAGTTCGCAGCGGATAAAAGCGATGTAATCAGCAGGGTCGACTAGTCGCAATTCAGCAACGACCTCACGAATATTCTCGGCAATAATTGCCTCGCGTTCGTTTGAGAATTGTAAGCTTTTCATCCAGTCACCACCGATCTGCAGAAACAAGAAATATAAGAATAGAGTAAAATAAGCACATTTCAAACCTATCAACGAATAGAGTGTCGAGAGTTGATCACTCGGATCAATTCTGCCACGGCTTTATAAAATTCTGGAGCAATCATTTGGTCAACATTAACTTGTTTATACAGCGCCTGCGCTAACTGCACATCCTCAAACACTGGGATGGAATTTGCCGTCGCTATTTCTCTTATTTTGAGGGCGATGAGATCTTGCCCTTTTGCTACAACGATTGGTGCGGCGTCTTCATTTGCTCGGTAGCGTAGAGCGACAGAGAAATGGGTGGGGTTTGCGATGATAAGTGTAGCGGTTGGTACAGCATTGATCATTCTGCGACGTGCGCGGTCGCGCCCTAGTGAGCGAAGACGTGCTTTCACGAGAGGATCACCTTCGGACTGCTTGAGCTCGTCTTTGACTTCCTGCTTGGTCATGCGCAATTCCTGCTTCCAGTGAATGCGTGACCATGCAAGGTCGAAACCGGCAATTGCGGTGATTGCAAGGACATTGGCAGTCAGCAGCCGCACCAAATTTTCACGCAGAAACTCAGGTAACGCGCTCGGATCAGTCGCAATGGCATCCGTAAAGAGATCATTGCCTTTGAAAAAGACGAAAAATACGATCACGCTGGCGGCAAGGAATTTCGCAAGCGATTTCAAAAATTCTACCTGGCCCGCGCGCCCAAAAATGCGTGTCCAGCCTTTTAAAAGCGATATTCGCGACGCTTGTGGACGAATACGTTCCCCCACCATTCTCGGCGCGTTCTGGAAGGCAGATGCAGCAATGCCAGCGAGCGGAATAATGATGAAAATCGGGATGAGGGCGGCACCCACAGACAGGGCTAAAATACCAAACAGGTGGCTCGCATCCTCGGCGCTGTTGAGTGTCCAGTCTTCCGGACGATCCATCAGCTCACGCAACAAGACGACCAGCTTGCTCGTTGCAGGCGCTGCGACAAAGACGGCAATAACCAGAAAGGATGCGATACCAGCGAGGATCGGGATTTCACGGGAAACGGGCATGTTGCCCTTATCCAACGCATCGCGGATTTTCTTCTCGGTCGCGTCCTCGGTTTTGCTCTCTTTATCGGTATCGTCGGACATCTGTCACACGCAATGTTAGTTCGCGTCGTCACCAGAATCGAGGGTGATAATACCCCGTTCTGAGAGATCGATGGCGATGCGTGCGATTGCGCGCCGTGCGTCCGCAATGTTCTGGCTCGTGATGTTTCCTTGTTCCGCTGCAAGTTCGCTTTCCACCATGCGACGACCGCGGGTAGACAGTGACGACAGGACCATTTCCTGAAGTGATGCATCGGCACCACGCAAAGCAGTCGCGATTTGCTCTGTCTGCACTTCATCAAAAAGTAGAAGACGGGCACGTTGTGGAAGCCGTTCGACATCTTCAAAGTTAAATAGCTTGGACTTAATGCGCGCAATGTCGTCCTGGCTGAGATCCTTGAGGCTCGACATGAGCTCTTCCATCTCCTGCCGGTCAAGCTGGTTGAAGATGTTGGCAATTTGGCCATGATGAGCTTTGACAGGGCCCGCATCGCTGCGGCCAAGCAGATCGCGGCGCAACACATCTTCCAGAAGGTCTGCAGCAGCAGGTGCAACATTGCCAATATGCAGCGAGCGCTGCACCACTGAGCTGCGTAGTTGTGGTGGCAGTCCTACAAACATGCGGGCGGCAAGATCGGAAGGGAGCTTGGAGACGATATAGGCGATGATCTGCGGATGCTGATCTGCGAGATACCCTTGCAGGCTTTCAACCGGCAGCCTTGCGAGCTGCACCCACACGGATTCCTGAACGAGCTGCGGCTGAACGCGCTCTTCAAACACAGCATCAGCTTCATCTTGTGGTAAGGCTTCACGCAATAAGCCCTCAAAGCGTTGCGCTGCTTCGGAAACTGGAGCACCATCCGCAAATGAATCTTCGAACTGCTTGACCAGATGTTCGAAATCTACTGGCGAAATTGGTTCAAGAGTGCGCGCATGACCAGCAAGCTTGCGCAGGTCTTCCGCGTTAAAATGCTTGAGTAGTTTTGATGCAGACGGGCGACCAATGGCGACAAGAATTGCGGCCGCTTTCTGCGGACCGGAAAGGTCATCAATCAATCCGCTTACGCTGTCATCGAGAGGCTTCTGCGATTCATTATCGGCCATGGTCGATCCGTTACTTACCGATGATTTCGGTGAGGCTGACGCCGAAGCGGGAGGAATCGTCTTCAAGAACGATCACTTCACCGCGCGCAATCACGCGTCCATTGACGACGATATCAACCGGATCACCGATCTGCTTGTCGAGGGTGATAACAGCACCGCGACCAAGCTTCATCAGATTGGCAACAGGCATGGTCGTTCCGCCGAGCACGACCTGAACGTCAACGGGAATGCCCATAATGAGTTCAAGATTAGGCTTTGCTGCACCGGTCTTCGCGGCGCGTGGTTTATCTTCATGCAACTCTTCGATTGCCTCATTGAGCTCGTGCTGCATGTCTTCATCCTTGCTTTTCTTGCTCATGCCTGCCCCGCAATTTCAACGGTTGCCTTCTTGACGGCGCGACGTACGAAGACAGGCAGTGCTTTCTTTTCTTTTGGCGCAGGCTCGCTTACGGGAGCGAAAGCCTGCTCCTCAATACGGGCGACCGTTGCCGTAACATTGCGTGCCTGACGCACATCACGGGAAAGAGCCTTGCGGACGCGGTTCAGCTCCTCAATCGCTTCGTCCATTTCCCGACGAACGCGGGCGGTTTCAGCGAGACGGGCTTCGAGCCGGATAGTCTCATCTGTCAGATCAACGCGCTGGTTCTGTAAAGACTTGGCAACGCGCTCCAGACCGTTGGAAGCCGCAGCCACACGAAGTGTCAGCAACTTACCGAGCTTGATCGTTTCATTGGCCTTGCGCCCGATAATGATGAGGGCACCGAGTGAGCCGAGAGCCATCAGCGTGGAAAGTATGTTAGCCAGCAACAAGCTCATCGATGAGATCCTCTTCCTGATTGACCGGATCGCCAACCTTGACTGTAAAGTGAATGCCGGACTT
>Ga0308165_1003716_pt1 | contig 16053 bp, 15 predicted proteins | sample PhyWR2_FD_201032 | JGI IMG/M metagenome (GOLD analysis project Ga0308165, IMG submission 201032) | Phyllosphere microbial communities from UC Gill Tract Community Farm, Albany, California, United States - DLSLW.R2 | ecosystem: Host-associated > Plants > Phyllosphere > Unclassified | place: USA...
GGAGCGATCTATGCCGCCTGTAACAGTGCGATTGAAGGACTTGGCCGTGGATTGGCAATTGACCTTGCCCCCATCCGTGTGAATACGATTTCACCGGGCACAATTGATGGCCATTTATGGCAAAATCGCCCGCAGGAAATACGCGAGATGGCCTTTGAGCATTACCGCGGAGCATCACTCGTCGGGCGCCCGGGAACTGAGCAGGAGATCGCCGATACTGTGCTTTATCTCATGGAAAACCGGTTTGTCACCGGCTCAACGCTCTATCCGGATGGCGGCTACGCGCTTCACTAAAATCCGAAATAACAACTGGCTGCATTATCTGAAGTTTCTAATGCAGCCAATTGAATTTAAAAAGTTTCTCCCCGCAGATGGCTTGCTAGAAAGCCGAGATTATCCTGCCCCCAGTAGGTCTCAGTGTCGTAGATATAGGTTGGGAAACCAAACACACCCTTATCGACAGCACGCTCACGATCAGCTTTCCACTTGGCCTGAACATCGTGATCATTTTCGCGCCCGATGAGATATGCGCCATCGAAACCCGCTTCATCCGCGACCGCCCTGCGGACTTCTGGATTGCCAATGTCTTTCGCTTCGGACCAGAAGGCGTTTTGCAGGACGCGGGTGAGTTGCAGCCAATTCTGGCCATCAAGATAGGCCGCAATTACACTTAAAGAAGCAGGAGTTGGATCGCTCAGAGCGGGTCTATCATCAATCAAAAGTGGCTTGCCGCGAAATCTGGCCCAGCGCTTAAGATCCTGTGTGCCATAAGCGCGCCGTGCTTCCGGCCGGTTGCGCGAAAAAATGCCGCCGTTTTCTTCAATCACAGTTGCAAGATAAGGCTTTATTTCAACCACATGCCGTTCTGCCAGTTCCTCTAGCGTATCAAGCCCAAGGTAAGACCATGGCGATCCGATGGAAAAGAAATAATCAATCGTTTTTGGCACGTTTTGTCCTTCGATAAATGCTGCAGAGGGGAAGTTATTTGAACTTTGGCAATCCGGGCGGATTGGTTTCAGATCGCTCTAGGGCTTCTTCACTCAGATGCCAGCGATCAAGAATACGGGCATAGTCTCCGCTCTTAATCAGAGTGTTGGTGGCCACAGTCAGCGGATCAGCCAGACCGCTGCCTTTGCGTGTGGTGATTGCCACGTCAGACCGATCTGGCCAGCCTGCGCTCAGCGTACCGACACGCTTGATATTTCCGTCACGCGAGGCAATGAACACAAGCTGCGCATGAGGCTGCACAATCACATCGGCACGTCCCGACTGCACAGCCAAAAGGCTGGCTGCTTCATCATCATAATATTGCAGTTCAAGCGGCTTCAGCCCAGCCTTTTCGTTTTCCTCACTCCACTTGACGAGGATACGCTCCTGATTGGTTCCGGCCCCCACGATGATGCGCAAACCAGCCGCATCTTTGGGTTCCTTAATTGACGTGACGCCACTGTCAGATTTTACAAAAAGACCATGCAAGCCTTGTCGATAGGTCGAAAAATCGAACTTCTCTTTGCGTTCTTCCGTCACCCCGACATTGGAAATAACCGCGTCATACTTGCCAGATGCAAGACCCAGCGGCCAGTCAATCCATGCAACCGGAACGCTTTCCAGTTCAAGGCCAAGGCTCTCAGCAATGGCCGATGCATAATCCAAATCAGCCCCGACAACCGTCTTCGCATCTGTCGCATAGGCTGCAAGTGGAGGCCCGCCCGGCGCAACGGCAACAGTCAACTTGCCCGGCGTTACGAACTTGAAATCGGCGGGGATGGCGGCAATTGCTTCGGCATCTTTCTGGACGTGAATGCGTCCTGACTGTTCAGGCGATAAATCAAAATCGTCTGCCGAGAATGCTGGCAGAGACGAAGCCGCGAAAGCCGCCCATGTAGCGAACAACAGAGCACTTGCTCTCATAAACCATTCTCCATCTGTTTGAAAACTTGCGGGCTGGCGCAAGCACCCCTCATGCGCCAGCCCGGACCCTTACGATCCGCTTTTTGGCAGACCCTGCGGGTTTGTATGTGCCTCGGTGATGGCTTCTGGTCCAAGGTTCCATGTTTCGAGAACCTTGGTATAGGCACCGCTCGCAATCAGATCGTTGAGAACATTGGTTAGCGGCTGTGCAAGTCCGCTCCCTTTACGTGTCGTCACGGCGATTTCAGCGGTAATCGGCCAGCCGCCACTAACCGTGCCAACAAGCTTGGTCTTGCCATTGATACCAGCCGAGTAGGCCTGTGTCGCATTCACGCTAAACACTGCATCAGCACGGCCGCTCTGAATCGCGAGGTCTTTTACAGCATCATCGTCGTAATACTGCACCTCAATCGGTTTCAGACCAGCTGCAACATTCTGACGATCCCACTCAAGCAACACCTTTTCCTGATTGGTTCCGGCATCGGTGATGATCTTAAGACCTTCAATATCTTTTGGCTGCTTCAACTCCTTGATCGCACTATCTGATTTGACGTAAAAGCCAAGTTCATCTTTGCGATAGGTAGAGAAATCGAACTTCTCTTTGCGCTCTTCCGTGACCGTGACATTGGAAATCACGGCGTCGAATTTGCCGGAAGCAAGACCGAGCGGCCAATCCGCCCAAGCGACCGAAACCAGCTGAAGATCGCGTCCAAGGCTGTCTGCAATGATCTGCGCCAGATCGACATCGTAGCCGATGACAGTCTTGGAGTCGGACGCATAATCGTGCAATGGCAAGTGTCCGCTGGTGCTGATACCGATGGTCAGAACACCATCCCTGGCGAATTTGAAGTCTTTAACTTCGTCAATACGCTTATCGAGCTTTTCAACCCGCAAGCGGTTTGGCTGTTCGGGGCTAAGGTCAAACTTGCCTTCGCTCCACGCTGTCCCCGAAGTTAGCACAGCCATAGAAATCAGGCCTGCAGTGAAGTATACCGCTTTTCTGATATATGTCATATTCCCATCTCCTTGAGCTTAAAGCTCCATGTAATGACCTGATTTCTCGATATTCTGGCTCTTTACGAGCGGATCTTACGATCCGCTTTTCGGCAGGCCAGCCGGATTGGTTTTGGCTTCATCAACAGCCTCTGAGCTCAGGCTCCAGCGTTCAAGCACCTGCTGGTACTTGCCATTTTTGATAAGTTCATTGAGTGAAAGCGTGAGCGCATCAGCCAGACCGCTGCCCTTGCGTGTGGTGATTGCCACTTCTGCTGTCTGTGGCCAGCCACCGCTTACCGTTCCGACAAGCTTGGTTTTGCCATGCTGCGATGCGGCATAGGCCTGCACAGCATTGACACTGAACACCGCATCAGCACGACCGGAATCAATCGCAAGGCTCTTGACGGCATCATCGTCGTAGTACTGAATTTCGACAGGCTTCAGACCCGCTTCAACATTCTGCTTGTCCCATTGAACAAGAATGTTTTCCTGATTGGTGCCTGGATCGGTGATGATTTTGAGACCCGCAATGTCCTTTGGCTCTTTCAGCGAACTGATTGCGCTGTCGGCCTTTACATAAAAGCCGAGTTCATCCTTGCGATAGGTCGAGAAGTCAAACTTCTCCTTACGTTCTTCCGTGACGGTCACATTGGAAATAACCGCATCGAACTTGCCAGACTGCAGCGAAAGCGGCCAGTCAGCCCACGCAATCGGCACCAGCACGAGTTCACGACCCAATGTGTCGGAAACCAGCTGAATAAGATCAGGATCGAAAGCCACGACGGTCTTTGCGTCCGTTGCATAGGTGCTGATCGGAGGGACCCACGGATTGATACCGACGACAAACTTATCGTCCTGTACAAACTTGAAATCTTTCGGCACGGCATTGATGACAGTGTCACTCTTTTCCGTGCGCAGACGGTTTGGCTGCTCCGGGCTAAAATCGAGCTCTGCGGAAAAGGCTGGTGCGCTCAACAGGGTGGCTGCTGCAAACAAGCCACCCAGAATTGTATTTTTGTAATGAGATGGTTTCACTGAATAACTCCTGAGATTGATCTGAATTTTCGACAAACAGTTCCCGTCAATCGCCTGTGCAAAGGCGATTGCTGCTGTCTGAATTTTGGTTGAATTAGATGGGTGTTCCTGCGTCAGAGAACTTTGGCGAGAAACTCCCTGGTTCTTGGATGCGTGGCCGCGTTGAACAGCTGTTCTGGCTGGCCTGTTTCGAGAATACGGCCCTCTTCCATGAAGACGACAGTATCTGCCACTTCACGCGCAAAGCCGATTTCGTGGGTTACGATCACCAGTGTGGTGCCAGAGCGCGCAAGCTCTTTGATAACATCAAGCACTTCGCCAACCAGTTCGGGGTCAAGCGCAGAGGTCGGCTCGTCAAAGAGAATAACTTTTGGATTAAGAGCGAGTGTACGGGCAATGGCAACGCGCTGCTGTTGGCCACCTGAAAGCTGACGCGGATAAGCATTGATCTTTTCGCTGAGACCAACTCGGGCGAGCAGACGCTTTGCAATCACGGTTGCGGCGTCGCGGCTCAGACCACGCACAATCATCGGCGCTTCGATAATGTTTTCCAACACGGTCAGATGCGGGAAGAGATTGAAGTTCTGAAACACCATGCCAACATCGACACGCTTTTTCAGAATATCTTTTTCTTTGAGTTCATAGAGAGTGTTGCCGCTCTGGCGATAGCCGAGCAATTCGTCATCAATCGCGATGAAACCATCATCAACGCGCTCCAGATGATTGATCGAGCGAAGAAGTGTTGATTTACCGGAACCGGAAGGTCCGAGAATAGCGGTCACACTGCCCGGCTTGATGTGAAGGCTGACATTATCAAGAACCAGATTATCGCCAAAGCTTTTCGATACGCCATGAATATCGACTGAACCGCGTCGTCCACCAGTAAACCCGCCGGCGGTGATAACTTCAGTCAGCTGTGAGTTGTTCTCACGCGTCACGACATTCTGAACTTCAGTAGATGCCTTTGTCTGTTTTGGGACAAAGCGGGAGAAAAGACGACCAAACAAAGCCGGTGGCGGATTGCGCAGAGCACCACGTGAATAATACCGTTCCGTGTAGTACTGAGCAATCGACAACACAGTCATGATGATCAGATACCAGACCGTCGCAACCATCAGCAGCGGAATGACTTCAAGGTTACGGCGATAGATAACCTGAACTGTGTAGAACAGTTCCGGCAGTGCCAGCACGTAGACCATCGACGTGCCTTTCGCGAGACCGATGATCTCGTTAAAGCCCGTCGGAAGAATCGTGCGCATGGCTTGCGGAAGCACGATGCGGAAAGCCTGACGGCGACGCGGCAGACCAAGAGCAGCTGCTGCTTCAAGCTGTCCCTGATCGACCGATAGAATACCGCCGCGAATAATCTCGGAAGAAAATGCTGCCTGATTAAGACTAAGCCCAAGAAGTGCTGCTGCAAAGGGGCTCAATATTTGGACGGTTGGATATTCGGCAAAGGTAATATCCGTATAAGGCACGCCAAAACGAACGGTCTCATACAAATAGCCAAGATTGTTAAGCACGAGCAGCAAAACGATCAGCGGAATGGAACGCAACAGCCAGATATAAGCCCACGACAATCCCGATAGCAGTGGCGACTTTGAAACACGCGCCAGTGCCAGTGCAGTACCAAGGGCAAAACCCAGCACAGTCGCAAGAGCGGTTAGCCAAAGTGTGCGCATCAGACCGACAAGCACAGGTTCAGCGAAGAACCATTCGGCAAAAACTGACCAGCCCCATTTGGGGTTTGTCAGAACCGATTGCGCCGTCGCGATGATAAGAACTGCCGCTATAATTGTACCGACAACACGCGCTGGATAACGTGCTGGCACGATGCGGTAATGTTTAAAATCGCCGGGACTGACGCGAGGTTTAGCCTCGCGTTCGGTGCCTACAAAATCTGTAGCAATGGCCATGATCAACGCTGCTCCGATTGGTCATTCAACTTATGACGAGAAGCGAAGGCGTCTGTCATGGAAGTCATATGTTGCAATATTCGGAGAAGATTGACCGGTTTTCAAAACAAATAAGTCTATTTAATCGAGCTGACGTGGATGTTTTTTCTACAACACCCACTTAAACGCCATGCATTTACTTAGCCAAAAACTGGCTGTTTCTGCGGAGTTTTATTTGATTCAAAACCGCGCTCAGAAATATTTGCAATGTGCTTTTCAAACGGCAGTGTGCCGTAAATTTCCGGATCAGCGGCCACATCAAAAAGTGCCGTATATCCGTTGCGCAGATAAAGTTCCTTGGCTTCTGGCTGCCTGAAACCGGTAGTCAGATAGACGCGTTTGTAACCTTGAAGCCGAGCCTGCGTTTCAAGCTCTTGCAGTACCTTTTTCGCCAGTCCCTGACGACGCAGATCGCCATGAGTCCAGATACGTTTGAACTCGGCAGTCTCATCGTCATAGCGCATAAATGCACCACCGCCGATGGTCTCGCCATCGCGCAACAACAAAAGGAAATTACCATGCGGCGGCGCAAAAGCTTCCGGCGGATATTTGTTCATTTCCGCAGCGGCACCTTCATCACTGAAATAATTGCCGTAGCGCGTGTCATATTCAATTGTCAGCGCTTCGATCAAAGGCACTGCACGACTATCAAGTGTTGAGGTGTAGAGAAATTCATCCGCCATGATGTGGACTTCCGTATCAGTTGAGAGAAGCTTCGGTCAGACGCACCCAAAACAGGGCTGCTGGCAGTAAGATGTCATCGTTGAAATTATAGTCCGGGCTATGCAGACCGGCGCTGTCGCCATTGCCGACGAAGAGATAAGACCCCGGCTTTTGCTCAAGCATGAAAGCAAAATCTTCGCTCGCCGTGCGCGGGCGGAAGTCTTCGATCACCGTGCCTTTTGGAAAGCTTGTCAGCGCGACTTGTTTTGCGAATTCGGTCTCAGCTTTCGCATTGATCAGCGCCGGGAAGCCCCATTGATAATCGACATCTGCAACCGCGCCATAGCTCTCAGCTTGCGAACGCGCAACAGCTTCAATCCGCCGCCGCAGCTCTTCGCGAACGTTCTGAGAGAACGACCGGATTGTTAGCCCAAGATCAACATGCGCCGGAATGACATTGAGTGCATCGCCACCATGAATGGACGCCACGGTCACCACGCCCATATCGAGCGGGTCCAAATTGCGTGCAACAACGGTTTGCAAAGCCAGAACAATGGAAGAAGCAACCACGACCGGATCAACCGACTTGTGCGGCTCCGCACCATGACCGCCGCGACCATTAACGCGAATGCGTGCACGATCCACGGATGCCATCGCAGGCCCGCTCACAAAACCAAACTGCCCAGCAGGGACGCCCGGCCAGTTATGCAGCCCATAGACTGCGTCGCAAGGAAAGCGCTCAAACAGACCATCATTGATCATACGCTTCGCCCCTGCCCCAATCTCTTCTGCAGGCTGGAAAATCACATGTAACGTGCCTGAAAAACGACCAAACTCGGCGAGATACCGCGCAGCGGCTAGAAGAATGCTCGTATGCCCATCATGGCCACATGCATGCATGACGCCGGAGTTATTACTTGAGTAATCAAGACCCGTCGCCTCGATGATCGGCAGCGCATCCATGTCTGCCCGGATACCGATGGTCTTGCCGGAATTCCCCCGCTTCGAAGTACCCACGACACCTGTACCGCCAAGACCGGTTGTAACCTCATAGCCCCATTGGTTGAGGTAATCAGCGACAAGTGCAGATGTTCGAACCTCTTTGAATGCCAGTTCAGGATGCGCATGAATGTCGCGACGCAGAGCGATAAACTCGTCGATAAACGAGGCAAGACCTGCCTCGATTTCGAGTTTTCGGTTTATCTCTGGCGACGGTTGAATAGTCATGCCGCGCCCTTCTGATCGCCTTCCTGTGCAGGCGCCGCATAACGGCTCTGCGGAAGGACCAGCCCCAGATTTTCACGCAACGTATCGTGTTTCAGCGTGCCTTCATGATAACCGCGCTCTTCCAGAATCGGCAGAACATGGGCGGTGAAATCATCAAGCCCTTCAGCAATGACCTGAAAGCCGAGAATGAATCCGTCCGCAGCCTTCTGCTCTTTCCAGCGGATAATTTCGTCGGCAATCTGCTCTGCCGTGCCGATGAAAGAGGTGCGCGGCGTTGCAGCATTAAGAGCCATTTCACGCAAAGTCAGCTTCTGTTCAGCCGCATCACGCTTGATACGATCTGTTGTCGAGCGGAAACTGTTTTTACCGATATCACCCAGCTCAGGGAACTGCGCATCAAGATCATAAGTTGTAAAATCATGATGATCGAAGAAGCGACCAAGATAAGCAAGCGCTTCATTGACGCTGACCAGATTGCGGATTGCCTGATATTTTTCTTCGGCTTCAGCTTCAGTTCGCCCGACAATCGGACCAATGCCGGGGAAAATACCGATATCATCCTGTGAGCGCCCATGCGCAACAGCACTCGCCTTGATCTGCGCATAGAATGTCTGGCTGTCTTTAATCGTTCCTGCATTGGTGAAAACAGCATCTGCATGTTTACCAGCAAGACCGACACCTGCTTCCGAAGCGCCGGCCTGAAAGATAACGGGCTGCCCCTGCGGTGAGCGCTGAATGTTGAGAGGACCCTCCACGGAGAAGAACCGACCCTTGTGGTCAAGACGATGAAAGCCTTCCGGTTTGTAAAACTGACCACTCTCGCGATCACGAATAAAGGCGTCATCGTCCCATGAATCCCAGAGACCTTTGGTGACGTCGAGATATTCATCAGCAATTTCATAGCGAAGCGCATGATCGGGATGCGGCTTGCCGTAATTGCGGCCCGATCCTTCCAATGGGGTTGTCACAACATTCCAGCCAGCGCGTCCACCTGAAATCAGATCGAGCGATGCAAACTGGCGCGCAATCGTAAACGGGTCGCTATAGGACGACGAAACAGTGCCCGCGAGGCCGATGCGTTTTGTATGAGCTGCAAGCGCCGACAAAACAGTCAAAGGCTCGAAGCGGTTGAGAAAATGTGGAATGGAAATCTCATTAATATAAAGCCCGTCCGCGATGAAAGCGAAGCTAATGCCCGCCTCTTCAGCCTTGCGCGCCGTATCAATAACGAATTGGAGGTTTACACTGGCATCAGCAGGGCCGGACGGATGCTTCCAGGCACTCATATTGCCGCCTGCACCTTGCAGCATCACGCCAAATCTAATCTGCTTGGAACTCATTTGAAGTTCTCCTTCTAAAGCATGTCGCGGAAAAGTGGGAACCGGTTTTCCGATAACGGCATGCGTAAAAACAAAGAGTTAGAGCGAGCGCCGTGGTTACGAATAAGCACAACACGCTCCAGCCAATGGCTTTTAATCAGGCGGCAATAGCCAGACGTTCGCCTGCGAGGCTTTCAATCGCAGCCAGTCTTTGCTCATGGGAAACAGCAGGGAACTCGAGTACAAACTCTTTAACCCCATATTGCGCATGCAATTCGTCGAGCTTCTGCTTCACCTGCTTTGCAGAACCTGAAAGCACGCTTGGGTGCTTTTCCTCGACACGATAATCGGTCTCACCAGCCTGCCGCGCAAACTCCGCTGCCGCCTCCGGCGTGCCAACTGAAACAGATACACCCGACGCCAGATGGACTTTAAAAATCTTGATTTTGCTGACGGCCGCATCGACGTCGTCTTTGCTTTCAGCCACCACAGCGCCCAATGCTAGGACGGGCACTTTTCCAGTCGCATCACGATAGACGTCAAAGGTTTTCTGCAGATTGGCGGTATCGCCGTTGAGATGGCCTGCATAAACAAAATCCCAGCCTGAACGAGCGGCGAGCAATGCGCTATCAGGGCTTGCACCAAGCACAAATTTTTCAGCAGGAACCTGCGGTTTCGGCGTTGCTGCCAGTCCTTCGAATGGTCCAGAAACAATCCTGTCGCCGCCAAGAAACGCACTGAGTTGTTCAATCTTGCTATTGAAATCGAGCCGCTTTTCGGTACCGAGCTCCTGCTGCAAAGCCTTGGTTGATAGTGGCAACCCACCGGGCGCTTTGCCCACACCGAGATCGACACGCCCCTGCCCGAGTGCTGCAAGCAAGTTGAAATTCTCGGCAACCTTATAGGGGCTGTAGTGCTGTAGCATAACGCCACCGGAGCCAATTCTGATGCGCTTGGTCAGTGCGAGGAGATAGGACACAAGAACTTCGGGCGATGGTCCGGCCAATTCATCGGCATGGTGATGCTCCGCCACCCAGAAGCGCTTATATCCCGCCTTCTCTGCCGCTTGCGCATAAGAGACGGTATTTGCGAGCGCGGCTTCCGCGTGTCCCGTCTGTGCCACGGGGCTCTTATCGAGAAGGCTTAACTGATAGGGCATCGACGCATCCGCTTTCATTGAGAAATTGAAACCGCCTGATTTGCCAGGCAGAGCTTTCCCATTATGCGAAGCACATAGATGCGGTCAGCCGAGCTTATTTTCCCGGCTCCGGCATAAAATCTCAAAGATTAGTCGACTGAAATTATGGGGTTTGAGGCAAATTTATTCCTTTTGCGCCTATTAAGTTAAAACCTACTGCTTAAAAAATTAATTATTCGTTTGATTTGAGACTCTTCGAAATATGACCTAGCGGCTCTTGTTTTGATGCGAGCTCTTAGCTAATAGCCATCACATCAATTCAGATCACGCTAATTTATCGGGCTCAAACTTAGGAAGTCTTCCGTGCTATCCATCAAGTCCCTCGTTGCCGCCTCGGGTTTTGCTGCTGCCCTTACATTGCAGACTTACCCCACTGTTGCAGCACCAACCAGCTACCCGTTAACGCTTGAAAACTGCGGAGCAAACGTTACGTTTGCTAAAGCACCTGAACGCGCTATCGGGCTTGGCCAGAACAGCGCGGAAATTATGCTGCTTCTCGGTCTTGAGAGCAAAATGGCCGGAACAGCTTTTTGGCCAAGTAAGGTACTGCCCGAACTCGAAACGGCGAATGCAAAAGTAAAACTCCTCACTGTTGAGTTTCCCACATTTGAATCAATTCTCGCTGAAAACCCAGACTTTGTGGCCGCAGCCTTGCCAAGCCTCGTTGGGCCAACCAGTAAAGTCGCCAAGCGCGAAGACTTCGATAAAGTCGGTGTCCCTACTTATCTTTCCCCAAGCACTTGCCTCAGCACAGAGCAGGTCAAAGATGAGTATGGCAGCCGCGACAAACTTTGGAACATGGATCTACTTTACAAAGAGATCGATGAACTATCCCAAATTTTTGATGTCGCAGATCGTGGACAAGCGCTAATCGCTGATTTTAAAGCACGCGCGGCAAAGCTTCGTGCCAGCGTTACGACCAATGACAAGAAACTCTCCTATGTCTTCTGGTTCTCAAGTCAGTCACCATCCGCAGATGCTTATCTCGGCGGCGGCAACGGCGCATCAGGTTTCATCGCTGATGTACTTGGCGGTGAAAATGCAATCAAGGCAGAGGCTGAATGGCCGACACTTGGCTGGGAGAGCATTATTGCGGCAAACCCGGACGTTATCGTCGTCGCCAACCTTGATCGCAACCGTTGGGAACTAGACAAGCCTGAAGCCAAAATTCAATTCCTAAATAGCGATCCAGCTGCGAGTCAAATGCCTGCGGTTAAAAACAAAGCCATTGTGGTTATGGACGGTCAAGCAATGAACCCGACTATCCGCACAATTTATGGTGCGGAGCAGGTGGCAGAACAGTTGAAAGCGCTTGGTATTTTCAAGTGAAAATGACTGGTCATATGTTGAGGCATTTCGCCAGCCTCAGCTTTCTGCTGCTGGCATCGATTTTAGCGATAGGATTTGTTGTCGGTGTAAGTGTTGGGATCGGCGATTTGCCGATCCCACTTTCAACGACTTATTCGGCGATGACAAATCGGCTTGGATGGACTGCAGTTGATTTAAACCGCATCCATGAAACGGTTATTTGGGACTATCGTCTGAGCCGTGCTTTAGTTGCTGCTTTTTGCGGCGCAGGATTGGCTCTTTGCGGTGCGATCATGCAATCCTTGTTGCGCAACCCATTGGCTGAACCCTACGTTCTGGGCATATCGGCGGGCGCATCGACTGGCGCAGTCGCCGTTGTCATTATCGGCATTGGAGCAGGAGCAGTTTCACTTTCCGCCGGCGCATTTGTCGGGGCATTTTCGGCTTTTCTGTTTGTTGCCTTACTATCAAATGGCACGCGTGGCGGTGCTGATCGAACAATCCTCGCAGGTGTTGCAGCGTCACAATTATTTAACGCGGCAACGGCCTATATCGTCACCACGTCGGGTAATGCACAACAAGCACGTGATGTTATGTTCTGGCTTTTAGGCAGCTTTGGTGGCGTTCGTTGGCCGGAGTTTACTCTCGTATCAATTATCGTCGGCCTGGGTCTGATCGCCTGTTTGTTCTACGCACGCGTATTGGATGCATTTGCATTTGGTGATGAGGCTGCCTCGTCATTGGGTGTCAATGTCGGACGCGCACGCATTGCGCTCTTTGCTTTAACGGCAGTTATGACTGCAACGATCGTCAGCATGGTCGGATCCATCGGCTTTGTAGGGCTTGTCGTTCCACATGCAGCGCGATTTATTGTCGGCCCGCTCCATATCAAACTATTACCAGCCTGTGCGATCATAGGTGCCATATTTATGGTTCTGGCGGACATTGCTTCCAGAGCGCTTATACCACAGCAGGTTTTGCCTATTGGCGTTGTAACTGCCCTCGTGGGCGTTCCATTTTTTTCGATCATTCTCTATCGGTTTCAGCGCGCATCATGACAATTAAGGTCGATAATCTTACTTGGAAGATCGGGAAGAAGACCATTCTTGATGGTATTTCCTTTCAAGCGAAGCAGGGAAAAATGCTTGGCCTTTTGGGGCCAAACGGATCCGGCAAAACATCATTGTTGCGCCTGATTGCTGGTTTGAAACAACCCAATTTCGGTAAGGTTTTTCTTGATGAAAAAGATATCGGCAAGATAGCAAGGCGTACAATTGCACAACGTGTGGCATTTGTAGAACAGCACGCCACGACGAATGCCAATCTCAAAGTCATTGATGTCGTGAAGCTGGGTCGCTTCCCCCATCGTTCAATGTTTTCTGGCTGGAGCATCGCCGATGAGGCGGCAGTGGACGAGGCAATCGAACGTACAGGAATGTCATCAAAGCGTCATGAGCGTTGGCAAAGCCTTTCAGGTGGCGAGAAGCAGCGCGCGCATATTGCTCGAGCATTAGCTCAAGCGCCGAAGGAACTCATTCTGGATGAGCCAACCAATCATCTGGATATTCAACACCAGATGGGGCTTTTAAGACTGATCTCTGGCTTACCCATGACAAGCATTATCGCGCTGCATGATCTCAATCACGCATCCATGTTTTGTGATGAGCTTATCATTATGCAAAGTGGTCAAATCGTTGCTTCGGGCACACCGCAGACTGTCATCACACAACAGCTTCTTAAAGACGTATTCTCAGTAGACGCCCGGATAGAACACTCGCCGTATAGCGATCGCCCCCATATTCATTACCTACGATAAAGAATATTCGGGATGCCCACACCGCTATTATGCGGGCATCACAAAATGTAGAGTCAGCTAAGCTCGGTATGAGGCTTTTCAGGCTGACCTTTAGTTTTCACAAGCGATATCACGATACCCGCTCCAAGGATCGTAAAGGTAATGCCGAGCGACCACGACGGTGGGAATTTTTCCCAACCCATCAAATCAGCAATAAACATTTTAGAACCGATGAAGATAAGCAAGATCGATAGTGCGTATTTAAGATAAGCGAAGCGATGCAAAATAGCTGATAGCGCGAAAAACAAAGCTCTGAGGCCAAGAATTGCGAAAATGTTCGATGTATAGACGATAAACGGATCAGTCGTAATCGTAAATACTGCCGGAACCGAATCTACAGCGAAGATCAGATCCGCAACTTCGATCATTATTAGTGCCAAAAAGAGCGGCGTAGCAAAACGAACCGTCTTGCCAGTAGCGCTATCTTTTAACCTTACAAAGAAAGCGTTGCCGTGCAACTCGTCTGTGATGCGCATGCGCTTGCGCGCAAAGCGCAACAGCGGATTACGGCTCATATCAGGTTCGGAATCCTCATCCGAAAAGAGCATCTTTATACCCGTCACAATGAGGAAGACGGCGAAGATGTAAAGAACCCAGTGGTAATTTGCGACAATAGTTGCACCAAGCCCGATCATGATACCGCGCAACACGATAACACCGAGAATACCCCAGAAAAGGACGCGGTGCTGATACTTTCGCGGTATCGCGAAGAAGCTGAAAATCAGCGCTATGACAAAGATATTGTCGAGTGCGAGCGTCTTTTCAACCACAAACGCCGTGAGATACTGAGCGGTTGCTTCGCTGCTCATCTGCCACCAGACGAAGCCGGAAAAGGCTAATCCAAGTGTAATATAAAACGCCGACATTTTCAGGCTTTCGCCGATTTCAATCTCGTGGTCTTCCTTATTGAAGACTCCTAGATCGAGCACCAGCAACGCCAGAACAATTCCAATAAACACCAGCCACATCCAGACAGGCGTCCCCATAAAAAGTGATGTAAAGAGTTCCATTTCGACCTCTGTTCAAATCTAACAAGGTCGGCTGGTGATCACCGGGCTGACCTCGAGCTTGCTCGAAGTGTCCGACATCACGGTTTGGAAAACCGCCAGAGGGGCCCGGTACACTGCCTTTCAATTGGGATATGCATTTTCGTTTTCAATAGGCCATGAAAACTTTTCTAATTTTAATTATAGCGAGAACGTAGCAACGAGGCTAAAGCTTGCGATGACGTCTCTTAAACGGCTATACAAAAGAAATCAGGCGTCGAACCAAGACGACGATTGCAAAAAATACGCTCTTTTCTTAGGTGCCAAAATGGATATTCGTCAGATCGACGACAATTACTCAGTGACCGGACAAATTTCGCCTGATGACGTTCGCGATATCGCGGCTGAAGGCTTCCAGACGATCATCTGCAATCGTCCAGATGGCGAAGAAGGACCAGATCAGCCAAGTTTTGCTGAAGTCACCAAGGTAGCGGAAAAGGCCGGCATCAAGACCTATTATATCCCGGTGATTGGCGGCCAGCTAACTCAGGAAAACGTCGATGAAATGGCCTCGGCACTTGCCGAAGCCGAAGGCCCTATTCTGGGCTATTGCCGCTCTGGCACACGCTCAACGAATATTTACGGTATCGTGCAGACCCAAAAGCGCGGATAAAAAACGAGCGTAAGCTATTTGGACGGTGTTGCCGCAAAGGCATTTGAGAAGTCTTTGCAAACATAGCGATTACCGTCCAGAAGCACGCGGGCCGGAAAAGCGCGTATTCGAGAACTTTGTCCGGCGAACATTGTGCGCCGAATACTGGCGGTAGTAACCCATACCTGTACGGACCGCTGTTGCGATCACGCCGCCAGCAATCATCGTCCAGCCAACGATCTGTGGCCAGTTGAAGCTTTCAATGCCGGTGCTCAGCGCTACGATGACAACACCAGCCCATAGAACGGCGGCCGTACGGCGCCAGAAAACCGGGTTGAGTTCGTCAAAAACAGCCTTCCACAGCGAAAGCACAAGACAAGCAAAGAAAACGGCAGCGGCCAAACCAATGTTCAGCAACTCGACTGGGAGCCATTGTTGCGTGTTGAGCATAGATTCCATCATTCCATTCCTTCCGCGACCCTGAAGAGATGACCTTCGTGGCCATTTGCATGTCAGTTTGCGCGGTCTTGTTTCAATTGTGACCATTGAGCTTTCGCATTGTGGTAGAAGCATGGAATTGGGCTTATAATACAGTCACATATTATTGCGTTCACGCGAAATATCGTGTTGAAATCATTCAGTAATCTGCGCTCAGCGACAGGCGTTAGACTCGTCAAAGCCGTTGATAGATCAGCATTTTTTGGATTTTCCGCACATTCGGCAACCATGCCGCGCATCGTGTTAAAGTCGCGAACCATAACGACATTGTAACAATTTGATATTGCAGAACTTCTGCGATCACCTGCGAGAGTTACTCAAACGGCGCCCCACCCGCGAAAGCAGAATGACCGGCAAAATACCGACCGCCACAATTGCCAGCGCTGCGACCGATGCTTCTTCATAGGTACCGCGTGCAGCCTCGCCATAAAGATGCGTAGCAAAGGTCTC
>Ga0308165_1003721_pt1 | contig 16047 bp, 11 predicted proteins | sample PhyWR2_FD_201032 | JGI IMG/M metagenome (GOLD analysis project Ga0308165, IMG submission 201032) | Phyllosphere microbial communities from UC Gill Tract Community Farm, Albany, California, United States - DLSLW.R2 | ecosystem: Host-associated > Plants > Phyllosphere > Unclassified | place: USA...
CCTGCCGATCTAGACTTGCTTAACGAAGATGATATGAGGCTTAAATATAAGAAAAAGGCTTTGTAGATTACAACGAATATTCAATCCATAGAGTTGCCGAACTTATTAAGGGCAAATTGATCCGAAATGAGGATTTTGCATTGGAGCTTAATTTGGGTTTTCAACATCAATATGATTATGTTTTTTCTGCCAAACGATTCAACATAGAAAATAAACTCAATTTAATATTTTTTTATTCAGACACGTTAAATCTATGCCTAGATCGGGCAAAAAAAAGATATGAAAATGGACTTCATCTGGTAAAACCAGATATTGTGACCCAAATGTATAACAATACAATTCCTTTACTTAAGTCCAATTTCTATCTTGTTGACAGCATAATTTTTATTGATGCTACAACTGAGAATAATTTTATCTTCCTTGCCAGATATAATAGAGAAAATAATAACCTCACTACTTTTGATCCATCAGGAGAATGGTTCAAAATGCATATTGAACCTTTCGTTAATGAACAGATTAATACTGCATCTTAAAAAATCAAATTTATTACTTTGGCAATCAGAGGATGAGGGCAACAAATCTTAGCACACCAGCCTTGTGCTAAACTTTTTTCCTTACATCAACGCAGGTGATAACTAATATCCTTAACAATTAACCAATTTCAACAGTTAACCGATTAACCCAACAAACCAATCCGCAGTGTGCATAAATTCTCCCCATTATTTCTTCTGTTTTTTTTAAGTTTGCTGCATAAAGTTTAAATCCGACAATTACCATGCAAGAAACGAATTCGCTTAATCAGGTTGCAGAATTTCACACTACCTTTAAACACCCTATTCTCGAAAATCCTGTTATCCCTTCAAAACAGAGAGCTAATCTGCGTATTTCGCTTTTGGCTGAAGAATTGAAAGAATTACAGGAAGCCGTAGAAAACGATGACCTGGTAGAAGTGGCTGATGCCCTTTGCGATCTGCAATATGTACTGGCGGGTGCCATCCACGAGTTTGGACTGGGCGGAAAATTTAAGACTTTATTTGATGAAGTTCACCGTTCTAACATGAGCAAAGCTTGTAAAACGGTAGAAGAAGCTGAACAAACCATTCAGTTTTATCTAGATAAAGATCAAACTGAATCCTATTATAAAGAAATCGACGGGCTGTTTCTGGTATTCAGAAAATCTGACGATAAAACTTTAAAATCGATCAACTATTCTCCTGCAGATTTAAAATCTCATTTGGTTTAACCCATAAATAAGCTCCAATTGAAAAGGCTAAAACAGATTGCAAACGAGCTTAAATTAACACAGGCAGATCCTGATGCAGCTTTAATGCGTGAGTTTATTTTTTACTCACCCAAAATGCCTTTGCGCCTGCATCAGGAACAGCTTATTGCGGCATCAAAACAATTTAGCCTTAACGTTTTTGATACCTATTTTACCAATGCCGATGTCAGTATCAACTGTTTCAGCTGGGGTAGCGGCAAGCGTAAAGTACTGCTCACACATGGCTGGGCCTCAAAAGCTTTAGACTTTTATGAGCTGATCGTAGCGCTTCAGCAGAATGAAGACCTGGAGATTATTGCTTTTGATGCACCCGGAAACGGAAGTTCAGTTTCTGAATTCTCTAACCTGATGCTGTACGCCGATTCGGTAAAAGCGATTACCCTAAACTATGCCCAGCCCGATGTATTGATCGGGCATTCATTAGGCGGTATGGCCAATGTAATTGCTTTGCAGGAGTTAGATTTGCAGCCCGATCTGCTCATCAGCATTGCACCATTAATCAGGCTGAAAGAAAACTTCGAACAAAGTTTAGATTCGGTACACATCACTGCCGAACAAAAGGATCTCTTTTTTAAGAATTTTGCCGAAGAATTTCCTGTTGCGGTCAGCCATTTCAACCTGACCAATCTTTATCAGTTAAGTCCAGATCTGGATCATTTCATCGCCTACGATCCTGCCGACCACATTTCTCCTTATGCTTACCTGAAAGAATTCCTTGATAAATACCCTGCAATACATGCAAAATCATTCGAAGAGGTAGGACACTATAAAATCCTCAAATCAGCTGATGTGATCGAAGATATTGCCCGCAAAATTGAATCCTTGCACTAAACTCCAGGCTGTATATTCTGTTATTTTAGATGTACTTTTTGCTATTATTTAGCATAAAGGGTTAAATTGTGCGCCTGTTTAATTAATTTAGGTTGTCGTTTTAAAGCGCTAACCAGATTATGGACACTTTTCGCAAGTACATTCACGCAGATCATACCGCGCAGCAGGAGCAACCAGATTGGGGCGTCCATGTGCTTGATGTTGGTCATGATATCCACCCCATCAATACCGTTTATCCCGATTCGAAACACCCCGAAGGTTATTTTTTTGAATGGGAAAAGGGTAGGGTACTTGCCGAATATCAATTGGTGTATATTGCTTCGGGTAGCGGAGTGTTTGAAGCCGAAAAATTGGGTAGGGTGGATGTTCAGCCTGGAACGTTATTTTTTCTTTATCCTGGTGTTTGGCACCGTTTTAAACCAAACACCGAAACAGGCTGGACAGAATACTGGGTAGGCTTTGAAGGGAACTATGCCAATCACCTGATGAAGCAAGATTGTTTTAATCCAGAACGTCCACTGATCCAGATGGGCTTTAATGCCGAATTCATCAGCATATTTATCCAGCTTATCGATACCATAAAGTTCAGTGCTCCGGGCAGTAACCAACTTGCCGCCTGTTTAACCATTCAGTTACTGGGGCTTGTATATGCTTCAGCCTTGCTAAAAGCACAATCCAATAGCCGGAAAACACAACTGATCAACAACATTAAATATAGCATACACGAAAACCTCAATACCAATATTTCGCCCGAAGAACTGGCCGCTAAACACAATGTAAGTTATGCCTGGTTTAGAAAAGCCTTTAAAGAAATCACCGGGCAATCGCCTGGTCAATATCAGCTTAACTTAAAAATCCAGAAGGCAGGCAAAATGTTAAAAGAAACTGATCTGGGTATTGCTGAAATCGCCTTTCAAAATGGATTTGAATCTGAATATTACTTCTCCAGAATCTTCAAGAGTAAAATGTTGCTATCGCCATCTAAATACAGAAATCATTCATAAATTATCATGACTCATCACCCCTTTAAAATAGGCCTGTTCGGTATAGGCCTTGATACCTATTGGCCGCAGTTTGATGGCCTTGAAGAAAGGTTGAACGGCTATCTGGCCCAGGTAGAAAACAAACTTAAGACTTATGGCGCGGAGGTTTTAAATGTAGGATTGGTAGATAATGCCGAAAAAGCTTTCAACGCCGGTCATACTTTTAAAAAAGGAGATGTAGATCTAATTTTTTTATATGTAACCACATACGCTTTGTCATCAACGGTACTGCCAGTGGTGCGGCGGGCAAAGGTTCCTGTAATTATTTTAAATCTAGCCCCTACAGAAGCCATTGATTATAGCAGCTTTAACCAGTTAAACAACCGCACTAAAATGACCGGAGAGTGGTTGGCTTATTGTTCTGCCTGCCCGGTTCCAGAAATTGCCAATGTATTTAAGCGTTCCGAAATCCAGTTTCAGCAGGTTACAGGCGTATTAAACGATACAGAAACCTGGAAAGAAATTGGCGAATGGGTAGAAGCCGCCAAGGTTGCACACACCATGAGCCATAATACCCTCGGCTTGATGGGGAACTATTACAGTGGTATGCTGGATATTTATTCAGACATTACCCTGCAATGTGCTGTTTTTGGCAACCATGTAGAAATTATCGAACCCGATGAATTAACGGCCTTAAGAGAAGCGCTGTCTGAAGATGAGATCAAAGCAAAACTTGACGAGTTTAAAACTGTGTTTGAGATCGACCCTTCTTGTGAAGCCTACGAATTAAACCGTGCTGCCAAAACAGCAGTGGCTTTAGATAAATTGGTGGCGCGTTACCATTTGGGTTCGATGGCCTATTACCATAAAGGAACGGGAAATGCCAATGGCGATACCATCAGTTCAATCATTTTGGGCAATTCATTGCTTACCGCGAAAGGTATTCCAGTAGCGGGAGAGTATGAAGTGAAAAATGCCCAGGCGATGAAAATCATGGATAGCTTTGGCAGTGGAGGATCGTTTACAGAATATTATGCCCTGGATTTTAAAGATGATGTGGTATTGATGGGACATGACGGACCCGGACATTTGGCCATTGCGGAAGGAAAGATCAAAGTTAAACCGTTGCAGGTATATCATGGGAAAGTGGGGAGTGGCCTCTCGGTAGAAATGTCGGTAAAACATGGCGATGTAACCTTGCTTTCTGTGGTTGAAAACAATGGAAAAATCTTTTTTCTCATTGCAGAAGGAGAATCTGTTGCCGGGCCTATTCTCGAAATCGGTAACACCAATAGCCGGTACAGGTTCCCGGTAGGGGCAAGAAAATTTGTAGAGGATTGGAACAATCAAGGACCAGCACACCATTGTGCGGTAGGCATCGGGCGTATCAGTAATAAACTGATCAAGCTTGCCAAGCTGCTGGGCATTGAAGCTGTTCAGATTTGTTAATGTAGAAAATATCGTCATTGTGAACCGAAGCATAGGGGGTAGCGGGAAAGGGTGACGCAAACTTTAAATAAAGAATTAGATGTAAGCCCAATACTGAAATCTGGACATCATAAGAAATTTACTTTGATTGGTCGCTGCGTATGGCAGGAAGGTTTCAAAGTTACTTTGATCGGTCGCTGCACACTGCAGGAGGGTTTCAAAGTAACCTTGATTGGTTGCCGCACGCTGCAGGAAGGTTTCAAAGTAACTTTGCGCTAAATCTTTAAAGTATCGCCATTGCGAGAAGGAACGACGAAGCAAACTTTCATGCTCGCGATCCTTGCTATAAAGGTTGCTTCGTCGGCTGAAAAAGCCTTCTCGCAATGACGATTCTAAGCAAGCTATCAATCTGCATAACAATGTTTTTCTAAAAAACTAAACTTCTAGATAACATTTATTTTATAAATAGGCTTTTTTAATATAACTCACTAACCGGTGTTTATCCTATCTATCTCTGGTTAAATTTTAACCGATTATCTCCATCCATAACAGTGCATAACAGTTCTAATTACCGTAAATTCTATTTTAGACCAACCAAATATATTAATAGCGCATGCAAGCAATTCTAGGTGTAATTTTTCATTTCTTCGGTGGTTTCGCCTCCGGAAGTTTTTATATCCCGTACAAAAAAGTTAAAGGCTGGGCCTGGGAAAGTTATTGGATTGTTGGCGGCATCTTTTCTTGGTTAATCGTTCCACCACTCGCGGCTTTTTTAACTGTTCCAAATTTTAGTGCTATTATCAGTGCTACACATGGCAACATTTTATGGTTAACCTATTTCTTCGGTATCCTTTGGGGCATTGGCGGTTTAACCTATGGTTTAGGCGTGCGTTATCTTGGCGTATCATTAGGGAGCAGTATCATTTTGGGTCTCTGCATGGTTTTAGGTTCAATCCTGCCATCCATTTATTTCGATTTTTTCCCACAGGCGGGTAAAGATACTTTTAGCATGTTTTTACATACCGATTGGGGCCGCATGGTATTGCTAGGCTTACTGGTATGTGTTTTCGGTATCATCATCTGCGGTAAAGCGGGTATGATGAAAGAAAAAGAGATGAAAACCGGCGTTACCGATCCACATGGAATGGAGGTGAAAACAGAATATAAATTCGGTCTTGGTTTATTTGTAGGCATTGTTTCAGGCGTTTTAAGTGCCTGTTTCAATTTCGGTATCGAAGCCGGAAAACCAATGGCAGATGCTGCAAACGCCATCTGGAAAGCTGCAAATCCTGCTGAAACGGGTAATTTCCTGTTCTCAAACAATGTAACCTATATCATTGTGCTTTGGGGCGGCTTAACCACCAACTTTATCTGGTGTATGGTGCTAAATGCACGCAATAAAACATTTGGCGATTATACAAATGCAAAAGCGCCACTGTTAAAAAACTATATTTTTTCGGCACTGGCAGGTACCACCTGGTTTTTACAGTTCTTTTTCTACGGCATGGGCGAAAGCAAAATGGGTAACGGAGCAAGTTCGTGGATTCTCCACATGGCTTTCATCATCTTAATTGCCAACATCTGGGGTCTTGTATTAAAAGAATGGAAAGGTGTATCCAGAAAAACACTGACAACGGTTTTGGCGGGTATTTTAACCATCATCATTTCGGTACTCATTGTAGGTTATGGTAATTCAATTAAAGGATAATAAATAAAAATTTAAATATAAAATTAGAATGTCAATCGATACGAAAAGTTATAAGCATGTAAGCTATCTGTGGGATGAAGAGGAAGCCGCAAAACTGGCTGGAGATGAAGTTGCCCTCTTAATTTATCGCTCTAATTTATTGGGTGCAGATTTGCGCTTAACCAATTATGGAGGTGGAAATACCTCATGCAAATTGTTGGAAAAAGATCCGCTTACAGGTTTAGAAACCGAAGTAATGTGGGTAAAAGGATCAGGTGGCGATTTAGGTACACTAAAGAAAAGTGGCCTTGCAGCATTATACGTAGACCGTTTACGGAGCCTTAAAAATATTTACCGTGGGGTAGCCCATGAAGATGAAATGGTTGAATTGTTTAACCACTGCATTTTCGATTTAAGCTCTAAAGCACCATCAATTGATACGCCTTTACACGGTTTCTTGCCATTTGCGCATATCGATCACTTACACCCTGATGCAGCCATCGCCATTGCTGCGGCAAAAGATGGAAAAAAAATTACTGAAGAATTATTTGGTGGTACAATTGGTTGGGTAGAATGGAAAAAACCAGGTTTCGAACTGGGCCTGCAATTAAAACAGTGTTTAGATGAAAATCCAGGTATCCGTGGTATTATGTTGGGCTCTCATGGTTTGTTTACCTGGGGCGATACGGCTTACGAAAGTTACCTGAATACCTTAGAAGTAATCGAAATCTGCTCTGAATACCTTAACCAGAACTATGGTAAAAAAGGTCCGGTTTTTGGCGGACAGAAGATAGAAAGTGCAGCTGCTGATGCACGTAAAAAACAAGCAGCAACTTTAGCACCTGTTTTACGTGGTTTATGTTCTTCCAAACAACATATGATCGGTCATTTTACCGATGATAGCCGTGTTTTAGAATTCATTAATGCTAATGATTTAGATCGCTTGGCTCCAATGGGAACCAGCTGTCCGGATCACTTTTTAAGAACCAAGATCAGTCCACTGGTTTTAACTTTAGCAAGCGATGCCGATTTATCGGATGTTAAAGCATTAAAAGAAACATTAGAACCTGCTTTCGAAGCATATAGGGCAATGTATACCGCTTATTACGAAGCTTGTAAACACCCAAACAGTCCGGCTATCCGTGATACCAATCCAGTGGTTATTTTATATCCTGGCATCGGAATGTTTACCTTCTCAAAAGATAAACAAACGGCTAGGGTAGCTGCAGAATTCTATATCAACGCCATAAATGTAATGAAAGGTGCTGAGGCGGTTTCTGAATATACCTCATTATCACACCAGGAGGCTTTTAATATCGAATATTGGTTGTTGGAAGAAGCTAAATTACAGCGTATGCCAAAACCAAAACCTTTAACCGGTAAAATCGCCCTGATTACAGGTAGTGCTGGTGGTATTGGTAAAGCAATTGCTAAAAAGTTTGTTGCAGAAGGTGGTGTTGTTATTTTAAATGACATGAATGCTGAGCGTTTAGAAGAAGCAGGTAAAGAATTTGCAAGCCTGTACGGTAAGGATTCTTACAGCACAGCCATTTTAAATGTAACCAGCGAAACAGATATTAAAGCAGCTTTCGATTCGGCAGCTTTGGCTTTTGGTGGTGTGGATATTATTGTAAACAATGCAGGTTTATCGATTTCTAAAACCATTGCCGATCATACCGAAAAGGATTGGGACCTATTATATGATGTTTTGGTAAAAGGTCAGTTTTTTATCACTCAGGCTGCAACAAATACGATGCAAAAGCAGAATATTGGTGGCGATATCATTAATATTGTAAGTAAGAACGCTTTAGTAAGCGGACCAAATAATGCAGGTTATGGCAGTGCAAAAGCTGCACAGCTTCATTTGAGCAGATTAAATGCTGCCGAACTGGGTGCCGATAATATCCGCGTAAATGTGGTTAACCCTGATGCGGTTATCAGCGATAGCAATATCTGGGCTGGTGGATGGGCAGAAGGCCGCGCAAAAGCCTACGGTGTTACCGTTGCAGAATTACCTGCCTATTATGCAAAACGTACTTTATTAAACCAGATTATATTACCAGATGATATTGCCAATGCCTGTTTTGCCTTTGTAGGCGGCTTGTTGCACAAATCAACCGGAAATGTACTGAATGTGGATGGCGGAGTAGCCATGGCATTTGTAAGATAGCGGTAAGGGCAGTAAAGTAAAATCCTCCGTCTGTGTCCCCACAGACCGAAAAGAATATAGACAGATGGTCTGTGGTGACACAGACCATGGCAAAATAGTTTTAGTAAGTTGTTTCCTCGGTCTGTGTTTAATCACAGGCCGAAATGACTTTAATTTTTTTATAACCGTCTTCGTTTGTAACGGAGCTGAGTGAGAAAGGCGATTGTACCGCCACAACAATTAACCTAATAAAACCAAATATTCTCATGAATATCGAGCAGAACCAAATAGAAAAGCATAACGACTCCCTTTTAACTCCACATCAGCGTAAACTTTCTTTTTTAAAAGAAGATTGGGCACATGTTGATCTGGAAAGCGTAATCCAGAAACTGGTCGATTTTCAGATTGCCATTCCGAGCTGGGCACTGGGCACTGGCGGAACACGTTTTGGCCGTTTTGCCATTACCGGAGGAGAACCGCGTACCATTGAAGAAAAAATTGAAGATGTTGGTCTGCTACATGCCCTAAACGGCGCTAGCGGTGCCATTTCGCTTCACATTCCATGGGATATCCCACAAAATGCGGAAGCTTTAAAAACATTGGCCTCAAGCTATGGCTTAAAGTTCGATGCCATGAACTCGAATACCTTCCAGGATCAGAAAGGCGCTGCACATAGCTATAAATTTGGATCATTGCAGAATGTAAATAAAGACATTCGCAAACAAGCGATCGAACACAATATTGAAGTGATTAAACATGGTATTGCACTCGGATCTGATGCATTAACGGTTTGGCTTGCCGATGGTTCTTGTTTTCCCGGTCAGCTTAATTTCCGTAAAGCCTTCGAAAATACATTAGAAAGTTTGCAGGAGATCTATTCGGCGCTGCCAGAAGATTGGAAAATCTTTGTAGAGTATAAAGCCTTCGAACCTAACTTTTACTCAACAACCGTTGGCGATTGGGGACAGTCGTTGTTGTATGCGAGCAAACTGGGTAAAAAAGCCTATACTTTGGTAGATTTGGGTCACCACCTGCCTAATGCAAACATCGAGCAGATTGTTGCTTTATTGCTAATGGAAGGAAAATTGGGTGGTTTTCACTTCAACGATTCTAAATATGGCGATGATGATTTAACAGCAGGAAGCATTAAACCCTACCAATTGTTCCTGATTTTTAACGAACTGGTAGAAGGTATGGATGCAAAAGGCATGAACCATGCAAAAGATTTAGGTTGGATGATCGATGCTTCACACAACGTGAAAGATCCATTAGAAGATTTATTACAATCTGTTGAAGCCATTATGATTGCCTATGCACAAGCTTTATTAGTGGATAGAAAAGCATTAAATGAAGCGCAGAACAATAACGATGTAGCCAAAGCACAAGAAATTTTGCAACATACTTTCCGTAGCGATTTAAGAGCTATAGTAGCTGAAGCCAGATTAAGAGCCGGAGCAGCATTATCGCCAATTGCATTATACCGCGATTTAGAAGTAAGAAACAAATTAGTCAATCACCGCGGAAATACTGTTGCCACAGGTTTGTAAATAGAGAAATAGAAATGCCTAAACCTGTTATTGCCATATTTGATGTAGGAAAGACGAATAAAAAACTGTTTCTGATCGACGAAAATTACAGTATTGTTTACGAGCGGTCTGCACGTTTTGTAGAAACGGTTGATGAAGATGGTGAGCCATGCGAAAACCTCGAGAGCCTGCGTTCTTCAGTTTACGATTCCCTGCATCAGGTTTTGCAGTTAAAAGAGTTTGATGTTAAGGCCATAAATTTTTCTACCTATGGTGCCAGTTTTGTGTATCTGGATGAAAATGGAGAACCCTTAACGCCACTTTATAACTATTTAAAAGAATATCCTGAAGAGCTTAAAAAAGCTTTTTATGCAAAATACGGAGGTGAGGATAAGATTTCATTAGAAACTGCCTCACCGATTTTGGGCAGCTTAAATTCGGGCATGCAACTCTACCGCCTTAAACACGAAAAACCCGAGATATTTAAAAAAGTAAAGTGGGCCTTACACTTGCCGCAATACCTAAGCTATTTAATTACGGGTAAAGCAGTTGCCGATATTACCAGTATAGGTTGCCATACGCAGCTTTGGGATTTTAATAAAAGTGAATACCACAACTGGGTTACAACTGAAAAAATTGACGAGAAATTTGGTGCATTTACACCAGCAGATTCGAGCTTGAAAACTGATTTTGAAGGAAGCAGCGTAAAGGTTGGCGTAGGTTTGCACGATAGTTCTGCTGCGTTGATTCCCTATCTGGCCAATTTTAACACCCCCTTTGTACTCATCTCAACCGGAACCTGGTGCATCAGTTTAAATCCTTTTAACCAAGAGCCCTTAACTGCCGAAGAGCTTAAACAAGATTGCCTGTGTTACATGCATTTTAAAGGTAAAGCCGTTAAAGCTTCGCGTATTTTTGCTGGTTACGAACACGAGGTGCAACTCAAACGGATTGCCGAACATTTCGATCGTGCAGCCTATCTGTTTAAACACCTGAAGTTTAATCCTGCGATGATTTTGAAACTGGCGAATAAAATCCCTGAAAATCAACAGGAGCAACAAGGGTTTTCGGCAAACTCTGCCTTTCCTGAACGCGATTTAAACCTTTTTCAAACCGCGGAAGAAGCCTATCACCAATTAATATTCGATCTGATCAAACAACAGATTTATTCACTAAAGCTGATTTTAAATTCGGGTGTTAAAAGGATTTTTGTGGATGGTGGTTTTGGTAAAAACGCGATCTATATGCACCTCTTGGCTACTTCTATCCCTGATATTGAAGTTTATGCATCCTCAGTGTCGCAAGCCACGGCAATAGGTACGGCCTTGGCGATTAATGATGCTTGGAACGAAAATCCGGCACCAACGGATATGATCCAGCTAAAATACTATTCTGCTATACAACGTACATTAGATTTTTAGGAATTTCCTTATATTCGAAATCCCTAGACTAATACAACCATTTTGAAACCAGAAGATTTAATACCCTATATTAACGTCGACGAGTATTCGTCGACGCCAAAATACAAGCAGTTAACCAATGCTATTTTGGCCGCTATTGAAAGTGGTAAACTTCTGAAAAATAGTTTATTACCATCTATTAATGAGCTGAGTTTCAGTTTGGAAATGTCCAGAGATACCGCCGAAAAAGGTTACCGTAACCTACGGAAACTTGGCGTGGTCGATTCTGTGCCAGGAAAGGGTTATTTCATTATCAACACCGACTTTTCGCGTAAACTGAAGGTTTGTTTACTTTTTAATAAACTTAGTACACATAAAAAGATCATTTACGATTCGTTTACCAAAACCTTGGGAGAACGTGCGGCAATCGATTTTTATATCTACAACAACGATTTTGCGCTGTTCAAAAAAATGATCGTAGCCAAACGTGATGATTATTCGCACTTTGTGATTATACCACATTTTTTAGAAGGAGGGGAAAATGCACACGAAATTATCAATACCATCCCAAAAGAGAAACTCGTTATTCTTGATAAATTACTGCCGGGGATAACAGGCGATTATGCTGCGGCATACGAAAACTTTGCGCAGGATATTTATGCTGCGCTAGAGCAAGCTTTAGATCGGCTTTCACATTACCGCACACTAAAAATTATTTTTCCAAAAAATAGTTATTTCCCACACGAAATACTCACAGGCTTTTACAGGTTTTGCCAGCAATATGCTTTTGATCACAAAGTAATCCACAACATCAAAGACGAGGAAATCAATCCTGGTGAAGTGTACATCAACCTGATGGAAGATGATCTGGTGATGCTGATTGAACGCCTAATCGCGCAAAAACTTAAAATCGGAAAGGATGTTGGGGTAATTTCTTACAACGAAACCCCATTAAAAAGGATTATTTTAGATGGGATCACTACAATCTCAACTGATTTTAGCCAGCTGGGCGTACAAGCAGCTGAATTTATTCTTAGTGGAAAAACGGAAAAGGTTGAAGTACCTTTTTATCTAAATTTGCGGAATTCGCTTTAAACACTTATCTCATTCTTATTAAAAGAAATAGTTGCTAAAGTTGGAAACTTTGCTTGTTTTTGGTGAAAAAGGAAATGCAATATTTTCAGACAAGATTTTTAGAAGAAGCCGATAAGTTTATTGCTGGCTTAGATGCTAAATCTGCGAGAAAGGAGCTGTACAACATATATCTGCTGAACAAACAAACGATCCTAAGCTCTTTAAAAAGTTACAAAACGATATCTGGGAATTTAGAACTAAATATTTGGGACTTCAAATTAGACTTCTTTCTTTTTGGGACAAAATAGATGGAAATGAAACATTAGTTTTAGCCACACACGGTTTTATAAAAAAAGTGGATAAAGTTCCTAAAAATGAAATCGAAAGGGCTGTAAGAATAAGAACAAGATATTTTGATAACAAAGAAAAAAAGTAAAAATGAAAACTACAGAAAATAAAGTTTATTCTCTTTCGGAAATGAAAGATAGATATATCGGAGAAGTAGGTGAGGTAGGGAGAGATGAATATGAGTATAAGCTCCGTATGGATATTTTGGGACGAATGATAAAAACAGCCAGACAAGAACGTAACTTGACACAGGAACAACTAGGTCAGCTGGTTGGTGTTCAGAAATCTCAAATCTCAAAACTAGAGAGCAGTACAAATAGCGCAACAATTGATACGATTTTGAAGGTCTTCAAAGCACTTAAAGCTGACATTCATTTCAATGTTACACTAGAGAAACAGCAAATAAAATTAGTATAATAGACTTTGTGCATAAAAATCTAAAATGAGGTTTTAGCAAAAACTTATTATTGATTACTTTTATCACTTAGCTATTTTAGTTTAAATGAGTGAACAGGTAAGCGCGCATCTCGTATCAGAACAAAATCCTTACGATTATATTTTGAAGGATTTTAACCTGAAAAATCTGAGCCAGATTGTTATCCTCAAACATTTAAGCGGATTGATTCATACGGATGTTAAGGGCTTTTACCAACTTTTTCCAGAGCAGATTGAAATCGATTTTGCTGCCTTTAGTGATGAAGCTTCTGGACTGCCCTTCCCGATTGTTCAGGTACAGCAAAATGAAAACTCCGTAAAACTTTCTTGTCGTTGCGCTTCGCCCAAGCATAAACTATGTGAACACCAGGCCAGGGTTTTATATAATATTCTGCAACGTCAGGATTTGCTTATTTTCTTTGATGACAACCTGCGTAAGCAAAGGCTTTTAAAAATAGCAGCCGATTATGGGTTGGAAAAGGAAGAAAATCTTGATTTTCTGTTTAATTTCCGCTATGAAGATGGTCAGGTAGCTATTCGCCCAAAAATGGATGCCCTGCAACCATTTAATAAGGAAACCCAACAAAATTTACAGGAACTTTTATTGCCAGCAGCAAAACCTAAAACAAAAGTTCAGACTAAAAACGACCAGGGTAAAATGATTTTGGTTTTTGGTCAGCACCGTTATTACAACAACCTAACAGTTGAATTATTCGAAGCTGATACCACTAAAAGTGGTAAGGTTAAAAACCCTATAAAGGGAATTAATCCAGCTGAACTGCTCTTTAAAACGGATGATAATGATCTGGTGAAATTCTATAGTGGCATTAATACTTTTCAACAGAACTATAATGCTGATCAAAGTGAAGCAGAAATAGAAGCTTTAAAAGCAATCGTTAAAAATCCGAAGCAAATTCCTTTTTATTTACAGGATAGTAAGCAGTCCGTAGCGATACAAGCTTCTACCATTACCGCGGTTGATATCCATTTGCTTGATGTAGATTTACGGCTTTCGGTAAACCAGCGAGATGATTATTACGAAATTACTGGCCGGCTGATCATCGATGGTAAAGCTTACGAACTGGATAATCTGGTATTGGTACACCAATATTTTGTTAAACTTAACAATCAACTTTATTTAATCGGCCGACTTGACTTTCTGCGTGTAATCGGCTTTTTTAAAAAGCAGAGCAATAGGTTAATCCTTCATAAAACAAAGTATCCAGAATTTCAAAAAGCCATTCTGGTTCCTTTAGAAGGGAGCATCCACGTAGATTATTCTTATTTAAAACCTGCTACCAAAAGTCAGATTGAAGAAAAGGGTTTTGATCTCGAAAATGAACAATTGCTCTATCTGTCAGAATCTGAAGATCATATTCTCCTTACGCCTGTAATGCGTTATGGAAATCTGGAAATACCTGTACTATCTAAAAAGCAGATCCAGGCACAGGATAAACTGGGCAACCTTTTTACCTTACACCGTGATGAAAATGCCGAATTGCAGTTTATAGGCAATGTGTTAAAACAGCATCCTTATTTCTACGATCAGGAAACCAACGATTCTTTTTACCTGCACCGCAAACGGTTCCTGGAAGAAGCCTGGTTTCTCGAAGCTTTTGAAGTATGGCGGAATAAAGGAATTCATATCTTAGGTTTCAATCAGCTTAAAAACAATAAACTGAGCGAGTTCCAGGCTAAAATTAATATTGAGGTGTTAAGTGGAACAGATTGGTTTGAAACTAAGGTAAAAGTAAAGTTTGGCAAACAACAAGTGGCATTGAAACACCTCCATAAATCGATCAGAAACAAAAGTAAGTTTGTTACGCTTGATGATGGAACACAAGGCATTTTGCCACATGAGTGGGTAGAAAAATTTGCAGCTTATTTTAATGCTGGTGAAGTAACCGAAGATGCCATCCTTACCCCCAAAATAAAATTTGCTTCTATAAATGAACTTTACGAAGATGCATTGTTGGATGGTAATGTAAAGAATGAGCTGAAATTGTATAAACAGAAATTTGAAGGCACTGATTCGATTCAGGAAGTTGAAGTACCGAAAGGTTTAACAGCGACCCTGCGGCATTACCAGAAAGACGGCTTAAACTGGCTCAACTTCCTGGATGATTTTAGTTTCGGTTCCTGTTTGGCCGATGATATGGGGTTGGGTAAAACCATTCAGGTTTTGGCTTTCATTTTGTCGCAGCGCGAAAAAGTAAAACACAATACCAACCTGGTGGTGGTTCCGGCTTCATTAATTTTTAACTGGAAGGCTGAAGTAGGGAAATTTGCACCTTCTATAAAAGTGAAAACCATTTACGCTGGAGAACGTACCAAAACAACGGATACCTTCGATGATTACGAAATCGTTTTAACTTCATACGGAACACTACTATCCGATATCCGTTTCTTAAAAGATTACCGTTTTAATTATATTTTTTTAGATGAATCTCAACTGATCAAAAACCCTGATTCGCAGCGTTATAAAGCCGTTCGGATGTTACAATCAAGAAATAAAGTAACCATGACGGGAACGCCGATAGAGAACAATACCTTTGATCTTTACGGACAGTTGTCATTCGCTTGCCCGGGTTTGTTTGGCAGTAAACAGCAGTTCGCCGATTTATATTCCACCCCGATTGATCAGTTTAAAGATAGCAGAAGGTCAGAGGAGCTGCAGAAAAAAATAAAACCGTTTATTCTGCGCAGAACGAAAGAACAGGTGGCGAAAGAGCTGCCCGATAAAACAGAAATTGTCCTGTATTGCGAAATGGGAGCCGAGCAGCGTGAAGTTTACGAAGCGAACAAAAAGGAAATACAAGATTTTATTCTGGGCAAACAGGAAGATGAGCTGCCAAAAAGTTCGATGCATGTGCTGAAAAGTATTACCACTTTAAGGCAGATCTG
>Ga0308165_1003722_pt1 | contig 16044 bp, 11 predicted proteins | sample PhyWR2_FD_201032 | JGI IMG/M metagenome (GOLD analysis project Ga0308165, IMG submission 201032) | Phyllosphere microbial communities from UC Gill Tract Community Farm, Albany, California, United States - DLSLW.R2 | ecosystem: Host-associated > Plants > Phyllosphere > Unclassified | place: USA...
CCAGCACGCTGCGCCTGATCGCCGGACTGGAAACCGTCAGCCGCGGCCGCATTCTGATCGGCGGACGCGATGTGACGCAGCAGTCGGCCATTGAGCGCCATGTCAGCATGGTGTTTCAGTCGTATGCGCTGTTTCCACACATGAGCGTGATCGAGAACGTGGCCTACGGCCTGGAGGTCGGTGGTGCGCGCAAGGCCGAGGCCAGGGCGCAGGCCGCAGAAGGTCTGCGCATGGTCGGCTTGCTGGACTATGGCTCGCGACTGCCGAGCGAACTCTCGGGCGGCCAGCAGCAGCGCGTGGCAGTGGCGCGCGCCCTGGTGCTCAAACCCGAGGTGCTGCTGCTTGACGAGCCGCTGTCCAACCTGGACACCAAGCTGCGCCGGCGAGTGCGTGACGAGATCCGTGAACTCCAGCAGCGCCTGCAACTCACCGCCGTTTATGTGACCCACGACCAGGAAGAGGCGCTGGCCGTGTCCGACCAGATCATTGTGATGAACAAACAGCGCATTGCCCAGTTCGGGACACCGCGCGATCTGTTCGAAACCCCAGCCGATGAATTCGTCGCCGATTTCATCTGTGATGCCAACGTGGTCAATGCCGATGTGCGCGGCGCGCCGGTGGATGGCCTGGTGGATTGCCACATCGGCAGCACCGTAGTGCGTCTGTCCAACCGCCATGGCTACCGTGGCAATGTCAAGGTGGCGGTCCGGCCCGACGCGATGCATCTGGTGCCGGCGGCTGCCAATGACGAGCTGGTCGGCCAGGTGGTGCATGCCTCTTTTTTGGGCACCGAAATGCACTACACGCTGGCTTCACCGCTGGGTGAGCTGTTCGTGCGTCAGTCCGAGGTCCGCCGACCATTGCCGGTAGGGGGTTCAGTGTCGATTCGTTTTGCCGACCACGGTCTGGCCATTGTTGGGGGAACAGCATGATGAATGCAATGCAGGCGCGCTATGAACTGGCGCAGGTCGTGGCCCGCCGTGCCGGTGAGAAAGCGCTGGAGATGTTTCGCCAGCGCGACAGTCTGGTGATCGAGTCCAAGGGACTGCAGGACATGGTGAGCATCGCAGACCGCGACACCGAACTTCTGATCCGTGAAGACGTGCAGGCCAGCTTCGCCGAGGATGGGTTTTTGGGCGAAGAGGGGGGACTGGAGCGGGCCGAAGCGCGCTTTCTGTGGGTGATCGATCCGATTGATGGCACTGCTTGTTTTGTCAATGGCATGCACGCTTGGTGCCTGTCCATTGGCGTGCTGTGCGACGGTAAGCCCGTCATCGGCGTGGTTTATGACCCCAACAGCGATGAGATGTTCCATGCGCTTGAAGGCCAGGGCGCCTTCGTCAACACAATGCCGCTTCAGGCGGTGCAGGCGACGGGCTTGAGTCAAGGCGTGCTGGGCGTCGGTTTTTCGCACCGTGTGCCGGTCGGCGCCTTCATTCCTTTCCTGAACCGAGTACTTTCCCAGGGGGGCATGTTCATCCGCAATGGCTCTGGGGCACTCATGCTTGCCTATGTGGCTGCCGGGCGTCTCATTGGCTACTACGAGCCACATATCAATGCCTGGGACTGCATGGCTGGCATGGTGCTGGTGCGCGAAGCCGGTGGCAAGGTCAGCGATTTCCTGTCGGGCCAAGGTCTGCTGCAGGGCAATCCCATCATCGCTGCCGGCGCAAAACTCTACCCAGCCTTGCTTGCGACGATTGATTCAGCGTATGGCGGCCTGTCCGATGCCCAGGCCGAGGCACTGGCGGCGTTTGTTTGACCCTGCATTGCACACGGGTGCATTACGCCTCAATCCCGCCAGAGGCCTTCTTCACAACACGGCGGTGAAAACAGGAGACAAATATGAAACACAAACAAAAGTCAGCGCTTCTGGCGCGTTGGGCGCCCTGCGCCATCGCTGCAACCCTGGCGGGCTGCGGCGGTGGCGATGGTCCTGCGAGTCCGGCTGTGTCAGTGGCCGCTGTCTCAGGGTATTACCAGACCAAGACGCCTTATAGCCCGCAGCAGTCCGCCGCGACCTATGAGGCACCACCGCCGGGCTACAGCGTGGTCTATACCGAGTTGATGGCGCGCCACGGTTCGCGCGGACTGTCCAGCCTGAAATATGACTTGGCAATCTACAACCTGTGGCAAAAGGCCGCCGCCGATGGGGCGCTGACCGAACTGGGTGGCAGGCTTGGCCCCGACGTGCTCAAGATCATGAAAGCCAATTTCCTCCTCGGCTACAACGTTCCAGGCATCAGCAAGCCCGGCTATGGCAATGAAACCCAGGCAGGCATTACCGAACACACCGAACTGGCCAAGCGCATGCTGGGCCGAAACACAGCATTGTTCACGCAGGCTGCCAGCACGCCACGCCAGATCGCGGTCGTGACCTCGGGCGTTGACCGGGCGGTGGACAGCGGCGCCTACTTTGTCAAATCAATGCTGGCCAGCCAGTCCGGTCTGAGCCCGCTGTTGGTTTATCCTCCCGCGCCGGCGCCTTATCCGGAAGGCGCCCCGGTGACGCAGGCGGCGGGAACTGACCATTTCCTGCTGTATTTCCACAAACTGGTGGCCTCCACCGACCTGGTCCGCACCGCCACCGATCCGCTTTATCAGACTTACCAGGACAGCCAGGCTTTCCAGGCCTGGACCGGCCACCCTGAATTGGCAGCCAAACAAGCCGCGGTGCTGCTCGACCCCGCCGGCAAGGCAGCAGGACGCGCCGTGCTGGAGCGGCTGTTTGCGAAAGCCTTTGTGGACAAGATTGACAACGGTACCTACAAGTTCGCCAACACCGGCACCCACACCTTTGCCAGCGAAGACGGCAAGTTCACCAGCACCCTCACGGGCGACGGCAAGAGTTCCATTGGCAGCGTGGCCGAAGCCGCTTTCATGCTCTACGAGCTGTATGTGATTGCGCCGGCCATGAAAAACGAAGCCGGGGTTGATTTTTCTGCCTACATGCCGCTGGAGCAGGCGAAGTACTTTGCCTTTGCCAACGATGCATCGGACTTCTACAAGATGGGGCCGAGCATTACCGAGAACGGCAGCCTGACTTGGAAGATGGCGCAAATCCTGGAGGATGATTTCTTCAGCGAGGTCGATGCGATTGCCAAGGGCGACCTCACGCGCATGGCCAAGCTGCGGTTCGCGCATGCCGAAATCGTGGTGCCTTTCGCCTCCAAGCTGGGTCTGAAGAACGCCGCGGTCCAGGTGCCACGCGCCCAGATGTACAGCTATGACAACAACCCCTGGCGCGGCGAATATGTCTCTCCGATGGCCGCCAACGTCCAGTGGGACGTGGTGCGCAACAGCGCCGGCAAGCTGCTGGTCAAGATGCTCTACAACGAAAAGGAAACCGACTTCAAGGCCGGCTGCGACAGTGCGCGTCACGCGCCGGGGAGCCATTTTTATGACTACACGCTGCTGAAAAGCTGTTATGGCCACACCGCTGCGCCATGAGCGCGAAATATTTTTCAACCTCTCTTTTTTGTCCTGCATTGCACGCGTGTGCATATTTTCAAGGAGATTTTCGTGAAGCTGAATTTCAGACATTGTGCGATGGCGCTGCTCGCGCCACTGTTCATCTCGGCCTGCGGAACGGTTCCGACCGGCACGCCGGTGGCACGCGACCCCAAGCTCGACAAGATCGGTCAGATCGTGGTCGTATACCTGGAAAATCGCAGTTTCGACCATCTGTTTGGTCTGTACCCAGGGGCCAACGGCATTGCTAATGCCCAGGCACAAAAGCAGGGCGTAGTGCAGGTGGACGCCGATGGCAAGCCTTATGCCGTCCTGCCCGCGCCACTGGCTGACAAATCGGGCAAGCCCGATGCGCGGCTGGCCGCTCCGATTCCCAATGGCCCTTACCGCCTCGATCCCAAGGTGGGCCTGCAGGACACGATGTTCAGCCCCATCCATGCTTACTATGCCAACCAGAAGCAGATCAATGGCGGAAAAAACGACCGCTTCGTGGCCGCAGGGAACAGCGGTGGACTGCTGATGGGCTACTACGATGGCAGTTCCCTGGGACTGTGGAAGCTGGCGCAGCGCTACACGCTGGCCGACAACTTCTACCAGTCGGCTTTTGGTGGCTCCTTTTTGAACCACATGTGGCTGGTGTGCGCCTGTACGCCGAAATTTGCAGATGCGCCCAAGGACATCGTTGCTATCGACGATCAGGGCACCGTGCCCGATTCGCATGAAGAGGCCTATGTGACCACCGACGGCTATGCGGTCAACACACTGCAGGGCAAGTGGCTTTATGACCCGACGAAGAAGCAGCCTCTGCTCCCCCTGCAGACCGCGCCCACCATTGGCGACCGCCTGAGCGACAAAGGCATACCCTGGGCCTATTACGCGCAGGATTTCAATCGCGCTGTAGAGGCCACGGCGGCAGGCAAGGGCGTGTCAACCTTTTCCTACCATCACCACCCGTTCACCACGTTCAAGCGCTTTGCCGAAAGCGAATCCGAGCGCCGCACGCACCTGAAGGACCGCACTGACTTTATTGCCGACATCCAGGCCGGCAAGCTGCCGCCGGTGTCGTTCTACAAGCCCACAGGCGGCAAGAACATGCACCCAGGGCGCGGCAGCGTGGCAGCGGGCGATGCGGAAGCGACGGAAATCGTCGAAGCCATCATTGCCGGCCCGCAATGGAAAAACACCGTTGTGATTGTCACCACCGACGAAAACGGCGGCTTCTGGGACCACGCAGCGCCACCCAAAGGCGACCGCTGGGGTCCTGGCTCACGCATTCCGGCCATCGTGGTATCGCCCTTCAGCGAAGGAGGCCAGATTGACCACACGCAATACGAAACGGTCTCGATCCTGAAACTGATCGAGGAGCGTTTTGGCCTCAACCCCCTTGGTGCCCGAGACGCCAAGGCCACCAGCCTGGCGCGCGCGCTCAAGCTGTGACCCGGCGCCGGCCTGTCCGGGCAGGCCGGCTCATCTGAGAACCCTGCATAACTAAACCCATAGAGACAATCACATGAGAACAACCAGCATTCAAATCAACCGCAGCTGCTTGGCTGCTGCCATCGCCTTGAGCTTGACGGCCAGCGCAGCGTCGGCGCAGGTATCGCTAAGCGGTCGCGTGGATCAGAGCATCATCAAGTCATCGCCCGGCAACTGGGAGATGAAAAACGGCTCGGCCAGCCGGCTGATCCTGCGCGGCGAGGAAGACATTGGCAGCGACACCAAGGCCTATTTCTATCTGCAGCAGCGCTTTGAAGCCGATACCGGCGCCCAGCGTTCCGGCCCGTTCTGGTATTACTCGTATGTGGGCCTGAAAGGCACTTACGGCAACCTGTCGCTTGGACACCAGAAATCGCCGCTCGACGACGCCACCGGCAGCGACTACGAGGTATGGGATGGCGACACCGTGGCATCGAGCGTTTCGCGCATCGCCGGCGGCCAGAAGATCTGGGACAACAGCATCAACTACACCACGCCCAGCTTTGCCGGTTTTCGCCTCAATACCGGTATTTCCGCCGATGAAGACGTGGCCAAGGTGGTTCGCGGTCAGGGTGCCTCGCTGATTTACGACAACGGCGGCTTCAGCACGTCGGTTTCCACCCAGCGCAGTCCCACCAATGTACAGACCAAGGGCATCGGTGGCCGTTATGTCGATTCGGCCCTCGGTTACAGGGTGCTGGGCACCTGGGCTCGGTCCAAACGCGTGGCGGGCACCAAGGAGCAGACCGACTGGCAAATCAGCGCCGGGTATTTCGTCAGTCAGGCGGGCGAGGCCCGCGTGCTCTACAACCAGAGCGAGCTCTCGGGCGTCAAAACCCAGCAGTACGGATTGGGTTACTTCCATACCCTGAGCAAGCGCACGGCACTCTATGCCGCCACGTCACATACCCGCACTGACAACAAGTCCACGGTCAATGCTTACCAGGCCGGCATCCGCCACCTGTTCTGAACGGCCAGGAAAAATTGCCATGATCACACGACGCCAATTCGTGGGCGGACTTGCATTCAGCCAGGGGATTTGCCTGGCCGCTGCGACCCCTGGCGCCTCGGGAGCTGGCGAGGCGCCACCGCGCAGCTTTATCGGACCGCTCGTGATCGCGTTGATAGCGCCTTCGCAAGCGCCTGATGAAGTACGCGTCAAATGGCAGCCGCTGGCGGACAAGTTGGCCAGGCGCCTGGGCATGTCGGTGGAATTGGAGGTGTCCAGACAGTACGCGGATGTGGTCAAGGCGGTTGTGAGCGGGCGTGCCCACGTCGCATGGCTGAGCAACGCCAGCGCTCTGGAAGTGGTCGAGTCCGGCAGCGCGGAGGTGTTTGCCACCATGCGGGTGCGCGGACCCGAAGGACAAGGGGTGAGTGGCTATCGCTCCCAGATTGTGGTACGTGACGACTCGCCCATTCGCAACGTGGAGGACCTGCTTGGCAATGGCAAGTCGCTTACGCTGCGCATGGGTGACGCCAAGTCAACGTCTGGCTACATCATTCCCTACTATTACCTGTTCGCGCGGCGCGGCCTCAATCCGGCGGAGATATTTAAATCGGTCCTCACCGGCAACCATTCGAACAACATGGCTGCGGTGATCCGCGGCGAGGCGGATGCAGCATCCACCAACGACGAGGAGGTTAAAAAACTCGCGCAGCGCGATGCCGGCGGCGCGCGGCGCCTGCGTGTCGTGTGGTCCTCGCAAGAGATACGTCAAAGCCCGCTGCTGTGGAGCACCGCACTGCCGCCCAGCGTGCATGCCGGCATCAAGGACGTGGTGTTCGGCTTTGGGCAGACCAGCGCTGAACAGCAGATGCTGATGGAGATGAATCGCGTCGTTAAATTTGTTCCTTCGTCGAACCGGCAGTTGCAGCCCATTGCCGACATCGACCTGTTCACTGCCCGGCGCAACCTGGCAGCCGACACCACGTTCACCTCCGCGCAAAAAACAGCGGCCGAAGCAAAGATCAACAGCCGCGCCACGCGGCTGGAGATGCTGCTCAAGCGCTACTGACCGCAGCCCGGCCGCCATGACAACCGATCTTGCTGACAACTTTTTTCCAACACGGCCTTCAGGGCCCACAAAAAACGACATGACATGACTACCTTGAACATTCCTTGCGGACGCCGCTACGATCTGGCCTGCCTTGGGCGCCTTGCTGTGGATCTTTACGCCCAGCAACTGGGCAGCAGGCTCGAAGATGTGGCCAGTTTTGCCAAATACCTGGGCGGCTCATCGGCGAACATTGCCTTCGGCACCGCGCGGCTGGGGTTGCGCTCGGCCATGATTTCGCGTGTCGGCGATGAGCAGATGGGCAACTTTCTGCTGGAGACGCTGCAGCGCGAAGGCTGTGACATTTCCCAGGTGCAGCTTGATGAAAAGCGCCTGACCGCGCTGGTGCTGCTGGGCCTGAAGGACCGCGACACGTTTCCGTTGCTGTTCTACCGCGAGAACTGCGCCGACATGGCGCTGGACGCCGCAGCCATCAGCCAGGATTTCATCGCCCAATGCCGTGCGCTGCTGGTCACCGGCACCCACCTGAGCGCGCCGGCCGTGCGCGCCGCTGCAACGACCGCGCTGGCTTATGCCGAGCGCCATGGCGTGCTGCGCGTGCTGGACATCGACTACCGGCCTGTGCTGTGGAGGCTGACCGGGCGCGGCGAAGGTGCCAACCGCTTTGTTGCCGATGAGGCCGTTACCACGCAACTGCAGGCGGTGCTGCCCGAGTTCGACCTGCTGATCGGCACCGAGGAGGAGTTCCTGATTGCGGGCGGTGTCTCCGGCGATCTGCTGGCTTCATTGCGTGCGGTGCGGGCCGTCACGCCGGCTGCCATGGTGGTCAAGCTGGGGGCTGCTGGCTGCTGCTTCATTCCCGGACCGGTTCCCGAGCGGCTGCAGGATGCGCGGACCATAAGCGGCGAACGTGTCGTGGTCATGAATGTGCTGGGTGCCGGCGATGCTTTTGCCGCCGGGTTGATGACCGGCCTGCTGCGTGGCCAGGATTTCGAGGAGGCGGCGCGGCTGGCCAACGCCTGCGGCGCCATCGTGGTGTCGCGTCACGCCTGTGCACCGGCCATGCCCACGCCTGCGGAACTGGAGCACTGGTTCAATGGCCAGCGCAATCCTCGAGTTGACGCCGATGCGCAACTGGCGCACCTGCACCGCACCACCGTGGCCCGCAAAGCGTGGCCCGAATTGTGTGTGATGGCATTTGACCACCGCAGCCAGTTTGCCGACCTGGCGCGCGAAGCGGGTGCGGATGTCTCGCGTGTGCCGGCGTTAAAAAAGATGCTTGTGCAGGCGGCCGAACTGGTGGAGCGCAGCCGTTCGCTGCAAGGCAGGCTGGGCGTGCTGATCGACAGCACGCATGGCGAGGAGGCGCTGGCTGCGGCTACCGGGCGCGGCTGGTGGGTGGGCCGCCCGGTCGAGCTGCCGGGTTCGCGTCCGCTGCGCTTTGACATTGATTCCTCCATCGGTTCGCAGCTGCTCAGCTGGCCGGCCGAGCAGGTGGTGAAGTGCCTGGTGCATTACCACCCGGACGACGAAGCCGGACTACGGCTTGAGCAGGAACTGCAGTTGCGCCAGCTGTGGCAGGCGACGCGTGCCAGCGGCCATGAGCTGCTGCTGGAGATCATCCCCCCGCCCGCCATGACCCCAGCCGGAACGTCCGATGCCGCCGTGCTTCGGGCCGTCAAGCGCCTCTACAACCTGGGCTTCAAGCCCGAGTGGTGGAAGCTCGCACCGATGTCGCCGCAGGGCTGGGAAGCGCTGGCGGCGCTGGTTGCCGAGCGCGACCCGCAGTGCAGGGGCGCGGTGATCCTCGGCCTGAACCAGCCCCTGGCGGATCTGGCGGCGAGTTTTCTGCAGGCCGGGCATCCCATCGTCAAGGGATTCATGGTGGGCCGCACGCTATGGATGGCGCCGTCACTCAAATGGCTGCGCGGCGACATCGACGACGCCGCTTTTATCAACGCCGTAGCCGGCAATTTCGCAACGCTGGTCGATGCCTGGCAGCTTGCACGTCACCCGGCAAAGGAGGCCGCATGAAACATACCATTCGTCTCACCACGGCCCAGGCCCTTGTGCGCTACCTGGCTGCCTTGCGCATCGAACTGGACGACGGCACGGTGGTGCCCTACGTGGATGGTGTGTTCTCGATCTTCGGCCATGGCAATGTCGCCGGGCTGGGAGAAGCACTGTGGGCCGAGCGTGCCGCGCTGCCTACCCATCGCGCCCACAACGAGCAGGGCATGGCCCTTGCCGCCATTGCCTACGCCAAGGCGCAGTTCCGCCAGCGCATCATGGCCGTGACCACCTCGATCGGTCCCGGTGCAACCAACCTGGTCACCGCCGCCGCGCTGGCGCATGTCAATCGGCTGCCGGTCCTGCTGCTGCCCGGCGACGTTTTCGCCTCCCGCGCACCCGACCCGGTGTTGCAGCAGGTCGAGGACTTTCACCAGGGCGACATCACGGCCAACGACTCGCTGCGCGCCGTGACCCGCTACTTTGACCGCATCATGCGGCCCGAGCAGATTCTGACGGCCTTGCCCCGGGCCATCCAGGTGATGACGGATCCGGCCCTGTGCGGGCCGGTGTGCCTGTGCCTGCCGCAGGACGTGCAGGCCCAGGCCTTCGACTGCCCGGTGGGCTTTTTGCAGCCGCCGCTGCTGCGCCTGCGCCGTGCGCCCGCCGACCAGGGCGAGCTGCAGCGCGCCGCAGCGCTGCTCGGGGCTGCAAGGCGGCCACTGATCATTGCCGGCGGAGGCGTGCTCTACAGCCAGGCCGGTCAGGCCATGCGTGACTTTGCCGAACGCCACGGCGTGCCAGTGGCCGAAACCCAGGCGGGCAAAAGCAGCCTGCCCTGGGACCATGCGCTCAATGCCGGCGCGCTCGGCGTGACCGGCTCGCCGGCCGCCAATGCGCTGGCCCGGCAAGCTGACCTGGTGCTGGCCGTGGGCACCCGGCTGCAGGATTTCAACACCGGCTCGCACACGCTCTTTGTCCAGGCGCGCCTGCTGAACCTGAACGTGCAGGCTTTGGACGCAGCCAAATGGGGCAGCGCCTCGCTGGTGGCCGATGCGCGCGCCGGGCTGGCGCAGCTGACGGCGGCCAGCGCCGGCTGGCAGGCCGATGCCGCGTGGACCGCCAGCGCCAGCGCACTGGCCGGCCAGTGGCGCGAGCGCGTCACCCAATTGACCACCGCCCAGCCCGAGGGCGTGCTGCCCTATGACGCCGAAGTGATCGGCGCCGTACGCGACTCGACGGCCGATTCGGCACGCACTGACGTGGTGGTGGGCGCGGCTGGCACGCTGCCGGCCGAGCTGTACAAGCTCTGGCGCGCAGGCAGCCCCGGTAGCTACCACGTCGAATACGGCTTTTCCTGCATGGGCTATGAGATTGCCGGCGCCCTGGGCGTCAAGATGGCCAGGCCGAACCAGGAAGTCATCGTGATGGTCGGCGACGGCTCCTACATGATGATGAATTCCGAGATCGCCACATCGGTGATGCTGGGCAAAAAGCTGATCATCGTGGTGGTCGACAACCGGGGCTATGGCTGCATTCACCGGCTGCAGCGCGCCAGCGGCGGGCCACGCTTCAACAACATGCTCGACGACTGCCTGCCCGAGCAGGGCGGCAACGTATCAGCCATCAACTTCGCCGCGCACGCCGCCAGCATGGGCGCCCAAGCGGTGCATGTGAACGACGTGCGGGCCTTGAAAGCGGCCATGGCGAAGGCGCGCGCCGCCAGCCAGACGCAGGTCATCGTGATCGACACGACCGCCGAGCGCACCACCGACGACGGCGGCTGCTGGTGGGAAGTGGCCATTCCAGAAGTTTCCGAACGCGCTGAAGTGAACAGCGCCCATGCGCGCTATGTCAGCGAAAAGCAGAACCAACGTCTTTGAACAAGGAAAAATCAGCATGAAACCGTGGAATGTGCGCATCGGCATCAACCCGATCTCCTGGAGCAACGACGACCTGCCCGCGCTGGGCGGTGAAACCCCCCTCGAAACCGCCCTGCGCGAAGGGTCTGAAATCGGCTACCAGGGCTTCGAGCTGGGCAACAAGTTTCCGCAGGAGCCCGCTGCGCTGAAAGCCAAGCTGGCCGAATACGGCGTGGCCTGCGTGTCGGGCTGGTATTCGGGCCACCTGGCCGAAGGCAGCGTAGAGGACGAGATCGAACGCTGCAAGGCGCATATGGCCAAGCTGCAGTTCAACGATTGCAAGGTCGTGGTTTATGGCGAGGTGGCCGGCTCCATCCAGGGGCAGATCGACACGCCCCTGGCACGCCGCCCCCGCTTTGCCGATGACGCGGCCTGGCAGGCCTATGGCCAGCGCCTCACTGCGTTTGGCAGTCATTTGAAGTCAACCTATGGCCTCACGCTGGCTTACCACCACCACATGGGCGCCTACGTCGAGTCGCCGGCCGACGTCGACCGGCTGATGGCCGTGACCGGCGAGGACGTGGGCTTGCTGTTCGACACCGGCCACGCCTACTACGGCGGCGCTTCCAAGCCGGTCGAGCTTCTCAAGAAGCACCTCAAGCGCGTGGTGCATGTGCATTGCAAGGACGTGCGGCCGCAGGTGGTGGCACAGGCGCGCAACGACGGCTGGTCGTTCCTGGGCGGCGTGATCAACGGCACGTTCACCGTGCCCGGCGATGGCGTGATCGACTTTGGCGCGGTGCTCGGCGTGCTGCACGCCGGCGGCTACCAAGGATGGCTGGTGGTCGAGGCCGAGCAGGACCCGGCCGTCGCACCGAGCTATGCTTATGCCAAGAAAGGCTATGACGCCTTGGCCGGCCACGTGGCACAACTCTCGCACGTGCGCTGAACGCCATGGACACGCGCCGGTTTCTCCTCATACAGGCCATGAAGGGATTGAGCATCGCGGCCGTGGCTCTTTGCTTGCAGGCCTCTGGTAACGCCACGGCACAGCCGCACCCACAGCCACGGGGAGCCATCGGCGCTGCCGAGGCCGTGATGGCGCGTGAACTCACGCCGGTGGTATCGCACTATGCAGTGATCGTGCAGGCGACCTACCGGGACACGCTGACGGCCACCTTGGCGCTACGCCGGGCGGTGCATGCCTTCGTCGCGGCGCCCTCCGAGGCCAAACTGGTCACCGCCCGACAAGCTTGGCTGGCCGCCCGCGAGCGGTATGCACTGACCGAGGCCTTTCGCTTCTATGCTGGACCGATTGACAACGGCAGCGGACCGGAGCCTCGCATCAACTCTTGGCCGGTGGATGAATCCTTCATCGACGGCATCATCGGCCGGCCCGGTGCCGGCCTGGTCAACGACCGCAGCTTTACCATTGACAAGAAAATGCTGTCTGCCGCCAATGTGCGCGACGGCGAGGAAAATGTCGCGCCAGGCTGGCATGCCATCGAGTTCCTGCTCTGGGGCCAGGACGTCAGCGCCAGCGGCCCGGGCGAGCGTTCCTACACCGACTACGTGGCCTCAAAGGCCCCCAATGCGGCACGGCGCGGCCGTTACCTGCAGGTGGTGACCGACCTGCTTGTCGATGACCTGACCGATGTCCTGCGCGCCTGGGCACCCGACAAGGCCAACTACCGCCGCCAGTTCGTGCGCGAAGGGGACGAATCCCTGCGCAGAATCATCGTCGGCCTGGGAATGCTCACACGGTCGGAATTGGCCGGGGAGCGTCTGGAAGTTCCCCTGGCCAGTCAGGACCAGGAAGACGAGCAGTCGTGCTTTTCGGACAACACGCATCGCGACATCGTCGGCAATGCCCGGGGGCTGCAAAACGTCTGGCTGGGCCGCTACACACGTTTGGACGGCTCGGTGGTCGAAGGGCTATCCCTGCATGAACTGGTCGCTGCAAAGGACGCGGCGCTGGCGGAACAGCTGACGCAGCGCATGGCGCAGTCCATTGTGCTGGCCGAAGCGATTGTGGCACCGTTCGACCGTGAGATCGTCGGCGATGCCAGTGCGCCAGGCCGGGTCCGGGTGCGTCGGGTGGTCGACAGCCTCGTCCAGCAGGCCGCAGGCCTGCTCGATGCCGCCCGGGCCTTGGGCATGCAGCGTCTGAACTGGGCACCGAAGTCATGAAGGCCGGGCAGCAGGTTCACGAGTGGCGCCGCGCTTGGTTGCGCGGTCTGGCGCTGCTGGCATCGGCCATGGCGCTGGCCTGCGCCAGCGGCGTGGCCGTGGCTGGTGCGCAGCCCCCGGCGGCCTCGCAGGCCGATGCGGCTTTCGTGCGCAACATCTACGCCAAATGGTATGTGCCCCGGGCGGCAGAATTCGCCGAGCACGCGCCACGCTTGGCAGCCAGCCTGGACGGTCTCTGCCAGAGCGATAGCGCCGGCGCTGCGCAGGCGATGGAGGCGGCCCGCGCACAATGGACGCGCACGGTGCAAGCCTGGGAAACGCTGTCAGCGGTGCGTGGCGGCGCCTTGCTGGCGCGTCGCTCGCCCCGCGAGATCGATTTCACGCCCACACGGCCGGCGGCGATCCAGCGCGCTGTGCGTAGCGCGCCGGCCGATTCCCGGGCCATGGAGCGCGTGGGCTCGCCGGCCAAAGGGCTGCCCGCGCTGGAGTGGCTGCTCTGGACGCAGCCGGTGCGCCCGCAAAGCCCGGAGTGCCGCTATGCCTACCGAGTGGCCGGCGAGATTGAAGCCGAAAGCCTGGCATTGCAGCAGGCCTACGGGCTGGCGCTGCAGCAGGGTTGGGATGCGCAGGAGGTTGAGTACGCCATCTATGAATTCCTGAATCTTTTCGACGCCGGAATTCAAAAGCTGTGGTGGGAAGACATGAACCGCCCGCAGCAGCGGGCTGCCACCGGCGCCAGAGCCGCTTCGTTTCCGCGCAGCGCCAGTGGCACGACCGTGCAGATGTGGCTGCGCCACTGGGAGGCACTGCGCCGCCTGGCCATCGCGGATATGGCTGCGCCGGAGAGCCTGTCTTTGCAGGCCTATCTCGTGACCAAGGACCATCCAGACGAAGCAGGCCGGATGCCGGCCCTGGTGGCCGAGGTGGACCGGGCAATGGCCGACCTGCGCGAGGCGAAAGACGAGGCCCTGCTGAACCGGCGCATTGGGCAGGCGACCGCCAGCCTGAAGGCGCTGCAGCAGTTCGTCGAGCAGGACATGGCCCACGCGCTGCAATTCATCATCAGTTTCTTTGACGAGGACGGGGACTGAGGCCATGCGTCGCAGACATTGGTTGGTAGGCGCTGGCGCGGCCTTGATGGGCTTGGCGCAGGCGCGCGCTGCGGGCCTGCCCGCAGGCATCGTGGCCGGCTGGAAATGCGGCGCGCAGCACCAGGTGGGCGTGCTGCGCCGCGTCAAAACCGCCTTGGCCATCGAGACTGCGCTGGACGTGCCGTCCCGCCCGCATGCGGTGCGCCCGCAGAGGAATGGCGACGTGTTGGCTGTGGGCCGCCGTCCGGGAGACTGGCTGCTGCGCTGGCCGCGCAGCGGCCAAGCGGTGTGGAACTGGACCGAGCCGGACCGCTGTTTCAACGGCCATGTGCTAGCCAGTCTTGACGGCCGCCGGTGCTTCACCACCGAGACCGACTTGGCTTCCGGCCAGAGCCTGGTCGGTGTGCGCGACGCGGCATCCCTGGAAAAAATCGCCGAGTGGCCGACCTATGGCATGGATGCACACGACCTGGTGCTCGACGGTTCCGGTGCGCTGCTGGTGGCCAACGGTGGTGTCCCGGCCCAGCAGGAAACCGGGCGCATGAAGCTGCACCTTGAGGACATGGACGCATCGCTGGTGCACCTGGAGGCAAACGGTGGGCAGCTGATGGGGCAGTGGCGGCTGCCTGACCCGCGCCTGAGTCTCAGGCACTTGGCCTGGCATCGATCCCGTGGGCCAGCGGGGCGTTGCTTGGGCATTGCGCTGCAGGCCGAGCATGTGGATGCGGTGGCCCGCACTGCTGCCCCATTGCTTGCCTTGTTCGAGGGCACGCGCCTGCGTTTGGCCGAGATGCCTGAGGGCACCGCACTGGCCGGCTACGGCGGCGACATTGCCTGCATCGGCCCGCTCTTTGCTGTCAGTTGCCCGCGCGCCAACACGGTGGCGTTTTGGGGTCCCGATGGCCGCTGGCAAGGCCTGCACCCCCATCAACATGCCTGTGCGCTGACAACCACTGCCGATCCGCTCGACGGCTCCGTGCTCTGGGCGGGTGGGCATAGGGCCGAGGTTTGGCAACCGGGCCGGGCCGGCACACTGCCCCTGGCGGCGCATCCCCCCATTCAGCTGGACAACCATTGGTCGGCGTTGCCTGCCGGCAGCGCTCCTTATTTCAATCTCACTCAAGGAAAGAACCACTCATGAGCCTGTTTATCAAAGCCCATCCCGAAGGCCGGGAGATCGTCGATGTCACGCCAGCGTCGGCAAGTTGGAATCACGTCGGTTTTCGTGCCCTGCGTCTGGCCAAGGGCGAGCAGGAAACAGTCCTGACTGCCGGGCGCGAGCTGTGCCTGGTCGTGCTCAGCGGAACGGTTGACGTCACGGTGGGCGCGCAGCGCTATCCAGGGCTGGGAACCCGCGACAGTGTTTTCGACCCGACGTCGCCTGCCGCGCTCTACGTGCCGCCCGGCCAGACGCTGCTCATCACGGCCCAGCGCGATGCCGAGCTCGGGCTGGCCACGGCGCCATCGAGCGGCAGGCACTCGGTGCGGCTGATCGATCCGGCCGGCATGGCCCGCAGCGTGCGTGGTCAGGGCAGCAACACTCGCTATGTCTGTGACATCCTGCCGCACACCGACCCCGGCGCCGATCACCTGCTGGTGGTTGAAGTGGTGACACCGGCCGGGCATTCGTCCAGCTATCCGCCGCACAAGCATGACAGCGACGCGGTGCCCCACGAGGAAACGCTGCTCGAAGAAACCTATTACCACCGCATCAACCCCCCGCAGGGTTTTGCGTTCCAGCGCGTCTATACCGACGACCGCAGCCTGGACGAGGCGATGGCGGTGGAAAACCGCGACACGGTGATGGTGCCCCGTGGCTACCACCCGGTGGTCGCGCCCCACGGCTACGACCTCTACTACCTCAACGTGATGGCCGGGCCGCACCGCCACTGGGTGTTCAGAAACGACCCGGCGCACGAATGGATG
>Ga0308165_1003726_pt1 | contig 16035 bp, 12 predicted proteins | sample PhyWR2_FD_201032 | JGI IMG/M metagenome (GOLD analysis project Ga0308165, IMG submission 201032) | Phyllosphere microbial communities from UC Gill Tract Community Farm, Albany, California, United States - DLSLW.R2 | ecosystem: Host-associated > Plants > Phyllosphere > Unclassified | place: USA...
CACACCATTCGTCGCTGCCGGCGCATGGGAACACTCCATCGGGCGCCCCGAACTCTGCCACGTTGCCGCGCGCATCGAGGCTGCCCTTTTGTACAGACTCGCGCAGGAACTCGTGCGACATCGCCGCCAGGAAGCTCTCTGCCTGCGAGACGCTGACCGTGCCCCCCACCCCGGTGCGTTTGCGTCGGATCAGCAGCGCGATCACGCCCACTGCGCTGACGCGCGCTGCGACATGGTCTGGGTAGATGGTGATGCCGTCGCTGAAGCTGCCCTCCAGTCCAGGATAGCGCCACAGCCGCGTCAACCCTGCTGAGGCACGCACCAGCGGCCCGTAGCCGAGCGTTCTCGACTGCGGCCCGGTACGGCCCAGGGCGCTGCTGTCCATCATGATGATGCCGCGATTGATCTTCTTCAGATCGTCGTGGCCGAGTCCCAGCCCCTCGAGCGTTCCCGGCTTGAAGTTGGACAGCACGATGTCGGCCTCGGCCGCCATCATCCGGAAGACCTCCCGGCCACGTTTGCTCTTCAGGTTCACGCCAAAACTCGTCTTGCCGCGGCTGCCTTGCGCGAACGCGGGGGAAATCGGCTCCTTGCTGAGTGACTGGCGTGATCCATCGGGGAAAGCGCTGTTCTCGACCTTGACGACCTCGGCCCCCTGGTCGCTCAGGATACGCCCGCCCTCGGCGCCAGCAACGATGATGCCGAAGTCCAGCACTTTGAGCCCGTCGAGTGGCCGACGCGGCGCAGCGTCGATAGCCGATGCTCCGGCCTGGCGTGTGCTGCCCCACTCACTCTGTACCTCGCCATCGTGCGCCCCTAGCTTCGGCGCAGGCATGCGATAACCGACGCGCTCGCCGTCGAGTTCAAAGTAGCCGGACGGCATCGTGACCCGACGCCCCGCCACTTCGGTCTCCAGGAAGGCGCCGCGCGCGATGAAGTGCGGATCGTTCAGCACTTCGTTGGCTGAACTGACGCTGGCGATAGGCACGCCGCGGCGCTGGCCCTCAGCGACGAGATCGGCCGCCTTCTGCGCTGCGAAGAGCTTGGCGATCTCGGCGTTGATTGATTTCGCTTCGGCGAGGCGCTTCGGCAGCTTCGCATAAGCCGGATCGGCGAAGGCCTCGGGCCGGCCCATCCAGTCGAAAAGGCCTTCCCACTGGCGTTGCGCCAGGACGCAGATGCGCACGAAGCCGTCGGCGCAGCGGAAGATCGGGTACAGCGGATACGGCGCAGGCCGGTCGCGCGTGACCAGTTCTTTTGCGGTCTTCCCGGCGGCAGCACTGCCGGTCACGCCCAGGATCGGGTCGAGCACCTGTGCCATCGATTCGAAGATCGAGATGTCCAGGTGATCGCCGGCGCCGGAGTTCAGCGTGTTCCAGTACGCCAGCAGCGCGCAGTACGCGGCCGGGACGGCGGCCAACTCGGAGCCAAGCGCACGCGGCGGCAGCAGCGGCGTCATGCCAGGCAGGCCGGAGCGGGCGAGCGCGCCGCTCATCGCAAGCTGCACTGCCTCCGTCGCCTCGTAGTCTCGGTAGGGGCCGGTTTGACCGAAATCCGTGATCGACACGATCACCAGGCGCGGATGCTCGCGACGCAGTGTCTGCGCGCCCAATCCGAGGCCGTCGAGCGTGCCCGGGCGCGTCGTCTCAATGAAGATGTCGGCCGCCGACAGCAGCTCGCGCAACACGGCACGCCCAGCTTGCGTGCCCAGGTCGGCGCGCACAGAGCGCTTGTTGGCGTTGTGGGTGGCGAAGTACAGCGACTCCCCATCCACCAGCGGAGGGCGACGGCGCGAGGGTGATCCCTCAGGCGGCTCGACCAGCACGACGTCCGCACCCAAGTCGGCGAGCAAGCGGCCGCACATCTCCACTTTGTCGGCAAGCTCCACCACCCGAACGCCGGACAGCGGCATCGAATGGCCGCCGTCTCGGCAGTTCGAATCGATCATGGACATGTTGTTTCTCCAACCTTGATCAGCGGTTTTTCCACTGGGGCTTGCGCTTTTCGGCGAAGGCCTTCATTCCTTCGAAGAAGTCCTCGCTCGTCATCAGCTCGTCGATGACGCCGGTCCGGTTGCGCACGGCGCCCAACTCCGAGGCGAACTCCTCTCCCTCGCGCATCGATCGCATCGACAGGCGCACCGCCGTCGGCGAGGCTTCAAGAATCTCGGCGGCGATCTCGCGAGCGCCATCAAGCGCCTGGCCTGCCGGCGCGATGCGGTTGACGAGACCGTATTGATGCGCGAGCTGCACCGGCATCTTGCGACCAGTCAGGATGTACTCGACGGCAATCTTCTTGGGAATCTGACGCGGTAAACGTTGCAGGCCACCGGCTCCAGCAAACAGCCCAACACGCACTTCGCTGAGCGCGAACACGGCCTGCTCGTCAGCAACGACGATGTCGCAGGCCAAGCTCATCTCGGTGCCGCCGCCCATCGCGTAGCCGTTCACCGCAGCAATCACCGGCTTGGTACGTTGCCGGTTGGTGATGCCGCCGAACCCGGACTTTGGGATCCACATCGGCTTACCGCTGGCGGTGTACTTCAGGTCGTTGCCAGCGCAGAATGCCTCGGCTCCGGCGCCTGTCAGGATGGCGACCCACAAGTCGGCATCGGCTTCGTAGGCGTCCCAGATCTCGTCGAGTTCGTCGTTGGCCATCGGGTGCAGGCAGTTGCGCACTTGCGGGCGGTTGATGGTCACCTCCAACAAGTGGCCTTTGCGCGCGACGATCACGCTCTCATAGGCGTCGCGGAAACCGACCAGCCGCAGTGGCATTACCGTCTCCAGGTGTTCCGGCGTGAAGGCTATCCGGTTGCCCCGCGAGGTCCAGCGCACGAAGATGCGGCGACCCAGCGGATCCTGTGCCAGCAGCTCGCTCAGCGTCTGCTGGTCGCCATCGACGGAGTTGGCCAGGAAGCGCTCACCTGTGCCATCCATGCGGCCAATGACGATGGCGTAGCTGGGCTGGCCCTTCTCGTACGCGACCGTGTACGTCTCGATGGTGGCCCAACCTTCCGGGCGCTCGGCGATCTTCGGCGCCGTCCAGCCGTCTATCTCGCGCTGCAGGGCACCGCTGTCGCACGCCTTGAACGCCTCTGGGCGAGTGGAGTAGATGCCAGCAGAATACTTCGAGAGGAAGCCGCCGTTGGCACCGACGAAGCCGGTGCTGCCCGGCTTGCCGCGCAGGCGCTCGACGAGGGCGCAAATCGCGTGCATTGAGTAGTTGTTGCCCGGACCGCCGAAGTACGGCAGGCCGCCCGTGACGGTCAGGCCTCTCGGATCGTCGGGGCTGAGGCCGAGACCGTCGACTGCGGCATTCGACACCGCGATCGGAAAGCAGCTGTAGAAGTCGAAAAAGTCAATGGCATCGGCCTGGACCCCGGCGTTGTCCAGTGCATACCGGCTCGCCATGACGGCTGCGGGCGAGCGCGACAGATCCTGCCGCTCCATCAGCTCTCGCTCCTGCAAGTCGGCGTAGCCGTGCAGGTACACCCACTTGTCCTCCGGAATACCGAGTTCTCGCGCCCGGCCGACGCTGGTGATCAGCACCGCAGCGCCTTGATTGACCTGGTCGCGCGCGCTGTGGATACGGGTCTGCGATCAGGCGGTTACGTTCGCTCGGTGTGATCAGCTCTTCGGCCGTCATCGCGCATTGCTCCGACGAGGAGAGTGGATTGGCCGCAGCGACCTTGGTGAACGGTGCGAACAGACGTCCCATCTCCAACGCGTAGGCCCGGCGGGTGAGGCCAAGACGGCTGCGGCGGGCGTTCTCGCTCAGCGCGTATCCGACCGGCGCGCCGAGCACCTTGTGCATGGCGTTGTAGCGGGTCACGAGGCCCTTGAGGCCAAGGCCGCGATCCTCGACCGCGCCATCGACGGTTTCGGCCCAGTCCGCCATCTTGCCAGCAGCCTTCAGGGCTCGTGCACTGGACATGTTCTCTGCGCCGGTCACCAGCGCCATTGCGACTTCGCCGCTCGCCACGCGCTCGAAGAATTCGCTCACCAATTGCTGCGGGCTATTGCCCCCCGCCTTCTCCCAGACAGCCAGCTCCGGCTGTATGCCGAGCCGGTGTGCAATGGAGCGCGGGAAGTTGTTGGATTTGCCGGACGGTTGGGCACGTGCCGGGGTTGAGTCCTCGAAGGTGCGCGTGGTCGCGATGGCGTCCACGGCCGGCCCAAGGCGGTCCATTGACAATGCATCGGCAAACGCGCGGCGCGAAGCCTCGGCCGCGATGTCGCAAGCCGACAGCGCCCGATACCCAGGCGAATCCAGACGCTCGGTGAACTGGCCGACGCCGACGATGATGGGGGTATTGGATGGGAGGGTGGACATATCGACTTTCTTGAGAAGATTCATCTGAGGCTTTTCCAGGGGCGGCATGGAAATCGGCCTGCCATGATTACCGTCCGGAGAACTGCGGTGCGCGGTTTGCTTGGACTGCAGCAAATCCCTCTCGGAAGTCATCCGAGCCGATCAGCAGGGTCTGGGCAAGCAAGGTGCTGGCCCAGCTCTCGTCGAACGTCCCTTCCAGGCCTCGGCGCAAGCCTTCCTTGGCGGCGGCATAGGCCAGCGGCGGCAAGACAGCCAGTTCCTCGGCGATCTGTAAGGCCCGCGGCTCCAGGGCGTCCGCATCCGCGACCAGTTCCGTGGCCAATCCGATACGCACCGCTTCCTCGCCCTTCACAGGACGCATGCGCAGCACCATTTCCTTGGCCATGCCCAGGCCCACCAGAGCCGGCAATGCCTTCAGGCCGCCCAGTGGCGGCAGCAATCCCATGCGCATCCAGCTTTGCTGGAACAGCGCGGTCGGCGTGACGATGCGGAAGTCGCAAGCGATCGCCAGTTCACAGCCCACCGTGATTGCAGCGCCGCCCACTGCGGCAATGGTTGGCTTCGGGCACAGGTGCAGCCTTCGCGACGCCCCCTGGAAGTAGCGGTAGATGTCGTCGCGGGCCTTGCCGGTCGACGTCTTCGTCAGGTCTTCGAGGAACGCAAAATCGGCACCGGACAGGAAATGCTTGCCACGGTGACCCAGCATGATGACACGTACGGATGTGTCCTCGATCGCCTCGTCGAGTTTCTCGCACAGCAGGCGCATCGTTGCCGGCCCGACGGCATTGCCCACGTGCGGGCGGTTTATGCGGATGATGGCCAGCGCATCGCACCGCTCCAGCAGCACGTCTTCGTTGTCGGTACGCGGTGTCGTCATTTCGCATTCTCCTTCTGGAACAGTTCTCTTACCGCTGGCTGCTTGACTTTCATCGAGGGGGTCCGCGGCAGGGCGGCGACCCACTTGAACGCCACCGGCACTTCGTAGGGTTTCAGGCGGGCCTTGAGGTAGGCGACGAGTTCCTCGTGACTCGGAGGCGCGACATCCCGCGCAGCCTCGAGTGCCGCGACGGGCACCTGGCCCAGGCGCTCGTCGGGGATGCCGACGACCGAAGCGTCCAGCACCGCAGGGTGCGCCCGCAGCACCGTCTCCACGCCCTCGGGCAGCACCTTGAAGCCGCCACGCATGATGGCGCCATCCGCCCGCCCGACGATGTACAGAAAGCCGTCCTCGTCGAGGCGGGCCAGGTCGGTGGTGCGGATCCAGTCGCGCCCATCGTCCACCTGCTGGGTCTTCACCTCAAGCAGCCCGACCTGATTGGGCGGGAGCACGTCGAAAGACTCGGGATCGACGACGCGGAGTTGCACGCCCGCGTTCGCGCGACCGACGCTGCTGCGCTTGGCCTGCGAGTGGCGCTTGTGGTCGGCCAGCGTCCACCCCGCCACCCCGCCCGCAAACTCGGTGGCACCATAGGCCTCCAGGACCGGGATGCCATAACGCTCCTCGAAGGCACGGGCGAGGTCCGGGTCCAGCGGCGCGGTGCCCGACCGCACAGCCAGGAGACTGGAGAAGTCGTCCTTGGGAAAGTTGCGGTCCAGCACCATGCGCAGCGCGCTGGGCGGGAAGTTGGCAAAGCGCGGCCGGTGCCGCATCAGCAGCGCATGCCAGGCGTCGAGGTCAAACCGCTCCATCAACGCGACGCGCCGGCCGTTGTAGAGCGCATAGATCGCATTCCACAGCCCGGCAATATGCACCATTGGTGTCCAGGCGATCTGGGCGCTGGTGCGCAGGCGCACTTCATTCGGGTCGCCGGACTCGTAGCGCGCACCGGCGTACAAGCTCTTCGAAAGACTCCGGCGCGCGAGCCGGATGCGCTTCGGATTGCCGGTCGTGCCGCTCGACAGCATCTCGACGGCGATGCCAGGCATCGCCGCCCGGGCTACAGCGGCCGGCCCGGGCTGCTCCAGGCCCGGCACCACGGAGACGACCAGTTGCCCATCCTGCATCGACACCGAAAGGCAACGACTGCCGCCGCTGGACGCAGCTTGCCGCAGTTCCGTCTGTTCCCAGTCGCTGGCTTCCGCGATGAGTACCGGCACGCGCAAGCGCGAGACGTCCTCGCACAGGGGAGCGATCGGCTGCATCGGATTGATCGTGACGATGGTGTGGCGATGCAGCAGGATGCCAAGCGTCGCGCCAAACAGCGCCGGCCGGTTGCGCAGCAGCACACCGACCGCCAGGCCCTCGGGAGAAGCGTCGAAGCCGCCGAGCGCAGCCACTTTCTCCATCGATTCCTGCAACTGCGAATAGGTAAACCAGCGATCCTGGAACTCCAGGGCGGGAGACGCTGGGCCGAGGGCGAAGATTGCCTGCATGCGGTCGATCACATCCGGGCAGGTCGATTCCGTTGGGGTCATCACATCTGTCCTTATCGTGCGCGCGGCAGTTCGAGTATCTTGTCGGCGATGATCTCGCGCTGGATCTCCGACGTTCCCCCGGCGATCGTCAACACCCAGCTCCACATGAACTCGTAGGTCCACCGGTTCGAACTGCGATCGTCGGCGTAGTCGAGGAAGTTCCAGTTAATGATCTCGGCCGCTAACCGCGCCAGTTCCTGGTAGGTGGTGGTGAGGTAAAGCTTGACGATCGAGCCTTCGGGACCGGGCTGGGCCTTGGCCGCCAGACTTCCGACAGTCGACAGCGTGAGCGCTTGCAAGGACAGGGTTCGTGCCTTCATCTGCGCGAGCCGTCGCGCGATCGAATCGTTCTCGATCGCCAGCTTGCCGTCCTCCATGCGGATGCGTCGGGCCATTGCGATGACTTCTTCGACTTTCTGCAGCATCGAGATCTGCTCGGGGACGAAGTAGGTTCCGCGCTCGAACGACAGCGTGGACATGGCCACCGACCACCCCTGCCCCACCTCGCCCACGACGTTCTTGACCGGGATACGGACGTTATCGTAGAAGAGTGCGTTAACGTGACGCTCTCCCATCATGTTCTTGATGGGCTTGATTTCGATGCCTGGCGTGCTCATGTCACAAATCAGCCATGTCAGTCCGCGATGCCGCTTACTGTCGGGGTCGGTCCTGACCAGCAGTTCCTGGAATCTGGCGTGGTGGGCGTTCGATGTCCACATTTTCTGGCCGTTCACCACAAAGTGGTCTCCATCCAGTTGGGCTCGTGTCCTCAGTGCGGCCAGGTCCGAACCGGCTTCAGGTTCAGAAAAGCCCTGACACCACAGCGTGTCACCTCGCAGGATGGACGGCAGATACTCGCTCTTTTGCTGCTCGCTGCCCCGCACAATGAGAGTCGGCCCTGCGTGGTTGAGGGCGATGCTCATGGCGCCCGGATGGGGCGCCTTTGCCTTCGCTACTTCCTCGAACCAGATGATCTGCTGAACGCCGGTCAGGCCCAATCCCCCGAACTCCTTGGGCCAATGAATTCCAGCGAACTCACCCTCGAAGAGTTTGCGTTGCCACGCCTGGTCATAAGCTGCTGCGTCAGCTCCTTCCTTCGGTCGTGGCTCGCTCGGCACATTGGCGTGCAGCCAGTCCCGTGCACGAAGACGGAATTGTTGGTCTTCGTCGCTGATGTCAAGATTCATGAACCTTTTCCTTTGTGGATAGTCGGTGCTTACGCGCTGACCGGTTGATCGAGCAGTTCCTTTAGCACGTTCAGATGCCCAAACAGCAAGCGCTGTACATGGGCTCGCTTCATGAAAAGGTGTGCGTCGTGTTCGTCGGTGGTGGCGATGCCGCCATGCAGTTGAATATTCGTATGAGAGTTCTCAACCGCAGCCTCATCCGCAAGCACTTTCGCGGCATTGACTTGGGCGCTGGCGTCACCCCGACAGTCCCGGAGTGTCAACGCTGCCAGGAAGAGCTGCGCGCGCGCAACTTCAGCACGGACATGCATGTCTGCACACGGATGCCGTACCGCCTGATAGGATCCAATGGCCCTGCCGAAGGTTTCCCGGATCTTCGCGTACTCGACCACCATGCTCGTGACGCTTTCAGCTAAACCTACCTGCATAGCAGCACACATCAGTCTAGCGTCGCATACGAGAGCTGTAGCGGGCATACACCCAATGACATGGATCGCACCGGTTTCCAAGAAGCCCATCGGAACCGACTTGTCGAGACTCGGGATCGGGGTCACGCTGCCCGATGCCACCACGCCTAGGTTCGCTTCGTTGCCACCAAAGGACAGGACGTACTTTGAGTTCGCGCTGCCAAAGACACGCAGTGGCCCTTTGGTCACCGCTGGAGGTGCAAGCAAGACCCCCGATTCGCCGTTCACCAATTCCTCCACCTTCGCCCGATCGCGGCCATGTGCCGCAACTCGTACTGCTAGGCACTGCGACATGACCTCAAGCGGTCCGAGGCGTCGCCCCAGCTCGCGCATCACCAGCACTTCCTCGACAACACTCATGCCGTGACCGCCTTGATCTTCCGGAATGGTGAGGCCGAACCACCCGAGTTCGGCGATCGCACGCCTTTGTTCTGGAAGCAGACCTGCCGCTTCGGGCTGATGCAACCGATTGGCGGGTAGGGTCGCTGAGAGAAAACTGGCAGCCGCGTCGATTACGCTCTGCTCGTCACTGTTGGGTATCAGATCCATTATTGCACTTGCCCGTAAAGTGGAATCGACTCAAACGCGCCACTTGGGCGCGCGCTTCTCAATGAACGCAGCAGGACCTTCGGTAGCGTCCGGATGACTTCTGTGGCGCATGACGGCTTCAAGTCCGTTCTCGTATGCTTCGCTAAGCATGGGCTCGAACGACCTCCAGACCGCGCCAAGCGAGGCCTGGACTGCAGCAGGAGATACACTCGCCGCCACGCGCGCTAGGTCGAGCGCGCGTTCGCGTAGCTGTGCGTCCTCCACCACCTCTGACACCATGTGTACCTGCATTGCTGCCTCAGCACTCAGCCGCTCATCACGTCCTAGTACCACCATGCGCAGAACCGCACCAAGCGGCATCCGACGTGCCAGACCGATGGGCTCGAGTGCCGTAACCTGGCCAATGTTGACATGCGTGTCTGTGAACGAGGCCGACCTGCCTGCGATCACGATGTCGCAGTCGGCAACAAAATGAAGGCCGGCCCCTGCGCAGATGCCATTCACGGCGCAAATTGTTGGTTTGTACAGGTTGCAATGACGAGGCGTGAAGCGCGGCCGATACGCCAATCGCTCCTCCAGTGTTCGTGTAGCGGATGTCTTGAGTGAAGTTGCATCGGCGCCGGCACAGAACGCGCGCCCCTCGCCAGTGATCACCACGACGCGTACGTCAGGATCCGCATCTGCAGCGTCGAAAAGCTCGCCAAGTCCGGCCAGCATCCCCGGTGTCAGCGCGTTAAGACGGTCGGGACGCTGCAGAGTGATCAACATGATTGCACCCTCACGCTCTACGCGGAGGGTGCCATCGGCATGAGTGCCAGGGGCGGTAGAGAAAGTGTGGGCGACTGGTTCGCTCATGTCGGGACTCCAAAGGGTAGACCCTCCTTAGGGTCAAGGGAAACGTGATTTCTAACAATATTACATAAACGTTAAATTAAAGTCACTTAGGGTAAACGCTATTGTCGATAATATTACGTCAGCGTTAAATTAACTCCACTGAGGGAAAACGCACAGTCAAGGTGTGCACCGTGCAGACGCCCCTCCCTTTCTAAGGCATGAACCCATGAAACTGACATACGACCAAGTGCACCTAGACCTTCAGCAGGAGGTGCAGGCCTTTCTCAATGCAGAGTGGCGAGCGGAGCGCGCCAAGGATGCTGAGTTCGTCAATGATTTCCGGCGCAAGGCGGTTGAACGTGGCTATCTTTATCGAGGCATCCCTCGGAAATTTGGCGGATCGGAACAGAGTCCCGATGTCGTTGCCGCACAGATCATCAACGAAGCGTTCGTGGCTGCACGTGCTCCCCAGGAGGTACCGGGTATCGGAATGATGATGCTCGTGCCTGTGCTCCTCGAGTGCGGCACAGAATGGCAGAAGGAGAAATTCATCGCCAAGACGGTGTCTGGTGAATACAAGTGGGCTCAGGGCTACTCGGAGCCAGGCTCTGGCAGTGACCTGGCCTCACTGCGGACCCGCGGCGAGTTGCAGGATGGCCAATGGGTGATCAACGGTCACAAGATCTGGACGACCCGGGCCCACGAGGCAAATTTCATGTTCGCGCTCGTCCGCACCGAACCTGACGCACCCAAACATGCTGGCCTGTCCTACCTATTGATCGATTTCAAGCAGCCTGGCGTCACGATCAAACCCATTCGCCAAATCAGTGGCGAGCGCGAGTTTAGCGAGGTTTTTCTTGATGACGTGAAGACCCCTGCGGACTGGATCGTCGGTGAGCGCGGCAATGGCTGGCAGGTTTCCAAGGTCAATCTCAAGCATGAACGAACTGCCGTCGGCTCTGCGGGGCGCGCCCAGGCACTGCTTCGAAGTCTCCTGAAGCTCGCAAAGGGCACCAAAATCGACGGAAAGCGTGCGATCGACCATCCCATCTTCCGAGACCGGATTGCCGCCGTTGACGGCTACGTGAACGCTCAGCTTTACGCTGGCTATTACCTGACCACGCTGGCTGCAAACGGACAAACACCGGGCACTCTCGGTCTCGTCGCCAAGCTCAACAATACCAATATCGGCCAGATGATCGCCTCCATCGCGACGGACATCTGCGACCAGGCGTTGCTCGTCATGCCCGGCGACTCAGGCAAGGTGGGGGATGAACGCTGGTTCCGACAGGTCATGGGTTCCCTAGGCCTATCCATAGCCGGGGGCGCCTCCAATATCCAACGCAACATCATCGCCGAACGTGGCCTCGGCTTGCCGCGCAGCGGCACCGACGTCTGAGGAGAAATCAACCATGTACTTCGACCTGACCGAAGATCAAAAGGCCATACGCGATGCAACGGCCAACGCCTTGCACGATCTACTGCCGACCGACCGTCTGGTGGCTGCCTTTGATAATGCCAATCTGAACACCTCCATCTGGAAGCAGTTGGTCAACCTCGGGCTTGTCGCGACACTCGTCCCGAGCATCCACGAGGGCTTGGATCTCGACTTGTTGACCTTGGCGACGATTGCCGAGCAGCTAGGTTATGCCGCCGCGCCCGCGCCGGTCCTATCCAACGCGTTGGCCGCATGGCTGCTGGCGCATGGTGGTGGTGCTGAGCAGCAGGATCGATGGATTAAGAGCCTGATAGACGGCTCGGCGATCGCAGCGCTGCCAACCCTCGAAGGCGAAACCTCGACTCTTACGTTCACAGATTCAGAGCGAGTATCCGGCCGGCAGCGGCTCGTCGAATGGGGAGGCGCCGCGCATGTGATGCTCTGCAGCGCAGCAGGGGGCGGCCTGGTGATCATCGATCTTCGGCAATCCGGCGTTCAAGTGACTCCGGTGGAAAGCGTTGACAAGACGCGCCCGCTCGTCGACATCGAGTTTCAGGACGTTCATGCCGAGTACATCCCCGGCGCAGCCAAACTGACGGAGCGCTTGCGCGACGCCCGGCTCGTGCTGTCCGCGGCAAGCGCGTTCGGCAGCGCCATGCGTGCGCTCGACATGTCCATAGGCTACGCCAAGGAACGCAAGCAGTTCGATCAGCTGATCGGTTCGTTCCAGGGTCTCAAGCATCAGATCGCGAACGTGGCGGCGGAGCTTCTTCCCTGCCGCCCGTTGTATTGGTACGCTGCGCACGCGTGGGACGCCATCCCGGAAGACGCTTCGCGCGCAGCCGCAATGGCGAAAGCGCATGTTACTGACATCGCCGTACGGTCGGCTCGCCTTGCCGTCGAGTTCCACGGCGGGATCGGCTACACCTGGGAATATCCATTGCACGTGTTTCTCAAGCGGGCCATGTACGATCGCACATATCTCGGCCTGCCGATGCGTCACCGCGAACGCGCAGCCAGCATGGCGGGTTGGTGATGAATACCGCTGCTTTAAGTGCCAATGCTGGGGGCCATATAGTCATTGTCGGTGCTGGACAGGCCGGAGCGACCGCTGCGGCAACTTTTCGGCAGCGAGGCCACCACGGTCCGATTACGCTAGTCGGAGATGAGACGGTCGCGCCGTATCAGCGACCACCCTTGTCCAAGGCCTACTTGAAGAGTGATATGGCCCTCGAACGTATCCTGTTGCGGCCAGAAAGTTTCTGGGCTGCCCAGAACATTCGCCTTTTGCTAGGAACAGTCGTTACGGCGATAGACACTGTCAACCGTACCGTCAAGTTAGGCGATGGAATTCTTTCCTACGACACACTGGTACTGGCAACAGGCGTCTCGCCTCGAGCATTGCCGGAATTGCCGAGTGCTGCAGAAAATGTGGTTCGACTGCACTCTTACCGCGATAGCGACCGACTCCGCAAGTTTCTAAAGTCTGACAATCGACTGTTGGTCATCGGAGGAGGCTATGTGGGCCTGGAGGTTGCCGCGTCAGCCCGTCACTTCGGCGTTGAAGTTACCGTGCTCGAACGCGAAGCCCGCATTTTGGCCAGGGTTGCCAGTGAGGCGTTATCCAGATCGATAGCGCGAATACATGCGACTCACGGTGTTGACGTATGTTGCAATGCCCTCATCAAGAACTTTCTCATCGAGAGTAATCGCGTGAGCGGTGTGCTTTTAGAAGATGGCACCGTCATCAACTGTGACACTTTGCTTGTCGGCATCGGCTCAGTCGCAAACGATCAACTGGCGCGCGAGTCAGGCATCCGCTGCAGTGCAGCCGGCATCGAAGTTGATGCAAACTGTCGCACGTCAGAGCCGCACGTATTCGCTATCGGCGACGTTACATGTCGCCCGGTGGCGGGCTTTCCTGGCGCGCTGCTGCGGCTCGAAAGTATTCAAAGTGCTAACGAACAGGTCCGGATGATGGTCGAGGCAGTCATGGGGCAAGCGCAACCTGAGCCGGAAATTCCATGGTTTTGGTCCGACCAGTACGACACAAAGATTCAAATCGCGGGCCTAGTCCGGCCCGGAGATACCCTGGTAACCAGGGGAAACGACGCTGATCGCAACATATCCTTTTTCCACCTGCGGGATGGGGCGGTAGCGGCCGTAGAAGCGGTCAACTCACCAGCAGATTTCATGGCAGCAAAGCATCTGATCAAGTCAAAGCGAACCATGGACGTTGATGCGCTTGCCGACACGAACACGCCAATAAAGACCCTGGTATCCGGCTAATGGAGAACACATGACTAACACCACCAAAGACAATAGCGGGCTCGTGCTTGGGAGAATTTCCGACGCCGATGTTGAGATGATGCGACGACGGATCGGGTTCCCGAATCCAACCCTGCGCAAAGGCGTCCTGACCAAGCCGTGGAACACCCGGGCCTCCGGCGATGCCATCCGGCGCTGGGCCGAGTCGATCGGCGATGCCAATCCGCTGTACAACGACGAGGACCACGCGAACCATAGCCGCTGGGGCAGGCCGATCGCACCGCCCGGATTCGAGTGGTCAATGGGCATCGACAGAAACCCGGTCGTGTCGGAAGAGCTCAACAAGGAAACGCACAGGGCACTGCGCGGCGTCCAGCTCTACCACTCCGGCGCGGAGTACCTCTACTGGCGCACGGTAGTCGAGGGCACGCGGCTTTACAAGTCGGAAACAGTGGCGGATGTCATCGAAAAGCAGAGCAAGTTCGCCACGCGAAGCATCATTGTCGACAACGCCACCTGCTGGTGGGACGACGAGGACCGCGTCGCGATTACCAGCCACCGTTGGTTCGTTCACGCAGAGCGCAAGGCAAGATCCGACCAAGACAAGGGCGACAAGCGACCGAAGGACCCGCTCGCCTCGTACACCGATGCGCAGCTTGCCGAGATCGAGGCGGCCTACGACGCAGAATACATTCGCGGCGCCGACACGCTCTACGTCGAGGACGTGCAGAAGGGTCAGCCCCTGCCCATGATGGTCAAGGGGCCGCTCACCATCACCGACATGATCAACATCCACATGGGTTCGGGATGGATGACCTACGGCAACCCGCCATTTCGCCTGGCGTTCGAGAACCGAAAGCGCCTGAGAGGCTTCTACTCGAAGAACGAGTTCGGTGCCTGGGATACGATTCAACGTGTACATTGGGACGTCGGCCTGGCACATGCCGTCGGCGTGCAGCACACCTATGACATCGGACCCATGAGGTTCTCGATGCTCTGCCACTACGCCAGCAACTTCGCGGGCGACGACGGCTTCGTCCACCGAATTCGCTACGAACTTCGTAACTTCAACTTCGTGGGCGACACCACTTGGCTCAGCGGAACGGTAACGGATGCGCGTATCGACCCCGTGCTGGGTCCGCTGATCGAGCTGGAAGTTAAAGGCACCAACCAGCGCGGCCAGGAAAACATCACCGCGCAGATAACCATCCTGGTGGCGAGCAGGGAGCGCGGCCTGTGCCAGATGCCACCGGCACCTCCCGTCACGCCACACCGCAGGCTATCCTGAGCCCTGAAGCTCCGTCACCCGTCGTTTTCTAGGAAATCCATCATGAAAGTTCGCGCTGCCATCGCCGTAGGAGCCCACCGGCCGGTGGAGATCAAGACATTAGACCTCGCGCCTCCAGGCCCGGGCGAGGTGCTGGTGAAGATGAAAGCCACCGGCCTGTGCCACTCGGACCTCGGAATTCTCGAGGGCAAGCTGGGGCGCTACAGCTTTCCCCTGGTTCTGGGTCACGAGGGCGCGGGCATCGTCACCAAGTGCGGCCCCGGCGTCTCCGGCTTCAGCGAAGGCGATCTCGTCATTCCTTCCGCGCTCCCGGAGTGTGGACAGTGCCAGCTGTGCTTGTCGGGCAAGACCAATCTGTGTGTGAGACAGGCGATGCTTCCGCCGTCTCGCCTCAGCTACGAAGGACAGACGCTGGGTGCCTTTTGTGGCACGGCAACCTTCGCGGAGTATTCGGTGATCACGCAGGACCGTCTGACCAAGATTCGACCTGACGCGCCTGCAGACATTGTATGCTGTATCGGCTGTGGCGTGATGACGGGAGTCGGCGCAGCCCTTAAAACCGCTCAGGTTTCGCCCGGCAGTTCTGTTGCAGTCTTCGGCCTGGGCGGCATTGGCCTCAGCACTATCCAGGGGGCCAAGATCGCGGGCGCTGCCAAGATCATCGGCATCGACATCAATCCGTCTCGCGAATCGTTTGCGCGAAATCTTGGGGCCACGCACTTTATCAACCCCAAACAGGTGGAGGATGTCGTGGGCCACATCAGAGCCCTGACTGGCAGCTTAGGCGTGGACTATGCCTTTGAATGCGTCGGCAGTGATGTGCTAAGCCGGCAGGCGGTGGAGGCCAGCAACCACGCTTGGGGGAAATGTGTCGCTGTTGGCGTCACGCCTCCTGGCAAGACTCTTGACTTCAATCCGATGTCCTTCCTCACAGGACGAACCTGGACTGGCTCCCTGCTGGGCGGCGAACGCCCACGGAGCGCTGTGCCGCGGCTGGTGGACTGGTACATGGACGGATTCCTGAAATTTGACGATCTCATTACCCATCGGATCGGTCTGGATGACATCAACCATGGCTTCGACATGATGCGCAGTGGCGAAGCCATTCGCAGTGTGATCGTATTCTGAATCACAGGAGCTGACGAATGACAAGTATAAATGGCAACACTGTAGAAAGCGATCCGCATGCGGCCGAGCGCCGCTGGCTGGCAGAAGATCGCTTGCTGCTGATCGATGGCGAGCACGTCCCCTCGAGAA